>Ga0208951_1000131_pt1 | contig 30658 bp, 40 predicted proteins | sample GreLakmeMI27MSRF_FD_187702 | JGI IMG/M metagenome (GOLD analysis project Ga0208951, IMG submission 187702) | Freshwater lentic microbial communities from great Laurentian Lakes, MI, USA - Great Lakes metaG MI27MSRF (SPAdes) | ecosystem: Environmental > Aquatic > Freshwater > Lake | place: Great...
AAACGCCACGTGCACTCCATCCACGCCAGCTTCGCTAGGTCCTCGAGGCAGCCGTGCACATGCGGTGCCTCCTCCGCGGGCTTCTGCGTGTGCCACTCTCACGGCTGAGAACGCTTCGGAGTTCAATCGTTAGCGACGCGAATAAGTCAGAGTTACAGGGCATTAATATTGACATGCCGATAGAACATGTTCCAAATAAAGCTTCGAACGAAGAAGTTCGAACACGCAGTAACTTTTATCTCTCGCCGCTGCTGCTGTCGCCTGGCCTGCGTTCACGCTCGGCACATGCTTGCGGGCTCCACTGAAGACCCGCTGCTCACTGACAGCGCGTGTGGCAGGCCATACCAGGGCCTCGAGGAGTGCCTTGCGGCGCACGCACGCGACTTTCGCAAGTGCCAAACCGAGGTGAAAGCACTTCGCAGCTGCTACGAGGCCTTTCAGGCCACAAGGAGAGGAAGCGCGACCTGATGACACGGCGAGAGGTGCTGGCACTATACCGCTCTGTGCTCAAGGCGGCGGCCCACTTCCCAAGCAAGAAGCGTGGCGCCATCGTGGAGGACATAAAGGCTGAGTTTCGCGAGGGACGCGCTTCGACAGGCGAGGCTGCCGTTCAGCGCCTGGCTCTGGCACAGGACGGCCTGCAGCGGTTGCGCAGTTATTCCGGTCTGGACAGCAAGGCGGCCGCATGGGACGTGTCGCTGGCGGGTCCGACGACAGCGTGAGTTTGCCAAGTTGGAAGCTTGCCTGGCTGGCGCGTCGAGGTTGGTCGGACAAAGCGAGACATTTGACGCCCTCGCCGGCGCCGTGGACGCCTTATCTTCACTGCACGCTCGAACTGTGCCTTGCTTTCGTGCGTAGCGCCGTGCCTGTCTGTCTCCCAGCAGAGGGCATACCTGTGCTCGCACAGTTGCTCACGTCTGCCGCGAAGTCCGCTCAGTTCGTTCCAGGCAGCTGCACGCGGTGCCAAAGATGGAGGCAGTTGCTGAAGAGGAGCTGCACGGGCTGTACCAGTGGGTGCGTGTGAAGGCCCCTGGCTCTAGTAGCTCGCCTTTGCCTTAGCGTTGCCTGCTGACTCTCCGCAGGTTGACGAGATCCCGTTATCTCGCCGGAAGCGTAACATAGCGCGTGACTTCAGCGACGGCGGTGCGCGACTGCACCTGTCTTGGTCGCCTGTCTTGGTCATTCGCCTGCTGACTGCACACCACAGTCTTGGTCGCCGAGATTGTGGCCCACTTTCACCCCCGGCTGGTCGAGCTGCACAACTACAGGTGCGTGCCGCCTTGTCGCGGCTGATGTGCAGGCAGAGGCTGACTCGGCTGCTCTCGCCACACAGCGGCGCACACTCCACGCAGCAGAAGCTGTACAACTGGCACACGCTGAACCAGAAGGTGTTCAAGCACCTGGGCTGCTCCGTGCAGAAGCTGGACTGCGAACGCATAGTCAACGCAGAACCAGGCGTGATCGAGCAAGTGCTGAAGATGCTCAGGGCAAGGCTGCAGCTGCGCCTGGAGGCGCAGTACAGTGCGCCGGAGGAGCCACCGCGCAGCGTTGAGCCGCCTATGCGCACACGAGTCCTGCAGTCCGCTCCTGCGCAGCAACAACGAGCAACCCCCGCGAGGCAGCACCCGCTGCCCGCGGAGGCCTCGCTGGCGCTCAGTGACGTGCTGGTGGCGGAGCTGAGGGACACGAATCAGATTCTGGAGACGAAGGTTGAGAAGCTGGAGCGGCTGGTGCGCCTAAAGGACGCAAAGATTGCTGCACTGCTGCACAAGCTGAACATTGGAGAGGCGGGTGCTGCCGAGTAGAAGAACATTTGCACATTTGCACGTTGCATTGAGAATTTGCATTGAGAAACCGACACCCCAGCTAGCTACAGCTGCAGCGCGACCTGCGGCGCACGAACACCTCGCTCACTTGCAAAAGGCCCCGCTGCCACGGCTGCGTTGAGGCGCGCACAAAGCGCCGGGAACTCGTTCTCCGCGCCTCGAAGCGCAGAGGCGAGCGCACCCAGCGCGGCGACGCGCCACAGCTGTGGGCGGTGACCGGACTCTTCGTCGCCAGAGATGAGTGCGTCCAGCAAAGCGGCGTGAGCGCACACCGCCGTGGCTGCCCAACGCCGCCGCCCAAGCGCGCTGACGAGTCGGTACACGGCCACGCGCTCCTCGATGAACGCAGCGCCACGACGCTGAAGCGGCGCAAACAGCGCCTCCGCCAGGCTGGGGGCGCCGCGAGCGACAGCGAGACCCGCCCGCACGACGTCCGCCAGCGCAGCCTCTGCCTCGTTGGAGAAGAGCTCGGCGCCGACGGGGCGCTCTGCACCGCAGAGCGTCGCGAGCGCGTGTGTGGCCGCCGTGGCCGCCGCGCCGCCGCCGCCAAAAGCCGCGCATGCAACCGGCGCGACGACCTTGTGCTGCAATGCAGCTTCGGCGCCGCAGACGCTCTGGCCCAGCGCCCCGACAGCCTCCACAGCAGCCGCACGCAGGGGCGAGTCGTCCTGCATCGCGTCGAAAATGGCGCGCAGGAAGTCGGGCGATGCCTTCTGCGCGGCGGCGATGCGCGCGCAGACAGACAGCGCGCGAGAGCGGAGCAGTACATCCGCCTCTGTGTCGTCCACCAGCCGCAGCAATGCAGGCACAGCGGCTGAGCCCAGGGCGGCCTCGTCGCTCTCCACCATCTGCGCGAGCACTTCCAGCGACGCCAGCGCCGACAGCAGGTCGCCGGAGTTGAGCGGCGCCAAGAGGGCTTCAAAGGAAAGCCCGGACGAAGCAATGGCAGAAGAAGCGTCAGCCGACGAGCCTGCCAGCTGCGAGGCCAGCGCGAGGACGCGCAGGCGAACGGTTGCGTTGGAGTTGCAGACCGATGGCAGACCCCGCTGAGCAAGGAGGAGCGTCAGATTGTCAGGTTGTGCGGCTGACACGCTCAGCAACGAGGCCGATGCGGCCGAGGCAACGGCCGTGCTCTCATCTGCCAGGAGCTGCACCAGCGGCGCCAGAACTGCGTCGGACTGGAGGCGAGCGAGTCGCCCCAACAGCCGAGCGGCAAGCAAGCGTACACGTTCATGTGTGGCTCGGCAGCCGGCCTCAATGAACGGGACGGCCTGGCAAAGCTGCTCTCTCCCTGAATGCGTGGCCAGCAGGCGCCCAAGCGCTTCGCACAGCGCTTCGCACTAACAGCGACGACAGAGTTAGCTCACCGACCGCCACACTCTCTGCAAGCGCACCTCCTCTGCAGACTCGCAGCGCGACAGCGCCTGGTAGAACTCGCTCGCCGGGTGCGCCGCCAGAAAAGCTGCAGCTGCCGGCTCGTTGGTAGAACCAAAAATGTCCAAGCCGGCGTCAGCGACCGCCTTCATTAGGGCACTGGCCATGACACGCAAATTGTGCGAGCGAGGCAAGACGCAAATCAGAGAAGCGAGAGGGCGGGGACGTTTCGCTCTTGCCATACTACGACCGCCCGCAGAATAGGGCCCCTAACCCAGGGCCCTTTGTCACTCTGCAGCCCTCCTCCTGCTGTGGTGCTGCTTCATTCTTCGCTAGCCTCCCGCTGCTGGCCACTGACCGCCGTCTGCGCGCGCTTGCAGCCGGAGCGCTATGGCCGCGTCGCTGCGCCTGCCGTGCTTGTTGACTCAGAACTCGAGGCGTGCTGCCGCTAGTCGGCAGCCTGCCGCTGTCGCTAGCTTGCCGCTGCGCGAGGGTGTGTGCTGCGCGTGCCGCGCGTGCGCGCGCGTATGCGTCAGTCTGACGGCTGCGCGTGGGTCTAAAGGCAAGAGCCACGCGTCCCGAGGCAAGACGCCGCGGCCCGCCTCGTGCGCGCTGGGACGCGCACTTGCAGGACGCCACGCGCTGGACTCCAGGCGCGTGTTTCCTGGCGCTCTGCGCTGCGCCGCAGGCCTTGGCCTGCTTGCCTGCATCGCTGCCTCTTCGCGCCTCGCTCACGCCTGCGCTCCTCGCAGGACGTGCGCGCTTGCGAACGAAGCCTCCGTCGGCGCGCCCGTGTTTCCGACCACGCTGGCGATGGAGCACAGAAGGCACGCGTTCGCTGTGGTCTCTTTACTCGCTGTGCCGTGTTCCCTCCTCGCTGACTTCCTCGCGTCTCCGCGACAGCTACTACCGCTCGCTCTGGGCCTCGGCGTCCCGATTCTGTCACGCGCTGGTGAAATTCAGCCGGCCGCACACTATGATAGGCACCTCGGTGCGGACCTGAACGCCCGCTGGTCCAGCGCAAACTGATGTTTCCCTCCCGGCTCGCAGATGAGTGTGATCGCCAACTCGCTGCTGGCCGTGCAGAGCGTGGAGCAAATCACCCCGCTAGTCCTCTGGGGTGTGCTGCAGGCGCTCATTCCTGCGCTACTCATGAACATTTCTGTCGTTGGCTTCAACCAGCTCTGCGATGTGGACATCGACAAGGCACGCTGCGTGCGCTGCTCTGTGTAGGCCGCTCGCTCTGCGTGCTGATGCGCGGCCCTGCAGGTGAACAAGCCGTACCTGCCACTTGCGAGCGGCGAGTTCAGTCTCGCACAGGGCCAGGCGTTGGTGGTGGGCGCCGGCGCGATGTCGCTCGCTCTCGGTACGCGATCCGCACGGAGAGGGGAGCTGCTCTCCTGCACGTGCTGACCAGCTGCACCAACGTCCAGGGAGCCTGGTTGGATCACCGCCCCTGATGTGGGTGCTCTACCTCAGGCGCGTGTCTGCGCGCATGGCCCTGCCATCCATCTGTGCTGACCCTGCGGCACCCGATGCAGCGTGGTGATGGGCCTCGGATACTCGGCAAACCTCCCGTTTCTTCGCTGGAAGAACTCGCCGGCGCTCGCAGCCGGCAGCATCCTCGTCATCCGCGCCATCGCCGTGCAGATCTGCTTCTTTTTGCACATGCAGACTGTCGTGCTGCAGCAGTGCGTCCGGCTCGTTTGTGCAGGGTTGAGCAGCTCCTCAGCTCCGCCCTCCCATGCAGAGCCCCTGCGCTACCCTTCACCGTTATATTCGCCAGCTGCTTCATGTGCTTCTTCTCGGTGGTCATTGCCTTCTTTAAGGACATCCCCGACGTGAAGGGTGACCGGCTGGCAGCCATCCAAACGCTGTCTGTCCGCAACGGGGTGCGCATGGCCTGACTCATGCCGCGGTTTACATGCTCACTCGACTTCTGCACAGGAGCGCACGATGCTCAACCTTTGTGTCACGCTGATGCTCTTTGCCTATTCCGGGTGCGGTTGCAAGCAGACTGGTGTTGCCGGACTCGCTCTGACGACGCGCGCCTGATCCAGGGCCATTATGTTTGGCGTGCTGTTCTCGACGAGCGCGTGGTGCCGTGTCCTGATGGTCGGCGCACACCTGCTCCTCGCTCTCAGCCTGTGGCTCGCCACGCGCGGCTGCGACCCCAGCAACGTCACGTCCACCACCGCGGCCTACATGCATCTGTGGAAGCTGTTCTACGCAGAGTATGCGCTGATTCCGTTCTTTGGGAGGTGACATCCCTGGCATGGGCGGGTGTCTGGGTGAGAACTGGAGGCAGCAGCATGCCTCCAGAATCGATAGCGCGGTTGGTGTCCGCACTTGTAGTTAAGTAACACACAATAGGCTGAAGAGCGGGCGAGCTGCGTTGCAACGCCTAGCTAGCTGTTTCTTGCGTGGCTGGCAGGCCTCCCTACGCCTGTCACTTGGTCGCCGCGGGAGCGAAGCGGTCAAAGCCCTCCTCTGCGATGCGCTTGGAGGCAGCGTCCGCCCTGGAGACGAGAGCCGTCAGCGTCAAGAAGGGCCACCCATGCAACAACGTACCGCCGCTTTCGCACGAGCTCCAGCTTCGCCAGGTCTTCCGCGAATTGCTTTGGGGTGCGCTCGGGCGCAGCTGCAGCCGCAGCCGGTTTTCTGCAGAAGGACGAGGCAACACGGTGCATGAGCATGGTGAGTGAATCTTGCCTGTGCGCTTGCATCTCACCTGGGAGCAGCGCCGTCCTCGTCGTCGGACTCTTCATCGTCGGACTCCTCCTCCTCGTCGTCGCTGTTTGGCGGCAGCGTGCCAGCGGTCGCGGGCTGCTTGCCACACGGGCTCTTCTTCGGCGCCTCCTCCTCGCTCTCGCTGTCCGAGTCGGAGGGCGGCAGCTGACCCGCGGTGGCACGCTGCGCGAGCTTCGGCTTCGCCTTCACCTCCTCCTCGTCAGAGGAGTCCTCAGAAGATGCCTCCTCCCGCTCTGTGCGTGCAGCCGTGGCGCGCCCCATCTTTTTGCCGCGCGCCATTCCAAGTGCGGCGTCTATCGGAGAGCGAGGGCAGAAGCAGTGCGAGAGCGAAATTCGCAAATTCCAAATTGCGACCGATACTCCGATACAGTAGGCACCACCAAGTCACGCTTTGTTTTGTCAAACTCGAGCCAGGCCCGGTCCCGGGCGCGTTCGGCGAGTCCTTGGCCTGTCACAAAAGTGCTGCGCGCAGCTGTGGCAGGCCCGCGAGTGCTGCCTGGCGCACGGCCCTGTCGAGAGAGCGGCACGCGACGAGAGAAAGCTCATCCAAACCCAACCGCAGCAGCAGCCGCACGCCCGCCGCCGTGACTGCAGACATGGAGACGTCCAGGGAGCGCAGGTGCGCGCAGGCGGCCAGCTCCGCGACGCCCAGGTCGGATAGGGATGCGCCTGCAAAGTCGGCCCTCTGCAGCGTGCTGGCCCAGCGCGACGAGGCCACGCGAGCGCCTGCATCGGTTGCGGCAGCGCTGCCCTGCAGGTACAGCTCACACAGGCCATCCGCCTCGATCCGTTCCAACCCCCTCGCAGTGACTCTGGTGCCCCCAAGGGCAAGCTGCGTCAGCTGCCGCGCGTTGCGAAGGAATCGCGCTAGCAGATCGTCATCCACACAGCTGGCGGTGGCCGTGGAGCCCGCTGAGGTCATCCTCGAGCCGGAGGCGAGCTGGAGGCAGCGCAAAAAAGGAAACCCGAGCCCAGCTGTGCTGCGCGGCGCGCTCCAGCCCGCGTCCAGGCCGAGCGCCGACAGTTTCAGCACCTCCATGCGGGGACAGGCCTGCTGAAGCGCCTCCAAAGGCACGACGACGGCAGAGGGCACACCGCCGGCACTGGTAAGGTCCAGTTCCCGCAGACTATGCAGAGCCAGCACTGTACGCAGATATGCCGTGTTCAGGCGAGGGCAGCCAGCCAGCGACAGCGCTTCAAAATCAGGCGCCGACGCGAACAGGCGGCGCGCATGCTCCTGGCGCAAGGCCGAGCGAGCCAGCGACACGCGCAGCAGCCCCGGCCTGGCCAGGAAGCGCACCAGAGCTTCGGCGGTGAAGCCGCGACAGCCAGAGAGGTTCACCTCCTTGAGTTGCGTGGCGGAGGCAAGCGCCTCCAGCGACCGGTCCGTGAGCGAGGCACAGCCGCCCAGGTTGAGCGTTTCCGTCTCCGCAAAAGCGCCCAGTCGTGACAGGCGAGCTAGCACTGCATCCGTGGCGCGAGACCAGCCGTAGGAGAGGTCCGCCACGCGCCACAGCTGCGGCAGAGCTGCAGCAGTGGCGCGACGCATAGCGTGGCTGACGCACGGGGCGTACACGGCAGTGGGCAGCGCACCGTCACGGCAGGCCAGCACAAGGATGCGCTCCAGCAGCGCTTGAGGCAGCTCTGGGACGCTCACTTGTCTTCCAGACAATGAGGCAACGGCAGGCGCCTCGCAGTGGAGATGGAGCGGTGGTCTCGGCACGCTCTCCTCCTCGCTGTCCTCGTCGTCGATGGGCACCAACACGCCCAGCAAGCCTCGCCGCTTACGCGGCACCATGGAGACAACTCCCAGCCTGCTGTTCAGCTGTTGTCGCACGTTGCACGTTCTTACAAGCGATGAGTTGTGGCGTGACGGCCAGCACGCCAGCAGGTGCGTGCCAGGCACACAAATTAAGGGGCAGAAGAGGGCAGCGAGTGCCGCCGTGGAGGGCCTTTGTTTTTTTGCCCGCCACAGCTGCACGCGCATCGATGCATCGATCCTCGACCGCTCTCTTCCGAAGAATGTTGGGTCCTACTGCACGGCATCGCCAACAGCGGCGAGCAGCCGGCGGTTGAGCGTGTCTGCGGAAAGCATGGCTGCCTTGGAAAGCGCTGCAACCTCCTTCTGCACCGCCGCGAGGCGCGCGCTGCTGCTGGCCGCACCATGCTGCGCCGCTTGCAGCGAGCGTCGCAGCTCGGCGACAGCCGCCTCGGCGTCGCGGGTCTGGGTGGCCAGGCGCTGCTGCAGCTCGCAGGAGGCAGTCTTCTCGGTCGCGAGGGCACACTTGAGGCGCGCCACCTCCGCCGACAGCGCCTCCTCGCGGGCGCTGGGCAGTGTGGCGGGGGCGGCAGGGGCGGCAGGGGCGGCAGGCTGCACTGGGGGCGGCAGCAGAGCCACCCAAGGGGCAAATAGCACCGTGGGCGCGGGTGCATCGCAGGCGGCCAGGGGCGCATTGCCGCCTCGCATCATGCACTCGTCGTCCAGCGCCTCCGCGGCGGCGGCGGCGCGCGTGAGGGGGGACGCAGACGCGAGGGAGGGCCGGGCGCTGGGCCGCGCAGCCGGGGAGGCGTCCACCATGCTCTCCAGGCGCTCATAGTACGACTTGCCGCCCCAGGAGACGGCCAGCGAGTCGCGCAGCGAGGGGCCCGGGTGCAGGTCCTCCACCACCTCCTGGTGCGTCTCATCTGCTTCCCCAACGAGCCTCTCTCAGTGTGCAAGTTGAAACGCAGTCTACCTGCCCCACGCACCCGGCAGAAGGCTGTCCGCCAAGCGCAGCAGGTGCTGCACCTGCTGGTTAACGTGCTGCACCCCTGCACTTATAAGGGGCACCGCGGGCTCGACCACGGCCGCCTCGGGCCTGCGGCGTCGCGGGAGCGATGAGCTGCGAGCGCTGCGCTTGCGGCGGGTACGGACCGCGCAGGAAGAAAAGCGTCGCCTGCAACCGAACGCCTGCGCGAGGTGCGTCGCTGGGGCTGCTCGGGCGACAGCAGCGCCTCGTGGTGGCCCGCCCTGCACAGGGCGCATGGCAGACGCGCAGAGTCAGCGTGTGCGTGCGTGCGGCAGCGGCAGCGCAGTTTTCGACGCACCCTGCCGCCGGCGGCTCTGCAGACGCGGGACGCTTGGGTCGCGGAGGTTTGGCGCTCCCAACAACTGGAGGCGCGACGAACGCAGGCGCCACGGCGGGCGCCACGGCGGGCGCCACAGCGGGTGCTACAGGCGAAGGACCCGGGGAAGCGGAAGGACTTCTGAGTTTGGGCTGGATGAACGCCTGTAAGTTGGCCAGCAGGCTGTTCTCTCCGCCACCCATCGAAGCGCGCCGGCCCTGCATCGTGGTATTACGGGGGCGTCAGGGCGGGAGCTTTCTCCTCGACGGAAACGCACTATAACGCACAACGTTTGCTTGTATGTCGTACGACCGACGCTTAAAGCGCTGTCCCTACGCTATTGAGTGCGCTTCAGACCCGCCGATACGCACGCATAAGCCAAGGTTCGATGGCGAGGCCTCGCGCTTCCTCAGCGTCCACAGGCGTTGCCCTGTCGCTCATGCTGGCTGCGAGCACAGCGCTGGCACTGGCACAGCAACACGTGGTGCTTCTAGGTGTGGCGCATCGGTACGCCAAGGAGAAGTCGCTGTGCGTGTCACTCAGGCCTGTCCCTCCGCAGGACCACCTTTCTGACGAGCTGGACGCAGTACGCGGCAGATGTGCTGCTCGGGCTCAGTGTGAAGCGGGGCAAGAAGGCCGTCAGCCCGAGCTCGCCAGTCCTGCTGTACGCCATCCCATGCCTGGACCTCTTGGGAGGGCTGCTCGGAATGCTCGGCTTAGATTCTCTAGGTGCAGGCCCTTTCACGTTCTTCTTCTCCTCGATTCTGTTGACGACCGCGCTGCTGTCGCGCGTTATACTCAGGAAACGCTTGAGCGGATGGCAATCGGCGGGAATCGCGTTGGTTAGCTGTGGTCTGGCTGCGCGCTCGCTGCTGATGGCGGGCTCAGACTCCGGCAGCGCTGCGGGCATTCTACTTACACTCGCGTCCTCTCTCAGTTACACTCTCAGGACCATCGCCATGGAGTTGCTGGGGAGGTCTCGGGGTGCGCCGACTGGTGCGGAGGTCTCCGCACTGATCGGGCGCTGGGGATTTCTTGCAACAACCTGCTGGCAGCTGGGCTTCACGTTGCCTCGCCGTGGCTCCTTGCTCGACCTCTCGGCTGCCTCACCGGCGCGCATTGTTGGGACTCACCTCGCATTCATGGCTGCCCGCTTGGCTTTCGTGAAGCAGCAGAACCTCGCGCTTGCTGTAGCGGGCGCGAATGGTGTCGCTCTAGTGACCGCCGTTCGCTCTGTTGCCGTGGCTCTTGTGGCCGCATCACTCTTCTGCTCCACGCGGCCCAGCCAATGCCTATCATCTAGTGCTGCTGCGTGCTCTGCAGTCGTGCTGGCGGGTGGCGCGCTCTATGCGCTCGCCGCGCCTGCGCCCAAGACAACCACGGACAAGAAACGCAAGTGAGCGTACCTAGAGTAGAACTCTATGTGTGAAGGCGCGCCAGGGTCAAAATCTGCCATGAAGTGCGTCGTTAGTCCACCTTGCGACTCCATTTGACCAGCTCTGCAGCCCATGGCTGACCTCCACAACAAAGTGGTCCATTCCGCAGAACAGCGTGCCTGGCCCAGCGGCGCCGCGCCTGGCGCTGCGAGGCGCGATCAGCCCCTTCCCCTGACCATCCGACTGGCTGGTGCTTTTTAGCTGGTGGCGCACGCTCAGCATCTCTGTCTGTATGACGGGGTCCTTGGCCAGCGCATCTGCGAAGGCGCGAAGCTTCGCCTGCGCGGCGGGCAGATGCGCCAGCGGCGTGGCGCTGGCCAGCTGTGCTGTGAACCAGCGATGTGACAGCGCCCGCTTGGCCGTGAGGCGTTGCGGCACAGAGGTGCACATGAGGCCGCGGACCAGGTCTTTGGCGTCGTCGGACACACCGTCCCATTGAACCCCATCCAGCGAGAAAGCCCCTGCAGAGATGCGATCAAATAGCTCGCGTAGGTCGGCGCCCGGTCGGTCGGTCCAGTTGAAGGGCACCACGCCGGAGAGCAGGATGTAGAGACATACACCCGCCGCCCAACAGTCCACCGCCGGCGTGTAGCGCTGCCCCGCGACTATCTCGGGAGCGAGGTACGAAGGCGTCCCGCAGATACCTCCCGCGCCCAGGCGGTCGCCGCCGCCGCCGCCGCTGAACGCAGATTTTGCGAGCCCAAAGTCGGCGATTCGCACAGACGAAAGGTCCTGCGCGTCCGCCAGCAGCAGGTTCTCCAGCTTCAAGAGCGAGCGGGAGCGTCAGTGGGGAGAAGGGAATAGGATTTGCAGGCTCACCTTCAGGTCCCGGTGCGTCACTCCCCGACTGTGCAGGTAGGCGAGGCCCGCGAGGACGGGGCGCATTATGGACACCGCGTCCGTCTCCGAGTAGTTGCCCCGGTCCAGCAGCGCAACCAGCAGCTCGCCACCCTCCAGCAGCTCCGTGACCAGATACACTTTGTCGCCGTGCTCCGACACGTAGTGGGCGTGCAAGTGAAGCACCGCCGGGTGGTCCAGGCTCTTGAGGATCTGAATCTCGTTTGCTATGTCCTCGAACAAGAGGTCGCTCTTGTCCACGCCACCCGAGTAGAAGCGCTCGCTCTCGCGCGCAGTACGCTGCCGCATCCCTTCCTCCACTAACCCAGACTCGCCGAGTGCTGGCAGCTTCAGAATCTTGATAGCTACACGCTCACCGGTGTGCACGTGCGTCGCGGCCTTCACCACAGCGTAGCCACCGGTGCCTGGAGCGGGGCGACGGGGGGACTCTTGTCAGCAGACAGTGCAGTACGCGCTTCCCAGCTTGACTCTGCACGCACCAAGCGTGCGGCCGAACGTGTAGTGGTCTGCCACACGCCCAGGCGCGGCGCTGCGCTGCAGGGTCCCAATTTTCGCGTCTCCCTCTGCGCCCACGTCTCCATCCTCCGCGGGCGCGCGGCAGCCGCCGCGCAGACACGCAGCCATGCGCGCGCCGCAGCGTCAGATGTGCAGACGTGTCTTACGTCGGAGACGGAGGCCGGCGAGGCTGAGAAGCGAGCAACGCGGCGTTGGGTTCCATGCAAAGCAGCTGGCACAGGAGACAGCGGGAGAGGCGGAGGCGGGCAAAGAGACGCCTAGAGGTGCGTGTCTGAAGGATGCGGTTGTTCGAAGAAGTGCACATGATGTTCCTCGCTCCCTGAAGTTGTGCTGAAGCTACCTCGCTGAGTGTGCAGGGGTCTCGCCGCGCAGCGCTCATGCCGCCCTTGTCACGCCGTGTCGCTCGGTCGCGTACGTCGTCAGAAGAGCAATTTTCAACAGAGAAAGCTGCCTGCGACAGTCTTTTCGACTTGTCTCACGTAGGACTGTCTACTGAGAAGATGCGGCCGCGCATGTGCGCATTTGCCAGGAGCGCACACCAGGTGTCGTTCCTCTTGAGCGTCTGGGCGCGGCCAACGATGTAGAGCGCGTGGCGCGCTCGGGTCAGAGCCACGTTCACACGGCGCTCGTCGCGGAGGAAGCCCACGTCGGTGGTGCGCGCGCAGCTGAGGATGACGACGTCCATCTCGCGGCCCTGGAAGCCGTCACACGTGCTGATGACGCAGCGATGGCGAGTGCGTGAGGCACGATGCGCTCCGAAAGAAAGAACGCAGGCGCGGCGCACCTTATGACCACCCCAGAGAGACGCAGGCGCTCCCACAGCGCCGCTCGCTGCGCCGCGTAGAAGGAAATTATGCCCAGCGATGCGGGTTCCACGCCGCACGCGCCGACGAGGTGCCGCACGAGGCGAACCACCACCTCAACCTCGGCCGCATTGTCGAAGGAGGCCCCCGCCGTGCGGGTTCGTCCCTCCCGTCCCCCGACCACGTCAACGAAGGCGTAGGGGGACACGGGCATGCGCGCGCCGCCAGGCAGCTGGAAGTCGGGCCGTCCAGCGAAGGGCGAGCCGAGCTGGACAGCGGGGGCATTGATCAGCCAGCTGCTGTAGAAGCGGGCGGAAGGAAAGGCGCTGATCTCGGGGTGCATGCGGTACTGGACCTGCAGCATACGCGCCGGGTGCTGCGCGGCCCAGAGGCGCTCAAACAGGGAGCAGCCAAGCGCGCGCCGCTCTCTCTCACCCCGCTGCGTCACCACCGCTGGCAGTTGTTTCGGGTCACCGACCAGCACAATGCGGGCCGCGCCACGCGTGAGCGGCACCAGAGTGCAAGGCTCCGTGCACTGCGCAGCCTCGTCCATGACGCAGACATCAAAGCGCAGCTCATCGAGGGAAGCGTCAGCCGCGGCGCCGGAGCAGGTGGTCACAAAGACCTCAGCCGCGCCCAGCACCGTGCGCCGGATGTGCGCCTGGCTGCGCATGGGCCGACCCTGCTGCTCCGAGAGAGCCCGCTCCTTCGCCACCAAGGCGTCCAGGAGCGCGGGCGCGACAGCAGCGTCCACCACAGACTCGGCGCCGCAGCGCACCAGCTGACCGGCGCGCAGCGGGACGCGCGCTCCGTCTGCGCCAAGCACGCCGCTCTGCAGCAGGCGCCGCGCGACTTCGTCGACGGCTACGTTCGAGGGGGCGCACAGCAGGATGCGTGGCTTGTCCAGGGCGAGCAGCAGCGCTGAGACAATGGCCACCACCACACTCGATTTGCCAGTGCCGGGCGGCCCCAGGCAGAGAGAGATGCCTGCAGAGGGCATGTCTGGGGGGCCTGGCAGCAGTGCCTGGCGCACCGCCTCCGCCTGCTGGTGGTTCAGCAGCGCCGAGCGTTCCCAAACGAGCACCGCGAGCAGAGCAGCCACGGTCTGCTTAGGCGCACTCGTCAGGTCGCCATCCGCCTCCAGCGCCAGGCGGTAGGGCTGCGGGGACAGCAGCGCAGCGCGCACGGCTGGGTGCAAGGAGGCGGTGCTGTGAATGGCGCTGAACTCGCGGCGAGCGGTGACCAAGCCCGCGAGGCGCTGCACCTGTAGCGCAAGCGGCGGCGTCACGCGCCCATCCCGCTCGATGACCACGTGCCGCGTGCCAGGGACTTGCACGACCAGCGCGCGAGACTCGAAGAGCCCGTTGCGCAACAGAACGGCGTCCCCCACCACCAGCTGCACTGCGGGGTCACCGGGTGAGGATAGGCAGCAGCGCATCAGGCCCCGGTCCAGCTCAAACGACTCCAGGCGCCACCCGCACGATGGCGGGCCCTCGCTGAGGCCATCTGCAATTTCTGCCTGGCACTCGGCCAGCAGAAGATGGCTGAAATGGGCGGCGTAGCTCTCGGAAGAGCCAGCCAACAAGCTTCCAAGCGGTGCCAGGCCACCCAGCCGCGCCAAGCTGAGAATGAACTGCGAGTCGGCAGGTAGTGCAGCCCGGGGGAGAGCCGCCGAACAAGCGCCGCGCAGCTTGCGTGTCTCCGCCTGCTCCGCCACGGTCGGGGGAGCGCACACTTTGTCAAACCCGCAGCCGCTGTCGCTGTCGCTGTCGCCGCTTTCGCCGCTGTCGGAGGACGAGGTGGCTGCGATAGGGTGCGTCGCGAGCGCGCGTGGCCAGGAGGCGCAGGCGGTGGTGGGTGTGGCGCGAGAGGGCGGGAGAGTCGCCGGCTCGCTCTCGCTCTCGCTCTCGCTCTCGTCCGCCAGCAGCACGGACGCTGGCGCCGGAGCCTGCACCGGAGCTTCGCCGGCAGCTGAGGCGGGCGGCTTAGGCACCGCGCCTCCCACGGGCTTGACAGGCGGCACGCCGCTCTGGCGCCGCCGCTTAGTGCCGCGCCGCGACTTCAGCTTCAGCTTGCGCTTTGGTCCAAGTGCCTTGGTAGCCTGTGCGCCCGGGTGCTCTAGGCGCATGTGGTTGACAAGGCTTGACCGATGCGCATAGCAGCGCCTGCAGCCCCGCACGGGGCACGTAAGTTCGGCCAGTGGCACCAGCGGCACGCGCAGAGCCGCAGCTGACATGCGGAGGGTCGACAGCTCTAGTCCTCTCGATCGAACACGTTGCAGTACAGTCGAACAAACGTGTAGGGTCGCACCCTCGTTCCCTCCGCCTATCTATCGTCTATGCTGAGTTGCCTGCCTGCCTGTCCGCCCTCCATGCAGGCACGTCTGGCTCCGCACGCGGCGCTTGCAGGCGCCAGAAGCTGCAGGGCCAGAGCCTCCCCCAAACAAGGTTCTTCCTACTTCAGCGAGGCGGACCCCAGCCAGGGCGTGACGCAACTATGGGGCCAGGGCAAGAAACGAGACCTCATCCGAGAGGCGCGTGGCCTTCGCTGGCAGTCCTCACCTCGTCTCTCACCCCGACGGCTCGCTGCGCAGAAGGAGGAAGGCGAGCTGCTGTGGTGCGCCGCCGCGCCGACCTGCGCGCTGATGGCGTTGCTGCTTAACGCCTGCTCTCTCGTAGGAATGTGGAGTGGCAGAGCCAGCTGGACAGCGAGCTGAAAGAGCAGAACGCCGGTCCTGCGCCCGCGGCCGCGCCCAGTCCGCCGGCGCGCGGCTTCCTGAGCCTGAGCCGCTCCCTGGCGCTGGACGACCTGGCTGTGGAGCTGGAGTCCCCGCGCCTGCGCAGCGCAGAGGCGGCCGCGGCGCCGGGCACGGCACCCAGTCTGGAGGAGGGCCTGGTGCCGCTGAGCGCGGCGTTTCGCAGCTCTGGCGGCCCACGCTATGCGCCGACGCGCGGGGAGCGCAAGCAGTGGACTCGCACCAGCAAGTTTACGCGCTCCTCCACCCAAAAGGACGTGGAGGACGCCAAGGAGGGGGAGGCTTCGCGCGAGGCAGCGCGAGCGGAGGACCTGGTGCGCTACACGGCGCTGAAGCAGGAGCTGTTCACGCTCACGGCCGCCTCTGCCGCCGTGGTCACCGTCCTCACGGGCACGCTGTACAGCGCCGAGACGGGCGCCTCGTACGCCTTCGGCGCCTGTGGCGGGCTGCTCTACCTGCGCCTCCTGGCGAGGAGTGTGGACAGCACCAGCCGCGGCGCCAGCAGCGTGGGCGAGGTGGTGGAGGGCACGCTGGGGGGGCAGCGGCTGCTAGTGCCCGCCATCCTGGTGGCCGCGTGGAACCGCTGGAATGCGCTGGGCGCCCCGGCCACCGGCTTCGAGCTCCACATCCTGCCCATTCTCGCCGGCTTCTTCACCTACAAAGGCGCCACAGTGGTGCAGATCTTCAGAGACCTCCTGCCACAGCGCAGAGCAGACCAGGAGTGATGCCAGGGAACCAAGACGATGCCACCAGGGACCAAGCCGTGTTGTTGGCCGCACTGTCAACACACTTTTCGTTGTTGGTCGCGGCACGCATAACACGCATAACACGCACAGCGCACGCAATCCAAACTTGTCTGGAGGCGGGCGGGGCCACCAGAAGAGAAAGAGAGCCAGAGCAGAGCAGATACACTCCCTTCGTTCTCCCATCCAAGGAGCGAGCGGCCATGCGCACAGGGATGCTGCCGCTTGCGGGATGACGAGGCTGCTCCTCGCGGCACTGGTCTTGCTCACAGCCGCGGGCGGCGAGGGCGGCTCCGCGGAGCTCGCGCAGTGTGCCCAGCGGACGGGAGAGGGCACGTGGGTTGTGGGAGCGGCGCATAAGGGGGATGCAGCGCTCGCTGCTGAACGGTGCGTCGCCGCAGGTGCTCGTGCCAGGGCACACCGTTGTGACGTGCGCGTGCGCAGGGAGGGCGGGGCCGAAGCGGCGTGGGCGTGGGCTCCCGAGGCGGTCTCCGCCTGCGGGCTGTTCCCTTTTACTCCCCAGCCGATGGCGGTGCTGCTGCAGGACGCCTGGGTGGGGGTGCTGGGTGACAGCACCGCACGTCTCTTCTACTCCGCACTGCTGCGCGCGGCGGGCGCGGCGCCCGAGCCGCGTGTGCTGCAGGGCCACCGTGGCTTCCAGCACCCCCTGAGGGCCGGCGCGCGCGCTAGCTTCGGCTGGGCGCCCTACAGCGAGAACGTGACGGAGGCGCTGCGCGCTTGGCACGTCGCCGGCTCAGCGCCGGATGTGGTGGTCATGGGCGCCTCTCTCTGGCACATGCTGCACGTGGGCGACGCTGGCGCCCACGGCGAGGCACTGGAGCGCATGCTGGACGTACTGGCTCTGCTGAGCAGCAAGACTGGCCGTGGCCCACTGCTCTTCTGGATGTCAACCACGGCGTTGGTGAACCACAAGCTTCTCACCGAGCAAAAGCGGACGCAGCTGACCGCGGAGCGGGCGAGCGCGTACGAGGCGCAGGCTGCGAGGTTGCTCGCCCCAGCCGGGCCTTGCCTCCTGCTCGACTTGCGGCGCATCACGCACGGCGCGCCCCCTGCCGCATCGTTGCTATTCCATGCCTGACCCATGACCGCGCGCAGACTGCGGGGAGGCGTGCACGGAGGACGGGATGCATTACCACAACAGCACGTATGACGCGCTCGTGCAGCAGTGGGCCAACTCCGTGCGCCTTGAGCGCCTCAGCCGCGCCTGTGCGCTGACCGTCAGGCTGAGCATGCAGTACCGTGGAGTGGACCTGTGCGAAATGCCCGGGAGGAGGGAGAGCACGAGACGCCTCTGGGCCTCTGACAGCTATGGTGCCCCTGCACTCAGAGCATGACGCGCGACATCGCCCGGTGCTACGATACCTGCTCTCCGTCGATGCCTCTTCGATTCGTCAGTCTTGTCCGCCGCAGCGAGGAGAGCAGGAGAGCGAGCGCCGCGCTCGCACCGGCTCTATGTTCAAATTGTTGTGCCCCCGGCAACCTGCTGTCATGGACATGGAGCGAGTGCTCGTGCGCCTGCAGGCGCTGCGGCGCCACCTGGACGGATACCACGGTCCGGAAGAGTCTGGGACGCAGCTGGCGATGCAGGCGACGTCGGCGCAGCTGGGTGCGCACTGAACTACGGAGAGGCCAGCTGCCGGCGACTGACGCGACGGTGTACAGGCCTGGGCGAGCGCCCCACGCCCGGCGGCGGTAAGGGCACGCTGACTGTGAGGGACAGCCGCACGGGAACCACCTACGAAATCCAGGCGAGTGCGGCTGCGCTGAGCCAGCCCGGCCGCGCTGCACGCAGTGCGCAGTGCTGGGGGCACAGGCTGTGTGTTCGTGCGGTCGCCTTGCGCTCGCCCGGCGACGGTGCGCTGACACAGCGACACCCGCGGGCACTTTCCACACCACAGGTGGCCGACCTGGGCTACATCCACGCCACCGACATTGCCAAGATCCACGCAGGCGGCGACGGCTTTGGGCTGAAGCTCTACGACCCGGTGTGTGTTTAGGCCCGCATCGAGTGTCTCTGCGCTCACACGTTGCATGCATCAGGGGTACATGAACACGGCGCCCTGCCGTAGCGCGGTGAGCTACATCGACGGCGACAAGGGCGTGCTGCGTTACCGCGGCTACCCCATAGAGGAGCTGGCTGAGCAGAGCACCTTCCTGGAGGTTGCATACCTGCTGCTCTATGGCTCGCTGCCCAGCGCCAAGCAACTGGCGAGCTGGGAGGAGGCTGTGATGCGTCACTCGGCGCTGCCGCAGGGCGTCGCCGCGGCGGTGGCCTCGCTGCCGCACGACGCACACCCCATGGGCGCGCTGTTGGTGGGCCTGGCGTCGCTGGGGGCACACCACCCGGAGGCCAACCCCGCGTTGGCGGGGCAGGGGGTGTACAAGGAGTCGTCAGCGCGGGACAAGCAGTGCGTGCGTCTACTTGGCAAGATGCCCGCCCTCGCTGCAGCAGCCTACCACATGCGCACCGGGCGCCCGCCGGCGCCGCCGCGAACGGATCTGACGTACGCGGAGTCGTTTCTGTATCAGCTGGATGCGGGGTTGGCGCACGGCCATGCGCCCCACCCGCGCCTGGCACGCGCGCTAGACGTCATGTTCATCCTGCATGCCGAGCACGAGATGAACTGCTCCACCGCAGCAGCGCGGCATCTGGCCTCCTCGGGCGTGGACGTGTACACGTGCGTGGGCGGCGCTGTCGGCGCCCTGTATGGCCCCCTCCACGGCGGCGCAAACGAGGCTGTGCTGCGCATGCTCGGCCGAATCGGCAGCCCCGCGGACATCCCAGCTTTCCTGGATGCTGTCAAGGCGCGCAAGGAGATCCTGTTTGGCTTTGGCCACCGGTGCGTGGGAGCAAAAGCCGCGTGACCCTCCCGCTGACATCCTCGCGCAGAGTGTACAAGAATTTCGATCCCCGCGCCGCCTGCATCCGCAGAGTGGCCGAGGAGGTGTTCAGCCTGGTTGGCCGCGACCCGCTGATTGACACTGCCACCGCGCTGGAAAAGGCTGCCCGCGCGGATGAGTACTTCATCTCCCGCAAGCTCTATCCGAACGTGGACTTCTACAGCGGCCTCGTCTACCGCGCGCTGGGCTTTCCCACAAATTACTTCACAGTCCTCTTTGCAGTCCCCCGCGTCGCCGGCTACCTGGCTCACTGGCGCGAGGCGCTGGACGACGGCGACGCGAAGATCATGCGCCCGCAGCAGATCTACATTGGCGAATGGCTTCGCGGATACACGCCCATGGAGCGCCGACCCACGGACGTGGACCCCTACTTCGCTTTCAGTGGCGCGCCGCCCAGCGCAGCGTCGCGCCGACGCCTGGCTGGCGTGAATGGGCCGTAGAGGGTTCTAGCACACCACGTACGCACCTGCCTTTGTCATAGCACACACTCACCTTCCTCCTTTTTCGTACTTTTGTCGTACGTTAGAACTTACTGCGTGGTGGTGGCGACGCGCCACAGACTGTAGAACACGACCCTCAAACCACCGCTCCATCCGCATTCTCGTGTACATCTCTCCTCTCCCCAGCGTGCCGCAGACTGCGCTAACTCGTGCACTGCAACGGCTTCTCTGTGCGCCTCGGGAGCAGGTTTGTGGGCGCCCCCCGCCTCACGACGGCGGAACTGCGCGCACCCTCTTGCGATGAACTGCTGGCGCGGACGGGGGCGAGCTGCAGCAGCTGCGGAGGACCGCTGTTCGCGCCCGGACTGCGTCTTCTGCTCCATTGTTGCGAACGGCGGCGAGACTGGCCGTCCGCTGCTGCACGAAGACGCGCACTGCGTCGCCTTCTACGACCGCTCTCCTGCAGCCGCTCTGCACATACTAGTCGTCCCGAGGCTGCACGTGGCGAACTGCGCTCAGCTGCGAGGCGGCCCGGACGAAGCGCTGGCGGCGCACCTGCTCTCAGTCGGGCGGCGCCTGCTTGAGAAGCATGGCGCGTTTGGTGCGGAAACGCAGCTGGGATACCACCAAGCGCCTTTCACCTCCGTCAACCACCTGCACCTGCACTGCTTCTCGCTGCCCTGGAAGCCTTGGAAGGCGCTTAAGTACCCCGCCGCTCCAGCTGAAGCCGACTGGTGTCTGCCCTGGTACCTGTCAGCGGAGCAGCTTGCGCAGGTGCGTTGTCGCTGCGGCAGCTCCAAGACTGCGTGAGCTCACTCGCCCACGCCCGCAGAGACTGCGTGCCGGCTGCTCTGCTGGCGACGGCCTGCTGGACAAGTGACAGTCGGACTGTCACACGAGTCGACTGCGGCGGACTCCTGCGGACTTTGAGTTTTGACAGGGATGGATTGAAAAGCGATGCGTTTGCTGCATTATGCTTACAGCCCGGTGATATTCTTGAGGTGCATGTTCTCGAAGAAGGTCTTCACCTGCGCGGGTCGTGAGTGGTATCCTCAGCCATGCCTCCTGCTCGCGTACTCGACATACCTGCGTGGGGCCGGGCGCTGCAACCTCCTTGGCGATGCGCGCCAGCTCCTCAGCCGAGGGGTACGGCTCGCGCTGGAACTCGGCGAGCAGCTTGTTGTACACCTGGCGTGGCATGAGGGTGAGCTTGGTGCGTCGTGACTGCTCCACCGGCTGCACGCGCGCCGCTGCGCGCCTCCTCGGGCTGGTTGGAGAACCACATGCCGGGCGTGGGTAGGAAAGCTCGCTCGGGGCGGCCCTCGCAGAGGTAGGTGACGCGGCCCTTGCCCGTCTCGGGATCCACCAGCGTGATGCTGGGCGCGTGCGCGTCGACGCCCATCCTGCTCTCTCTCAACACTCCTGCGCGCGGGGCGGCGTGGGGGCAGTAGAGCGGGAGGCGTTACGTTTGAGGCGTTGGCACCTGTCACCTCGCTCGCGGGGTATTTCTTAACCGTTTCGGGTGGTCCCTCCATGCGCGAAAGGTCGCATATACCGGCGGCGGCGGCCCGTCGTCGTCGTCGCTTCTTGCCAGCTGGCACCTGGGAGGCGTAGTCAGTCAGTGCTCCCTCCGCCCGTCGCGTATCGGCAGGGCTGGCCTTGCGGTGGAGCGCTAGATAGCTTGGAGTGGCGCCCACGGTAGTGCTTTGACGCCTTGTCTTGTCAGCTCGACATGGCTGCGCTCACGCGGCAGCCACACGAGGCTGTGGCCACCGGCTTTACAGCCTTCGCGCCGCTCGGGGTGCGTGTGCTGCGCTGCGCGTTTGTGAGGGAGAGGGTGAGCTGACAGCACATCGCTCAACGTCTCGCCTCGCAGGCCGCACTCTCGCCGTTTTCCAGCTCCGCGCCAGCCGCTTCGCCTGGCTTCGCGGGCTACGCGGCACACCCAGGCGGCGGGCTGCTGCCGCCGCGGCCGGGGGCACTGGCAGCGGCTCTCTCCGACGCCGGAGCGGGACGGCCGCTGCGCTCCGGCGGCGCCAGCGCCTTCGGCGCAATGCCCTCCACGCCGTCGCCCGCCATGGTGGTGGGCAGCGCTCCGGTGGAGCCGAGCTTGAGCTCCTTTTCGGCCGGCCTCGCCTCGCCGCCGCTGGCCGGCCTGCGCGCCAAAGCGCCGCTGGGCGGCAAGGCCAAGGCGCTGAGCAAGCCGCTGCTTCAGGCGCGTTCACGGCGGTTTCTTTGGGTTGGGCGCTGCGCGCGACGCTTTATCCTTTTAGGCCGCCTCTTGGAGAGTCACGGACCTGCTTGCCCCATCACCCGCGCCCTCACCCCAAGCCGCCCCGCCCCAGGCCTCCAAGGTCTCCGCCGGAAAGTCGTCATACCGGGGCGTGCGCCAGCGTCCGTGGGGCAAGGTACGCAGGCAGCGCGGGGCGGGAGCGGAGAGCAACCCTTAGGTGCCACGCGGTGCCTGACGCCCAAAACGCGCAGTTTGCGGCCGAGATCCGCGACCCGACGCGTGGGGCGCGCGTGTGGCTGGGCACGTTCGACAGCGCCGAGGAGGCTGCGCGCGCCTATGACGCGGCTGCGCGCGCCATCCGCGGCGACGCAGCCGTCACCAACTTCCCCAAGGACCCGCATGAGCGGGGCACGCCCCCCGCCTACCCGCCTCTGCTCACCGGCAAGGGTGCGCCGGCGCCAGCGCAGTCTTCCCTGCGTCTATTCACTGACCCTGCCCCCCCAAGGCTCCGGCTCCTTCTCCCGCAGCTACGGCAGCGGCGCTGGCAGCTACGGCGCTCGCGGCGCCTCCATCGCGGAGGAGGATGACGAGGACCTGGAGCAGGATGCGGAGTTGTTGCTTCTGCTGCGCGCCGAAGCCGCTGCGGCTGCCAGTGCCATCGCACAACCGTCGAGCCAGCACATCCTGCGCCGCTTCTCCACCGCATCCTTTGACGACGAGCGCTCTGAGGACGGGCGCGAGGAGTCGCCTGGGGTTGACCACGGTGAGGAGGACGACGCGGCGGGCATGGAGCTAGGAGAAATGGAGGGCACGGAACTCGCCACCCGCCTGGGCGCCTTTTCCATGCCGCTCGGGGCGGCGGCATAGCGTGTTGTGTGGGTGACGGGATTAGGACTGGGTGGGGAAAGCTACGGCACCCCGGGTGAGCGGGCGATCAGCGCTGCTGCGAAGGCGAGGGAACCAATACAATACGCGCTAATGTGCGTACATTCACAGTATACGTCCGTCACCCGGCAGGCACGGCACGCACAGCAGGCACAGCGGCGTGCACAGTCGGCGGCGCTGCTGTAGCTGTGCGAAACAGCTTGGGCGGCGGTGGCAGCAGCAGGGGCGGCGGCGACGGCGCGTGGCTCTCAAAGAACCCGTAGCTGCGAAGCTTGGCGTAGGCGATCAGTAGCAGGCTGGCCAGAACGACCCCGCAAAGGAGATAGCTAAGACCACCCGAGATCAGCGACTGCAGGTACATCATGCGCAGCGTCCTGTCGCTGGAGCCCAGCTCGTCGCCAGTCTCCAGCATTGTCTCCCTGCACAGCGCGTGAGCTTGGAGCAGCCGCATCCGACTCACCGGCAACATGCAACGCACTGTGTGTTCTTCATCTGCTGCCGCTGCCTCTGCAGGCTAGCCAGCACGTCGTTACCTAGCTCCTCCGTCTCCACCAGTGAGCGGTGGCCCTGCTCCAGCCGGTTGGAGGCACGCGCAAGTGTGTCGCTTCCCTGCAGCAGAGATTGCCTGCCAGGGCGCACCAGGGCCTCAGCTTCAGTCCAGACGACGCGCCTCGAGCGCCGAGTGCGCAGCAGCGGCACGTGAGGTTCGCAGAGGCTCACTCACCGTTGTCGCCGCTCCCGCTCCCTCTGCGGGTCATGCAGCGAGGCCAGCAACTGCCACAGCGCGCGTCAATCACCGCTCAGGCTGGAGCAGCGGCCGCACTCGCACCGGCGACCTCTCGCCAACCTCGCGGAGCTCCACGGCGCGGGACATGTTAACAAGATGACGAGCAAGCTTGCTGGTGCTCGACACTCGCAAGTCCTCTGTTGCAGGCGAGATGGAGGGCACACACGGGTGAAGGAGGGACTGTAGGTCTACCTCGCCAACATATGCGTTCACGCACATGACGCGCACGTACGTTCTAATGACAAGACGAATAGCCTGAGAGCTCTCGCCCTGGGGCTATCCGTGTCACCACGCCGTGTCACGCTGTCACCTGTCACCACCGCCCTGCAGCAGCTGATATTGACAGCCTGCGCGCGATGGCGCATGCGTCGGAAAGGCGTCAGCCCGCAGCTGCAGCTGCCTCCAGTCTGGAGTCGCTGCTGGACCGGGCGCTAGCATCCGAGAGTGTGGAATGGACTCGGGTTGCACAGGCGGCGGAAACAAGCCACTCTTTCTGGCCCGCACCTGTGCCCAGCTGCTCGCAAGAGGACAGCACGGACGAGCGCCTAAACTCTGCACTGCGCGCCGTGACGCAGGCGCTCCGCACTCGGCACGCGCAGCCTGGCTTACGCGCCTCTCTTCCCGCCGTGCGCGCCGCCGCATACGCGTCGGATGAACGCACGGATGCAGCATCCGCACGCTGTGAGCGGTCGCGGCTGGAATGGCGGAGGCTGCACCTACAAGTGGAGAGCGAGCGCGCCAGCCTTCCTCTGCAACAGGCGCTTCTAGCCACCAAACTTGCCTGCCTTGCCGGATGGCCGCCAAATGCCCCGCTGACCTCCGCTGGAGCTGCAGAGGAGACGGCAGCTGTACTTGCCGAGTCGGACGCGTACGCCGCAAGAGAAGGAGCAGAGCAGCAGGAAGCCATCGTCCTCTCCAACTTGCAGCATGATGTTGTGGTAGGGGGTGCTGCGCAAACACCCGCTGCCGTGCGCAGACACGACACCCCGCAGATGCAGTCACGGAGGTCTCGCGTTGTGACGCAGACGCCAGCGATTCCGATGCCGTCTGCACTGCACAGGCGAGCGCTCCGTGCAGCTGCAGCGTGGGACTCGGAGTGAACGCACTGAGACCGCCAATAGGCGTCGGCTACTGCGTCGAGCTTACAAGTCATCAACGGCGTTATTCTTCGCATCTTCAGCTGCAGCGATCCGACCGTAGTTGGACCCAGGCGCTTCCTGCATCCATTCTGCTTATCCTGCCGGCGCAACACGCTGCTCCACCCGCGCAGCCGGCGATGCCGAGCCGAGTCTATGACCCATCAAATCTGCGCGACGCTCGACCGCTCGTGTCATGGTGAACGACTGCTAGAGACATCGCTGCACGCGCTGCATCGTTCGTGCGCCGCCGCGCTGTTTGATCTCGCTCTTCTGAGAAAATTTCTTCACGAGTGCCCAGTGCCGCCCTCGCCTACCTCGTGCGCCTCGCTTTTCCTGCACGTGCCCAGGCCCGGCGAGTGGCGAATGGCAGATCTGCAGACGCAAGCTGCGGCGGCCTGGCTGCGACTTCGCGAGTATGCTGTGACCTTCGACTTCCAGCAGGGGGTGCAGCCGCTGTCCAGTTGGCAGGCGCCGGCGGTGCGGGGCCCGACGGACGGCAGCCAGTCAGCCCGGCTTCAGGACTCGGCCGTGGGAGCGCCGCTGCGCCCGATGAGGCTGCGCTTATGCGGCTGCTCGCTGATCGGGTCGTGGCTCTCGGCGCCGCGTGCGAGCCGGGCTCAGCCGCGCGGGCGTGAGGAGTGAGCGCTGACGGCCCCCCGTTCAAAAACATACGCCAGGCGACTGTGGCCATCTACTTCACCTCGCTCATCTTGTTGAGGAAGCTGGTTGCGTGGAGAGGGAAGCCGCTAGACGCGGAGCTGCGGGGCTATGTACTGGGTGCGCCTGCTGGACTTACTCGCACAACTTGTTTCGCGCTGACGCCGCGCGCCATAGTGCACAACTTTGGGCTGGCCCTGCTCTCCTCCTTCCTGCTGGCGGGCATCGTGCACGAGCTGGTCGCAGCGGCGCTGAAGCACCGCAAGGACGGCGTGCTGTGGACCGCCTGGCTGCTCTTCTGCGACCCTGCACCACACCAGTTCCGCAGCGGCTTGCTGGTCTTCCTGTACTACCTGAACTACTTGACCAAGTACGCGGAGCTGAGCGACACCGTGCTGCTCTGCCTGCGCGGCAAGCCCCTCCCCTTCCTCCACGTCTACCACCACGCAGCCACGCTGGTGCTCTGCTGGACCCAGCTGGCGGCCAAGTCCGGCGTGCAGTGGGTGCCCATCGTGCTGAATCTGATGGTCCACGTGCCTATGTACTATTACTACGCGGTGCGCCCTACTTCTGCACTCTCCGTGCTGCGCCTGACCAGCCTCGCCCCAGATTGCCACCCTGGGACGCAGCCCGTGGTGGAAGAAGTACCTCACGACCGCACAGATTGTGCAGTTCTGTGTTGACGTCCCCGCCACCGGCACCGCCACGCTGCTAAAGGCGCGACACGCCGCCCAGCCGCTTGCCGGCACCAAGCGCTGACGCGCCCTGCGCCGCGCCATCAGATGAACGCGGTGTACAAGTGGGGCTGGTTTGGCGGTGCCAACACCAACTGCGGCTGCGACAGCCTCTACGCCGCCTATTTCGGCACGGGCCTGCTGCTCAGCTACCTGGTGCGCTGCGTAGCTCAAAGCCCGCTCCATGTCGCTCACTCCTCCCCCGCAGTTCCTGTTCATCGACTTCTTCATCCAGACCTACAAGCGGGGTGCGGAGCGCCGGCGCAAGGCGCGCGCGGACGGCACGAAGAAGAAGACGCGATGAGCGGCCACTTCAGGGGGAGGGCGGCGATGGGTCGTCTAGTGCAACGACAAAGCGAGCCACTAGAGCCCCGCCCTCTAGAGCCCTCTAGCTCTCCACACTGCCTCCAGGCATGCGTCATCGCCTGTAACGATCATTGTTGGCGCTGTAGGGTGTGCAGCCAGGCCACCCGAAGTATCGATCTCGGCGCGGGTGGGTAGGTGGGGCTGCCTCAACGGTCCAACAAGCGTACAACCCGCCGCCGTACAAAGGGACAGCTCAGAACTCTTTCTCTGGTCTTCCTATGGCGCTGACCAAGCAGATCGCGCACGCCTGGCGCGGGGCTCGTCGCGAGGTTGCTTTGCAACAGGGCGCAGTGGCGAAGTTGGTGCGAGCGTTGCTTCTCCTTAAGCTCGTTGTGCGCGAGCTTCTTGGCACGCTGCTCCTGGCGCCCTACGGCCTGCGTGCTGCGCTATGCAGGCGCGCCCTCGTCGGGGCCGGGCGGCTGCGTGTCGAGCGCTATGGCTTGCAGCCGCGAAACAGTGTGGAGGTTGTCGTTGGAGCGGCCGGCGCGTCGACGCTCAAGCCGGTGGTGGTGTTCGTCAACGGGGGCGTCTGGAGCGCTGGCGACGCCTGGCAGTTCGCACCCCTCGCGCAGGCGCTGTCAGACTCGGGCGCTGTGGTGTGCGTGGCGCAGTACACGCTCTACCCAGCCACGACGGCGCCCACGATGGTGTTGGAGGTGCAGGCGGCCGTGGAGTGGGTGCAGCGCAACGTCGCGCGCTTCGGCGGCGACGCGGCGCGTGTGTCCGTCGTTGGGCACTCAGCAGGAGCGCACCTGGCGGCGAGCGCCGTGCTCTCCCGCGCCAGGGCGCCGCCGCCGCTGCCGCCGCTGCACGCCTTCGTGGGCATCGCGGGCGTCTACGACGTGGCGGAGCACTTTCGCTTCGAGACCTGGCGCGGCGTGCAGAACTTGAGCACTATGGAGGCTGCCATGGGCGGGCAGGAGGCCTTCGCGGCACTGTCGCCCAGCCTGACGCTGCACGCCGCGCTAGCACCGCACCTGCCGCCATTTGTGTTGCTAAGCAGCGAGGCTGACAGCACTGTGCCGACGGGGCAGAGCGACACCATGCTGCGGGCAGCTATGGCTGCTGGTGCCTCCGCCACGCACCTGGTGTACAGCAGCATCACGCATCTCCAGTTCGCGACTGGCTGGGAGTATGGTCGACCCGTCGTTGACGAGCTGCCGCTGCTGGGGGAGCCCCACAGCAGGCGAGTGATGGCGCATGTTGCGGACGTCATTGCGGTAGTGAGCCGGCCGAGCCGCTCGCAGCTCGCCGTGCTGATTAAAGACGTGAAGACGGGTACGCTTAAGCAGCCTGCTCTGCCACGACGGCCGGCAGCGCCCCGCGCCCGCGCGCAGACTGCGGCCCTTCCGCGGGCTGTTGCTTGAAGCCCGCGGGCTGGTTGAGGTCATCAGCGGGCGGCGGCGAGGTCGCGAAGCGTTTCGGCGCACTGCTTGCGCAGCATGGAGCGCAGGACGGTCACGCCGGCGAGCGCGTAGAGGATGTGGGGCTGGCCCTCCACCTCCTGGCGCATATGAATGGCGCATGCCAAAGGGCCGGTGGGCACGACCTGCAGCGACCCAGTGAAGGTGCGCATCATGCGGTCCTGCTCCAGCATGTGAAAACTGATGCGCCGCTCGCGCTCGTCGATGGAGACCAGGTGTGTGAAGCGCGAGCGGCCCCGCAGCGGGCCCACCTGCCAGCGGCAGTGCTGTTGCAGCGTGACGCTGCCGTCCGCGTGCTCCGCCAGCACGCGCGACTGTTGCACTGAGCGCAGCACGCCGTGCGAGCGCCCGGCGATGCAGTCGCGGACGACGCGCCACACCGCATCTCCGTCGCGTGAGCAGGCCACCGTTCCTGTCACCACGTTCAGCAGCCGCCCCGTCGGTCGGACATGCACCAGCGGGATCGCCGCCTGCAACGGGGCGGGGGCGCCGTCCGTCAACGCCCGCTTGGGGAGGGGCGCAACTGGCGCCAGCAGCATCGATACTGCCGCTGCGAGCATCCCTACACCAAGCAGCCAGTGCGCGCTCGTCGCCGCGAGCAGCCATTGCGCGCTGAATGTCGCGAGCAGAGCAGCCAGCACGGGGGCGCCGACTGCAAATGGCCAACGGGCGGCCGCAGGGCGGCACTCGCTGGCGGCACAACGAGGCAGCGCGGGCGCAGACGCTGGGGCGTCGCGGCGCACATTCGTGTGTTTCTGGGCGGCAACGTGAGCGACGTGCCGGGCTGTGAGCGCGGCTACCGCGGAGGAGATGCCGAGGAGTAGCACCGTCTGCGCCGCTGCGTTGCCCGCCGGAAAGCGAGGTTTGCTTGGCGCGCCCATTCTCCCTCACCAGCTAGAGCTGCAGCGCGGGCTGAATGAGCCTCGGCATCACGACTCCTAGTCCTGGGTCTGGCGTGCCTTCTCGAGGCTTGCGCCTGCCTCGGATTTAACGTAACGCGACGCTATCTTTGGCGGCTGCTGCTGCACCGCGAATTTTGTTTTTCACAATTTTGTTTGTCTTCTCTCCCTGAGTCCCTGTCGCACCCATGAGCGGCGGTAGACGCATAACGCAGGAGGCGTTTGACGAGCTGCTAGCGGAAAACGTGGTTGAGTTTGGCATGGAGCCGGGGGAAGCGCTGGAGGAGGCTATCGCGGCGCTGAGGCTGCAGGGGGTCGACCTGAGCAGCATACGGACCACGGTGCCCGGCGAGGGCGGCCGCCAGGTGCTGCGAGCAGTGCAGGCATTGCGCGCAGTCGCTGGGGCGCTGGACGCGGGCGAGAAGGAGGCGCTGTGCGCCGCACTTGCCGCACTGGCGAGCGAGCTGGGCGGGCCGAGCGTGCAGCCTGGCGCCGTGGAGGCTGCAGGCGCGTGCGGCGCGAGCTGATCAGAGAACACTAGACTCTTCGCTCACACCGCTCGCGCTCAGGTCGCGAAGGCGCCGTCGCGCTGCTCCTGCGTTTGCTTCGCGAGACTGCTGGCGACCAGCTGGTGCTGTTGCAGGGGCTGGCGACACTGAAGGTGAGCATCCTCTCTGCGTTGACCGCCCTGCTCAGCGCCTCACGCGCCCACTGCAGGCGCTGCTGTGCGAGCTGCACACCAAGGACGCGTTTACGGCGCAGGGCGGCGCGGAGGTGCTGGTGAAGGGGATACTGCTGGCACACGCAGAGTCGGCGCCCTGTGTCGCGGCGGCTGCGCGTGCCGCGGCGGCGGCCGCCTCGCGGCATGAGGACACCAAGGTAGCGCTCTTCAAGGCTGGCATCGCCGCGCCGCTGCTGGCGTCGCTGGAGGCGCACGGCGGGGATGCGCGGTTGGCTGCCTCAGTCTGCCAGGCGCTGTCGGCGCTCGCCACCGCCGACGACCGTCGCACCGCCGCCAGCGCGGCCTTCGCGCACGGCCGACAGCTGCACGCGCTGACGGCGCACGTGCCGCTGATGGCCGCGCTGCAGCGGCACCCAGGCGCTGCCTCGGTTGCTGGGGCAGCCTGCTGCGCCCTGCGCGCCTCGGCCGTGAACGACGAGGCGTGCGAGGACATTGCGGAGGCGGGCGCCGTGGAGGCGGCGGTGGCGCTGCTGCTGTTTGAGTTGAGGGAGGGGTCCGCCACGGGGGTCACTCGCTCTGCGCTCGCCCTGCTCCGCCAGCTCGCCGGTGCGGACGCCGTCAAGGCGCGATTCCTCAGCGGAGGGGGGCTGCCGCCCCTGGTCGCAGTCCTGTCCTCCTGCGCTGGCCCGTCTGCAGTACCCACCTGCGAAGCAGCGCTGGCACTGCTCTCCGCCCTCTCCCTGCGCCACCCTGAGTTTGTGGCGGCCGCAGCCGCCGCCGGCGCGCTGGACGCAACGCTGGATGCCATGGCAGCGTACGCAAGTGCACCCGGCCTGCAGCGCGCCGCCTGCATGTTCCTTCGCAACTGCGCGGCGCGCAACCCGGAGGTGCGCCCGCTGCTGCGCGACCGCGGCGCGGAGCCGCTGTTGCGCGCTGCTAAGCAGGCGCATCCGAGCCTGTGCACCGACGTGGGCTCCGCGGCTCTGCGCGACCTGGGGTCGGAGAACTATAACGAGGGCTGGACGCCCACCACCGTCTACATGGGCTCAGAGGGTCAGCTGTTCACCTACGCAGACTTGGGCTCCGACGGCGAGGAGGACCATAAGCTGGCGCCGCTGGCGGAGGAGTGATGGGTTTTTGGGGTGTGGGGTTCAGTCACGTGCCCAGCCGCGGTATTGCTGGCTGAGGGCCGCAGGATCCATGCAACAGGGAACCGGCAGGCATCGACAGGGCCTGACACGTGTCAACATGAAACGCTATGCAACTGCCAGGCTGTGCCCGCGCAGGGGAACGGGATGCCAGTGGGAGCGGTAGTCGGAGGAT
>Ga0208951_1000132_pt1 | contig 30545 bp, 27 predicted proteins | sample GreLakmeMI27MSRF_FD_187702 | JGI IMG/M metagenome (GOLD analysis project Ga0208951, IMG submission 187702) | Freshwater lentic microbial communities from great Laurentian Lakes, MI, USA - Great Lakes metaG MI27MSRF (SPAdes) | ecosystem: Environmental > Aquatic > Freshwater > Lake | place: Great...
GTTGCTGCCGCTTCAAACGCTGACGTTGGCCAACTGTCAACTCGCTCACGGCGCCACGCACGCGTTGGCGGCGGCGCTGAGCCGCGAGCACTGTGCGCTGACGTCACTGGATGTCGGGCGCAACGAGGAACTCAACGGGGGCGTCCTTTTCGACGCTTTATCCGTCAATGCCTCCCTCACCGCGCTCGCTGTCGACGGATGCGGCCTGCGTGGCGACTGTCTGCGCGCTCTGGCGAGCGCCATCCGAGAAAACAACACGCTGCGCGCGCTGGACTTGTCGGACAATGTCCTGGGCCAGCATGTCGCGCAGCCCAGCCTGGCCGCAGCGCTGCGTGACAACCGCGCGTTGTTGGTGCTGGACCTTAGTCGCAACGGCGTCACACAGCAGGCGGTTGGGCTGTTTGCTGAGGGGTTGAACGGGGCTGTGGGACTCCGCGAGCTCCGCATCGCTGGGAATGGGCTCAACGGTCATGCGATTCAGCAGCTGAGGGCGCACGCGGCGCCAACGCTGCGTGTCGTGAGCGAGTGAGCGAACCTAGACGAGATACACTACACTGAATGAGACGAGGCCCGTTCACGATAGTCAGTCTTCGGTTGTTGAACAACAACACCGTTCGAAGTTCGAAGGTCCAGCCTTCCGCCCCCGCCTGCCCTATCACCTGCGGTGAGCTGTGGTGAACTGGAAGCAGCAAGCAGAGCAGAGGAGCTGCCCATGGCGGCTGACTCTGCGGCGCCGCCTCTGGCGTGGCACGCCCGTCTTCACTTCCCCGACAGCGCGTCTCTGCGCGAGGCTGGCGTGTGCTTGCTGCCCGCCTGTTTGGCGTCACGGCACGGGCAGAGCTCCGCGCTGGCATCTCTGTTGGTCACCACGCCAGGCTGCGCCTCGTCGGAGAGTGACCTTGAGGACGGATACACGCCGCTGCACTGGGCCTGCTGCTACGGCCAGCTGGAGTGCGTCCGGCTTCTGCTGGCCCACGGCGCGAGCCCAGACGCGCGCAGCAGCGACGGCTGGACGCCAACCTCACTGGCCGCAGGCAAGGGCTTTCCGGCCTGTTTGGTGGCGTGCGCGGCCGCGGGCGGGGACGTGAACGTGCGCGACTCGCGGGGGTGGACCGCGCTTCACAGGGCTGCTTGGAACGGGCACACGCACTGCTGCTTGCTCCTGCTCACGCTCTGCTCGCCAAACCTGGTGCACGCGGTGACCAAGCAGGGCTGGACGGCACTCCACCAGGCGTCCCGCTTCGGCAGCCTGGACTGCGTGCGCGCTCTGCTCTCATCGGGAGCAAACATCGCTACACCCTGCAGTGGCGCCTCTTACCAGGGATGGACGGCGCTGCACCTTGCGGCCAACAATGCGCACTCGGAAGTTGTGGCTGCGCTGCTGGCGGCGGGCGCACAAGCTGATGCTAGGGAAGGTGGGGGGGCTACTGCACAAGACTGCGCTGCACGATTCATTAGCCCAGCACACCGTGCATGCGTGGACCTGCTGGACGATGCTGCGAGGAGAGACTGTACTTTCTGTTAGAGCCTTTAGAGTACGAGTACAACCCATGACGTGCGATACGTACGGCGCCTATGCTCCTCCAACCTAATCTCGACGATTTTGCGTGCGTGGTGCTGCGTGACTTTGCTCAGACCTATCAGTCACTGCGCCCCTGTCTGCGCTATCGCTGTGCACTCTTGTGGCGTCTCATGTCGTTGCAGTGAGAGCTTGTGACACGCACGCCAGCGTTGTTCCCTCTTGTTGAGGATGGCACCGGCGCTTGCGCACGCTGCTGCCTGCCGCTTCTCGGCGAGGCGCAGCAGAGCAGCGCGCACGCCGCGCGGAGGGCGGCCTGTGAGAAAGGCGTGTGCGGCTAACGCTGAGGCTGACAGCACCTCTTCTGCGCCCCAGCCCGGTCCGCGTCGATACGCGCAGGTGCTGGGTGGTGAGGACTTCATCCTCTCGCAGCGCAGCGGAGTGGAGGACACACTGTGCGTGCACAGTCACACAGCACCTTTTCCCCTCGCTTGCACTGTACTCCCCAACCTTCCACTCACCCCCTGTTGGTGTTTCTGCAGCTTCAAGGGCACCGTGCTGGGCGTGGACGCGGACGTTGCCACCGTCGCCTTCCGCAGCAGTCCGCTGAGCACGCTCTCAGAGTTGGACGTGGCAGATTTCTACTTGCCGCCTCGCTTCCTGGACGCTGTCGCCCGCCACTGCGTCAAGCACTACGCAGGGCGGGCCTTCCCTGGGCGCGCGCCGCCCTGTCTTGCCGTGTGGGGCCCCAAAGGTGCGTTGGGTGCCTGGGACCACCGGCACTTCCGTTCTGAGCCCCTTATCCCCCCTCATCCGCAGGCTGCGGAAAGTCCCTCTTGCTCAAGCTCGCCTGTCGCACGCTGGGCGTCAGCCCCGTCATCCTGTCAGCTTCTGAGCTCGAGGACCCGGAGGCTGGACAGCCGGGCCGCCGCGTGGCGAGCCGCTACGCGCTGGCGGCGGCGAGCATGGCAACGGAGGGGCGGCCGACGATGCTTGTGGTGGATGACTTGGATCAAGGCCTGGGAATTTTCAGGAACACGCTCCGCACGGTCAACTCGCAGAATGTGGCCGCGACGCTCATGGCACTGTGCGACGACCCCGAGCGAGGCGGCGGAGCGAAGCGCAGAGACGGATCGACGCCGGTGGTGCCGATCGTGTTTACGGCGAACGATGTGTCGTCAATCTACGCCCCGCTGCTGCGAGACGGACGCACCGAGAAGTTCTACTGGCGGCCTACGAGAGAAGAGACGGCCGCCATGGCTGCTGCTGCGTGCGGCGGCGCTTTGAGCGCAGAAGAGTCGATGACGCTGGTGGATGCGTTTCCAGATCAGGAGGTTGATTTCTTTGCGGCGCTGGTTGGGCGCGGCTGGGACAAATCAGTACAGGCGTGGGTGGATGCGCAGGGGTCGCCGGAGGGCGCTGGGGCCGCAGTCAACGCTGCGTTGCGCGAGGCGTGCGCAAAGGGCGCTGACCCCTCCCAGCCGCCGCTGCCGTGTCCCTCGCCGCCCCCAGATCTCAGCCTGGCGGCGCTCATGGCGGCCGCGGAGGACGTGCAGCGTGAGCAGGCGCTGGTGCGCGACACACGGCTGTCTAGGGAGTACCTGCGGTGGAGTGACGGAGGCGCCGCGAAAGTTGAGCGCGTGGAGCGCACGCCCGAGCAACGCGTGGCTGCACGCGCGGATGCTGCGCGAGCGGCCGCGCAGCTGGCGGCGGCGCGGGCGGCCCTCCTGGCGTCCAACGAGGCGCGGTTTGCGCTCCAAGATGCGCTGCGGGACCAGGCGGCCAAGGCGCGCTTAGCGCAGGAGGCATCCGCGCCAGTGGCACCCCCCCAAGATGAATTACCCTGGGAGCGCATGGCCATCGAAATGGCGGCTTCCCTGGTGGAAGATGCGGGAGCGTCCCCTGCTCCGTTGCTGGTGGACCTACGAAGCGCGAAATGCGCCTCGAAAACCGCCATCTTTGGCGCCATGCTGGTGCCCTGCTGCGCAGTCACCGGCAGCTCTCTGGCGCCGGTGGTGCAGCCGGTGGCGAGCTTTGCGAGCGACTTAGAGCGGGCGCTGGCTGTGCGCGCCAAGTCCCTGGCGGTGCCGCAGCTCCTGTTGCTCCTGTGCCCGGCGGGTAGCGCGTCTGGTGCGCAGGAAGCGCAGGCTGCCCTGCACGCGCTGGCGCAGGCGGACCTACCTGCGCTGCCGCGCTTCGTGGAGGTGGAGCAGGGCGCGGCGGCCTGGACCAAGCTCTTCACGCCCACGGGAATTAGACGCCAAAAGGGCGCCTGGGGAGGCAAGACGGAGCACAGCATGTGGACAGCGAGCAACTAAAGACACCGCTTGCGCCAAGTTCATTCAAGTATTCAAGAAACATCGATGCTCAGCGTGCCAATCTCCCGTTAGCAGTGGTACTCGCATCTTCTCACTCACCCACGCCTGCTGGCCAGGGGCCGGCCGGGGATACCTCGCTGCGCCTTCCCCCACCTAGCACCACCGGCAGGATGATGCGCGCAAAGTAGAGCGCCTCGCGCACGCTGATCGCTCCGTCGTTGTTGCGACCGCTGTAGCGGTGTCCCTTGTCCGGCTGAAAGAGCGGGTGGCTGCGCAGCGAAGCGTGCATGGGCCGTAGCAGCGCCAGTGCGAGCGAAGTGCCCGCGCACGCGCGCGGCCCCGCTCCAAAGGGCGGCCACGTCTCACCCGCCAAGTCGCTGGTGAACACTATGACCTGCGTGCCGGCGCGCACCAGCGTGCGGCCGTCGCCGGTGACGACGTCCTCGCGCACAAAGCGCTCCAATATTGGAAACGGGTGCGCGCTGCGAATCGCCTCCTCCACAGACAGCTCCGGGCGACGCGCCAGCGTCACGGCGATGTCGCCCACGTTGATGGCCGGCGAGAGCAGGAACGGCTGCATGATGAGGCTATAATAGCGTGGAGTGCTCCATCGCTCACCGAAGAGAGACCACAGAGCGGCGTGACCTCTGATGAGCGAGATTGTGGCAGCCACCGCGCGCGCCTTGACGGCCGCGTCTGCGCGACCCCGAACCGCAATCTCTTTGCGCCATTCCCAAGAAGCATCCACAAGCACTTGCATGCTCTCCGGCTGCCACTGCTGGTCGAACAGGTACTCGATGAAGGCTGCCGTTGAGATTTGCGCAACACGTTCGGCGTCAATGGGCCGCCCTTCAGCCAACGCGCCGTCGCACAGGCGCCTCGCGATGGCTTGCAGAGCCGATGGAGGCTTCAGTGTCGCCATGAGAGTGTGGAGGTCCCCCAGCATGGCCCTGTGCAATGGCCCGTCCACGGACTCGAGGGAAAGGATGGGCAGCCATGCTGGCGTGGCTACGAATCGCTCCAGCGCTGCACCTTTTTCATCAGACAGGCGCAGTACTGCCATGGCCGTCTCCGCGTCCGTCACGTTCACCAGTGGCACGCCGCGCAGCAGGCCGAAGAGCGTGAAGCAAGCCTTGCGCACGGCGAGCCAGAAGGCCGGCGACCGCAGAGCAATGATCAGGAAGTTCGACAGCCGATAGAACAGGCACACCACCAGGTCATGCTGCACCACCCGGAGCTCCACGGCCGTCAGCCGCAGCGCGGTGAGCAGAAGGAAGCTGAAGAGCTCAAAGCTGAAGCGGTGACGGAAAAACACCAGCGACTCCAAATGGTTGTCGCCCAGTTCGCACACCGCCTGCACCAGCAGCATGGCTGGGAATATGCGGGCGTAGGGCGCGTAGGCTGCGGCTGCTTGGTGGCCCTCTAGGACCCACGCACTCGCCGCAAAGCAGGCAGTGAAGAGCAAGACGAGGCGCCACTCTTTGGTGTCCAACTTGCCGGCCACAAAGTCGCCTGCGAAGGTCTTGGCCAGGACAGCCAGGAGCGCCCAGTCGTGGCGCACGTCGCGCACGCAAAGAGCGGCGGCCACAGAAAGCAGCGCCAGGTTGGTGGACAGCCCAAGTACACGGACGTTCACCGCAGCGCCCACGCTGCCCAGGTACGAGTGCGCCAGCCAGCGCCCGGACTGCAGGTACGCGCGCATCGAGAGCTGAGCCAGTGCTGGGCCGCCGTGCGCAAATTGGGGAGCCCACTGGAACGCATACAGAGTGAGCAGCGCCAGACGCACAACCCCGTGGCCGTACTTCACAGCGCGGTCGGCGCTAAAGAAGCCCGACATGACTGGTGGGAGAGTTACGTGCAGCGACTCACGCGCGGTGCCACATGGTGTGTCACTGCCGCGCCGCTGGCCTCACGCGCTCGTCAGGCTGACAGGCACTGCGAGCACGCAGGGAGCGGAGGGCACAGGTTGTTTAAGTTACGTGTGCTGTTACAAGCGTGCGAGCTTTGCTTACTCAACCATCCGCGCGGCGCCGCCCTGCAGCACCGGCCCGAGGTGCGCCGCGCCCAGCACCACGGCCGGAAAGAGCAGGACGCTGCACCAGGATGCGAAAGCCATCCGGCCAGCCGTTCGTCCCGCGCCTACAATCACCGTGCCTCCAAAGCTGCCCAGCCATCCCTGTACGTCCACGCCCTGTTGCATGGCCACATAGATAGCGGCGATGCTAACCGGTCCGATGACGTTTTTGGCTGCCATGTATGCGAGTCCGTATTCATCCGCCAGGCGCTTGGCCTCAGCCGCAGTGTGAGATAGCAAGCTGGGTTGGGTGGGCTTCGCTGTGGCGTCGCTGCGAAGGAGGCGCGAGCGGAGCGCCTGCACGAGCGCGCCGGCGGCGTCCAGCAACAGGGAGACGCGCACCGCTTGCAGGGGCGGGTAGAGCCGCACCAGCGCCCCCGCGGCTGCCGCGTCCAGCGCCAACCTCTGCAGCCGCACGGCTTTCGACAGCGCATACGCCACCGCAAAGTCCGCGTCCACGGACAGCTGGCAGCTCTCAAAGGCCCACCACAGGCACAGCGCGCTCCCCAGGTCCAGCGCCACAAACGACAGAAGCGTCGCCACGGGACACTGCTCCAGCGCGCCGTTCATCGTGCGCACCCACGACGGGTGCTCCGCGGCGCCGCCGCCCACGCACCGCAGCCGCGTGTGGGTTACGCGAGGCCGGGAGGCGGAGAGCCCCAGGCGGGACACCCGGAGGCGGCACGCAGGCGCCGGGCAGGCGATAGCACGGGGCCGTGAGGCATCGCGGCGGGGCGCAGCTGCGGCGGTGGGGAGGAGGCTGGGGAGTTGGAGCTGGGAGCGGCTGCCACAAGGTGCCATCTCTGCGGATCCGAGCACGCGCGCAGTCACGCGAACACAGCAGGCGAGGGCACGGAAATGCTGAGTTCAAAGTTGAGATCAAAGTGTCCGATTCCAAGTCCAAGTTGACTCTGCATCCATTCCTCGTGCTCTACCCGAGCGCATCCGCTTCCAGCGCCACTCGCACGCCCGCGGGCGCGCACCTGAGCAGTTCCATCCTCGCCTGGATCGCCAGCCTGGGGTTTCCCAGAAGGCGCAGCAGGCGAAGCACCGAGGGCGAAGACGTCGCGCTACTGGCGCGCATGGCAAGCGCTTCCGTGAGCTCCAGAGCGCCAACGTCACCCACGTCGTTGGCTGAGAGGTCAAGGACCTGCAGCGCGCAGGCATATCCGGCGCCTAGCGCAGCGGCAACCAGCCGCGCCCCGAGATCTCCCAGCGCGTTGCCGGCCAGGTCGAGCTCCGTCAGGGCGTGGGTGTGGCGCATCGCTGCGGCCAGCGCGCGCGCGGCGGCGGGGCCCAGCGCAGTGCGCTGGAGGGAGAGTTGCTGGAGCGTGGGCGCAAAGCGGAGGCAGTCGCACAGCGCCGCACAGCCCTGGTCACCCACCCGGTTGCCCCCCACATCCAGCGCCGTGAGGGCGCAGCCTTGGCGCGCCAGCGCCGCCGCCAGCGCCGCCGCACCGGAGGGGCCCACAGCGCAGTCTGCGAGCGACAAGGAAAGCAGCGACTGGCTGCGCGCCAGCCCCTGTGCCAGCGTGGACGCACCCTCATCTCCCAGCGCGTTCTCGCTCAGCGTGAGACGCGTGAGGGTCTCCCCGCGAGGCAAGCTCAGGTGGGCCGCAAACGCACGACACGCCTCCACACCCAGCGCGCTGCGGCTCAGGTCCAGCGCCCCGATGCACGGGGGCAGCGCCGCGAGGAGAGCAGTCAAGGCGTCGCTGTGGAGGAATGCCCCCGGAAGCGCCAGCGCGTCCGTGGCTGCGTTGGTGGATAGGGCTTGAACTAACCCTTGCACCGCGTCGATGCGCAGCGCGCCGCCGGAGACGGTCAACGTGCCTAGGCGCACCCCGCGGCGAGCCAGCAGCGGCAGCAGCGTTGGGAGTTCAGCAGGCGATGCGTGGACGTCCAGCTCCAGGCATTGCACTGCCCAGAGGCTGCTGACCAGGCTGTTCAGCTGCGAAGGGCTGAACGCGCCGCCGATGCCCACGCAGCGCACGCAGCTCAGCGCCGGATTGGAGGCGGCGGCGGCGCAGACGGCTGCAGGCGAGACGCCCACGGCGCCGCTCACGTCCAGCACCGTGAGCTGCCCGCCGGCGGCGTGAGCGCGGCTGCTCAGCTCCGCGTCGCTCGAGGGCGGCGCGATGGACACGCCGTCCGCGCCCGCAGCGGCAATCCAGTCATCCGCAGCCGCGCGGTCAGCCTGCGCGGCGCGCAAAAGCTCCTCATCCTCCACAGAGGGCCAAGCCGCGCGGCGGGCGCCTGGCGGCGCCGACGGCGCGTGCATGCTCGCAAGCACGCTGGCTGCGAGGGGCTGGATTGCCGGCCCAGGGAAAGGGAACGCAGAGGGGGCAGAGGGAGCGCCGCCCACCGGGGATGTGGAAGGCACGAAGCGCACGGCTTTTCGTTTGCTCGCCGCCGCCGCCGGCTGCACCCAGGCGACGCGGGGCACAGGCGAGCCGGAGGGCGGGAGAGGGGAGAGCGTACCTCCCCCAGAATGAGGCGCCCCTGCATGCTGGCTGCTGGGCGAGCGAGCTCGCGGACGCAGCACGCCGTCGCTGAACGCTGCGCCGGCGGCGCTGGAGGGCGATGCCGACGCGACTCGAAGCGCCTGCTGCGCAGCAGGAGAGACCAGGGCAGCGGCGGCGACTGCGGCATCTTCCTGCGCCTGCTGGCGTCTCTCCCGCGCGGCAGCAGCCTCCTCACTGCGCTGCACAGCGTCCAGCAGCTCCGCCCTGCGCTGCGCCAGCGCGGAAAGGCGCCGCGCGCGCGCGTCGGGGGAGAGGCGCGGCGTCGGGGGCTGCGTTGGGACCGCCGTTGGGACCTGCGGTGGGACCGGCGGTGGGGCGGGCGTTGGGGCGGCCGCCAGCGCCAGGTGGTCCAGCCAGAGCGCCGCCGCAGCGTCGTCGCCCCCCGCTTCCCCCTTTCCCTCCTCCTGGCTTGGCATCCGGTACCCCGGTGACCCGGGTGCCGCATCCGGGGTGCCACCAGCCGCCGCCTGAGCCAGCAGCGCCAGCTTGGCCTCCGCCTCTCGTAGCTTCCCCTCCAACGCCACCAGCTGCTCTCTCTGCGCCTGCAGCTCCCCACCTCCTCCGTCGTACGAAAGCGTGCCCAGCGACGCTGTCAGCGCCCGCTGCGCGGCGTCGCGCGCGCGGGAAACCAGCCCGTCCAGCGGCGAGGCGGCAGCGGCGGCGATGGCGGCCCCGGGCGCCCCCGCCTGTACCAGCGCCGCCACCGCCGCCACGCACCGCCGCTGCTCCACGCCCGCCTCTGCGATGGCTGCGTCCAGCAGCTCGGAGGCGTGCTGTGCGCCAGCCGCCAGGGCGGCCATCGGGCCGGAGGTTGCTGCGGAGGCGGTGAGCGGGGCACAGCCGTGCCTAGCCCCTTCCCGGACGCGCCCCTCGAGCCAGCTGCTCAGCGCCACGTTGCGGCTCACCAGCGCGTCCGCAAGCGCAGCCTGAGGCGCGGCCCCTGCGGGCTCGCACAGGCGAGCAGGGGCGGCGTCGGAGGCTGTCGCTGTGGGCGCCAGTCGGGTGCGCGGCGCGGGGCGTGCCACGTTGCGCACGGGCTCCTGGGCCTCCCCCTCCCCCTCCCCCTCGCGGGGTGTGGGCGCGCGGGCGCTGCTGGGGGAGAGCGGAAGCAGCGCGACGGGGGTCGTAGCACCGACTCCGCGCTGCCTTGGACTCGCACTTGGGACCTGCACCTCCCAGGCGCTCCCCGCAGCGCTCGCGGCGCGGCTCCGCGCCTCCGCGGACGCCACGCCGTTGGTGGAGGCAACCAGCTCGTCCCAGGACTCCACAGCCGACGCGTCGCCTAACCGGCTCAGTGCGCTTTCGAACAGACCGCTGAAGCGCTGAGAGGAGGGAGAACGCGCCAGGGGAGGCGCGACAGAAAGAGCGGCACCTGCAGGAAGCGGGGAAGGCGGACAAGCGTGAGTGTGAGATTCCCACAGGCCGCGCCACGCAGCCGGACACGGCGCGCGCGCGCGTGCAGGGGAGCGCACGCCTCACGTGGCGCGTGTGGCACTTTGTGGGAGAGAGCGGAGCACGCTGCTGCGGAAGCGCACGCACCAGCCGTGTCCATCTCCATGTGCCCTCAGCGCTGCACTGAGCGGCAGGCCGCGCACAGGGGCGTGTGACACCGGCAACCAGCTGCCGGAGGGTGCAGCGTTGTTGACCATTGACGGCTCGGCCCTCGGCGGTGGTGTACAACAACAACGTAACAAGGCGATGAACGCTCGTCGCTGCATCATCCTGCGTGTGTATCACTTGCATAGTTGAAAGCCCGTTATCACGCCAGCAGCGGTTCTTCCCGTGACGCCTCCCTCAAAGGCGGCGCCTGCTTGGCGTTGAGCATAGGCGCTTGTGCAGGCACACTGGGCATCTCGGCGGCTTGCAGCGCCCCCATCTGCTGCTCCAACACCCTCAGCTCCTCCTCAGCTTGCGCGTCGCACGCTGAGGAGCCCCCCAGCGCGGCGTTGAGCCTTTGCGCGGCTGCTTGCGCGTCGGCGGTATCGTCTAGCAACCCCTCAACTTCTGAGACGCTCACGCTCTCTGTGATGGCCTTCAGCACGTCTGCGCCGCTGCGCAAGGTGGCCACCAGCGTCTGAGTGCGCGCTGCGGTGTCAATGGAGGCGAGCGTCTCCTCCAGGCGCAACAGCCAGGCGTCCGTGCGCTGAAGCAGCAGCTGCGTGGCGTTACGCTTGCGCAGGGCGAGCAGCGCGCGGTCACGCCGGCCGGTAGAGAGCAGGGCGCGCGCGGCGTCACTGTCACGCGCAACCGAAGACTCCAGAGTGCTCTGGTACGCGGCCAACTTGCGGCGCTGCGTCTTCAGAGACAGCACGGCGCGGTCCGCGTCCGTGATGCGCGCTGGAGAGAGTCACAGGGAGGGTCAGCCAAAAAGCCTACTCTCCTCGGGAGCTCAAGCGCACCGTCCGCATCGGCTGTGAGCCCGCTCGTGCTCTTGCTCTTGCTCTTGCTCTTGCTCTTGCTCTTGCTGCTGCTGCTGCCCATGCGCGTGCGCGTGCGCGTGCGCGGAGGCAAGGGCGAGCAGCGGGAGGCTGAGGAGTAAGGCGTGCTCCACTCCGTCTGCTGTGGTGCACACGACTGTGTACAAGCGCAGCGCGCCGCAAAATAAAACGAACACCGTTCGAGTGTTCGTCGCCCGCTCGAACAACGAACGTCATACGTACGTGACTCGCTTCAGTCGAGGCCGCCTCCGCACAACTCGTGACCGATTCTCCTTCTCCTATCAGCCTGCGCCTGGTGCGCGTGAGATTGCGACAGGGCGCAGCGCCATGCGCAGCATTGTGTTCGCCACAACGCTGCGCCGCGCCGTGTGCGCCCCTTGCGCGCCCTTCCGCCTGCTCGCCACCTCCAGCGAGCACGCGACGCCCCCGGAGGCGCTGGCTGACGAGGGTGCTGGCACTGTGGAGGAAGACGCGCTTCGTTTGCGCCGCGCCGCACAGCTGCGCACCTTCCTGGAGACTCGCTTGGGCAGCGAGCGTGCGTCGCTGGTGCGCCTGTTGTCGCGCCACCGAGTGGCCTGTCCTGGCGGGCAGGAGGGCGCGCACGCGCTGCTGGAGTCGCTGCTGGTGTGGAAAGCAGAAGGGGTTGCCACTGCGGGCGAAGGAGCGGAGAAGGGCGGCGCTTGAGGCGCCGGAGCTGTGGCCCCCACACGAGTTCGTATATGTACGATGTTGCTTTTACACAGCCTTGACGGCCTCACCAGCTGCCGGCGCGTCGCTGGAGAGCGCGGCAGCTGCGGTGACCGCAGCCGCAGCAGCCTCTGCCGCCAGCTGAGCCTCCTTTTGCTGCTCCTGCGCCAGCGCGCGCGCCGCTTGGGCCGCCCGTTGCGCGTCGGCGGCGGCCGCAAGCGCAGCCTGCACTGCGTCGTCGTTGTCGCCCCCCGCGGCCTCAGGTGCCGCCTCTCCGGCACCCGGGATCACCTGGGCTGCCACGGCGGGTGCCGCGTCCAGCGCAGGGGGCGCCACAGGCGGCCTCACCTCGTCAGAGCCCACGGGAGTGACAACGGGCTTGGCTGCGGGGACTGCGGCCACCACAGACGGCAGCAGGCTTGCGGGCGCAGCCTCCGCAGCGGCAGGCTGCGCGTGCTGCGCGGCGGCAGGAGCGAGCGCGGTCTCCGGAAGGGGCGCCTCTTCGCCTTGGGTGGCCGCAGGCGGCGCCGCGCTGGAAGACGTGTAGCCTTTCAGCGCCGCGAAAGAGCCGGACAGCGCCGCGCTGACGCCGCCCAGGTGCAGGCCGCCCTCGGACACCGCCGCCAGGGCGCCCGTGAGCTGCTCCAGCAGTGTGACGCCCGTCTTGGCCTCTGACGCCCCCTCCACGCCACCCTCCCCGGCGGGAGTGCACGGCGGCGCGCTGGGCGCGGGCGAAGCGGGCGGAGAGAGCGCGGTGGTGAACCAGCTCTGGCAGGTGCTGCGAGGGGCAACCTCCTCCTGCGACAGAGAAACGCAAAGCAAGGGCGCCAATTCAGGCGCCACACCACACCACACTGCGCCCGCACGCGCGCCCACACGCGCTGCGAGCCACGCTGCTGCCACGCACGCGGCAGGCGCAAGGAGGCTATTGGGTCCCAATGCGCAGAGCACCAGGTTGGAACTCCAACAGGTCCCTTCTGCTGCAAGCGTCGCCCGCGCCTGCTCCCGTCACCGCACCGCACCTTGTGTGGCTCGTCCGACTCGTCGTCATGCGCGTGCTTTCGTTCTCCGACGCTGGACATTTCCTCCGTCGCATTGGGGGTAACTGTGCAGAGCAGGTCCGCAATCACTGACGGCAGGCCCACAGCCTTCAGGTCCAGGTTGGGCTGCGCCTCACCCTGCGCGCGGAGGCTGCGCGTGAGCTGTCGCGGACAGACGGAGCTACAGTACTGCCGACCCGCCCGCTTCCCACGCACCGCATCGCGGCCCCGCGCGGGCGCCTTTGGCACCAAGGTGCTATAGTCCCGCTCCATCGTGCGTCGACGGAGCGCGGAGAGACGGGTGAGTGGCGGTTTCGTCCGACTGTCGAGGCCATTGCAGCGTGAGGGAGGGCCACGACAAACGAGCCGCTCTCTCGCCGGCGCGTGGGCCCCGGTGGAGGAGGGCGCGATGGAGGGCGCTGAGTTGTCGTCGCTGCGCGCGGAGGTGACCAGGCAGCGCACTCTGTTGACAACTCTTTTGGAGAGAGTGAGTGCACTGGAGGCGCAAACAGTCAAGAGCATGGCGGTGCCCGCTGTGGCTGCGGCCCCGGCGGTGGGTGTGGTCCCAGCTGTGTTCGCGCCGCTGGCAGCCCCTGTGCCGGCGGAAGCAGGTGCCAGCCAGAAGGCCCAGAACCCCGTTGCTGGCTTCACAGGCCGCCTGGTGCTTGCAAACACGGTTTCTCTGCCGCCAGAGTTCTACATGAGAGAGCTGCAGGGGGTGGTGAACGCCCGGATCTGCGACAGCAAGGGTGACTCGCTCATTCTGGCCATGCTCGCGCCGGACGGCTCTCCTGCTGACGACAGCCTGGTGGACGGCCTGGTTGTCACGGCGCACATGGAGCGCGCGGCTGGCGTGGTGCGCACTTGCGCGGTGCTGGGGTGGTGCCTGAGCGCAGCAGAGCAGTCGAATTGTTCTGACGCACCCCCTGCGGTACTGCGCAGCTCCCCGCCGGCGCACCTCTCGTGGGCGCAGCCGACCGCCCGCTGCTCATCCAGGGTGCCACGGCAGTGCTGCAAGACGGCAAGGCTGTGTTCCGAGACATGAGGGTGACGGACTCGACGTACAACCTGATCAAGAAGGCGCAAGCGCTGCTCGTCTTTTCCTGTCACCAGGCTGGCGGCGTGACCTCCGCGGTCACCACCCCTTTCCGCGTGCTCACCAAGCGCTCGCAGTGCGACAAAAAGTCGGGGCCGGCTAACGCAGGCGGCTCCCGCCGACCTCGGAGCGAGGACATCACCGCCCAGGACGCCATCCGTGCGCTGCCCGGCTTGGGCGCCCGATCGGCGGAGCGCCTGATGGCCGCGGGTGTGAGCTGCGTGGGCCAGCTGGCGACGGCGTTGAGCGAGGATGAGTCGGAGGTTCGTCGGGTCATGGGCAACGTTGGCATCAACAGCAAGGCATGGTTGAGCGTGCTGCAGCACACCGGTGCGTGTAGCATGCGTGCGTTGCATTTCAACAATCCACACTCTGACGTGGCTCACGCAACTGCCTTCTCCTGAAAAGCGCACCTGCTGCCCGCGGGCGGCGCCGCAGCTCGCGCGGAAGGTGACGAGGATGAGGCTGCGCGGCAGCGGCAACGACGCAGAGTGGATGATGAGCCGCAGCATCCGCCGCAGCTGCAGCCGCAGCCGCAGCCGCTGCTCCTGTTGGCTGCCACCCCAGCGCCTCCCCAGCCGTCCTTGGATCGCTCCCGCCCCCTGGCCCAGGCGCAGGCGGCCCCGCCTGCGCTGCCCCCGCTGCAGCAGCAGTATGCTCCGCCCTCCGCCTTCGTGCCTCCGCTGATGCCGTCGCAGGCGCTGTTCTCCGGCGCTGCTCTGGACGGCTCGCTCTCGGCCGGCCATTCCTACGATCCAGTGACGTTTGCCGCCCTTGCCGCCTATTTCGCGGGCTCTATCCACGGAGGCCTAGACCTGAGTCAACTCGCCTCCCTGGATGGCACCAACGACCGCGCCGTGCGAGCGGCGGCTCAGGCCGGTAGCGCGGGCATGGGGTCTTGGCCTGCCAATGCAGCCAGTTTGGAAATTGCGCTACCTCAGGCACAACACCTGTCCGCCGCCACACAGCAAGGGGCGCCTGTGACGAGGCTGCCGCCTGCGCCGCCGCCGAACCTAGGGGTGCTGGTCGCTGCGGGCGCGCTGATGGGCAACGTGAACGGAGAATATGCGCATCTTCTGTCCAACGGAGAGGCTCCGTGGAGGTTAGGCGCCTCGGACGATGCGCCGCTGGCGCTGCCCAACTACGTAGTTGACTCTGCAGAGCTCAACTGGGCGGGGGCTGTGGTTGCTCACGAGGCCAAGTTGAGACACGCGCGCCGATGAGACGCGCGACCGTGAGGACAGACGACGAGTTCTAGAGATGATCATCACTCTAAGCGCGCACAAAGACGCGTAGCTCTCCCCGGTCCCCGCGGCTGACGCGCGCCTCGGCGTCGCAAAAGGTGGTGTCGAACTCGCCGCCCCTCAGGTTGGGTGGCAGCGCAGCCTCCAGCGCCGGAAGCAAGCTCAGCGGGCTGGGCAGCGTCAGCGGGCGGGCGCCCCGCACGCCTCGTCCTCGCAGAGCCAGCGCCTGGAAGTTCACACGCACGCGGCTGTCGCTCAACACCTCCAGGCTGTGCGACAGAGTGGCAACCACCGTGAGCGAACCCAGGAAGAAGGGCCCAGGAACCGTGAGCTCCACGATGTTGTCCAGAGTGCGCTTGGACGCCTGCACACGCTGAAACACGGGGCCCAGCCTGAGCGGCGTGCCCGCGCCCGGCACGCCCGTGAATCCCTGCGACCCGCCGGGCTGGCCCGCAAACGTGGAGCTGTACACAAGGCGCCACAGGCCGGACAGACTGTCCAGCGAACTGTCCAGCGACGCACGCGGTGCCAACGCCTCCAGTTCTGTCACCGCCGCAGAGACTGCGTTGACGTCCGAGGGCCGCGCAGAGGCGCCGCGGTCCAGCCCAGCAACGGCAGATATCAGTCGCGCCTTGGCTTGAGCCAGGGCCTCTGAGGAAACAGCCGCCGCGTCTTCAGCAACCACTGCTCCGTCCACGCTCGCGCAGCAACGAGCAGCTTGGGTGGTGCGCGAGTGGACACGGGTGCCAGGCCGCGCAGGTGCAAGCGCCGCGACCAGCATCCAGGCACGCGTGCTGTATCTCGCGTAGCTTGAGCTGGAGCTCACGCGTACACCAGAGGCGGAGTGGCGGATTATGTCCGGGGGCGACCGTGTACCGCGTGTTGGTCGGGCGATGGCCCTGCTGGCCGATGTGCACTCTCTCTCCCGCACTCCCCTTCACTAGACTCGGTCCACACAGCTGAGTACAGCCCGCCTTTGTCCGTGAACAGCAGCATGCAAGCCTATGCAGCCTACCAGCAGTCTGTGCACTCTGCTCCTTCCGCCTTCCGTACTTCAGCGCGAGTTGCTGTCGCCTCGCCCGCGCGCCGAGGCTGTGGTGCGCGCCGCAAGGCTGCCGTGAGTGCCTCTGAGTTGTGTTAACTAACGCTTGCGATAGCCGTCAGTGTTGGTGCCGCTCCCGACCCCTTCGCAGCCAGCTCTTCGCCCGCGCAGCCTCCCTCCGTGCCCGTGCCCGGCTTCCTGGGCGAGGGCGAGTCGCGCAACAACCTGCTGCCGGTATGCACCAGTGCGGCCGTTTGCGCACAGTTTACACACTAACCGCCGTCCAACCAGACCGCGGAGGCGGACACGCTGCTCAAGCGCTTCGACACCGACTGGATGGCCGCACAGCGCGCGCGCGTAGCCCCACCCACCCTCTCCAGCTGCTCAACTCCTCCGCTTCGGTGCGCCGCTCATCGCCCTGTCTGCCTCGAGGCCCCCCCAAGACTGACCACGCACCCAGCGCCGCCTGTGTGTCCCTAGCGGCGCGCTCCAGCTCCGTGATGTTGGGCTTGTGCGCGTCTGACTGCACGGAAGGCGTCAAGGCGCTTCAGGCGTGGACCAACGCGCTGGGTTTGCCCCGGCGCACGCTGCACGGCATGGACACGGACGGGGTGCCTACCCAGCTGCCCGGCCCGGTGTTCATCAAGTATAACAGCGCGTCAGGGGACGCGCACCTGAGCGGCTATGCGGGCGAGGCTCGGGGGGTGCTCTTTACGCCCGGACTGCCGGACGGGGCATTCAGGCAGTACGGGTACCTGCCCGTGCAGCTCTTCGACAAGTGAGTGTGAGAGGCGACAGGCCGCGTGTGTTGTCAGAAGTCAGAAGGGGTGAGAATTGACACCTAGCTCCCGCTGTTCCACCCGGCCACCACCTCGTTGTCGTGCCGCGCTTGCGCGGTGGCGCCGTAGGTGGGCTTCGAGGAGGCCTTGGCCGCCTTGCCGGCGGCGCTCTTGTCGAAACGGTCTTGCCGCGCCTGCGCTGCCTCGGCCGCCTTGCCGCGCGCCTCCGCAATCTCCCGCGCCTCCTCAGCCTCGCGCTCTGCGCGCGCGGCTGCGGACTCGCCGCAGCAGGAGGCACACGCGCCCATGTGAGCTCAGCGTCTCACGCGTCGAGCGTCAATGGTACCCGTCGCAGCCCTGGAGCGCGTCCAAGAGCAGCGAGCACCACAGCAGCTCGGCGGCAGCACCAGGCCTGGGCGAATAGTGCGTGCGGAGGCGAATAGAGAGAGAGACAACGCCGAAGTGCAAAGCACGACCGACGACGTACGACGACCGACGCTCGTATCGTCGTTAACGTACCTCCAGAGCCACCACATCCGAGGGCTCAAGCGGCAAAGCACAGGAGAGAGTTGACACCAGAGAGCACACGAGCGTGCGTTCGATCTGGGCTCTCAGGGCAGCCCCAGGCGCAGCGTCACCGCTCGCGCGTGCGCCTCCAGCCCCTCCGTGCGCGCCATGACCGCCACGTGCGGCCCAAGCAGCGCCAGCCCCTCCCGTGTCAGTGCCTGCACAGTCACCTTGTTGAAGAACGAGTCCAGGCTCACGCCGCTGTACATGCGCGCGTAGCCGTACGTTGGAAGCACGTGGTTGGTACCGCTCGCGTAATCACCCACAGATTCGGGAGTCCATCGCCCGAGGAAGATTGAACCCGCTGCTGTGAGACTGGGCAGCAGAGCCTCCGCATCGGCTTGCTCCGCGTTGACGATGAGGTGCTCCGGGGCATACGCGTTGCTGAACGCGGCCGCCGCCTGCAGGTCCGGCACCGCAACGGCGAAGGAGTGAAGCAGCGCCTTCGCTGCCGTGGAGGAGCGGGGCAGGGCGGCGAGCTGTTCGCCCAGCACACGCACCAGCGCGGCCAAGTCAAAGCCGGGCAGCGACAGAAGGACCACCTGCGAGTCCGGCCCGTGCTCCGCCTGAGACAGCAGGTCCGCTGCCACGTGTGCAGGCGGGGCGCCGGCGTCGGCAATCACAAGCACTTCAGAAGGACCAGCAGGCATGTCGATGGCAACCATCGCTTCTGACCCCTGCAGCAGCATCTTGGCGGCCGTGACGTATTGGTTCCCCGGGCCAAAGAGCTTATCCACCTTAGGGCAAGTTTCGGTGCCCCAAGCCATCGCAGCGACTGCCTGCGCGCCGCCAGCCAACAAAAGGTGGGTCACGCCGCAGCGCTTGGCCACGTAGAGGACTTCGGGGCACACGCTGCCGTCGCGACGGGGAGGGGTAGCCAGCACCACTGTACCGCATCCCGCGATCTGCGCCGGCAACGCCAGCATCAGCGCCGTGCTGGGCAGCACCGCGCTCCCGCCGGGCACGTAGAGTCCTACGGAGCCTGTGGCCAGCAGCAGCAGAGCGCGTGAGCCGTGCAGTGGCGTGAAACCTAACAGCAAGGCGAGGTGCGACGACAGGAATGGAGGCCGTACCGATTGGGCGCGCGATGCGGCGGCACCGCACGCCAGGCATGGTCTCCATGTCCACCTCTTGCGCGGTCTTTTGCGCGGTGTGGAAAGCTTTGATGTTTGAGAGAGCAACGTCAAATGCAGCCTTCACCTCCGGCGCCAGTTGAGGCTCAGGCAGCTCCTGCGCAGCAACACGCGGGCTCAGTCACGCGCACGCGCGGGGGATGGCACGCACGCGCACGCACCGTCACGCGGTGCACGTTCTGTGCCAGCTGCACTCCGTCAAAGCGCGCCGTGAACTCGCCCACAGCCGCGTCGCCGCGCGCGCGCACAGCCTCCACGATGGGCCGCACCTGACGCACACTGTGAGTTGCGAGGGCGTGGCACAGCAGAGAGAGGGCAGCGCACCGTGTCCACGATCGACGTGAAATCCACGCGTGGCCGCGCCATGAGTGCCTTCTGCTCGCTTGCAGACAGCTTATCGAGGCTGTAGGTGCGCAGGCCGGGCACAGCCGCCACGGCCGCGGCGAGGGGCTGCGAGGCCATGGTGCGGCGCGGGCGACCCAGGCGAGCCAGGGGCGGTCGGACGGCGCTGCTAGGTAGCTGGGCGTACATGGACGTGCGGAGAATGCGGAGGAAAGCAGAGCTGGGCTCAGGAGTAGAACACGTGTCACATAAGCGTGCGAGCACGCACGTCGAACGGTGTCTACTTACTCTCGCCCTCTGCATGTTGCTGCGCTGGTCCGCGCTGCTGCTTCTTTTGCATGCCGCTGCTTGCTCCGAGCGTACCCTTCACGTGGTGACTGTGGTCACTGATCCGTCCCATCCCAACCTGTTGCGCTCCGTCGCCTTTGCAGCGCGCCGTGGCGTGGCGCTGCGGGTGCTGGTGGAGCCGCGCGTGTTCGGACACGGAGTGGGCTTCACCGCCAAGCTCACTCGGGTTGCGGCGCTCCTCCAAACGCTGCCACCAGACGACGTGCTCCTTTTCACGGACGGCTATGACAGCCTCGTGGCGGCCCCGCCCGCACAGCTGCTGCGGTCGTACGATGGCGCGCTGGAGGCGTACGGAGCAGCCCCAGGGACGCCCCTCTTTTCCGCGGAACGCACCTGTTGGCCGGACGCGCACCTCAGCGCCTCTTATCCGCCACACGCCACGCACCCGGACAGTCCGTATCGTCACTTGAACTCGGGTGGATACATGGGCCGCGTGCGGTCGCTGTGGGAACTGTTTAACCGCGCGGAGGTTCAGCAGCTGCCGCCCAGCGCTGACGACCAAAGGGTCCTCACTCAGCTCTATTTGCAGCACAGCGTGGACGCGCCGCTGGTGCTGGATGCGGGAAACCTGGTGTTCAACGCGATGGCGCTCGCTGAGCACGACGTTGAGCGAACACCGGATGGTTTGTGGAGGAACTCGGTGACTCATACGCAGCCCCTGGTGCTGCACGGCAACGGTCCTGCCGTGTTCTTCCTCTTTGGACAGCTGTTCGCCAGAGAGATGCAGGAGATTGACGGTGAGCTGCAGGCGTTGCGAGCCGCGCAAGAGGAAAGAGTAACAGAGGCTGAGGACAGACACGCGTTGTGATGGACTATGAGTTTCCTCTAAAACCGTCATAGTCACTCCTTTACAGCCTCTAGGGTACGCAGCAGACCGCCCAGGCTGGGCTGTGCGCTGACGAGTCTCAAGCCCGCCCGAGGCAGCATGCTCAACACGTCTTGGTTCCAGAAACAGCCCTTTCCCGCGGCCGCCACTGCGCTGGCAGTGACGTCCTGGTACGCCGCCAGGAGTGCCCAGTCGGCGCGCGAATGCTCCAAGAGCAAAACACGACCGCCGGGTCGCAAAACGCGCGCCAGCTCGCTCAGCGCCTTGGGTGCTTGCGAGCCCAGCACGCACAGCGAGAAGGTATCCACGGCCGTGTCGAACGTGCCGCTCGCATAGGGCAGTGACGTGGCGTCAGCTTGTGCGAACCTCAACGTCCGCGCGCCTCCTCCAGCCTCGCACAGACCAAGCGCGCTCGCGCGACGCCGCGCTGCGCCCAGCATGCTCGCCGACAGGTCTACCGCTGTGAGTGACGTCACACCATCGGCGCCGAAGCGATACAGCCCCAGGTTGATCCCCGTGCCAACGCCCATCTCAAGCACCTCGCCTCTGGCGCGCGACAGCAGCGCGGAGCGTAGCGCAGGCAGGCCTGGAGTGAAGCAAAGCAGTGGCAGAAGCGAGCGTCCCTATCTTCAGCACAAGCGGAAGTGGAGGGCAAGGAGTGGGGTACGCGCCGAAGGCCTCGGCGACAGGTCCGTCATTGAGGTCGTCGTAACTGTCTGCAAATGCGTCATACGCGGCGGCGGCGGCGGCCGAGGGCTGGGCGGCGGCGCAGGGCAGCGGCTGCTCGTCTGCACTGGCGGGCTGGCTGCGTGAGAGAAGCAGCGGCGAGGCGGTGAGCAGCAGGGAGAGCACGCGGCGTCCCGCGGAGGTTGGAGCGTGCGGGAGAGAAGAGGAAGCGGCGGCGGCGGCGGCGGCGGCTCGACTCTGCAAGCCTCCCCTAGCGCCGCACGCAGACGCACAGCAGGCGGCCATACGCGCCAGACAGCAGCTGCGCGTTGCACTGAGACCAAAGATTCCACACACGTGATCAAAGAATAGAATAGAATCTAGTGTCGTCACGAGGTCAGCGCACAACCACAATCGATGCTAATGCGAGCGCTCACGCAGCTATGCTTCCGCGCTCGCTTCGCAGCTGCGAGCGAAGGACAAACTCCGTCCGCTGCAACACCTTCCGCTCTGTGGCGCGGATGCTCTCCACCGCAGCCTGCAGCCTGCGCGCTTGCGACGGCGCCAATGCCGCCTGTGGACTCCTCTTCAGTTGCGCCGCCTGCTTGCCGGGCGCTGCTGCCACCTGCGCAGCGTCAGCATCAGCCAGCGCGGAACGAACTGTACGCAGCAGCAGCTCTGTGGCGGCCGCCTCGTGTGCAGCGTCGAGCGCGGTGGCTGTGTGTGTGCTGCCACCAAACAGGCTTTTCAGAAATCCGCCCTGCTGCTTCGTCGGCGCGAACAATCGCTGCGCCAGCGCATCCAACTCGCCGGCGGTGCGCGGGCGCGCCGCCAGCAGCGTCGCGTAGGGCACTACGCGTTGGTCCAAACCAGACAGTCGCACTTCAAAAAGTTCCTCATCTCGCAGCCCAGCACGTGTCAGCGCCTCCGCTTTTGCCTGCCGCATGGGGTCGTCCTCTGCTAAACGCAAATGCAGCGTCGCGGCCGCGTTGCGGTCGTTGGCTGGAGGACAGAAGCCGTAACTAATCAGCAGCTCGCCGTTGCTTCGCGGACCGTAAGAACAGAACACTTGCTGTCTTGCGGCATACTCGCAATCCGTACGTAGTACGACAGCCTTTGCGTTGCCATCCCAATCGAGATGTGCGCCGCAGTTCACGTCATGGTTCATCAGGTCAGCCCACGGCACCAAAGCAAGCGTGTCGTTCTGAGAAGGCAGCCGTATCAGGCGGCTGAAGAGCATGTTGAAGGCCCAGCGAAGCAAGGCGTGCGTCACGCCGGCAGCAGCGACACCATCAAGAGACAGGATGTCTCTAATCGCAGAATCCACCTCTGCTTCGCGGCTCAGTGCTACATGGCACAGCGTGGTGCCCATCAGCAGTCGCGCCGCAGCGCCGGGCTGCCAGTCGATCAGGCCGCCCGTGAAATGCGGCAGCGAGGCAAAGTAGGTAGACCAGTGCGAGGGCACCGGCGAGGCACGCACGGCGGCGAGAAACAGCGCTAGAGCAGACCACTCTGGCAGCTGCTCCGCTGCTGCGCGCAGGCTGCGGGGCGCGTCTTGGACGGCTCGCTCGCGCGAGAGCACGAGCGAGGCTGGCACGCTGAGCAGTGCTGTTCCGCGCCGCAGCGCTGTCGTCGCGACAAGGCCGCGCCCAGTCACGGCCAAGTCGTTCTTCAGCGCGACAGCCTGCTCTGGCAGGCCGGCGTCACGTAGCCAGTCCAGCAGAGCGGTTTCTGTCGAGGCGCAGCAAAGCCGCTGCTGTTGGCGCACTTGCCGCTGCGGCGAAGCTGGCGGCCACGGCGTCACCACGCATGTGAACATCGTGCGTGATACGCGCCAAGCGGACGGAGCACAAGCACAACGCAAGACAAAACTTTAGTTTCCACCAAAGACGACGAGCGCCCAGCGCACGGTCAACCCGCCCCTCTCCCTCCCCTCTCACCCCTTGTACACGCCCGTCAGCGCCCACCGCGCGGCGAACGTGGCCGCAGCCGCCGCCACCTGCAATGCCAGCAGCAGCTTGCAGAGTTGCTGTTCGCTCCGGGCCCCACCCAGCCTCAGCGCCAGGTTCACCAGGTTAAGGTCACCGCTGCCGTGCAGCAGCCCCGTCGCCGGGTCCAAACTCGGCAGCCGGTGGCGCGGGCATGGCACGATTTTTGCCAGCTGGGGGATGGAGTACACAAAGTTGAAAACCTGCGGTGTGAACAGAAGCAGCAGCGTCTCGCTATAGTGACCCAAGATGCCAGCTGTCGCCAAAGTCATGCCGGCGAACAAAGTGAACGTGTCTCCCACAAACACGCGGCTGGGGTACCAGTTAAATGTGAGCAACGCCGCGCTCACTGCTGCCAGCGGCGCAACCAGCGAAAGGCTTAACAGATGCGCCTCGATCTTTGCGGACGCATCCGGAGAACCGTCCCGCCCCGTCAGCTGCTGCATCGAGTGCAGCGCGCATGCGATGGACAACACGAGCGTCTGTCCAGCTTCTAAGCCGTTGACGCCGGCCAAGATGTTGATGCTGTTGGTTGCGAACACAGCAACCGCCATCATATACATCTGGTAGAACAGTCCCAACTCCAGGAAGGCTGCGCCGTGGAGCAGCGGGCGCAGCGGGAGGGGCACAACAACGCCCGTGTGACCATTGTATGCAATGAGCAACGGAAGCGCGGCCACAGTGGGCAGCAGCAGCTTGACTCGCCAGGGCACGTCCAGCACATCGTCCACGAAGCCCAGGAAGAGTGCGGCTGAGACTGCGACGAGCGCGGCGTGCGAAGGCACCACGGGAGGAGCGCAAAACAACGCGTGCTGCGCAAACTGGTACAGCAGCGCCGTGGCGAGGAAGGCGGCGCCCGCAGCCAGGCCTGCGGCTTCTGGCACGGCCTGTGCGCCTGCGGGCGTGCCGCGCTTGTTGAGGTCGAAGCCGGCCAGGCCTCGCTTGAGCGTCTTGGCAGTCACCAACGGCACCAGGTGACATGTCAGCGCGAACGCGCACACGCACAGCGTCACGTTCAGAACCAGCAGCTGCCGCACAGCGGGTTGGGCCACTTGTGCGAACAGCAGCGCAAGCAACGGCGCTGGAGCCAGCAGCATCACTGCCACTGCGCGCCCACGACGGGGCGACGCGCCAGAACACGCGGGCGCGGACGCAACGGGCGGCGGGACGCCGTCGGTGGCTCCGGACTTTCGTGTGCGAGGCGGCATGACTGCGCGAGCCGAGGCAAGGTGGAGCGAGCGCAACGGGGGTGTAAGGAGAATAAGTAAAGCAAGCGCATCAAACTCGCGCGCCACTGCGCACCTTCAGCTTGCGTGGCTGCGCGGCGGTGGCTGTTGCGCGGTCAGGTGCGCTGCTCGCTTGGCTTTGAGTCGCTCCTGGTCGCGGAGTACCCCTGCGTGAAGGCTCTGCGTTCGCCAGTCAGAACACGCGCCAGACCGTGCCTCGAACACAGCGACAGAGGAGCGCTGCAACGGCGCGGCGGGCTCACCTCCCGTTCCAAACGCTGTCCACGGTGAATGAACGCGATGCCGCCCGCGCTAACGCAGCACGCGAGCGCCAAGGTGAACGAGGCGCGCGTGAGAGCACGGCTCATGCACTGCGCCGGCGGAGGCGAGAGGTGTCCACTCGAACTCTCGAAGCGTCGATCCGTCGAACGGTCGAAGCAGAGTTGCAGGACGAAATGGCGGGGCTGTCTGCCAGATTGAGCGCCTTCGCTGGCGCTGTCAACCCGTGTGCGACTGACGCGGCACGGTGTTGCTGCGCTGGCCACGCGGGGGTTGTGTCTCACTCCTGCACTCGCGGTTGACTCTTTGCTTTCCTCATCCCCGCACCCGCCCCCATCCCATGCACGCGGCGCAACCACTGCCGTGACTGACGGAGGGCTGCGCCGCCATGCATGTCAGTAGGGGCGTGGGCGCTCCCCCCCTCTGTGCCCTGTTTGCAGGGGACGGGCCGCGCTCTGCTTCTGTTGGACTGTGCCGCGCCTGCGCGCCTCGCAGCGCACGCTGGCGCACCTCCCTAGTGATTACACGCGCGGGCGCTGCGGAGACGGCGTCAGAGGTGGTGTCAGTGGTGTCAGCGGCCGAGGGAGCACCCATTGTGCGTCGGATCGCGCACAGGCGGAGGCCTGCAGCGTCCGAGGCGCAGCCGCTGCTTGAGGCGGATGCCCCTGCCTGTGAGCCCCCCAGCGCGGCCAAGTTCACTGCCCGGTTCCAAGTGCGAGCGGCTCTGGTTGCGCCTGCACAGCCCGTCGTCACCGGCCTTGCTGGCGGCGACCTGCGCCTCACCCGCGCCAAAGGGGACTGGTGGGAAGGTTCTCGTTCCTTAGCCCTGGGCAGAACTCACACCTTTGGCTTGCAGTGTGCCAACGGCGCCCCGCTGCTTCACAATACGCCACGCACCCTCCAGCCCCGCTTTCGCACCGCCGAGGTGACCGTGCGCTGCGCCTGGGGCGTCGGGGGACCAGGCAGCGCGCGCGTGCAAGTGGCGTGCTGCAACCTCACGATCTCGTCGCACCGAGCGCTGCCCCTGGACGCCGCTCTCGCAGTGGAGCTCCTGCACCCTGCTGCACAGCAGCCACGCATCCTGCGCATGCAGCGTGGCCCCGGCGATGTGTGGCGCACGCATGCGGTTGCGATGTCGCTGGGGGAGAACATTCCCTGGCGCCTGGTTGAGATGGCACCCCCGTCGAGCGACAACCTTACGCACGCCGCCACTGTGCCGGAGCCTGGGCCGTGGCGCACGCTGGCGCTGGCGCGCGGCGGCGGCGGCGTGCTGGATTGCGCGTGGGGCGACGCGCGAGCGGAGATGAGTCGTCAGCGTCGGGCGCCCAGTTTGGAAGACGCGTTGCTGGGCTGCGAAATGGCCGGGCTGCTGCGCGCATCCCCGCTTGGGGCGTCCGTGGTGTGCCCGCCCAGCCGAGACGCGCGGCTGCTGCGCTCGTGGCGTTGTCCAGTCGGGTCAGGCGAGCGTAGCTGGCGGCGCGAGTCTCAACCGCTCCATGCCGCCAGGCTGCTGCGCGCCGACCTGCTTCTCACGCTGCCATCGCTCTGCGTGATCTTCGAGTGCGACGAGGACGCCCACGCGCAGGCGCACTACCACGGCTCCTTGGAGCGACGCCGCATGCGCGCCATCGCAGCCGCGCTCGCAGCCGTTGAACAGCCGCGGCCGGTGGTGTTCGTGCGCATCGCGGTGCCCCGGGCGCTGGGACACAGCGGCTTTGCTCTGAAGAGGGAACAAGCGCTTGCGCTCGCACTTCAAGCCACCGCCAACCCGCCCAGGCTGGGCACGTACAGAGTGGCCTATGTGGGGTATCCGGAGGGAATGAGACCAGAGGATGTGAGCTACGCGGATAGCGCTCGGTGATGACGTGGCAGTGACGTGTCATTAACGCACGCGCCTCGATCGCTCTCTGGTTGACACGCTCTCGCCAGCAGCCAGGAGGGCGGCCTTGTCCGCGCGCGCGTGACAGAGATGACGTCTTCTGCACCATCCTCCCGAGCTCCCGTCGAGCGTCCACGTTTGCTCACCTGGGCCCAGCAGCAGCCTCCCCGTTGCTCTGCGCCGCGCTGCATCACGGTGAGCAACATGCTGCGCGTGTTAGACGACGACCTGGTGCGACGCATCTTGGAGCATTTGACGGGTTGGGAGGCTGCGCGACTGTGCGGCGTGAACCGGGCGTGGCGCGCGGCGATTCGCAGCGACGCCGCCTTCTGGCGCGCGCGCTTCGAGGCGGACTTTTGCGAGGCGACGGACGTGCTGCGCGCGGGCGAAGCGTTCCAGACTCTGTGGGCGGAGCAACAGCGGCAACTGGCAACCTTGGCTGCCGATACGCTTGCGCCGCACTTCGCGCCCGCAGCCGTGCAGGGCCTGCTGCAGGCGGTGGCTGATCGTGCGCCGCAGGGCCCGAGCAGCTGCGTCCCTTGGCCGCGCGAGCTGACACTCTTTGCTCGGCCTCTGCCTGTTGACGCGCAAGACGTTGGCGCGCTGCGGGTGCGAGAGCGCTGGCCTGAGGCTGGTCCCAGAGGCACCGAGCAGCGGGGCATTGGCGCCTTCTACGACCGCTTCCGAAAGACGTTGGACACGGTTGCGAAGCCGTGGGTTGTCCACAGCCTCGTTGGCGGCCACAGACAGGCTGGCGTGCCTCAGCGGCCGCATCTGGAGAACGGGGGCGCGGGTGAGCACTCCTTGCGAGTGGAACTGCCACGTCGGAAAGACCCCACCAGCTGGCACGCGCTGTATGCGTGCGCCTCGCAGAACGCACGCAAGAGCCGCTGCCGCGTGTGCAACCGCAGCTGCACGGACAGCGACCGCCACCCGGTGCTTCTGGTTGCGATGTGCGCGTGCGGGAACGCGCCCTGCCAAACCCTCTATCCGTGGGTGAAGCTTTCGGCTGCTAAGCAGCAGATGAGCGCTCAGGCGCTGGCGCTGCTGAGCAAGCTGCCTAAGCGGTTTCGGCTGCGGCGCACGTATCGCAAGGACAAGCCTCGCAAGGTGCAGTTGGTGCTTCAGAGCTCGGTGGACGCGTGCATGCGCGTGACGGGCTGGGCCGCTGCGCCCGCGCAGCCGCAGAGCAAGCGTGCGGCGGGGGGGGTGAGCGGGCCGGATTGCGGGGAGCCTGCCCCTGTGGCGCTGACGCAGGCCATGCGCTCGCTGGCGATTGCCAAGTAGAGCGCACTGTGAACACTTCAATCCAAAGCAACCCAGGAAAAAAGTCGTTCGTAGGAGCACGCAGCAAGTGGTGAGTGACCTCGCCCGAACACCGAACACCTGAATTACCTGACCCCCGCCCCGCCCCCGCTCGGTACGCTCGCACTTTATTCACAGCACTGACGCTCTGACGGGAAAGACCGGTCAACGAACGAGGCGCACAGCAACGCACACATCGCATCACATCCCTCACGTCATGCCGTTGCAGGAGCAGCCTAGATCTTACCCCTTCCCTAACCTAAAACCCAACCTAACCTGCTTCGAACCGCCCTTCGGGTAGCCTCACGCCCAAGCAAGCTTCACTCGTTGTAAGCGTGCACCCAGTCCACGAAGCGCGTCGACTGGCTGACCACATCCGCGGCTCGCGCCGCGGCGCCCAGCGCGGGCGCCGCCACAGCCGCGCCAAGCACCGCTCCCAGCGGCGCACCAACCGCCGCGCCCGCCACCGCTCCGCTGGCGGCCACGCCCGCCAGGACGCCCAGCGCGCGTGCAGCCGCCGCCGCGCGCTCGCCGCCGCGGCGGCACGCGGGGCAGTGCGCCGCGTGGCGCTGCCCCCTGTCGAGCACCACCTTGTGGTCCGCAGCCACGCTGGGCGCCAGCGCCGCGGCGGCACCAAACGGGCCGCCGCCGCCGTGCGCGTCTAGCCAGTTGCGCGCGCACGCCACGCCAGTGTCCCCGGCTGTGGCGAGGAAGAACAGGCGGCGCCATGCGTCGGGCGCGGCGGCGGCGGCAGCGCGCAGTGTGCGCTCCTGCTCGTGCAGGATCACCATGTCGCTCTCGAACACAAGCGACAGGTAGTGGTGGTGCGGCAGCACGAGCGCCGTCGCCAGCCACTCTGCCAGCGGCGGTGGCGGCGCATCCGCCGGCACAAGCGTGCGGAGGACGATGCGCGTGACGCCGGGAGAGAGCGGCGTCATGTACGTGTGGAAGTTGAGCGCCCCAGCTTTCGCCTTCGCCGCCTCGCCCGCCTCGTTCGCGTAGTGCTGCTCGATCAGGAAGACGCCGGGCGCCTGGTACGTGTGACGCTGGGCGTACCCCCCCTCCTGGTCGGGCGACAGCCGGCGCAGCTGGTCCACGGGCGTGACAACCTGGAAGCTGCGGGGTTCACGGGCTGCAGCACGCGCACGGGCGTGTCCGGCGGGTTGTTGGGGTTGCCCACGATGCCGTGATGCGCCCACGCGACGTGGCCCGGGTCTGCAAGATTCTCAACCAGAGTGTCTAGTCCGTACAGCACATCGCGCACGTACGTCACACCCCGCTCGACGACGGGCGGGCCGCCAGGCACGCCGTCTAGGCCAGGCACGACCGGCAGCGGCGTGGAGTGCGCAGCATCGAAGTCGTTTGCTGTTGGCCACACGAAGAGCAGCCCCTGTGCGACCGCGGCGGGGAAGGCGGCCACGCGCGCGCGCGGGCTGCGCGCGACGAGCGGCGCGCCGGCGGCGCGCGACGCGTCCTGAGGCACGCCGACGCATGCGCCGCAGCCGTCGAACTTCCAGCCCTGCGGCCCAGAGGTGGGGCTCTTGTCAGCGAAGGCGCACGCTGCGCAGGCTGGGCAAGCGCACGTGGTAGCTGCACTGCACGCCGCAAGAGATGCAGTCACGCGCGCACTGTCAGACCTTTCATGACGCATCGCTTGTGCACACCGCTTGCGCACGCGCCTGCAGACTGCCATCCTCCGCGACCCGGCCCTCGCTGAGCGGCGCGAGGCGGTGCGGGCACGCGTCGCGCATCGCGCACCAGGCGCCGGCGACGTCGCGCCACAGCGCAAGCGGGACGCCCACCACGCTCAGCGTGGTCGGAACGTCAGGCGGCAGAGCATCCGCCATGCCCACCGCGTACCAGGCGCGCAGCCAGTCGAACGGAAGCGCGCCGAGCGTTGCCTTGGCCGTGGCAGCCGCGGTGGCGACGGTGGCATCGACGGGAGAGCACTCATCGTCGCTTGCACCGGACGAGTTGCTGACCTCGTACGACGAGCCGCCGTTTTGGGCGCGCACCGCCGTGCCAGTGGTGCACCCGGTGTGCGCGCGCGCAGCGTGGCGCGGCGTGGCGCACCCGGTGTGCGCGCGCGCAGCGTGGCGCGGCGTGGCGCAGCACAGGCCGCCATGGGCCAGCTGCCGCAAGCGACGGTGCGAAGATGTGCCGCCTGCGCGCAAGCAGCAGCTGCCATGCAGCGGCGCGCCGTAGCACGCGTGCATGGCGCTCCGTGCGGGCTCGGAAGCGGCGGGCGCGGCGTGTTAAGGAGCCAGGACCGTGAGCATGAGGAGGAACAAGGATGTGCGACTCAGCGTGTCTGGCGGCTCGGCCTCGTGCAGCCGTGCCTTGGACACGTGCTGACCGTTTAGCATCAGGTATCAGCAACAGCTCCAGCAGCCAGAATGTTTGGATAGGGTGCGACCAAAGCCGCGGCGCGCCGTCTTACCAGCAGTCGGCCGCTTATTTGACCACGACCTTGCCCTGCATGCCCGCGCCCTGGTGGGAGACGCAGTAGTAGGAGTAGGAGCCGGCCACGTCGAACGTGGTGGTGACCGAGTCCCCAGCCGCGTTCAGGTAGTCCTCGTGGCTCAGAGCCTCCGCGGACACGCCAGCCGGGATGGCGTCGTCGTCGAACACCACGTTGTGGGGAAAGCCCTTGTTGTTCACCCAGGTGACGGACTCGCCCTTGGCAATGATGACGGTGCTGGGCTTCATCACAAGCGCGCCGTCGTCGCCGCCCAGCTTCACCGTCGCCGCGTTGGCGGACAGGGTGAGCAGCAGGCTGGCGGCGCCGGCCAGCGCCAAGGAAGCGGCGTTCTTCTGCAGGGAGACGGTGGGGGCGACGGCCACAGCGCGAGCCGGGACGCGCACGCCCGCCAAGGAGGAGGTCTGGACAGCAGCCATTGTGATGGAAAGGTAGGAAGTACGGAGAAGGCGAGGTGAGAGAGTAGTGAGACCGCCCCAGAAGCGGTACGAGGTGGGTGTTCGACTGTTCGTACTACTGGCGACATCACCGTGACCGCCGCTGAGCTCCCCTGGCTGATTGAGCGCAACACTGACGGGCTCCCATCTACTGCTCTGATCATTGATCTTAAGGTCGTGGCTCCCGTCTGCTTCTCCTATGTCTCCATCGGTTCCGACCAGCTCCCTGGGAAGGCGCTCGCAGCCGGTGCCGCAGAGAAGCTGTCCAGCTTTCAGAGAAAGCTAGGCCCCCGCGGGTTAGCTGCTAT
>Ga0208951_1000134_pt1 | contig 30438 bp, 35 predicted proteins | sample GreLakmeMI27MSRF_FD_187702 | JGI IMG/M metagenome (GOLD analysis project Ga0208951, IMG submission 187702) | Freshwater lentic microbial communities from great Laurentian Lakes, MI, USA - Great Lakes metaG MI27MSRF (SPAdes) | ecosystem: Environmental > Aquatic > Freshwater > Lake | place: Great...
GTCCTCTGCGCTGTGAGGTCGTTCAAATCAAGCGCACGTGTGGCGGGCGTTCGCTCCTCGCGACGGAGTTCGCGACAAATTCTCGACTCTCCGCACCCTCGCCTCCTACGTGTAGTGTCGTGTTGTTGGCTTGTTGCGGCTGAGGAGATGTTGGCTCCTCCGCCCTGGCTGTGCTGCGGCGAGGCATCGTGCAGCAGAGCAGGCGTCCGAGGCTCATCCGCCCGTCGCGGTCTGGCCGTGCGCTGCGCCGCCGGCGCCGGCGGGGGCGCGCGCAATGGTGTGTCCGCGTCCGCGCAGGCGCAGGCGCGTCGGCCGGCCCGGGAGGTGCAACAGAGCTCGGCCGTCCTGGAGGCGTACTCGCCGAGCACCTCGCAGCCGCGCGGCCGCCCGCTGCTCAACGGCGGCACGGCCGTGGAGGAGGAGGCGCTGGCGGCGGCGCTGCGCACGGTTGCTGCTCAGGAAAACGGGCAGCTGGGCTCTCGGCGCCTGCGCTACGAGTGCGCCGACGTGCTGGACGACGCCTACGCCCGCTGCGGCGTGGTGACGGAGGACTACGGGCGCACCTTCTACATGGGTGCGTGCGTGCGTGCGTGCGCGTGCTGACCAGGCCGAATGGCTTGGGGCTCTGCTTGCTCTGCCTCGTCTCGCCGCCTGCGCACGCCCCCAGCTCGGCTCACGCCGCGCGCCACGCGCTCACAGCCACGCAGCTGATGACGGAGAAGCGGCGCAAGGCCATCTGGGCAATCTACGGTGCGCCGCTGGCTCCCTTTTACGCTTTTCGCAGTCTCCGGCCCTCGTTCGCTCGCCGCCGCTCACCCCCTCCCGCAGTCTGGTGTCGCCGCACCGACGAGCTGGTTGACGGTCCCAACAGCCCGTACATCACCCCCGCGGCTCTGGACCGCTGGACGGAGCGGCTGGAGCAAGCTTTCGACGGTCGCCCTTTCGACCTGCTTGACGCAGCGCTGACGGACACAGTGGCCAGCTTTCCGGTTGACGTGACGCCCTTCTACGACATGATTGACGGCATGCGCATGGACCTGGTCAAGTGGCGCTACACTACCTTTGACGAGCTCTATGAGTACTGTTACCGTGTTGCCGGCACCGTGGCACTCATGTCGGTGCCCATCATGGGCATCTCCGCCGAATACACGGGTCCGGTGGAGCCTGTGTATCGTGCGGCGCTGGGGCTGGGGATGGCGAACCAGCTCACGAACATCTTGAGAGATGTGGGCGAGGACGCACGCACGCGCGGGCGCGTCTACATCCCGCTGGAGGACCTGGCCGCGTTCGGCATTAGCGACACAGAGGTGATTAACAACTCGCTGGCGCCGGTTGCGGGCGGGCCGGTAGACCCTCGGTGGCAGGCTATGATGAAGTTCCAGATCTCGCGCGCGCGGCAGTACTTCGCCGAGGCTGAGGAGGGCGTTGCGGGCCTGGAGGAGTCTGCGCGGTGGCCGGTTTGGGCGGCTCTGATTCTGTACCGGCAAATCTTGGATGCCATTGAGGCGAACAACTACGACAACTTCAACATGCGAGCCTATGTGCCCAGCTACAAGAAGCTCCTCCTGCTTCCTGTGGCGTACATCAAGGCCGCCATGACGCCGACGCTGCGCTCGCCCGCCACAACGGAGGGACGGTGATTGGTTATAGGCTTATAGCTGTACCTACCATGTCATTACCATGTTCGAATTCGTTGGGAGCGCTGCCGCTGGTGTCGCTTATCACCAGAAGGGCGAGAGCAGGTGCAGTCAGAGACAGGAGCGGAGGGTCCTGCGTGCGTTGTTCCGCTGCAAACCTTGCAGCGGGGCTCACTTTTGCGGCCCTCGCCTGCTCACGCTGCGCCGCTGCGTGCACCTCCCAGCCTGCGCGTGGTGGGCGCACCAGATGGCCGAGGGTTTTGCGGAGGCGAGTGAGCCAGTCGTTGGCGCAGGCGTCTCGCTATCCCTTCCGGTGAACATGCTCGAGGAGCTGGAGTCGTTGACAGATGTACTGTCGCTCCACACGTGCGTGCTGCGTGGTGTGCGCTAAGCTGGGCTGTTTTGTGCGCTGACTTGGTGGCCTGGGTCGCGTCTAGCTGGCGCACGCTGCTGAGCGAGGAGGAACGTCAACAGCTGCGCGCGCACTTGCCACGTGGCACCGGGGAAGGGGACGGGGAGGAGCTAGATGTGCGTGGCGAAGGAAGGCGTGACACGCGGGCGAGAGTGGACTCTGCGCGGCGTGCTTTCCCTCGCGCTCACGCTCACAGCCACCCCGCGTACAGCGCCTGCTGGGCGGCGACCCGCGCGTGTACTTCGGCAACCCGGTGGCTGGGTGCTGGGCGGCGGTGCGAGCGGGCCTGACGCACCCGAGAGTCGCGCGCTACGACACAGCGCTGCGGCTGCTCCGCAGGACGGCACACCAGCACCAGGTGCGGGAGTACCACAACCGGTTCGTCAATAAGCTTCTAGAGGCGAGAGACGTCTTCGAGCTGCACCCGCAACAAGCGCTGCCTCTGCGCCTAAGCAGCCTGCACCAGCAGCGCGAGGAGATGGGCACGCTGGGAGCCAAGGGCTCCGCAGAGATGCGCCACTCGTATTCTGCGGGCATGGTCGCCGCGCTGCCTGCGCCCGGTGCACAGCGCAAGCGAGCACGACTAGCAGCGGACACGACACAATGATGAGCTATTGCATGCAGTGGTCACTCGTAGGCGGAGTGTTCCACTCACAGCTGCCGAGCCTGTCGAACGCAGCGGCACACAGCGGCACAAAGTCCATCGCGTGCCGATACGGCAGCCCCTCGTCTGTCCAAACGACGCTGAAGGTGACGGGCGCCTGAAGGTGACGGGCAGCCGCTGAGACCTGTCCGGCTCTGTAGACCAGCAAAGTTGCAGCCACCCACTGCGGAGCCCAAACGGCGGTATCCACGTTGATCTGCCCATAACAGCGGCAGAAGACGGTCACAGTCGCACCGCGGCGCGCATCCATGTTCAGCTGCACTGGTGCGCCGTTTACCAGGGTGGACTCGAAAGAGTACACCGGTCTTGTGGCATTCCATAGAGCGGAGCAAAGCGGGCTGTTGGGCTCGCACGCACTGGCGACATCACAGACGAAGGTCAGGCGGCCGGCGGGCACATTCTCATCTCCAGTGAGCTTCAAAGCCTCCAAGCGCGCAGACGCGGGCGCCAGCTTGGCAGGTAGCGTCTGCCCGCCGGAGACGGCCTCGTGTTCCAGTGCCAACCGCAGCTGGATGTACTCGTTGCCGTGTGAGCCGTAGGGGGCGGTGAAGATGCCCTGCAGCGCGTGCGGCGTGGGTGATGTTCCGGGCGGGAGAAGCGCAGGAAACAGAGGGCCCTCCAGGCGCTGAAACCTCACGTCACGCAGGACTGGATGGAACGCCATCCATCCCGCGAGGTCAGACAACGCCAGCACGTCCGCTACCTCCACAACCATCGTGTCCTTCTGCACCCTCAAGCACTTTGAGCTGCAGCTTTTATCCGTGCCCACATGACGCCAACGCAGCCGGAGAGCATGGTTGTCGCTCCCCAGGTGCGCCAACGCCACCAAGGAGGCCAGCGAGTAAAGCATATCATCACCTCCATGCAACACTGGGTTCAGAGCAGCGTGAGGTGACAGCAGCATCATCGAGCTGGGGCGAAGCAAGCACGCCAGGAGCACGCCCTTGGGCGGCAATCTTTCGTCCACGCAGCGCCATAGGCCCAGTGGACTGCCACCCAGGCTCGCCAACACCTGGTAGAGGCTGCGATAGCTCCCAACAGAGAGAGCCGCCCGCGCGCGAACAGCAGTGAAGCCGTGCGCCTCCTTGAACCCCGGGTGCGTGTCGCAGAGAGCCAGCCACAGCGCCTCGTCGCCCGCGGCTTGCAGCAGCGCCTTGCAGCTGCACGCGGCCAGGCACAGCTCGCGCACAGGCAGCAGCCGAAGGATCAGGAACAGTTCACAGCTCGGCAGTGTCGGCAGCGTGAGCTCGCAGAGGGCAGCCATGAGACAGCAGAGACGTGCCGAGCGAGGGCGCAAGACTGAAGGTAGCGGTGACGTGGCAGTGTGACGTGGTGCGATGCGCTCTATGCGGTCTCTTTTCAGGCCTGTGTGCGTCTTAGATACGGAGAGCTGCGGTGGTTAGAGCTGCAAGGAAGAGCGTCCTTCGTGCCCTCTTTCATTCCTTCATTCCTCCCTGCGCAGCCAGCGCCGCCTCCACCGCTGGCATGGACGCCTTTAGGCTCTCCCACTGCTCTGGTGTCAACGCGATGCCCTTCTTGCCGGGCAGCTCCTGACCATCCTTCTCATAGTACTGGAGCGCAGAGGGTGTGAGTGACGGGGAGCAAGCGCCCAGCAAGGTGTCGCAAGGCTTGCGAGCTCGCGCGCGGCGACGTGCCTCTCGGATGTTGACGAAAAGGCTGCCTTTGAACTTGCCCACGGTCACCTTGCGCTTGCCGGACAGCTCGGCGCACACCGTGTCCTGAGAAGGCTGTGCTGCTGCGGACTTCTTGCCCTTGCTCTTCGGCTGCGCCTCCTCGTCATCCACCACGAAGTCGTCGTCGGCCTGCGCAGCTGAAGCGTCAGAGAAGGGGCGTCAGTGCAGGCCGAGAGGCTTGCGCGATAACCGCCCACTCACCCCACGCTTGCGCGGAGCCCCGGCCCACTTGGACGCTGACATATCGGTAGCACGAGAGACGCGACGGGGGCAAGGTTAGAGCCTCTGCTACACCAAAGATCGGCATGCGCATGCGCCAAGCTCGCCTCGCCAAAGATAGACGTTTAGAGCGCCCTCCGCCTCCTCCGTCAGCCGTGGCGCGTCGCCGGCCTACGGGGCATTCCAGGCGGCAGCATTCCGGGCTCTAAGTGCGAGTCTGTGCAGCTGTGAGGCCTCTGGGGGTACCCGAGAGATGAGTGCCAGCGCGGTGTGCTCCCTTGCGCTGCGCTCTCACGCTGGCGCGACTGACACGCTGCTCTGCGCCTCGCGCAGGCGTTCAGCGGCGGCGCAGGGTTGGCGCAAACGGAGGTGCGTTGTCCTCAGACTCTGCCTGCACTCCCTTCCGCCTCCTTGACGCCTCCACGCTCTCTCTCCCTCGCCAGGTGGTCACCACGGAGGTCATCCAGGCGGTGCGCAGCGCTGCTGTGCAGCTCAGACCCTGCGAGGAGGCACACGGGGCGATGCGTCCGACGAGGCTTCTCACGCGAGCCCTCTGAACGGCGCTCTCAGTTCCTGGACGAGAACCAGAACCTGATCATGGCGATCCTGGAGACCCAAAACCTGGGCAAGTTCGACGAGTCCGCCAGGCACGAAGCTCTGTGCTCCCGTCAGCTGCTTTGCCGCTCGCACCCCCCCGCGCTGCGCTCTGAGCACGTCAGCCCTCCGCTTGCAGGCTGCAGGGGCGGCTGCAGTCCAACCTGATCTACCTGGCTGCCGTGGCGGACGCGCAGCCCAAGCAGCCAAGTGGCGGCGCTGCTGGACCATCATGACAGCCATCCTTTCGGTCGCTCACACACACAAACGCAAACACGCAAACACTCGCACACACGTGACACACAACCCGCCTGTGACGTGTCACGTGTGCTCATTGAGAACACAGCTCTGCGCGTTATTCCTCGCATTTCCCCAGCTGCGCCTGATGGCGCCCTCACACCACATAGCGGTCCTTAGCCTTGCGGTCCAGCTTCATGGCATCCTCGTGCAGCATGTAGCCCAGCTTAGTGGTCTCATTCAAGTCCAGCACAGCCTTCATGGCCTTGCCGATGCCCATCTGCGCAGCCTCGTTGCCGCCCGTGCGCGTCCACACGCTGATGCGGTCCCCCTTGTTGCGCACGTTCACCACGGCGCCGCAGATCTCGCCCGGGTCCGCAAACTGCTCGCCAATGAGCGCCAGCAGCGTGTTCAGCCAGTACGTGTCCAACGGGTTCCGCGAGCTCGCCTTTGGCGCGCTGAACGTCCACTTGCCGCCCTTGGCGCACTTGGGGTCCTCCCACTTGGGCTCGATGCCCTCCTGCGTCCGGGCGGCAGCGGGAGTGTGAGAGCGCAAGGCGGCAAGCAAACGCACGCGGCGTGGGCTCGCGCCTTGAACAAGTGGAAGTCCGTGCCGTGGATCAGCTTGCTGGGCGTCACGATGTTGTTGTACAGGCTGCCAGCGTGCACGAGGCGCTTCAGGGCGTGCGTGTGCGTGCAGAGAGGGAAAGCCCTCTGTGCTAAGGCCTAGGGTTCCTTGCCCGAGCGGCCGTCTGGCCGCGCCGCGGGCGCCTGCTGCGAAGTGCGCACCACCAGAAGTCCTCCACCGTGCTGAAGGTGTAGACGGGCCGCAGCGACGCGCCGTAGCTGTTCTGCTTCTGGCGTCCGTTCGGGTTGTCAAACCAGAGTGTCCTGCACGCACACACAGCCGCCTCAGCACCACCACCGCGCGCGCACAGCCGCAGGCTGCCGCACGGCACACCAGGTGTGCTCCAGCTGGTGCTTCTTGCTAAAGTCGATGTCAGGCCCCGTAGACGCCTGGTTGTCCTCAGCAACCTCCTCCGCGGACATGCTGCTGCCGCGCCTCGGTCGCCCTTGCGCAAGCTGGTGGGAGAGAGAGAGGGTGAAGCGGCTCGCCGGGGCTGGCGCTTCTGCATCCTCCTGCTTTCGTACGACCACCACACGCGCCCTACGCTCTCCTGTGCAGTGGCCATGGCGTCAACCTGTTGCGTCCTGCCCTGTGCGCTTTCCGGCCAAGCGCGGCGCTCAAGGCCGCGAACGCTTCGGGTCGCTGCTTCTGCCGCCTTGGAGCCCGACAGCTGGAGCGCTGCGCCTCTGGCTCGTAGAGCTGCGTTGAGCGCGGTCTCGCTCTTCGCCGGCGCAAGTCTGCTGGGCAGTCCCGCTGCTGACGCGGTGCGCCACAACACGCCTTGTCACGCGCACTGCTCTGCGATGCTGCGTGCTCCACTGAAGAGCTGACGCCTTTTCCGCAAGCGTTCCGTGACGGTCTCCATCTCCGGTCTGTCGCTGTCGCCTTGTGCCAACCCGGTGGCGCCTGGCACGCCAGGCACGAGCACGTACAAGGCAAAGTGCTACGAGCTTCGGGGCACAGCCTCCAATCCAGCCTCCGAAGTGGTGCGCAACGCGGACGTGTACGGCCAAGTGATCGACGCGGAAGGCGACTCCGTGTTGCGCTCTGGACGAGTGGGGGCGCTGCAGACGCTCCAGCCGGGTGACTCGCCCTTTAGCCTCCAGATCACGGCCGCTGCGTCCCAGCCGCTGCCTTATAAGCTCAAGAACTTCAGAGCCATCGGCACCACGGGCGTGGTCACCGCTAGCGGCAATCCAGCAGACACAGATTTCCCTTCCTGGGAATAAAGAGCTCGCTGCTGCTGAACGAACGCCACGACCCACGATTCTCTGCGCATGATATTGCGCTCTGCGCTGTCGCAGCCGCGTGCAGACGAGGATGCTGCGTCAAAGCGACGAGATGATGCGTCGTCGTCGTCGTCGAACGCCCAGTCAACCCTGTTCGCCCCCTGTGCTTCCCATCTCGCCGCCATGGGCGCCAGCGTGAGCAGGGCTGAGGCCCCTGCTGCGGCGCTGCCGGTGGGCGTTCCAGCCGCTGCTGCGCCGCTGTTGCAGAAGGAGGTCCCCAAGGTTCGTGCTGCCGTGGCTCTTTGCGCGCCGGTTTCCTGCGGCGCTGCGCGCAGCGGGCGGCAGGCAGCCGTGACGGCTGCACCCGCACACTCTGCGGCGCGTGTGCCATGCGTCCGGCCAGAACAAAGCTCGGGCAGTGTCAGGTTTTCCGCGTCGCCTCGCGCTCTCACGCACGCGGACGCGCAGACGGACTACCTGGACCTTCCTCTGCCCATCAAGTACGAGGAGATTCAACGAGAGGCGCTCAGTGCGTGCCCAGCCCTCCGCGCCTGTGCCCTAAAACCTGCGCTTGTACCTCTCCTGCGCGCGCGCGCGCACACCTCGCTGACGCCAGAGCCCGCTTTCAGTGTCCCTGAAGCCGGAGCTGTTCGAGGGGTTCCGCTTCGACTTCAACAAGGGCGTCACGCCAAAGTTCTCCCTCACGCACAGCGTCTTCATGGGCAGCCTGGAGGTGCCCTCTCAGTCCCCACAGCTCATCAAGATCCCCGCCTCCTCCTACGAGTTCGGCGCAATCTTGGTAGACGGGCCGTCCATGCTGATCGGCAAGGTGTATACTGACGGGCGTTTGTCCGGTCGCATCAAACACGACTTGACGCCCGACTTGAGCGTCAAGTTGCAGACACAGCTGAGCCCGGAGGAGGGGTATAGCCAGGGCATGGTCGACGTGGATGTGAAGGGAGCGGACTGGCAGGCGCAGGGTAAGGTTGGCAACGGGGGCTTCCTGGGTTGCAACTACATCCAAAGCGTCACCCCTAGCCTCAGCCTGGGCGGCGAGGCGTTTTGGCTGGGCGCGCAGCGCAAGAGCGGGGTTGGGATTGCGGCACGACACGCCACCGACGCGGCGGTCAGCACGGCGCAGCTGGCAAGCACCGGCCTGGTGAGCCTGACGTACTGCCAGCGCGTGTCGGACAAGGTGTCTCTGGCTGCTGATTTCATGTACAACTGGCACTCGCGAGAGGCGACTGCGTCAGCCGGCTACGACTACATGCTGCGCAACTGCCGCCTCAGAGGCCGCGTGGATAGCCAGGGCTGCGTTGCTGCCTTCCTGGAGGAGAGGCTTAACCTGGGGGTGAACTTCCTGCTCTCCGCGGAGGTTGATCACGCGAAGAAGGACTACAAGTTTGGCTTTGGACTCACCATCGGGGAGTGAGCGAGTACTATACCTGCCAAGCATCTCGGGGGGGCGGCTGTCACCTAGGGCAGGCGTCGTTTGTTGTTGTGAGCGATGGCGCGCAGTGTGACCGACGGGAAGACTGCGTGCGTGCTTCAGCGGTCAGGGAGGGTCAGTCTCTCTTGTGCGCGCGCTCCATCGCGCCCGCTCCTTGTGCGTGCCTCACTCATCCGTGAGGTCGATGACGTCATCGTACGCAGCCTGCGGTGCCGCCTCTGGCGCAACCGGCGCCCCTTCCGCTCCATCCCCTGCCAACCCCACGCTTTGCGGCAAACCCGCTTCCACCCCCGCCACCTGTGCCTGCACCTCCCCCCCGGACTCCTCGGTCAGCTTGACTTTCTTCGCCGCCGGCTGGTCGCCCTCGTCGCCCTCCTCATCGGCGGCGATCTCCGTATCCCATGACGGCTCAATCGCAGCCTCAACCTCGTCCCCCGGCGCCCCGCAGGGTGGCAATGCCAGCTCTGGTGCAGGCGCGTCGAGCTCTGCAGCAGCGGGTGTCGGCTGCGCCTGGGCGTCCGCGGCGAGCGGAGCATCGTCCTCTTCCATCGCTGCCGCCGCCGCCACACGCGGCGCGTCCGCATCGGACAGCTGGACGTGCTCCTCGGGCACGGCGGGGAGCGCGGGCTGGGCCGCCGGGGGCTGAGCGTCGACGTCGAGGGCGTCGGGGGCATCCTCTTGGGGCGTGAAAAAGCGGGCCGCGGGAGAGGGGAGCACCGTGAGGGCGTCCGGGACCTCCGGCTCGTCTGCGGCCCCGCCTAAGGGGTCGCCCTCCGGCTCCCGCTGCGCCTCGGGCCGGTGGGGAGTCAAGGACGGCGCGCCCTGCGGCTGCACCTCCGCACAGACAACCTCCTTCTCTTCGTCGTCGGTGCATACAACCTGCGTGTCGTTGCGCGGCGGCACAGCGGCGTTGGGAGGCGCAGCCGACGCCTCTTCCACGCAGCGGAAAGCGAAAGCGCTCGCTGGTGCAGCCGCGTTCTCCGCGTTCGCCTTGCTGTAGATGCTCACGTCCAGCACGTCGCCCGCCGCCAGCGCGGCAGAGTCTCCGGGCGGCAGGAAGCGCGCGGGCCCTCCGGCGCAAAGCAGAATGCGCACGTTGCCGCGCTGTGCGTCGTTGCGCGCCTCCAGCGCCCAGCCCTCGCCGCCCTCCGCCCACGTGAGCATCACGCCGCCGGAGGAGACGTGTTTGCTTGCTAGGCTGACGGTGTGCGCTCCGCGGCCGATGGAGGCCAAGCAACCGCCGTCCTCGGGCTTCGAAAGCGCGTCGCACAGCTCAGAGTCCAGCGGCACCAAACGCAGCGACATGGCGCAGGCGGGGGGCGCTCTTCACTGCGTAGGCGGGACTCCTCATTCCTCTCGCTCGCTCTCGCGTTGTAGTACGGCGTACCGCTCTGCTGTCCCTTCGCGCCCTCCGGGCGTCTCGTCTGGATGGCGGCCCTGTTGTCTCAGGCGCTGGAGCAGTGCAACGGCGCTGAGTCTGAGGAGCGTAAGTCTTTGCTTGCTCGACTGCTGAGCGGTGCAGCCACTGCGGAGCGCGCCAGCGTGCCTGCAGACTGCCCGCTGGCTCCGGCGCAGGTGCTGCAGCTGCGCGCCCAGATTGCGGGCTTGCGGCAGCTGAACCTGCACCGGGCGCTGGCGGGACAGCACTTAGAGGCGGTCCAAGGCGACCCTCAGGTGCGCCCCTGCGCCCGCTTGCACCGCCTGTAACGCGCCCGGGTGCAAGGCACTCCAGTTGGCGTGCGTCGCGGCGCGGGCGCGCGGCTTGGGGCCTTGAGAGTCGCGCTGCGTCCCCTGACGCTTCCCCCCCGTCGCTGTCCCGTCGCCTCCGCTGGCAGCTCTTCCGGGCGCACCCCCAGCCGGACGAGGCCGCCGTAGTCGGTGCGCTGCCCAGCCCACGCGCGGCGCGCGCCCGCTGGCCTCCGCAGGCGGGGCACAGCGCGCGCGCTGGGCCACTCGTGCGGTCAGTCCACCTCGCCGGGCCGCGTCTTGCCGCCGCTCGCGCCACGCGCAGCTCCTCTCACGCTCACGTCTCCCCGTCGCAGCCGCGGCGTGCCGCCTCCAGCTGCCCCCGCCGGCGGTGCTGGCCGGCCGGCCTCGGGCTGGGCCGCCCGCCGGATGGGCGCAGGGGGGTGAGGAGCCGCCCTCGCCGGCTGCGCTGCGAGCCGCCCGAGACGCGCGCGAGGGCACGCTTGTGGCGCAGCGCCTAGAGGAGCTGTCGGAGCCCTTTCCGGAGGTGCGCCGCGTCCCGAGCCGCGTCTGCTGGCAACAGAGCGAGAGACGGGCGAGCGAGCTCACGCGCCCAACCTCTCTCCCTCCGCACAGTCCTGGCCGCCGGAAACCCGCCTGGCGGCGACGCTGCAGCGCAAGCAGCTGCTGCTGCTGCAGGCACAGCGGGCCATGCGGCGCGAGGTGTGCGCGGAGGCGCACGTGCGAGGAGCGGTGCCCCACGCCACCGGGGCGGTCCCGCCTGCCAGTCCCGCCACGCTGGCTGACCCCGCCCTGCTGCGCCGCACACGCTCCCTGGGCGCCCCGCCCACGCAGCTGGCGCCGCTGCCCTCGGACGCCGCCCTGCAGGCTCACCTGGCAAGCAGAGCGGCAGCTGCCAGCTTCGCGCAGCAGCAGCAGCGGGGCGGCATGCCGCCGCCGCCGCCGCCGGGCATGGGCATGTACCCGGGCGGGGCGGCGGCGCCGCCGACGGGCATGCCCCTGCCAATGGCTGCCAGTGCGGGTCCGCCGCTGAGCGACGCGCAGCGGGCGGCGGCGGCGGCCGCGCAGGCGGATTACGAGGCGCGATGCCGCTGCCTGGCGCTGCGCCGGCGCTTCTGCAGCGAGGTGTGCTTTGCCTCTGCTGCGCTGCGTCGGCGGCACTTTGCAACCACGGCTCGGCGGTGCGCCTTCGCCAACGAGGGGGTGCGCGCCTGGCACGCCAAGGAGCGCAACAAGCTGTCCCGTCAGGAGGCGAGGCGCCTGCAGGCCCTGCGAGCCAACGACGAGGAGCAGTACCTGCGCCTGGTGGCCGAGTCCAAAAACGAGCGACTCAACACGCTGCTCCACAAGACTGCAGAGCTGCTGTCCACCCTGGAGAACAAAATCAAAGCCACGCAAGCTGCGGCAGCGGCCGCCGGCGAGGAGGGGGTGCTGGTTGAGGAACACCCAAATGGCGCCGTTGGCGAGGCGGAAGGGGAGGAAGGCGGCGATGGCGACGGCGACGATGCCATGAACGGCGCCGAAGAGCTGCTGGACCGCCGCCGCGCGTACACCGACACGGCGCACGCCATCCAGGAGCGCATTGGCGTGCAGCCGGCGCTGTTGACTGGCGGAGGCACGCTGCGTCACTACCAGCTTGCGGGCGTGCAGTGGATGGTGTCCCTCTACAACAACGGACTCAACGGTATTCTTGCTGACGAGATGGGTTTGGGCAAGACCATCCAGACCATCGCGCTGTTTGCGTACCTGGCCGAGAACAAGGCTGTGGGCGGGCCACACATGATCATCTGCCCCAAAGCGGTGCTTTCCAACTGGGCCAACGAGTTTGCGCAGTGGGCGCCCAGCCTGCCGGTCATCATGTACGACGGGCGGGCAGATGAGCGCGCGGCACTGCGCTCGCAGGTGCTCGCCCCAAACACTCCAGGCGGCGGCGCGCCCTTCTGCGCGCTGTTGACGCACTACGACTTGGTCATCCGTGACCGCCCGGTGCTTGGCCGCGTGCAGTGGAACTACATCGTGGTGGACGAGGGCCACCGTTTGAAGAACCGCGAGTCCAAGCTGGCCGAGATGCTGGGCGGGCGCTACAAGAGCCGCCACCGGCTGCTGCTCACTGGCACACCCATCCAGAACAACCTGACGGAGCTGTGGGCGCTGCTCAACTTCCTTTTGCCCACCATCTTCCACAGCGCAGAGTCCTTCGCCGCCTGGTTCAACGCGCCCTTCGCGGGCACCAAGGAGGACGTGAGCCTCAACGACGAGGAGGAGCTGGTGGTCATCAGCCGGCTGCACCAAGTGCTGCGCCCCTTCCTGCTGCGTCGCCGCAAGGCAGAGGTTGAGAAGGAGCTGCCTGCCAAGGTGGAGGTTGTGCTCAAGGCCGGCCTCTCTGCCTGGCAGCGCCGCTACTACAGCCAGATCGTGGCTGCGCAGCGCGTGGGCACCGACGCAACTCTGGCGGGAGGCACCCTGATGAACCGCGCCATGCAGCTTCGCAAGTGTTGCAACCACCCCTACCTCTTCCTGCAAAACACCGACTACACGCCCGCCACCGCCACCGAGGTTGTGCGCGCCAGCGGCAAGCTGGAGCTGCTGCACCGCATCTTGCCGAAGCTCAGGGCAGGGGGGCACCGCATCCTGCTCTTTTCGCAGATGACCAAGCTGCTGGACATCCTGGAGGAGTATTTGGTGGACTCTGGGCACGCCTACCTGCGTCTGGATGGCAACACAGGCACCGCGCAGCGCGGCGAGCTGCTTGCGGCATTCAACGCGCCCGACAGCCCGCACTTCATCTTCCTGCTGAGCACGCGCGCGGGCGGCATGGGCCTCAACCTGCAGACCGCCGACACCGTCATCATGTTCGACAGCGACTGGAACCCGCAGGCGGACGCGCAGGCTGAGGACCGCGCGCACCGCATCGGACAGCGGCGGGAAGTGCGCGTCATTGTGCTCGTCTCAGTGGGCAGCATCGAGGAGGTCATCCAGGCTCGCGCGCGCCAGAAGCGTGCCGTGGATGCCAAGGTGATCCAGGCGGGCATGTTCAACGGGCAGAGCAGCGCAGACGAGCGGAGAGCGATGCTGGCATCCATCTTCGCCTCGGGCGGGGCCACTGCGGCGCCCGCCGCGCCAGAGGGCGCAGACGAAGAAGAGGCTGCTGCAGTGGCTGGCATCACCACTCCTGGGGAGCTGAACCGGCTGCTGGCTCGCACGGACGCGGAGCTGGAGTTGTTCGAGGAGATGGATGAGAAAGCTGCAAAGGCTGGCACCAAGCCGCTGGGGCTGCTGCGCGAGGACGAGTGCCCCGCCTGGGTCATGGCGCCGCCTGAGGAAGATGCAGACAGCGACGGAGAGGGCGGCGGCGGCACGGGGGCACGTCGTCGGAGAGCGGCGCGCAACGGAGCGGTGTACGCGGAGGCGCTCAGCGACCGCCAGTGGCTGCGCATCGTGGACGACGGAGGCGACCTGGACGACATCCGGGCTGCGGAGGAGGGTCAGAGGGCGCAGGGTGCGTGCGCTGGCAAGCGCCGGCGCAGCGGCGCACCGGCCAAGCCTCGCCAGGGCCGCAGGGTGGACAAGGACGGCGGCTCGGAGGAGGAGGCTGAGGAGGAGAGCGACGACGAGGAGGAGGATGCGGAGGCTGGAACCAGCTCGCCAGATGGGAGCACACCTGAGAAAAAGAAACAGCGCAAGTGACCTTGACTACCTCGAGTCCACCGGCTGCCACGTGTACCTCTGGAGATCTAAGCGCCCCGCGGACCCGGAAGCCGCAAAGCGTCTGGCGCGGCTCTTCATCAGTCCCAAACGTGAAAAGCAGTGCCCCCCGGAGCTGCATGGTGATGGTGCCGCGACTGGCATCCTCTCCCGCTTCCTGCGCGCGTGTGGCCGCAACTTCATCGACGGCCTGCTGGCAGGCGACGGCCACCGACACCAGGGCGCCCAGCTGCAGATCTGCCTGGACAACCTGAGCCTCGCCACGCTGGCCGCCCTCATCGTCGTCCTGGGCCTGCGTCACCGCGAGGGCAGTGAGGAGGCGACGCCTGGGCACGAGTTTGTACAGCTCGTGGGCAAGAGGCGCCTGCAGACCGCGCCGGACGAGAGCCAGCGTGGCAACAAGCGCCGGCTCGGGCAGCCGGGTGGGCTCTACGGCGAGCGCGCCGTGCGAGTGGACAAGCTGCTGCCGGCGCGACTTTGCGGAGGACCACACGCGTGGTTTGCAATGTGACGATTGCGCGTCCCTTAGTTATTGAGCGGCTATTGAGCGGCGACAGCCGCCAGCGAGTTATTGAAGTGCGGCGTGCCGCCTGGTTTATCTATCGGTTCTACGCCGCCTCTGCAATCAAGCCCAGGAAGTTGTCCCGAATGGTGCCCACGCAGAACTGCGCGAGCGAGGCGTGTCAGCGGTGCCAACGCGCACGCCATAGGCGAGCACGCACTATCTCGTTTGCGTCGTTGCGTGTGCCCACGATGCGCAACCTCACTTCGCTGTCCTTCTGGATGCGCACAGCCTGGTCTGAGGAGACATAGCAGGGCTCGTCGAGGGCGTCGAAGGCCAAGTCCTCGGGGATGAGCTGCGAGTGGGCGAGCACTTGTCGTCAGCCCAGAGCCGCAATCGCTGGCAATTCGCGAAGACGCACGTAGTTGGACACAAACACCTGCATGGGTCCCGCCTCCGCAAAGAAACCCATCTGCAGAGCACAGGCGCGGCGTGAGTCTCTGTCGAAGCTCAACAACCCTAGTAGGAGCGCTGCTCTAGAGCACGACACTGTCTGTGCCCGAGGCGCGCCTTGTTGACGGATGTGACGACACAGTCCAGCACCTCGCCCTTGAAGGGTCGGAAGACGATGCACTCGAAGGTGACGTGGAACTTAGCAAAGGCGCTCGTATCCTGGATGACTCCCTGGTGCACCGCGCTGCGTCAGCCCGCCACAGCGCAGCGCAGCGCACGCGGCGCGCAGCAGAGCGTCTGCGTGTGCGTGAGGCGTGCAGAGGCTGTGGACACGCGCCTCGCCCACGTCCTTCACGTTTGTCACCAGCACCACGAAGCCGTACCGACCGCTGCACGTTCCCTCCACCTACAGTCGCACGAAAGAGTGTCAGCCCCGTCAAAGGAAGGAAGCCCGGGAGAGAGGCACGCGCCTCTGTGCGTAGCCGCTCGTACACGATCTCACGCATGCGCGGCCCCATGTGCGCCGGGTGCAGCACGATGTTGCGGTCCAGCTGCACATGGAAGAACATAGCGCCCGAGCCGCGCCCGAACCGCGGTCTGCGGGCGGGGCGCGTCGGGCTGGTGCTGTTCAATCAACGTTCTACTACTAGTGTTCAACAGTTCAACTCTGCCCAGAGTTCCTCCGCGCGCCTACAGTGCCCCGTGAACCCGCACTCACCGCCCTTGGCCCGCCAGTACAAGCACCGCGGAGCTCATGACCACAACAGGGGCGCTGGAGCGAAAGGAACGCAAGCCCTACGTCCTCACCAAGAGCCGAGAGAGCTGGACGGAGGAGGAGCACGAGAAGTTCGTGCATGCGCTGCAACTGTGCGTGCGGAGCGAGAGCGAGAAGAGAAGAAATGCTGCTCTGGGGCTCCACTTCACCCACTAGCTGACGCGACTCGCGCGCAGCTTCGCTCGCGACTGGAAGCGCATCGAGGCGCACATCGGAACCAAGAACGTCATCCAGGCGCGTGGTCGCACGTTGCGGCGTCGCCGGCCGGGCAGCCGGCTGGAGCCAGCAGCGAGGCGTGCCGGAGGCCTCCCACCGCCGCCGCGCACGCGCCCGAGCGCCTCGCTGCGCGCCCTGGGGCATGGCATGTGCGGCGCGGGGCTGGGCTTGGCGTGTGGGCCTCACCTTTGGAGAGTACTGGCGCTACGCCCACGGACTCCTCTCAAAACCTCGTCGCCTCACGCGCCTGGCCCGCCGCGCAGATTCGAAGCCACGCGCAGAAATGGTTCCTCAAGATGGAGAAGGCTGGCGTGCGGGTGCCCCCGCCGCGGCCCAAGCGCAAGTGCCCCGTCGGCGCTGGGGCGCTGCCTCTCCCGGCCCCCTCCGCCGCGCTGCTCGCCTCGCCGCCCCCGCTGGCTGCGCGTGCTGTTAAGGCGGAGCAGGCGGCGCTGTGCGGCGTTCCAGCTCGCCAGGAGGTGTCGCGGCCGCGTGCACGCGCCGCTGCCCCGTTGGACTACACGCAAATCTACCTCTTTCTGTCTGACCTCATGAACCCGCAGTCTCCGCCGCCCAGCGAGCTGCTGGCGGTGCTGCGGCGCATGCCGGAGTTGGAGCAGGAGACTGCGCTGCTGTTGATGGGCAACCTGAGCCGCAATCTGACCTGTCGGGCCATGTGGGAAGCGCAAACCAAGCTGGTATGCGAAGGAAGACCAAGCTTCGTGACTGCTGGAGGGGCGCCCGGCGGATCCAGCCGCTTTGCCGGCGACGGGGATGGGCTGGGCTTGACAGGGGTGATGGCTGCGCCGGCGGCTGGCCCCGCCCACGGGGCATATGGCGGTTTGTACGGCGCGCCGATGCACGAGCCCACAACCTTGTTTGTGCCGCTGCAGGCTGTGGCTGGGCGCTACGGCGGCGGACGCGGGTGGACGGGAGAGAGCAATTGACGCTCATGACGGACGCTTCAGCTGTTCTCATAAGTAATGGCACTGTAACGCGACGCATTCCACAGCCTACTGCCCCACAGAAGCGCACTTGTCCCTCAACACGCTCTCCTCTATCTCAGACTGATCCGTGGCCTGCACCTCCAGCTGAATGCCGTCCAGCTCGCGTCTGAAGCGCTCCTTGCTTGAAGCGTACAGCATCTTGGCCTTCACCTTTGTTGCGAGCGCATGAGCAAGCGGCGGGTGCGGCTAGGTGCAAGCACCAGTCCAGTGCGCACCTTGGCTGTGTCAGGCACCCAGGAGATGAAGAAAATCTTGGACTTCTCGATGCCCTCCTTGCCAACGTAGCTATAGTCCAGCACCGCATAGCGGCACTCCGACTCTGGGAGAAGAGCTGTGAACTGCTCAAAGGTAGCCTGCATCTGCCGCGTCAGCAGTCGTAGCGCACGTCTCGCACGGGGCTTGTGCGTTTTTGTGCGCTGCGGCTGTGCGAGGCGTGGCTGGGAGGCGCAGCGGCAAAACCCTCCCAGCTCCTTCCAAGGCGCAGAGCAATTCACGCACCGTGGGCGAAGACTTGTGTAGGATGCCAATCTTCTTGCCTGCGTCGTCTGCGGCGCGCAGGTGTGAGAAGCTCCGTGCACGGGAGCGGGGAGGTTGGAGCAACGGGAGCATGAAGTGCCGCATTGTGCCCAGTGCAAGCTCGCACTCACCAATGGCGAAGAGGATGAACTTGTGGGCGCGCTTCCTCTTCACCTCCAGGTATGCCTGTGCGCAGGCGTGAGCAGGCGCACAAGAGCATGCACGTCTCTCTCGCACACGTGCCTTGACGCACTCCTCGTCCACGGCAACCCCCGACGCCGCGCCGGACATGTCGCCCGCTTGTATAAGGCCCCCGAAGCGAGCTGGAGAGGCTCGGACGCGTCGTTCCGTCGTTCCGTACGTCGTACGACACGCGCCGCGGGTAGGACGGACAAAGGAGCGTTTCTCCTCCCTTCGAAGATGGACGCGCAGGTGTTGGCGGCGCGCGATGCGGTGTTTAGCGACGCAGAGTCTGCGAGCTGGTGAGCGGTCACTCCTCCTGCACCTCTCCCTCTCTTCTGACTCGCACGCTGCAGGCTTCTCGTGGGTAGCGACCGCACCGGCAAGCTGTCGCTGCGGAGCAAGGGCACCGGCGGGCTGGCGGACGCGGCTTCCGGCTTCACCGACAGTGAAGTGCGTCTGACGTTCTTCTGCACCTTCTGCGCCACGCCGCACCTACTGCACGGCCCTGCGGCCTCCGCGCGCTTCAACACGTCCCTGCAGCGCGGCGTCTATAGCGCTTCCGACGCTTCATCGCCTCATTCGCGTGGGCCGCGCGTGCTGACCGCCCCTTTCCCCCAAAACACAGGTTCTTTTTGCTTGGGTCCGCCTGAATCGCAGCGACGGTGGCGGCGACAGCCAGCGCGTGAAGTTTGTGCTGCTGGTGTGGCTGGGCGAGGGGTGCGGCGCAATGGCCAAAGCTCGTCTGACTGAACACCGTGCACTGCTCTCCACTGCTCTGGCGGGCACGCACGTGACGCTGTGTTTAACGGAGCGCGCCGGCCTGGTCACCCTGGAAGCTGACGTGGACGCTGCACTGCGTCGCGCTGGTGGGGCAGATTACGACGCAGGCAACGCGGCAGCTGGTGTGCAAGCAGGACAGACCAGTTCCATCAAGTCCTCATCCAAGGCTTTCTTCCAAGCCAAGGATGCGCAGACGGAGATCAAGGAGGTGAGTTTCACAAAACACATCGGCAAGGGCCTGTCTGTGTGCGACCTTGGCAACCGGGTTATGACCGCGAGTGCCACGGAGGCGAAGCGCAACACCGTGGGCTATGCGCATGGCGCAGGCGGGCCTTCTGCGTCCGTGGCTGCGCCCGTTCCCGTGCCCATGTTGTCAGCTGTCACGCAGCCCTTTGGCGCCAAGCCGGCGGCGGCGCATCTGCCGCTGTCTGACGATCGGGAGGTGTATGCGGACGGGACGGAGGACGAAGATGACATCGACGGGCCGCGGTGACTTCTGCGCCATCATGCCATCATGTTGCCCGCCAAAACAACCGATCGACCACAATCAAAACTCAAAAGCCGTGCATACGCGTCCCTACGCTCGCCTGTTTCGTGCCGGGCGCTGCTGAGTGCGCAGCTGGGCTGAGAGCCGACGCAGTGGGCCGGCACGTTGCCTCGCCCTGGCCCGCACGCGCGCTGCTCCACACAGCGTGGCGTGCCCGCGTGCCGCCCTGGCATGCGGCCCGCGCGCGCGGTGAAACAGCTGGCCGTGGCGCTGCTGCTGCTGTCGCTCCTCGCTCTCGCAGCGTGCACCAGCCAGTACGCTAAGGCGCGCCCCGTGCCGCGTCGCGCGCAGCTCTGCGCTCGCTTTGCGTGACTCACGCGCGCTCACCAGGGTCCTGCCAGGCGGCGCACCAGCGCGCGTCGGCTGGACGCGATGGCGCGCCCACTGCTCCCGCACGCCTGCGCTCCCGCCGCCGGGCTCTGAGTGGCCCTCTCCGGCGCGCAGGACCTGGAGCTGGAGTCCCGCGGGAGGGAGTGCGAGGCGTCCGTGCTGGAGTGCGTGCCTTTGAGCGCGGGGTGGTCACTCGCCGTAGACTCACCAAAGTGCCCCCGCAGGCGCGGCGGGCCGTGCTTGTCTTCGCCGGCTGCGCGGCGCAACTGCGCTCTGTCGTGCGTGTCGCCCGCGTGCTACGACAAGGTGTACGGCGAGGACGCCCTGGAAGAGGGGGAGCTGGACACGCTCCGAGGGCAGTCCTACCGCACCTGCGTGCGCACGGACATGCGCAACCTACAGCTGCGGGCGGAGCGCGCGAAGCGGGAGGGCGCCAGCGCGTGAGGTGAAGAGGTGAACACTGGAGTCCTCTGAAAGCGCAGCGATGCGATCGAGACCTGACACGGCGTGAGCCTTCGTTTCACTGTCACTGTCCGAACTTCTTGCGCTGCAGCGCGGACAGGTACGCGCTGGGCACGCCAGCGCCCTGAAGCTCCTGGAGCTTGCGCTGTCGCACAGCTTCGATCTTGGCCAGCTCAGCAGCAGCCTCAGCCTTGCGCGCCTGAGCCTCCTGGAGCACCTGGCGCCGCGCCGCAGCCACAGCAGCCTCCTTGTCGTTGATCTGGCCGCGCAGCGCGGCCGCGTGCTGCCGCGCCAGCGCCGCGCTCGCCGCCTGCACAGTCTCTCGCTCGCGGATAGACGCCTGGGCGTCTTCCCGCGCGCGCTCGAACTCGGCGCGCTCGGAAGCGGCCGCATCTGCGATCAGGGCGATCTTGGCACGCGCCTGCTGCTGGCGCGCAGAAGCGAGGTCGGCCTGCATGGCGCTCTGCTTGTCCTTGTCAGCCTGCGCCCGCTGGCGCGCCGCCCGCTCAGCAGCATCCTCCGCCCGACGCTGGTACAGCTCCGCCAGCTGCGAGGTGTTGTCCTGCATACGCTCCTGCTGCGCTCTGAGGCGCGCAATGTCACGCTCGCGCTCAGCCGCAGCCTCCTCAGCGTCCGCAGCAGCCTTTGCCGCGGCCTGGTCTCGGCGCAACAGGTACGCTGTGATCTGTCGGTCCTGCTCCTCCTCCGCCACCTTTGCGGCGCGTTTGGCGTCGATGGCGGCAGAGTTTGCAGCTGAGACCTCTGCCAGCAGCCGCCGGCCAGCCTCGCGCTTGCGCTCCACGTCAGCAATATCCTCCGCCTGCGCGCGCATGGCGGCCGCCAGCACCGCGCGGCCGTCAGCCTCTCGCGCCTCTTGCGCGCGCAGCGACGCCTCCTTCCGCTCCGCCAGCTGTTGCTCGATGACGCGCCCACCCGCCCGCGACTCGGCTGACCGCTGTGCCTCCCGCTTGGCGTACGCAGACAGAGCCAGCAGGCGCTCCTTCTCCATGTCGGCCTCGACGGCTTGCTTGGCAGCCGCAGCCTGCTGCGTCTGCTGTGCGCGCACAGCAACCTGCTCGTCGAGCGCCTTCGCCACAGTGGACGCCAGCGCCAGCCGAGACATGGCCTTCACGGAGTCCATCTGCTCCTCTTTGGCACGCTGGGCGCGCGCGAGCACCAAAGCCCGGTCAACCTGTCTGCGAGCCTCCTCCTCTGGGTCTCGACACCGCTCAACCTCCTCGTCGATGGCCTTGGCGCGAGCCTTGGCGGCCGCGGTGGCGGCTTGCTCGGCGGCCTGCGCGGCGGCGCGGCGGGCGAGGAGGGCGGCCTGAGGAGAGACGGTGGCGCTGGCGGCGGCACGCATGCGGCTGATCTCGCTCGCCGCCACGGGCCGGTGCACGGGCTGCACGCGCGGTGGGTTAGGTGCGCCGGGCTTGCCGGAGAGGTCTTCCGTGGGTGGGCCTCTGGAGGGAGGAGCAAGGAGCATGAGGAGGGAAGAGAGACCTATGGAAGCGAGCGAGAGAGGACACGCGCCTGCTCGAAGCGCCCTTTGCGACGGCGCCCACAGCGGGGGAGGCGGCGCGAAGGTCGCGCATGGGAGGAGCCTGCGCGGTGGCGCACAGGGGCGCCTCAGCGCTCGCGCGCAGAAAGGGTTGACCGGGCGCGCGGCACTGGACTGGGCGCTCTCCAACTCGCGCGCGCGCAGCGGACCCGCGCACGCGCACGCGCAGCGCATGCACGACCCGCAGCGGGTGCGTGCGCGCGTGCGAGGCTGCGCACTCAGCTCAGAGACTGTCTGCACCGCGCACCATCGCCGCTCAGTAGCTCACTGAGCACCTCAGCGCACGCAGGACGCAGAAGAGGACGCGACACGCGGCTGACGGAGTCGCGGCGTGAGCTGCAGCACAAGATTGCAGCGCGCACAAAATTGACCTTTTGCGAATGGCGTATCTGTATCGCAGCCTCGTGGGGGTGGCTCGTTCACATGAGCTCCGGTGCGTCCTGGGCCCAGGTGGGTCCTTCCACGCTGGGTGCGCGCCCCTTTCGAGCGTCCCACTCGCCCATGCCCTCGCCCGCCAGGCCGTCTCGGAACCAGGCGGACAGACCGCCCCGCAGATGCACCACCCGCTGCGGGTCCAGGCCAGCCTTGGTGAGCAGCAGCTCAGCCGCAAAAAGGGAGCGACTCGCTTGGCCGGCGGGGAAGTTGGTGGTTGGGCGAAGCGTGCCTCCAGCAGCGCAAGCCACAATCACCCCCGCCGCCTGACCTCCCAGCGCCTCCAGCGCCGCACCCAGGAAGCCGTCGGGGTCCTCCTCCACGTTGCGCACTTGCAGTGACGCAAGCGCGGCTTGGCGCAGCAGGCCGCGCAGGTCCGAGCCGCCGCTTGCGGCGTAGCGCACGGAGGGCGCGTTCACGCTGCCTGACGCGTGGAAGTCGTCGTAGTCTTCCTTCGGACCAACGTCCAGAATCAACCACCCTCTGGACACCAGCTCCTGCGCCTGCGCGGCCGTCACGCTCTTCAGGCGCGCCTTGTTCAGCACCTCGGCCGCTGCAGCCCAGCGCGGCGACTGGCCAGAGGCGATCTTCGTCTTGGTGCTGGGATTCAGGCCGAGCATGCCCCTGAGGGGACCGAGCGAGCTGAGCAAGCTCTCGCCCAATGCGGCTTGCGCGTCTGACAAAGACTTGTCCAGGTCCGCCAGCTGCTGCTGCGCCGCAGTGCGCTGGAAGGCTGGAGGAGGGGCCGAGGGGCTGGAGGAGCTCTCCTTATCCGCGGCGCGCACGCGCACTGACGCACGCCGGCCGTGGCGCCCGCGCGCCAGTGACGCATTCACCAGCAGCTTGGCACTTGGGGCGAGAAGCGCCATGCGTGGTGCGAGGGAGAGAGAAGATATGCTGGCCTTTGTACGACAAAGCAACCGACGACGAGCGATAGCGTGCGCGCTTGAAGACGCATCGCTTTGATCGTTGCCTCAGGTAGCGGCGGTGATGGCGCCTCCATCCGGTTGCGTGCGCGCCGCCACGATAGCCTGCGCCTCCACCAGTTCCGGGAGAGTGCAATTGCTGCCAAAGTCGAGCGTCTGCAGGCTGGTGTTTGCCCGCACCGCAGGCAGGATCACGTCGCGCGCCAAGTCGCGGCTGATGGTCTCGTTATAAAAGCGCATCTTTTCGAGAGTGCTGCAGCGGGACAGCGCCTCGAAGATGGGTGCTAGGCCGGCCTCGCCAAGAAAGTTCGCAGACAAGTCGAGCTTCTGCAGCGTACTGTTGCGCGTGATGAGAGATGTAATCTGCTCGCCGGCAGCGCGTCGAGCGTCGTCCGCGCCTCCGACAAAGTTTGCTGGCAGAGAAATCTCTCTCATTGTCGCGTGACCCACCAGCGCGGCCAATAGCTCACCTGCAGCAGCACGGTCTCGCCACAGCTGACACCATTTCAGTTCGAGCGCCTGCAGTGTGGAGCTGCGCAGCGCGTGGCAGAAGGCGGTGAGTGAGGTCAGGGCCCTCTTCAAACAACGCCTGAAAGTCGTTGTCGATGCCCAGTCTCTCCAGGCAACCAGACTGCACCAGCCGGGTAAGACAGGGCAGTGATGCAGGCGCGAGGTGGCAGCGGATGAAGGTGACATCGCCCACTCGGCCTTTAGCAACGCCACGCATCAGGGCATCAGACACGGCACCGTTCTCCAGTGGGGCACCATAAACAGTGAGGACCTTAATCTTGCCGCGGTGAGAGGGCAGAGCCGCAGCCAAGTCAAGAACCGTCTGCTGGTTGACGTTGAGGCTCATTGCCCAAAGCTCGAAGATCTGCAGTAGAGCGCACGGCGCCTCACACCGCAGCAGGGACAGCGCCTCGGCATCAATGCAGTACACGCGGCAGTGAAGCGTGCAGAGGGGCGCAGAGCGACAGAGGCGTGTGACTTAATCGGTGCTGAGTGAGGCCTGCGCCACCACAGAGCGAAGGCTCTGGCCATGCGCAGCCACGAACTCTACCAGGTTCTCATTATCCACGCCCCGCACGCCATCCACTTCCAGCGTGTGCAGGTGTCCGCGCCCTCGCTCGCCCGCCGCAAACAGCAGCGCCCGCGACATGCGCGCCACCACGCCGCTGCCCGGCGAGAAGTCCAGCACCAGCCAGAAGCGAGGCTCGTTCAGGAGCGCGCGCCAGCCCCGCGACACCTCGCGTGCGCGCAGGCGAGCGTCCACCGGCATGCCCATCAGCAGCTGCGCCACAGTCTCCACGTCCAGACAGCCCAGCAGGGGCTGCTCTGCCAGCGTGCTGAGCGACATGGCAACGGCGATACGCGCGTCAGAAGCCTCAACGCAGGAACCAGGAAGCTCAGGAGAGCGACGACAGGAGGGGATTGAACGTCGTCGAACAGTGGACAATCGCAAACTCATTGTCGCCCGTGCGTTGCTAGTAGCTCTCTGCAGCCAGCGAGATGAACTCCGAGTCCATCTCCGAAGACTCTATGACGGAGCTTGCCGAGGCGGCGTCACGTGACGACATAGCCAAGGTAAAGGAGCTCATCGCCCGCGGCGCTGCCTTGGAGGAGATCAGTGAGCGCGATTTCTACGACGTCATTCATCGCATGACTGCGCTGGGGTGGGCGGTGATTTCCTGGAGCTCGCCAGAGCTCATCTCGGTGCTCACAGCAGCCAGCGCTCGCGTCGACACCGAGCTGTCCATCAATGAGACGCGCAGGACGCCTTTGGAGCACGTGCGGTTCATGAAAGAGCAGCTTGCTGACAAAGAAGATGGGCCGGGGCTGCTGGGATTCCAAGGCGAGTTCTGGGGGCGCGTTCCGACGGCAGCGTGGTTCAACGACGTCGAGCGCATCCTTTCGCAGGCGAAGGCGGCACGCAATGCGTAAGCGCGAGGCAAGACAGAGAGTTTGAACGCTTAGACTAGAGTGACAAGAGTAAGCTGCGCCGCATACTGTCATGGAAGGGCCCCTGCCTCCTCACTGCGGCGGCTCCAAGCTCCTCCGAATCGCCTCAGCCAGCTCCTCGTCCTCGCTCATGGCCGCCTGCTGCGCCGGCGGCTGCCCCAGCGCCGCCATGATCCCCGCCAGCGCATCCGTCTCCCCCCCTGCACCCCCTTGAGCCCCGCCTGATGCCCCTGCGGAGGCGCCCTGCGCCAGCGCGGCGAATTGCGGCGCAGCCAGCTGCGCAACCTGCGCCATCAGCTGCGGATTGCTGAGCAGATGAGCCATCGCCGGGTCCCCGCCTGACATTTGGCGCAACATGGCTTGCGCCTGCGGGTTACTCATCAAAGCCGCGATCGCCCCTGGATTGCTCGCAAGCTGCGCGGCCGCAGCGCGCGCCATGGGGCTGGCCGCAAGTGCAGACGCTCCAGCGCCCGTGAGGAGACTCGCCATGGAGGACGGAGGCAGCAGAGGCGGCACCGCCGAAGCGCCAGGAGGGCCTCCTGATGACGTGGCACCCGCCTGACGCAGCGCATCCTCCAACATGCGCTTCACCTCCGGGAGCTGCGGGTCTCGAGCAGCCGCCTCGCTCATCGCCAGCACCTGTTCTCCGTCCACGCTCTGTTTTGCGAAGCCAAAGGCGGCCATCGCCTCCATGCCGCCTGCGTGCGCGCCCAGCGTGCCGGCAAATGCGGCGTTGGACAGTCGCACACGGCGGAAGCGCTGCTCCGAAGGGTGTGCGCACACGTTGCTCACGAACGTCAGCAGAGAGCGACACGCAGCCTCGAACGAAGTCAAGTCGGTGTGACGACGAAGCTCACCCAACGCGCTTACCACCCGCTGCGCCATGCCGGGTGAGGCCTCCTGCGGGGGCCCAGATGATGCGGGGCTTGCTCCTGAGAGTCGCCCGGCCACCGCGCGCAGCCGCGCCATATCTGCGCCGCGCCACTCGTCGGTGCGAGAAGCGCCAAGATAGGCGTGGAAAGTTGGGAAAGCTGAGATGGCCGCCTCGCGCGTCAGCGCCGCGTTGGCGGCACCAGCCTCGGTGTTGATGGAGATGAAGAGCACGCCCGGGTGCTGGGCGGCTGTGGAGGCGAATGCGGGCGCAACGGCGCGGCAGGGACCACACCAAGGAGCTGACCAGTCCACGATGGCCGCCGTATGAGCTGTCAGCAGAGCGCGTAGCTCAACCGCGCCGCCGGTGAGCTCGTGCACGTGCCCCGGCGGCGGTGCGGAGGCAGCAGGGGGTGCGGGGGTGGCCGGTGGGGGGGCGGGCTGAGCGGCTGCGGCAGCAGCCCTGCGTTTCGCGTCCAGGGCGCGCGCGATGGCGCCGTCCAGCACGCGCTTCTCCTCGGCCTTCTTGGCAGCGGCAGCGGCGGCGGAGGCGGCGGCGGCGGCGGCGGCGAGCGCATCAGCCTCAACCTTCGCCTTCGCCTTGACCGCCTGTGCGGCCACCTGTGCGGCCTCTTTCTCTTTTTTCGCCTGCGCGAGTGCGCTGGCTCGCTCTGCCGCGGCTCTGGTGCGCCCCGGGTGTGCGTGAGCAGGGAACGCGAGGCGAGGGTGCCTTCCTCAAGAGACGCACCGTGCCTCCTCCTCCGCCTTCTGCTCCGCGGCAGCCTTGGCCGCCTCGGCCGCTTCAGCCGCCTCTTTCGCCTGCGCAGCTGCCTGCGCCTCCGCGACAGCCTCCGCCTGCGCCTTTACCTCCGCGACTGCGCGTCGCTCCTCCAGTGCCGCGAGCACAGCCTGGAAGCGAGCCGCCAGGGCCAGGCACTTGGCGCTCGCGTCAGCGCTGTACAGCCGCTTCTCCGGGTCGCTCTCGCGCGCGTGCGCCTCCAGCTTGCGCACAGAGGCCGTCAGTGCTGAAGCCTTCTCAGCAAGCGCGTCCAAGGCACGCTTGCTGCCGCGCGCATCCGCAGGCGCCAAGCTATAGGCGCCCAGGCAAGTCTCTAGCTCCGATACCGCGTCGCTGGTGCGCTGGAAGAGCGTCATGGCACGAGACGGGCAGGGGCGCGTCAAATGGAAGCCTTCTACGGTTCTACGTTCTACCACCACTGTTCTGCGGTCATACGAAACCATCTGTCAACACGTTGTGTACGCTGTCTGTGTATTGGAGCAGCATGCGCCATGGCGTAGTCAGCGTGTCGAGCGGTGTGGCGTCGCGGAAGGATCTTGGTCCATGCAATCCAGAGCTCTCGAGAGCGCACTAGGCGGCATCGGTGGCGCCATCATCCGGTTGCGTGCGCGCCGCCACGATGATATGAGCTTCCACCAGCTCCGGAAGGAGCTTTTCATCGTAGTACTCGTCGTAGTAGCGGAAGTTGAGGCGCCTCAGGCTGGTGTTTGCGCGCACCGCAGGCAGGATCACGTCGCGCGCAAACTCGTGGCTGATATCCTCGTGGTCGACAATGAGCTCTTTGAAAGTGCTGGAGAAGTGCAGCGCCTCAAAGATGGGCGCCAAGCCAGCCTCGCCAATTTGGTTCCAAGTCAAGTCAAGCTTCTGCAGAGCGCTGCTATGCGTGACGAAAGGAGCCAGCTGCTTGCCGGCGGCGCGTCGAGTGTCGTCTGTTGCGCCCACAAAGTCGGGCAGAGAAAGCTCCTTCAGAGTTGGATGGTTCACCAGCGCGGCCAGGAGCTCACCCGAAGCGGCAAGGTCTTGCCACAGCTCAACCTCAGCCAAGACGAGCTTCTGCAGTGTGGAGCTGCGCAGCGCGTGGCAGAAGGTGGTGAGTTCAGGGCCCGCCTCAAACACTGGTTGCCAGTCGCCGTTGTCGCTGATGCCAAAACTGTGCATGCAACCAGCATTCAGCAGCCGGGCAAGTCTGGGCAGTGATGCAGGCGTGAAGCGGCAGAAGCTGAAGGAGACGTCGCTCACGCCGGCTTCTGCGATGCCGCGGACCAGGGCATCTGCCACGGCGCCGTTCTGCAGTGCGTCGTTTGTTACATCGTCGGAAGATACATCGAGGATCTTGATCTTGCCGCTGTGAGAGGGCAGAGCAGCAGCAAAGTCTCGAACCTCCTGCCGATTGTTGCAGAAGCCATGGACCAAGAGCCTGACGACGTGCAGCAGAGCGCACGGCGCCTCACACCGCAGCAGGGGTACCGCCTCGGCAAAAGTGCACTCAACACGGCACCGCAGCGTGCAGAGAGGCGCAGAGCGGCAGAGGTGAGTCACGTAATTGGCGCTGAGTGGGGGCCACTCCGGCGCCGTCACAGAGCGCAGGCTCTGGCCATGCACTGCCGCGAACTGTACCAGGGGCTCAGCCGGCAAGTACTTAGCGCCAGTCACGTCCAGCGTGTGCAGGTGTCTGCGCCCTCGCTCGCCCGCCGCAAACAGCAGCGCCCGCGTGAGGCGCGCCACCACGCCGCTGCCCGGCGAGAAGTCCAGCACAGTCCAGAAGCGAGGCTCGTTCAGGAGCGCGCGCCAGCACCGCGACACCTCGCGCGCGCGCAGGCGAGCGTCCACCGGCAGGCGCAAGAACACGAGAGCCACGAAGTCCCAAGGCAGCTCGCCAAACTGCGCCTCTTGCGCCACCGTCAGCGCGCCGAACTGCGACAGCATGGTGGCTTGGTGCGCGTGTGGGCGGAAGCCGGTAGAGCACAAGAGGAGCGAGTGGTTGTGATGATGCGGGGCCGAAGAGATGCTGACGAAGCCCATTTCCCCGGTGTGTCAAGACAGGCGCCGCGTCCCCTGCGGGAATTCGTCGAGCGGCGATCGTGTCGTCCACGTTGTTGCTCACCAGCGAAAGTTCAGAGTCGGATGTGTCGCGAGCGCGGTGAAGAGCGCACTCGTAGCGTCATAGTCCATTGGGCCGTCGGGCTGAAAATCTTTCAGACCGAGCGTCTGCAGTGTGGAGCTGCGCAGTGCATTGCAGAAGGCGGTGAGGTCAGGGCCCGCCTCAAACAACAGTAACTGCCTGTTGCTGATGCGCAGTCTTTCCAGGCAACCAGCCTCCAGCAGCCGGGTAAGGCCGGGCACCGATGCAGGCGCGAGGTGGCAGCTGAGGAAGGTGACATCGCCCACTCGGCCTTTAGCAACGCCACGCATCAGGGCATCAGACACAGCACCGTTCTCCAGTGGGGCACCATAAACAGGAAGGTCCTTGAGCTTTCCGCCGTGAGAGGGCAGAGCCGCAGCCAAGTCCAGAACCGTCTGCTCGTTGTTGCGAAAACTACCAACCCGGAGCTCAAAGATGTGCAGTAGAGCGCACGGCGCTTCGCACCGCAGCAAGGGCAGTGCCTCGGCAGCGGTGCACCTCGCGCGGCAGTGCAGCGTGCAGAGGGGCGCAGAGCGGCAGAGGAGCATGATTAAGTCGGCGCCGAGTGGACGCGACTCCGACGCCGTCACAGAGCGCAAGCTCTCGCCATGTGCAGCCACGAACTGTGCCAGATCCTCAGCGGACAATAAGTCGTCCTCGTAGCCATTCACGTCCAGCGTGTGCAGGTGTCCGCGCCCTCGCTCGCCCGCCGCAAACAGCAGCGCCCGCGTGGTGGCGCGCCTCACGCCGCTGCCCTGTGAGAAGTCCAGCACCAGCCAGAAGCGAGGCTCGTTCAGGAGCGCGCGCCAGCCCCGCGACACCTCGCGCGCGCGCAGGCGAGCGTCCACCGGCATGCGCAAGAACACGAGAGCCAGGAAGTCCGAAGGCAGCTCGCCAAACTGCGTCTCTTGCGCCACCGTCAGCGCGCCGAACTGCGACAGCATGGTGGCTTGGTGCGCGTGTGGGGCGGAAGCCGGTGGAGCAGGAGAGGAGCGAGTGGGTGTGATGATGCGGGGCCGAGAGGCCCCAGACAACGCTGACGAAGCGACTTCCGACTGGCTGTATGCTGTCTGATGCTGTGTTGATTACGCGACACACGCGCCGAGTCTCACGCGCCTGGGCGTGAGCGTCCCTCTGTCTGCAACGTGCAAAGTGCTCACTTTGCGTTGCTCTCCAGCCACGCCCTGACAGCTTGGTCGTTGGGGCTCAGCTCGCCGTCCGAAGCGGCGCTGCCAGTGGAGAAAGCGAAGTAGTCCGAGTAGTTGCGCCTGTTGTAGTCGTCCAGCCTCTCCTTCACGCGGCTCTCGCGCTTCTCAGCCGTGCGACGCAGCAGTTCTGAGCCGCCAGGACGTCAGCGCCGTGACACCGCGCAACAGTGAGGCGTGCGTGCACTCACCCTGGACCAGCGGCGACGAGGTGTCGTCAACTCCGGAGACGGCTGATTCCACCGCCCTAGAGTCGCTTGCCCACAGCACAGCCGCGCCTAGTAGCGCAGAGGCCAGCAAGCCGCGTCGCGCGCGCAGAGCGGGTGCGCTGCTGCTCTGGTGGTGCTGAGGAGCGCAAGCGAGCGTGGCAGTGCGCCCTCGCCGGCGCGCCCTCGCACCAGCGGCGGCGCAGACCGGCCGCGCAGAGGCGCACAGCAGCATCGGCGCCACGAAAGTGCGTCTGTACGACGCTGTTCAACTCCTGCTCGGTGTTCTACTTTTCAGTCCTAGCGCCCCCCTCGGCCCTAGTTGACGCCCGCCTACTTCCCCAGGCGGCTGGGCTGCCCCCACGCGGCGTCACCATGTCGCGCCGCCTGACGTGTGTGCTGTTCCTCATCAGC
>Ga0208951_1000135_pt1 | contig 30219 bp, 20 predicted proteins | sample GreLakmeMI27MSRF_FD_187702 | JGI IMG/M metagenome (GOLD analysis project Ga0208951, IMG submission 187702) | Freshwater lentic microbial communities from great Laurentian Lakes, MI, USA - Great Lakes metaG MI27MSRF (SPAdes) | ecosystem: Environmental > Aquatic > Freshwater > Lake | place: Great...
GGGGGAGGCACGCGCCTTCCTGGAGCAGGGTACGGCCGGTGATGGGGCGGCGCAGAGCGGCGGGCGCCGGGGCTGGGGTGCGGGCACGGCCGCGCGGAGCAACCATTTTCTTGCCCTTCTTGTCCGCCGCGTCGGCGAAGCTTGCGGACATGATCACCAGCGCCAGCAGCAGCAGGGCGGATCGGACGCGCGCCATGATGGCCGGCTGGGGGCGAGAGTTGTGGCCAGTTCGTGGGAGGCTACAAATGGGAACAGTCGGCTCCTTCCGAGGCGGTTTCAATCGGCGCGGCTCTTCGTCGTCGCCAAGAAGAGGATTTTTGGCACCCCAACCCTCAACCACGGAAAGATCCATTCACTGCCAAATCTGCCAACGGCAGCGCCATTCCCACCCGCCGCCGCCCCGCGTCTGAAAGCTACGGGTCACCCACATCGGCCGTCCACAAGTACTCACGCGCCTCCTCCAGCTTCCAGGCAGTCACTCCGCAGAACAGGTCGATGAGGCGAGATTGCTCTGTCTCACGCACCACTGCCATTATCCCCGGCTCCGCGTGCGGCTCAGCGCACAGCAAATGATTCAGCAGATGCAACAGGCTCTGCGCCAGTGGTTGCCCGGGAACTGGGTCCTGCAGCTGCATCTCTTGTAAAATCGGCGCTTTGAGTCGCAGCTCGCTCGTCTGCGAGGCCCCGGACTTGTTGGCCTCAATGATGCGCGCAATGAGCGCGCTGGTCCACAGGTCCCGTCCAACAGTCAGCGTGTTCGGTTGGGTTTGGCAGAGGCCCAACAGCGGCGACTCAGCCGGTGGGCAGTTCAGAAGGTTGCGCAGCAGCCCCAGCGATGGGACCGTGCCTCTGTCGCCGCACAGGTACCCGCGCAGCTGCTGGTTCAGTTCCGCCAGCCCGGGTAGATCCTCGACCTTCTGCATCGCATCAACAGCCCTTGCAAGCTCATGGGGGGGGTCCGACGCGGATGCAGCAGCGACTGTGCGCGGGTTGGCGACACCGGACTGCAGGTGGCCGGGCCGCAGGCCGCAGGCGTTGCAGAGCGTCTTGGGGCCAGCAGGGCCTCTGCGCCAAAGCGGAGTCTTGGTGCGACCGCAATCCACGCAGCACCGGCCCGGGCGGCCCATCCCACCCTCCGCCAGCCCGCGTGGCACCTCTGGCTCGTGCGCCGCGCCCCCAGTCGCCAGATTCGAGTCGCGGCAGCTGCGGCGCGGCTGCTCTCGACGCGACTCGTCCGCCTCCTCTGAGGCTTGCTGCGCGCCTTCACCGGTGGCTCGCGCGCCGCGCCCCCAGCCGTCCGGTGCGCGGCGCGGCGGCTGCAGTACGGCTCTCGATACGACTCGTCCTCCTCCTCTGAGGTGGCCTCGCGCAATAGCTTGCTGCGCGCCTTCACCGGCGCCTCCACAGGCGCAGGCTTGGGCTACGAAACGCCCATGAAGCGCGTGGGGCGTCGTTCCGCCATCCGCGCAGTCCAAGGTCCAAACGAAGCAAAGCGCGGTGCAAACGGAAATGCTGCCGGCGCCTACGCGCGCGAGGGCAGGGGTTGCTACCTGGATGGTGAACCGATGCGCGGGACACGAGGGCTGTTTGGCACAGGGCAGGCGGAGGCTGAGTTTCTGGCCGAGGGACGGGAGGCATCGACTCCTCTAGATGTGGTCCGTCACCTAGCCTGTGTCTCACCTAGCCTGTGTCTCACCTGGCCTGTGTGAGCGAGAGGGGCACCTAGGTGGGCCCTCCTTTTTACTCACCTAGCCTGTGTTTCACCTGGCCTGTGTTTCACCTAGCCCGGGAAAAAACACAGGCTAGGTGAAACACAGGCCAGGTGAGGACAGGCTAGGTGACGGACCACATCTAGAGGAGCATCGACACGGAGGACCGCTCGACAACCTACTCTCTATTCAGAAACTCGTAAAGACCTCCTCAAGCATGGCTTCCGCCGCCAGCGGCGCCTCGGTGCGCAAGCTCCAGGAGAAAGGGCCCGCCTTGCGCTGCTCCAGCACGAGCAGCCGCGCCTCGCCCGGGCCCACTACCACGGAGGCTGCGTCTGCGCTCTCGTCGGCGCCCAGGACACCCATGTTGTCCAGCGCCAGAGGCAGGCGCTCCGTGAGGCGCAGCTTGCGCGTGTCGTTCTCGTACAGCCACGCGTACGTCCCCTCCAGAGCCACATGACGCTTGCTGATGGCGCCAGCCTGCTTGCGCGCGGCGGCGGGGAAGAGGGCGTCGAAGCGCGTGACGTCCGCGCCAGACGCCAGCTGGCACATGCGGGTCAGCGCCGCCTGCTTGATGGCGGCGCCGTCAACCTCCTGGCAGTGACGGGGCGCCAGCAGGTCCAGGTGCGCTGCGGAGCGAGCAGAGACGCCCAATGCGACGGCTCCGTTCTGCTCGTCCAGGCGGGATGTGCCGTCCCAGTCGCTCTCAACGAGTATCCAGTACTGCCCGGGGGGCAGCGCCTTGCACTCCACCCAGACGTCCCGCTGCGCCTGCAGCTGGCAGTGGGCCACGATGGCGCAGCTGTGGGCATCCACAACAAAGAAGCGCACGCCCAGGTACTGGAAGAGTGCGGCGCTGAAGCCTGGCGTGCCGTGGTGCATGCGCAGGTCGCGCTGCAGCAGGGAGAGGTCCACATCCGCGGGCGCGTCCCCCTTGAGCGTCAGCGTCAGCACCGCCACGCCGCGGCTGCGCAGGTGCACGTCCTCGCTCTCGTGGTGCCAGCCCTGTGAGGCGCGGCAGACCTGCACGCCCGCGAAGAAGCGCGCAAAGTCCGCGACGGTCAGCCAGAAACAGCCACCCTCCGAGTCGTCCACGCCAGGCGTGGAAGCGCCCAGCTGCGCGCGAGCTTCCGGCGTCCACTCAGCGGCGCCCGGGCTGAAGGCGCCGTGCCACTGCGCGCTGCCCCACGGATTGCGCAGCTGCAGCAGCTGCGTGGTGGCGCCCCCGAGCTGCAGTTGGCGCGCGTCAAGCACCGCATAGGAGTGTCCCGCCACCAGGCCAACCTCCTCAAGCGCCTCAAGCGCCTCGTTGGGCAGCAGCGCGACCACGTACCAGCCCTTGCTGGCATGCGCGCTGTCCTCAGTGGTCGCGTCGTAGATCTTCTGGAAGAACTTGGGGTTGGTCGAGTGAAGGTAGTCGCACGGTGCGCCGGTAAGATTTGTCAACGCCTCGCCAGCCAAGCCGCTGATGATGGCCTGGTAACTTCCGTGCACCTTGGCCCACGCCTTCTCGATGAGCAACACCCAGAGCTCGCCGCCCCTGCTGCGCGAGAAGACATGCTTGCCGCCATCCTCGGGCGGGAAGCAAGGCAGGCGGTCGTCCACCATCACTTCCCGCCAGTGTCCGCAGATGCACAGGCGCACCACGTAGATGCCCTCCTCCGGGCACTGCTTGTCTGCGGGGAAAAGTGCCTCCACCGCCCGCGGCAATTCTGCCAACGCGCTTAGCGCACTCAGCAGGTAGCAATCACCCAGCTCGCCCTGCTGGATGTCGCCCGGCTCCACGCCGTCGATGAAGAGCCGCCCGGCCTCGGAGCGCTTCCACTGCAGCGCTTTCCAAAGTGGTGTGATGCCGTCGTTGTTGGGCACGTCCGCCACGCTCCAGTCGAAGCACAGCGAGGGCGGGGCTGGCGGGAAGGCGAGGTCGCTGAAGGCTGCGCCGGAAGCTTTGCAGGCCCGTACGCAGGCCAGGAACTGGGAAAGGTCCAAATCTGCGTGGGCCGCTCCGACAGCCTTCAGCTCAGCCTTTTCAAGCTTCGCCGCGTCCCACGCCGCAGCCACGAAGCCAGCCACCTGGTCCAGAACAGCCTCGTGCGCGCGCACGGGCGCATCCTGCAGAATGGGCGGTGGTTAGCTTCACGTGCGGTTGTTGCCAATCGTAGTATCTCTTGAAGCACACAGGTAGCGCAGCGTGGCCGCCTGTAAGGGTCCGTGAGAGCGACACATACCTGCTCTCCTCGCTCTTCGTCGCTGCCGCTCGGATAATCGGCGTCGCTGTCAGGCGCAGGCGCAGGCGCGTCCTCCTGGGCACCCATGCCTGCTACCACGCACGCAGAAGGAGGAGGGACGTGGGGTGCACGCAGCGACCGACCGACCGTCCGACCGACGAGCGACCGACCGACGACCGTCGTCGTCGAAGAACATTCCGCTCGGCGCATGTTTTGGACCGCTCAACGCAACGCTCGCCATCCTACTACTTTCGCTCAGTCGCATGGTTTCCAATTTACATGGTATGGCAGTGTGCTCACGCGCCCACGTGCGTGCAATCTGCGCTGTCCTGGTTCATGATGCAGTGCACGCCGCCGCCGATGAAGAGCACAAAACTGGTGACAGTGAAGAGGCCCAGGAAGGAGATGCAGTGGGTCATCATGTCCGGCGCTCTCGGGTTCTCCGACTCGGCCAGGAACTTGTCGGGGTCTGCGAAGCCCACCAGCTTCATGGCCCACGTTGGGTTGAAGATGAAGCAGGTCCACTTGCGCACCCAGCGGTGCGCGAACAGCAGGTTGATCATGGGCACCAGCATGAAGTTGACCGCCCACACGGGCATTGCGTACCACACGTGGTTGGGGAAGTGCGTTGCGCCGGTGAACAGGTTCAGCAGGTTGCCCATGAACTTGAGGTACCACACCTGCATGCAGTAGGGGTACACCGTGTTGCTGCCAGCCTCGCTGTAGAGCTGCTTATCGTGCGCCACAAGGCCGAAGAAGGCGAGGCCGAAGATCCAGGTGACGATCTGGCCCACCGCGCGCACCGTCCAGAAGCCCCAGTACCCGGGGTTGCCCTCCGCGCCGTAGGTGTCGTAGTAGAAGCTGCGGTTGTACTGGCGCATCCACCAGTAGTAGTTGTAGATGTTGAAGTGGCTCTTCTGGTACTCGGCCACGTCACTGCCGCTGAAGGTAGCCTTGCTGAACGCCATCAGCGCCACAAACAGCGTGCCCAGCGTCAGCCAGCTCGCCTGGCGGATCCACTTCTTGTCCAGCATCTGGATGTGCTCCAGCTTGAGCACATACCCCGTCACTACGTAGGGCAGGAAGCCAATCACCTCAGCCTGATGGAAAGTGGGCTCGTCCGTGAACCAGTAGCCGCCCATCCAGGAGAGGATGTAGCTGACGCCGATGGCGGCGTGGGGCGGCAGGCTGCAGATGTAGGGCAGCACCAGGCGCCACTGGATCCAGGCCGCCAGGAACCAGGTCACCTCCAGGCAGTTGAGCACGTCGAAGTAGGTGGTCCACAGGCTCATGAAGCCGCCGTCGATCCACTGGTAGAAGACGTTGATGATTGCGAAGGGGATCCAGGCGCGGAAGATGACGCGCAGCGACCGCTCGGGCGTGGGGTCGCCCTTGCTGAGGAAGCCGGAGCAGCAGGAGAACATGGGCATCATAAAGGACTCGAAGAAGCTGCCCACGCCGGGCTGCCACCAGGTGTCCCACCGGTACAGGCTGCCCAGGTACACCATCAAGTGCTTGGCGATAACCATCGTCTCCAGCCAGAAGCGCGCGTTGTCGATCCAGTAGATCTGCATGCGCTCCTCGTCCAGCGGCACGTTCTTTGGCTTCCAGGCGGGCGCCTTGCCGTCCTTGCCACCAACCTGCTTCTGCACGCTCGCCGCGGGCAGCGCCGGCGCCAGCGACCCGTAGCCGCCAGCCGCGCCGTCGCTGTCCACCCCCTGCAGCTCCTCGAAGCCGCTGAAGAGCCACACCACTGAGCGCACGCACACCATCTGGAACCCGAAGATGATGCTGTGACACAGCGCGCGCGCGCCAGTCAGCGCGAGGGCGCATGCGCAGGTCGCAGCGCGGAGGCGCACCAGCAGAAGAAGAAGCCCAGGCCGGAGAAGGAGAGGCAAAGGAACATCAAGGACGTGATGGTGGTTTCAACCAGCCACCACTTGTCGCGCAGCTTGGCGCGGATTTTCTGGGGGAGCACCACCGCGGGCGGCCGTCAGCCGGGCGAGTGGGAGGCGCGGGCAGCGCGGACGCAGTGGGGGCGTGCGCACGCACCGGGTGCTTTAGTTGTTGAGCCGTGTACATGAGCATGATCGCAGACAGCGTGACGGCTGCGCGCGGCACAGGCACGTTGCAGGCGTCAGCGCTGGGCAGGGGAACGACGAGGTGGGCAGAGAGCAGGGAGGTTCCGAGGCTCCCATTGCGCGCGGCCGGTCGGCTGCCTGCGACGCGTGAGCGGCCACGCGCGGCGCTGCACGCTCCGAGAGCGCCCGCGTCCCACGGAACGCAGCCAGGCGCGGCAGCCAGGCGCGGCAGGCCGGAGCACAGCGGGGACCAGTGGCATGCAGGCCGCCCCACGCTCGCGCACGCCTGCGCCACGCCTGCAGTGTGCTCCCGCCGCCGCCCGCACCTGTCACCAGGCTGGCGAACCAGATTGGCACGGCCGGCTTGTAGGAGCTGCATGGCACGGCCACCATTGGAGTGACTCCCGGGAGCCTCCCGCGTCTCGGAACTCAGAGGCACGTCCTCCGCAGCCAGGCCCTGCACTCACCGCATCAACCTCCCCGTGGAGGCGAGTCACGAGACGCACGGGCTCTCGTAAGGCGAGTCTGCTGTGCCGCGGGCGTGCGGGGCCAGGAGCCCCGCCTGGGCAGGCGGGACCACCCACCAGGCAAGAGTCGTCCCAAGTGCTGGCCAGCACGTTTGCCTCCGCCTAGCCTTTGCCGCACTTGCAGATGGAGGGTCTGGACGAGCAGCTGTCCGCCACCCGTCGCTCCGCCGCCGAGCTGTTTGCAGCGCAGATGCAAGCGCACGCACGGCCCGCTGAGGCGCTGCAGACTGCGCAGGAGGCTGCTGGCCGCGCGAACAGCGGCGGCTCGTTGAGCAGCTGGCTGAGCAGCGCGGCTGGCGCTCTGCTAGGGCGCGCAGCAGGCTCCTCCCGGTCAGAGTCAGAACGACCCTCCGCAGCCTTCTCGCCTCCCCACACGCCCGCGCCCGCGGCGACGCAGCGCAGCTCGGCGCGCCCGGAGTGTCCGTACGGCGTGGGCGACGCGGTGCTGTACCGCGGTGCGCGCGGGTCCGAGGAGGCGCGAGTGACGGCCGTGGACTGGCTGGACGACGCCACCCCCTCCCTCACTCTCCGCTGCGCCGCCGACGGGCGCCAGGTGGAGACGGTGCTGAGCCGCCTGCAGCCGCTGCGCGAGACTGCGTCGCAGCGAGCGGCGCAGGAGGCTGCTGACGCAGAGCTGGCACGCGCGCTGCAAGCGGAGGAGGACGCCACTGAGGCGCAGGCGGCGCAGGCGCCGGTGTCTATGCAGCAGATGCTGCTCCAGATGCTCAACGCAGCTGCGCAGGGCGCTCACAACCCGCAGAACCCTGCGGCCACGCACCGTTTCGAGATTCCTGGTGTTCCCGGCGCCAGCGTCACCTTCAGCACCAGCGCGGCGCCCATGCCTGCCGCGGGCGTGGGCATGTTCCCCTTCGGCGCCCTGTTCGGCGGCGCCGGCCTGGCTCCGCTCTTCGGGGGCCTGGGCGGGGGCGAGATGTCGTACGAGGAGCTGCTGGCGCTGCAGGAGCGCATGGGCGGCGCGCAGGCTGCCGGGGCGAGCGCGCAGCAGATCTCGGCGCTGCCCACGCGACACTACGCGGCGCGCGATGGCGGGGAGGACACGTGCAGCATCTGTCTGAGCACCTTTGAGGAGGGTGAGGAACTGCGCGTGCTGCCCTGCGCCCACGGCTTCCACCGCGGCTGTGTCGACCGCTGGCTCGGCACCCGCAAGCAGTGCCCCTGTTGCAGAGCGGAGCTGTGATGCGCAGAGGCAACGAAGGCATGGGACCACCGCAACGACAGCTACGCATGCATCGCAACATGAAGTGAACCACGTGAGCAGTCTCCGACGACAGTCTCCGACATCCTGTTTGCTCGTCATGATCGTGGCGTCCGTCAGGGGTCAGTCCGTCGTCGTCGTCAGTCCGTTCCGAAAACACAACATCGACCCTGTCTTCCCTGTTCATCCGCTGGTGCCCCGATGGGCAGGAGGGGCGTCAAGAAGGCTGCTGCACCATCCGCGCAGGCGCTCGCTGTCGCAGCCTCCTATGCCGCGCTCCCGGCTACGCTGGAGGCGCTGGCACCCTTCGCCTGCTTCAAACGCATGGCGGCGCACCTGCGCTTCGCGGGCGGCGCAGAGCTGTCTGTGGCGCAGCTGGCGTGGGTGATGGCAACACTACGGAGGTGCGTGTGGCCGGCCTTCCACGACGCTGTCGGTCTCACGCGGCAGCGCGTGGCAGCAACATGGATCCGGTGTTCGGGGCTGCTGCGTGGCCGGCGCAGGAGCGGTCTCGTCGCTGCGACGCAGTGGCTTGCGAAGCGCGGTACCTCTTTGCACACGCTGACTGTCAGCCGGAGCAGCCCCCGCTGGGCTTTGCGCACTACCGCTTCGTGGAGGAGGAGGGGGTGGCGGTGCTGTACGTCTACGAGCTGCAGGTGAGCGAGGCTGCGCGGGGCCGTGGACTCGGGCGATACCTCATGTTCTTCCTGGAGCTCATAGCCAAGCGCTCAGACGGCCTGGACGGCGTGATGCTGACCATCCAGCGCGCCAACCCCCGCGCGCTGGACTTTTACGGCAAGTGTGGATACACAGAGGACGCCATCAGCCCCTCACGATCTGACCCTTTCGCTGAAGACGGCGAGTATGATTACCACATCTTTAGCAAGCTGCAGACGGCCGCACGAGAGACGCTGAGGCTCAAGGGGGAGGAGGCGCGGCTGCAGAACGCGGCTGCAGCATGAGGCGTGACAAAGCTACACGCCCAGCTGCGCCTGCGCCGCATCGTATGCTGCGCCGTCGCCATAGCCCCCTCCTCCGGCTGCGGCTGCGGCGCTGGCGCTGGGCGGCTGCGCGGCGCTCGCCTCAGTGAGCAGCGTCTCCAGCCCTTCCGGGTCGCGCATGAAGGCGTACACGAAGCGCGCAGCCTGCTCCACGTGCCATGAGGCGCCCTTGATGGTGACCAGCCGCGTGACGCCCCAGTCCGAGCCGCCAGGGCCGCCGCCAAGCTCGTCGCGGCTGCTCACGCTCACGTGCGTGCTCGTGGCGCCCTGGATGCGCTTCACCGTGGCGCCGCCGCGGCCGATGAGCGCGCCAGCCTGGGTGGCGCTGCACTTGATGACGCGGCTCACCGAGTGGCTCGCCGCAAGGACAACTTCGTGCAGGCGGCGCTCGCCCTCGCGCAGCGCCAGGTCGCTGCCCACCAGTGTCACCTTGCGTGCTGTCTGCTCCTGCTCCGTCGTGTGCGCACGCGCGCCCTTGCTCTCGCCGCGGTCCAGCACCACGCGGCACCCGGATGCATCCTCCAGCGCCTTGATCTGCCGCCCGCTGCCGGCCAGCAGGAAGGTTGCCACGTGGGGCGCAACGTCGATGGAGCGCGCGCTCTCGGTGCCGATGTGCGCCGCGGCGTGTCCGTCGTGGGGCGCATGGGCCCCAGCGCCCGCGTAAAAGCCTGCGTCGCCGCCCTCCGCCTCGGCCACGAAGACGTAGGAGGCGGTGGCACCGCTCAACCGCGCGGCAGCCTCCTCGGGCGACAGGAGGCGCGTCCGCTTGGGCGCGGCCTCGTCCTCCTTCTCCGCCCGGACTGGATGCGGCTGCTCCTTCGGCTGCGCCTTTGACTGATCCTCCGCCGCCGCAGGCTGCTCCTCCACCTCCTGCTCGCTTTTGCCGCTGTCGCTGCTCTCGCTGAGAGCCGCAGGTGCGTCGAAGAAGCCCAGCGAGGGCGACATTGCGCACAAAGGCAGGGCAGACGCTTGCTGCAATACCACACACTCGTTATTAGGCGTTCACAGTTGAAAGTACTGACGGTTGCCGTACGGTCGTACGGTGCCCGAACTCCCGAAGTCCCGAACTCAGCATGTGCCAGTCCGTGCCCCCGCCTTCCTTATGTTGCTGCAAGGCTCCGCAGCTGCAGTGCACCGACAGAGGGGTCACCGGAGAGCTCCGACTCGAAGCGCGGCAATTGGGAAGGGTGGAGCAGAGGCGTGGAGCGTAGACGTCGCCCCCGCCTTCCTGGAGCTCGCCCGCGGTGTGGAGGCGGAGTTGCTGCGCCACCCAGCCGCGCTGGCGCAGCTACCCTCTGACCCTCGCTTCGCGGCGGTGGAGGGGGGCGCCGCGGACAGCCGCCTGGCTGTGCAGAACCGCTTCTACCGCACCCCGCGCTTCCGCAAGTGCCACCTGGAGCTGGCGGCTGGCGCCAACGCCCTCAGCGTGTTGCACTGCGTCATGTACCCATGGGCCGCCTGCGACCTGCCCCTCTTCTCCGTGGACATGGTTGGCTTTGGGGTGTGCCACACGGACTCTCAGCGCTGCGGAACCACAGCTCTGACGCGCGTGCGTGCCAGTCGCGCGTGACGCTGGCAATCTGCGACGTCTGCCCCTCTAGGGAGGACCTGACGCTGCCGGCGAGCTACCAGGCGCGTGTTGCCCGCACACACACCTCTGGCCTCGCTCACATGCCCTGCAGCGCATAGCGGACTTGGCGCCACTCACCGCGGGCCTGCAGCTGCGCGGCATTCCGCACTGGGTGCGTGTTGGGGGCGTGCGGTTTGCTTAGCCTTACGCAGAGTTGTGCTATTCAGAGTCGTTCTTCTACTCACGGCGTGACTCGCAGGGGACGCGCATCTTCAGCCGCCACTGCGTCTGCGTCTCCCCTCGGGGCGAGGCGGACGTGGCGGAGTTCAGTCGCTACACGCTGGCGCTGCTGCGGCTGCACCTGGAGGCTGCTGAGGGCGCGCAGCTCCGGCGACAGCCGGCTGAAGTGGCTGCCACTGTGGCTGCGCACGCGCGCTTCTGCCACTTCCAGCTCCAGAACGACAAGACGCGGCGCATCCTGGCCGCCGCGATGGGCGGCGACTTTGCGGACGAGTACATGACGAAAGTGCTGTTTGACGCGCACCTACCGGGCGTGCCCACGCACCCACACCAGGGATGACGGTGGGGAGAGACATTTTATGGAGCTTGCGGCGTGTGGTGCGTTTCTGAGGTGTGAGTTCATGGGCGTCTGTCTATTGTCCGGCGGCCTTCTCGGCCGGCTGCTCCATGTACTTTGAGAACAGCGTGTCGCAGTCGTCGCCCGACACCTTCTCCCAGCCATTCTCGGTGACGTGGTACACCGACACGGTGCCCCCCGAGTAGGCGTCCCGGAAGGTTGCGTGGAAGATAGCGCGCCGCCCCAGCTCGCGCGCCTCCTCCACGCTCAGGTCCCACCGGTACCCCGCGTCCAGCACGCCGTACGCGTACAGGCTGCCGGAGCCGACGCTGAAGCGCTTGCCCTTGAGACGCTTGCCCTCGCTGTCCACGTAGTACAGCGCAGGCCCACCCGGCGCCGGGTCCCAGCCTGCAACCATGGTGCCCATGCTGAGCCCCATGCCCCGGTAGCCGTACAGCGTGTTGGACAACAGCTTGGAGGCGCCCGCCACGGAGATGCGCGCCTTGTTGTTCAGCTCGTACAGGCGGCACTGCACGCCAAGGTTGCGCTGCCAGAACTGGCAGTCTGCGGCGCCGCCGGCCATGGTGCCCAGCAGGTACGGGTTGATCTCGATCACTTTCTTGACCGTCTGGCTGGAGATGTAGGGGCCCATGCTGGCGCGCGAGTCCACAGCAACGATGACTCCGTGCTGAAAGAGGAACGCCAGAGTGGTTGTGCCGTGGCAGGGGTGCACGTAGTCAACCACCTCGCGCTCGAAGGAGTCCAGCTGCGGGCCGGCCAGGAGAGCGCGCGTGAGGAGATGGGGGAGGCGCAAACGCTAGGGTTGTCACGTCGCAGCTGCCAGAGCGCTGCTGGCGGGCACGCACGTCCTGCACTTGCGGCAGCGCGAAGGAGGCGCACGGCGCAGCGCAGCCAAACTGCTGCGCGCTGGGACGAGAGCGAGGCGTGAGGGAGTGCGACGGGGCGCAAACAGCTCGCCGCTGCGCACCCGTCCAACTGCGCCTCGCGCGCGAAACCGCTCGCCAGCTCCAGGCAGCTCAGGTCCAGACGCATCCTACTCGATGGGGCACTCAGGCTCGCTCGGTGCTGCTGTCGCTCAACGTGTCAACGAGGGGTAGAGGGGGATGCGCAGCGCGAGTGTAGAGCGGGACCACCCAGCCACGCCACCGGCGGGTGCGTCCCGCCTATTATCCAGAAAGAGCCCCTTCATGCGCGTCGCGTGCGCCGCCTGAAAGTGCTGCAAGCGAGGAGAGACGCGCACGTGGAGCGGCGCGCGCCAACCCCTCAGGCAGGCCTCGTCGCGTGCTCGCGCTGGTGCCCGGCCGACATGATCTTCGTGGCGGCGGCGGCGGTGGTAGCCACCACATCGGTCGTATTGTCCATTGCCGTTGCGGCGCAGGCGGCAGCTCTGTTCGGCGGAAAACGTGCCCACGCGCAGAGCAACCCTGCGCCCCTCCCCGCGCCTGACGCCAAGGAGGCACCTGTCGAGGACGGCCAGCCGGAGGGCGAGGAGGAGGCGCACGGCCACCCAGCATGCACGGCTGAGCTGCTGGCGCTGTACCAGGGTCACTAGAGTGCACGCCCGACGAGACGCGAGTCGCGCATCGTGACGCAAACTGCAGTGGTACCTGCAACGACCCGTGGTCACGCCTGGCTGCAGACACGCGCACACCGGAATGTAGAAGAGCTATTGTTGAGCGGCGTCTGCGACGAAGTGAGGTGTTGAGGGTGCAAAGGTGTCCGGCGCTCCACTTAGCATAGCAGCGCTGCTGTGAACTCCGTGCATCGACAGTGGCCAAAGGCCTCAAAAACCTAAAAATCGGTCCATTGTCTCTCACGTCCTCGCCAATCGTCGACGAGCTTGCGATCAAATCAGGGCAGCACCGAGAACGGTGCCATCTGCAGCTGTGCGCTGGGTCCCTGCACCACCGCCTCCGCAGCTGCGCTCAGCTGGCGCAGGCCGTCGATGTGGAGGTGCAGGCTCTCGAAGGAGGCTCCTCCTCCTCCTCCTCCTCCTCCTCCTCCTCCGCCGCCGCCGCCCACCGCTTGCGCAGCCGCCACAGCGGCAGCGGCCATTCGGGAGGCTGGCTGCGGCTCCCACGACTTTTCGGGTCCAAAGTGGAACTCAAAGGCTGGTCCCAGGGAGGAGTTGCGCGAGAAGGAGAAGACGCCCAGGGCGCTGCCTGCCACATGAGGAGGAGCAAATATTTCGCCCAGCCCGCTGTTCTGACGGCCCCGCGGGCCAGCCCCGCCAGACGCACCCCCGCTGCCGTGGCATGCCACCACCGGGGGCCCACCCAGGCTGCCCTGCGTGTCCGCCCGGCCCAGCTGGGACGGGAAGGGCGCCGGCTCCGCAGCGCCGCCGGAGCCGGAGCCGGAGACGCAGCGCGCCAGGTCGTTGAGCACGGGCTGGTCAGCGGCGAGCGGCGCGGTGAGGGCCAGCAGCGGCGCTTGCGCCCCCGCCCCAGGCCAAGCCCCCGAGCTGGTCTGTCTCTGTCTGTGCTGCTCCAGCTGCGCCTGCTCATCGCTGTTGGCGATGGCCTGGTCCAGGTGCTCCAGCACCTCCTCCGCCCACTGCTCGTCCGCGATGCCCAGCATCTGCGCCCACTGGGTGCGCGGGAACATGGCGATCAGGTGCCTCACCGTGGGCCCGCGCAGCACAGCCTCGTCAGCCAGGCGCCCCGCCAGCAGCGTGCGCAGCTGCTGCACCTTGCGGCTGTCGCGCTTGATGTGCACCAGGCGCCAGATCTCAGAGTCCAGCAGGATTTCGCTGGGGTGGTGCTTGCGGATCGCCTCCGCCCGGCGCGCCTTGACGCGGAAGGCGCGCGACACGGCAGCCACCGTGCGCTGCGCCGCCTGCTGCTCCTCGCCCTCGTCGGGCGTGAAGGCGGCCAGGCTGACGCCCAGGCGGTACTCGTTGTTCTGCGCGCCGCTGCTGTTGGTCTTCACCCGCAGCCCCGCCAGGTGGCACACCCCCTGGTGCAGCGCGTACGGCGCCGCGCACTCCAGCAGGCGCTCCTCGCGCCCGCCCTTGCTCGTCTTGCGCACCAGGTAGGGGCCCAGCTCGCGGCCGGCGCTCGCAGCAGAGGTGAGCAGGTGCAGGTTAAGCGCCGCGTGGGCGGCGCCGCCGCTGGTCACCAGGCGGCCCTGCTCGTCGCGCAGCTCCACCCGCAGCGCGGCGCCGCCCTCGCCCAGCAGCAGGTTCCAGGCGCTCAGCCCCTCAAACAGCTCCGGGAAATGGAGTCGCTCGGGGCCGCGCCACTCCACGGCTCGCCAGCTGCCGAAGCCGGAGGCGCACTCGTTGGCCAGCACCAGCGCGGGCTGTGTGCCGGCCACAGCCGGCCGCGACCCCGGCCCGGGCGCGTCCGCAGGTGGTTGCGCGTACGTCACCAGCGCGCCTGCTGCAGCCCAATCCATCGACAGCGCCGGGGGGGAGGGGTCGGCGGGCGCGCCCACAGCCGCCGCGCCAGCCTCTTGCGAGGGCATGAGGGATGGCATGCGGGACAGCATCAGCGCTCCAAGGTCACGCGAATGCTCCTGCCCGCTGCTGGCACTCCGCTGACGCGCCACAGCCGCAGCGGCTACAGCGGCCGCCGCGGATACGTCCGAGGAATGGGGCAGCGATGGTGCGGCTGGCGGTTCTGGCAGGGTAAAAAGCACGCTCGACACGGCAGCGGCACTTAGCACTGCCATGAGCCCCGCGAGTGCACCACCGCCCGTCAAAGGGGCGCAGCCGTGCGCGCGCGACGTGGACGCCTCGTCCACGATGGTCTGCGGGCGCGGCAAGCGGAGAAGCGGCGGGGTTAGTGGAGGTAGAGGGGTCCCAGCAGTGCAACCCTAGAATCTAACCACTTGGCAGTTTAGGTATATGCGGGCCTCCCAACACCACCCGGGCCGCGCGTGCGCACCTGCAGTGCTGGGAGCAGGAAAGAGCGCACGGCGGGCTCGAGGCTGGACACGACGAGGTTCACGAGCTGATAGTTGCCCAGCGTGCGGTTGCCACTCAGTCACTGTGGGAACCCGAACGCGCAGGTGGCGCCACGGCGCCACGCGCGCGCCCGTGGGTCTGCAGCCGCTGCGCCGGCGGATCGGCGAGGGCGTGGGCCACGCACCTCGCGCTCGGCAGAGCCTGCGCGCAACCCCGCGTCTGCGAGCACCTCGTCCTTAGCAAGCAGCAACGCGCGGCTGATGACCTGCGCCAGCAGGCTCGCAGCGCCGATGTGCTGCTCATCCTCCACAGCCAACCGGCCCTCGTCGGCAGGCCGGGGGCGCTTGGCCTGAGGCCCGCTCATATTACGCGGACATCCAGTCACCCACTGCTCTGTCAGGACAGCGCTCAGCAAAACGAAGTGGCACAGGCTAAGGAGGAAGGCGCGAACGCATGGGTCGTACAGATGTACAGAAGAAAAAGGACGCTGGAAGGTACAACGTACAACAGGTGAGGGCAGACTCTTACCTGCCCGCGGACCGTGCGGACTCCCTGCGGAAGAACGCACGGCCCTTGGGTAGGCGGGCGGTGGACGAGCGAAGCCCGAGGATGGCGATTGGTGTAGAGGGGCGGGCGGGGGCGGGGGTCAGCATCAGCAGGTTATGGGTATGCTGCGCGGAGGGCGGCGGCCGAGGGGGGGCCCACGCGGCGCTCAAGCGTACAACAGCGGAACGTTTGAACGGGGGGGCACATGCCGTACGTACGCCTTGTCCGGAGGTAGCTGCTTTACACGGCTTACCGCACCAGCTTGCGCTCCTTGATCTCAATGCCCGTCTTGCCCGCAATGATGCAAACGTCGCACATGTTGAGGAAGAGGCCGTGCTCCACCACGCCCACCAGGGCGCTGATGGCCGCCCCGGCCGCCACGCTGTCCTTCATTGGCGTCTCAAAGTACAGGTCAATGATGTAGTTTGCGTTGTCGGTGACGTAGATCTCGTCGCCCTTCATGCGCAGCTGTGGGCGCGCGGGGAGGGTGAGAGTGCGAGCAAGCTGCGTGTGGGCGCCACACGCCTTGGCGGTGCAGCCCTTGGTCTCGGGCAGCTTGGTCAGCCGCTCCAGGTTGTACTGCCGGGGCGGGGCGAGTGAGGCGCCCGCCGTGCACGCACGCACACGCTGGCAGGGACACACCTTGTAGCAGAAAGGGGTCACCTCCACCGGCATCGCCAGCTTGGAGCCGCCCAAGCCGGAAACCATCTTGGTGTCGTCCACGATGCAGACGAACTTCTTGGAGGCGAGCTCCACCATCTGAGGGAGGGGTGGCAAGGAGCGGCTGAGCGCACAGCGAACCTCTGGTACCGCAGCCCTTGCGCGCCTTCTCACGCAGCAGCGCCCCGCCACGGCCCTTGACCAGGTTCAGCTGGGGGTCAACCTGCGCACGCGTGAGCAGCGGCGCTGCGGGTGCGCGCCGTGCACTCGCGCCTCGTCAGAGCCGTCGATGGCCACATCCAGCACCGGCACAGTGTCCAGCGTCGCCAGAGAAATGCCCAGCGCTGCGCGGAGGGTGAGAGGCGGCGCGGGTGGTGCGCAGGCTTACCCACGCACCCTCCGCCTGGTTCTTGGTCGCCACGGACGTGGGCACCGCGATGATGTCCTTCAAAGTCCCATCCTTAAGCAGCTGGCCGATGCGGTCCACCGCGAAAGCTGCGGTGGAGCCGGTGCCCAGGCCTAAGAGCGCACACGATCAGCACTGATCAGCTCTCGCGCACGCCGCAAGAGCAGCCCGACCACAGCTTCCGGGCGCACCGATCTTCATGCCCGACTTAACGTACTCTACAGCCTTCCAGGCCGCCTGCTTCTTCAGCTCGTCCTGCGGAGTGCAGTGTCAGCAACTGCATCCGCGCAGCCTCTGCCGGGCAGCGAAGCGCGCCGCGGCGTTCGGCATGTGCAGCGCCCGCCACGCAGCTGGGGCAGAGCAGTGCGCGGTGTGTGCGAGGCGGCGGTGGCGACGAGGGTGCGTACCTGTGTCGGCGCCGCGGCCATGACGACGGCTGCGAGGGCGGGCGAAGCACGACGAGGGCGGGCAGCCAGCGGCGAGGCGACGCGCGTGCGAGCTGCGAGGCAGGGAGAGGCGAAGGCTCCCGAGCGCAGACCGCTGCGCTTAGAGCTCACCACCACGCGCTGCGTGCCGGCTGCGGAGGAGAGAGACATAGAGGACGCGAGCGTGACGTTGTATAGCCTTCTGTTCGTGACTTCGTGTGTTCGAGTCTTCGAGAGTAGTGCTGGGACTGTTGTGCCGTTCGTTCCAGCGTTGTTCGTTGTTGACGTCGTCGACCGAAAGTAAGATACTGTAGCTCTTCTAATCAACTCCGCCTCTCGTCAACGCCTGTCATGGCGTCTCATCAGGAGGACCGCGACGACGTGCTGGACTTTGAGCCGCTGCTTCTCGAGGATCACATGGAGTCTGCGCCTGCGCCCGTGTCCGCAGAGGCGCCTGCACCCGCGCCTGCGGAGGCGCCGTCGTCGCGCAGGTGGAAGCGCGAGCCGCCAAACCGCGAGGCAGGCGGCGGCCACGACCGCGTGCCGTGCTCGGTGTGCGGCGTGTGCGGTCACATCGGCATGGACTGTCCCACGAAGGCCGACGAGCGTGCTGCGCGCGACGCGTCCATCCTGGCTGCTCGCTTGTTGTCTCAGAAGCAGGGCGACCGTCTGACTGTCGCTTGGAACGCTGCTGGAAGCCCAGCTTGCCACTCTGCGGAGAAGCTTTCGCGCAAGGAGGAGGACGAGCGTCACCCTGGGGAACCTCGTGCGGACCGTGGTGCGGACGTCGAGAGCCGCCGCGCCGAGCGAGGCGGTTCTGGGGCACGTTGGGACGACGAGCCTTCGCAGCGCCATCGCAGCCGGCGACGCCGCAGCCGCAGCCGCAGCCGCAGCGCCGCACGCGGAGAGAAGCGTGGCGAGAAGAGTGGCGCGGAGCGTGACGCGAGCCGAGAGAGGAGGAAGGTGAGCGCGCGCAAGGAGCCTTCCTTGCCCTCACTCCCGCGCTCGCCCAAGGCTGCGGCGCCTGTGCCGCCCGCTGCGACGGCCGTGCCGCCCGCTGCGGCGGCCGTGCCGCCCGCTGGCAGCGCCGGGCGCGACCCGGTTGGCTGCAGTTTGGAGGGCGTGCTTGCGGAGGCGCGCACGCTGAAGCACGCGGCTGACGCGGCGGGTGGCAGCCAGGCGCTCCTCCTCCTCCTCAAGTCCGTCCTCAAGTTCCTCGCCGCAGCCGCCATGCAGCCCGGCGACAAGGCTGCGCTGCTGTTCTCGCAGACGGCTGCGCTGTGCGACTTTGCGGCTGCCAGGGCCGAGGAGCTGCTGCGCGCGCCCCCCGCCAGCCAGGCCGCAGCGCGCCTGCTGCACCTGGCGCGCGCCCTGGCCCTGCGCCTGTCGCTGGTGTGCTGCGCCCGCGCGCTGGCGCTTCGTCGGGACGCCCTGCGCGAGGAGGCTGCGCCCCTGGCGCCGCCCAACGACGCCGCCAGCAGCGCCCCACCCGCGCTGCTGCAGCGCCTGGCGCGCACCGTGCTGGACGCGGTCAAGGTGAGCGAGACCTGGGAGCGCGCGGCGGCGGCAGCGCAGGAGGCGCTGATGGAGCACGACCAGGGTGGGCGCAACGCCAACTACGAGGCCGCCATCGCCGCCATCGCCACGCTCACCGCCAACGGTGGGCTGGATGACATGGGCGCCCTCCTGGCGGGGGCAGACAGTGCGCTGGCCACCATCGAGCGCCGCGCGCTAGATTTGCGGGTTTGAAAGGCAACCGAGACGACCGAGGCTTTAAGTGTGGTGTCGGCAGGGCATGCGTCGTGCGCAGCAGCTTGTTCAGTGCGATCTGCGCCGTCGATCGAACACCACGGATATATATGTTCGCCGGATCGCCGCAGTTCGCTATCTGACGCCCTCCGTCTCCTCACGCGGGGGCGGCCGCCGCGCCACCGTGCTGGCAGTGCAACTGGTAGAGCGGGCTTCCTCTTCGACACCATGTCCGGCCGCGACTGGACGGCGACAGCAAAGGAGGCTGCCGCGTGCGCCCCCCCGAAGAAGGCGCAGTGCAAAAACGCGGCAAACTGGGGGTTGGTGCGCTTCCTCCGCGCTGTCAGCACCGACGTGCAGGGCAAGGGTCAGGAGTCGTGGAGCATGGCGCTGCGCCGCGCGGCCAAGGGCCTCGCGGAGGTGGCTTTTGCGGTGAGCAGTGCGGAGCAGGCTGTGCGGGAAGTGAATGGAGTTGGGCCGGCGACTTCGGGCTTGCTCAACACCTTCTGGGCCACCTGCCCTCCTCCGAGCCCCTCTGGCCAGGAGGAGGCTGCGGCCGCGCCGGCCCAGAAGAGGGCTGCGGGCAAGCGCAAGAGCGCCGGCGGCGACCCGCAGGAGACAGCCGGGGCCACTGGCAGGAAGCGCTGGGTGCCCAAATACAAGACGGCTAACTGGGCGCTGCTTGTCACGCTGGACCGGCTGCGGCGCCAGGGCCACGCGACGGTGTCCAAGGCGCAGCTGGTGGACGAGGCGGAGGCAAGCCAGCTCTCGGCGCACGGCATCAAGCCCAAAGCGGCCAGCACCAGCGCCGCCGCCGCCCTGGGCGCGGGCGCCTACACCTACGACGGCTGGAGCGGCGTGCAGAAATATTTGGTGCAGGTGCTGCAGGGGCACAGTGCGCCGCTGTGCCACACCTTTGGCAACCCGCTGCAGATCCGGCTGACGGAGGAGGGCAGCGTGTTCGCCACGGAGCTGCACCAGGGCGCGGAGGCGCGGGGAGACTGCCGGTGCGGGCTGGTGGCGGCGACGGGGAGCGGGGCTGGGCCTGTGGACAAAGGCGCGTCCAGGCGCCTGCCGCCCGCGGCTGACCACGACTGCATCGTCATAGAGAGCAGCGACGAGGACGACCAGCCCATCGCCGCCGCGCCCGCCGCCAAGCGCGCTCGCACAGACGCCGCCCCCGCCACCACCGCTGCCGCCGCCGCTGCGCCAGCCTCCGGCTGCGGCTGGAAGCCGCTGCCGCAGTGGCGTCTGAGCGCGCTCAGCGGCGACGACGACCACGGTGCGCGCGGTGGCTGCGCCCCAACACCGCTCTCCTCGCCTCACCCCGCCCCCCGCAGACCTGCGCCTGCCGCCCCTCCCCGCCGGCGTGCCCTTCGCCCAGGAGTATGACGTCATCCTGCTGGTGGACAACCGGGAGCAGTTCGCTCACGGCGCAACCGGCGGTCGCAGCGAGGGCTTTGAGGAGGGCATGCGCCGCCTCACGCAGCGCGGCATCGCCGCCGAACCGCGCGGCCTGCCCATCGGCGACGCGCTGTGGGTGGCGCGGCTGCGTCGCGCACCGCACAGCGAGTGGTGCCTGGACATGGTGATTGAGCGCAAGCGTGTGGACGACTTGGAGAGCAGCATCAAGGACAGCCGCTACAAGAAGCAGAAGTATTTCCTCAAGCGCTGCGGACTGCGCCGCCCCTGCTACCTGCTGGAGGGGGACCCCTGCGGCGCGGGCGCGGGCAGCAGCAGCGGCGAGTGGCGCAGCAAGGCTGTCAAGACTGCGATGCTCACCACGGAGGTGATTGACGGCTTCCAGGTGTTGCGCACCGACGACGCGCACGGCACCTTTGACCTGTACGGGCGGCTGACCGCTGCGCTGCGTGCGCTCTACGCGGTGCGCACAGGGCGGGGCCAGGGCGGGGCTGCGCGCGGCCCGGGTACCGTCGAGGCCGCCGCCGCCGCCGACTGCCCCTCCTACCAAGCCTTCGCCGCCGCCGTGGCCGCGGCAAAGCACGAGAGCAAGACGGTTCGGGCGCTGTGGGGCCACCAGCTGACCTGCATCCCGGGGGTTGGGGGTGAGGTTGCAGAGGCTGTACTTTGGGAGCACCCCACCCCCTCCTCGCTCATGCAGGCCTACGCGCGTGCGGGCGGGCGGGAGGGCGGACGCGCGCTGCTGACGAGCCTGAAGACTGGGGCGGTGCGGTCGGTGGGCCCGGTGCTCAGCGCTCGCATCTACGACTGGGTTACACAGGCTGGCGGCGGTGTCGTGTGATTCTGTGATAGCACGAGCACGCACGGGTGTTAGCAGTCCGGGCGGCTGGCGTGTGCGCGGCTCGCCCCCACGAGCAGGAGCAGGAAGTCGGTGAAGACGGCCTCGTAGCCGGGCATCTTGGCGATGCCGGGGAAGTAGTTGATGTCCACCACCAGGAAGCGGTCCTGCGCGCCCGCCACGCGGATGAGGTCGAAGTTGAAGAGCTGCAGCCCCAGAGCAGCCCTGAGCGCCATGGCCAGCGCGCGCACAAACGCGGCGCCCGGCTCCGGCACCTGCGCGGCGCCCGCGATGAAGTAGCCGGGCGGCGAGCTGGTAAACTGCTGGTAGGCCTCCTCGCCGCCAGCCTCCCCGGCTCCCCCCCCGCCCGCAGCCTGCTCCCGCCAGTGCGCCCCGAGCGTGCTGATGCGCTCCACAGCCTCCAGGCCGCCCCGGTGCTGCGCGCCCCCAGCCAGCTGCGCGTGCAGCCCGTGTTGGTCGGGGAGGGAGCGGCGGCGGGCGGTGCTCACAGCCTCGCCCACCACGTACACCTTGAACAGGCTGCCCCCGTGGTCCACGCACTCCTGCAGCACGCAGGGGGGGCGCAGGCCGGGCACCTCACCCCGGCTCAGGCGAGCCAGGCCCTCCTCCTCGTACACCAGCGCCAGCGCGTGCGACGATTCGCTCCCGTCGGCCAGCAGCGACTTGGCCACTGCCAGAGAAGGGGGGGAAGTGAGCGAACGGGGGGGCGGGGGAGCGGGGCACGCACGCAGGGGGAAGCAGAGGCCGCTGCGACGCAGCGCAGCCGTCACAGCTCCCAGGTCACCCTCCACAACAACCTGCCGCGGGGCGGCCACCGAGGTGCCGATGCCGTCGCCCAGCTGGATGCCCGCCACCGCCTGCAGCATGGTGGCGCGGTTGGACAGCTGCAAGAGTGAACAGTCAAGGGGCCGTCAGCGCATGCAGCACGCGGCACGGGCGCCCCTCTCGATTCGGCTTCCCGCCGCTCGCAGACGCGCCCGCACGCGATGCGACAAAGCGGGGAGGGCGCGCGCCTGGCGGGCAGCTTGTGGGGTGTCCACGACGCAAACCCAGGGATTTGCGAGCGCGTAGGCGGCCAGCCGCGCTTCCCAGTCCCGGACGTGGGGCGAGGAGGAGGGCAACTGGAGGGGCGCGTGCCGGCAAGGGCAGCGTGAGTGGCGGAGCGAGGGCGGGAGAGGCGAGCGAGCGAGGGGCTGCTGACAGATGGTCTCCGCAAATCCCACGGCGCCCAGAAACGGGAGTCCGTCCTGCGTGCCTTGTGCAGTATGACGTCGAACGGGTGGCCCTCCTTTAGAGCGGAGGAGGAGCTGGGCGTCAGCAAAGTCTGTCAAGAGCACCGGAAAGCACCAGGAAAGCACTGAAGGGCGGACGGCACGCGCGACGCTGTTTAGGCGAGTGTGACGCGCACCTGCTCCTCAAGTGGCCGCAGCGGGTCCACCGGCACGAACCGCAGGCCTCGCAGGCTGTAGCGGCGCGGTGTGAGGAGGCACGAGGGTCACGAAAGCACCTCACACTTTTCAGCGCACGCCAGCGCCCCAGCCGCGCAGGTGGGCCGTTCCAGCGTGGCTCCTTGCCAGGCGACGCCGGCGCGGCGCGGAAGCTGCTGCAGGTGCCCTGTGGGCCACACACCGTGCTCGCTCTACGAACTCTTGGGTGAGCAAGCTGCGCCGCTTCTTCTCGCTGAACAGGAAGCCCACCACGCCCGCAGCGCCACCTTCAGGCGTGGCTGGAGCGCCGCAACTGGTGCTCGCCACAGCCTCAGGAGCCTCTGCAGCCTGGGCAGGCCGCATCCACGCGCTGCCTCAGAAGCAGAGACGATGGCACGGGCAGGAACAACAGGCGAGGCGAGAGCTCAGCAGTGACCTGGGATGTTGGGAAGCTTCTTTCTTCGTACTGTGCACATTTGTAGTAGGCACCGAGAGGACAGAGACAGGGAAAACAGAGAGAGCGAGGCGGACTGGATTGGACACATGTATACCTTGATATATACGTACGACCGTAACATTGACACGCGTCAGGTGCTTGTGCGCGCACGCTTGTTTGACTCTCCGGCGCTGGCGCCTGCGCCGGAGGCGCCCCGGGGTGGAGGGGGCGGTAGCCCCCCCAGTGGAGCCCCTCCAGGTGGCGCCATCGCCGCCCCCCATGATAGAAACAGCTTATCTTGATATTTAAGATTTTTCCAAGCATTTATCGCAAGAACTTTGGGTATACATCTTTCATGACCCAATGTTTCAAGCTCAAGCTCATATTCTTCTGTCCGATGATAATTAGCGAGAAATTTTAAATAAGAATTGAATTTTGGGCCGCCGGCGAGCGCCAAATATTGGCCAATCAAATTCGTCACCGCCCCCGCACCCTCCATATCACCTCAACTTTTTCAACTTCAATGGCGATGGTGGCGATGGCGAATGGCGCGACTGCTGACGTGGCAAGCGACGCAATGGCGATGTCAATGGCGCCCACTTCGTACGGCGCGCCCCGCCCTAAGCCGCCCAACAACGCCTACGCAAACTTCCACAAGCACTATTGCGCCTCGGACGAGTACAAGATTGCTCTGCTGGCACTGGGCCCGACCAAGGCTGTCGGCGCGCCGATGAAGCTCACGTCCGCGGCGTGGGCCGAGCTGCCTTTGGCCGAGAAGGCCAACTGGCAGTCGCAGGCTAAAGCTGCCAAGGCTGCTTACAACCTTGAAAATTACGGCGAGCAGCCAAAGGAACCGCGCAAGCGCAAGTCCTCCAGCTCCGACTCTGACTCGGGCGGCGGCGCGCCCAAGACCCCCAAGATTGACAAAAAATTCACCGCGCCGGGCGACGACACCGGCGTCAAGATGATCATCATCGGGACCTGGCCTGCGCTGGAGTTGTCCGACGGCACCATCTTCACCATCTCCAACCAGTTCTGCGACAAGGACTTGGCCGAGAAGGCCTACGCGCTGAAGATGGCGGCGCGCAAGCCGTACAACAAGGCACGCAAGGGAGGGGCTCCGCCGGGGGGGCTTCCGCCCCCTCCACCCCCAAGCGCCTCCGGCGCAAGCTCCAGCGACGAGGACGAGGCGGAGCAGCCCGAGCCCGAGCCCGAGGCGGAGCCCGAGCCGGCTCGCAAGAGCAAGCGCGCGCGCAAATAGGGGGTCCCCTAGGACCCCCGGGCGCCTCCGGCGCAAACTCTGAACACGACGCACAGCAGTGTCAATGTAGACAAGGACGACATCAGCGCCGAAGACGACAAGGACGACACCAGCGCCGCAGACGAGGACCAGGCGGAGGAGGCGGAGCCCGAGGCGGAGCCCGAGCCCGAGCCAGCGCGCAAGACCAAGCGCGCGCGCAAGACCAGCCGCCTGTAGACGAAGCGCGGACGGAGTCAATGTGGACAAAGGGGAGCTTGCTGGGTGGTTGTTATGTTTGACGCACTTTGAAGCGCTTGAGCCTGCGCCGGAGGCGCCCCGGGGTGGAGGGGCGGAGCCCTCCAGAGGCGACAAACTCTGCTTAGATTGGGTAGATTGGTCGACTCGAAAAAATTTGTCGACTCAAAATAATCGGTCGCTCAATTTTTTACCTATAGGGTCGTACGGAGTGCGGAGTGAGGAAGGAGGGACCGACCGACCGCGCGACCGCCGACCGGGACGGCGGCGTCACCGCAGATTCTCGCTCGCTCGCCTCCTCAATGTCGGACTTCACGGCTGCGCCGTATCGCGGGGACGCAGGCGTGCCGCACGCGCGCGAGGGCAATTTCACGGTGCGCTCGCGCTTCCTCGCACCGCCGCTGGTGCTGACTCCCACCCCAGGCCTTCATCGGTGGCTGCTGGGTGCTGCTGGGCTTGCAGTTCGTGCGCGACGTGGTGGAGTTGCGTCCCGCCTGGAGGTGTGCGCGAGGCAACAGCCTGCATCCTGCGCAGCGGCTGCTGACGCCCCCCGTGCTGTTGCGATCGCCAGCCCCGACCACGTGATGGCCGTCTGCGAGGAGGCCCACAAGCGCCGCATGCTGCGCGCTGGCAAGCCGTACAAGGGGAAGCTGCCGGTAAGCTAGCGCCCGGTCGCTCGCCCGTCAACCCTATGCGGGCGCTCTCCGCCCGCTGCGTGCGCCTCCGCGCAGCCTCTGCGCGGCTTGGCCGTGTCGCAGAGCACGCGCTGAGGGCCTGCGCAGCTTGGCGTGCTCTAAGCACAGCACAGTCTGCTTGCGCTAAGATGTGCACCCGCCAGTCGCCCATCCCGGCGGACCGCAGGCCAGAGAACAAGGGCAAGACGCCGCGCATTGTCAAGTGGAAGATGGACAGGCTGTTTTAGAGGCTGGCGAGCGCTCTGGGGAGCTTGCCGCTATTGCCCAGTCACGTGGCGGCGCTGGCCGAGCGTTGAGTGACGGGTGAGAGTGACTTGAGAGAGCATCGTGTGTGCATATACAATAATGCGATGCCGCTACGCCTGGCGTGCGCTTGCTAGGCGGGAGCTTCTTTAAGGTCGTTTATGAGGGACTGGACTGCGCTCCTTCTCCGAAGACGACAATCTGCGCTAGCAGCGCGGCGTTGACGGCGAAGCCGGCCATGTAGCCGGCGAGCAGCAGCGCGTCGTGCGTGAGCTGCAGTGTGGTGAAGACGCGCAGGGCATTGCCGCAAGCTGACAGCCCGGCGGTGAGCGGTGACCAGCCTCCCGAGCTTCGCCGCCGCGCGTTCAGCAGCAGTTGCGGCAGCAGCGCGCTGGTGACCACCACGCTGCTGAGCAGCTGCAACAGCGCCAGCGCCACGGGCGGCAGCCCAGCCGCGGCCCAGCAGAGCAGCGCGCAGAACGCCGCAGCGCCGCACGCGAAGGCGCGCGTGCGCAGCCGCTGCTGCAGGTGGCACACCAGCAGCAGGATGGCGCCGCTCTGCGGGGGGCGCGGCGTCAGGGGCTGGGATATCGTCGATATGGTGTGGTGTGACGGGACAGCGCATACCTGCACCGCGAACACCAGCGTCTCCCCGTACGCGCTCAGCGAGTGCCCCTTGGCGTAGTTGTATATGCAGGCAGCGGTGAAGCCGAAGAGCTGCAGCGCCCAGGTGCTGGCCGCCATACCCTGTGCATCCCACGTGCGCACCAGGCGCAACACGATGGGCGAGTACAGCAGCAGAGAGCCGGCGCCCATCGCGGAGCCCAACACGGTGGCCAGCCACTCCCATACGGTGCTGCAGCCGCAGGAACTGACAGCACTTGACAGCAGCGACGCAACTCCCGAGGCACAGCAGGCGACCTCGCCGCGCGTTTGCCCTCTCAACCGCCGCCGCAACTTGCCAAGCGGCAGCAGAGGAGCCACGGCGCGCGCTGCAGGCTGTAGCTGCGCTTTCCGCCTCCGCCTCTGAAGAACGTGCAAACGATGCTGCTGCACCTGCGGCTGGCAGGCTCTATCAACGCTGCTGCTCGCGCGCGGGTGCGGGCCATGGTGCAGTTGTGGCGCAGCAGCGACTGCAAGCCTCATCGCACACACTCGCACTGCCTTGCGGGGGGTAGAGAGCTGGCTGGAATCTGACGTGGCATGGGCGGTCGATCGGCGCGTACGTCTGTCGGTCGAGCCGTCGGTCGTCGGCCGAAAGGCGGCGGTCGTTGCACGCTTTCCTCGCCTCCTGATTGCTTCAGCGCGCGTCGAGCGGCAGCATGCTCCTCCACGCCGCGCTGGGCGCGGCTGCGCTGCGCGCTCGCTCCTCGCACACCCGGCCTTCACCGCGCCCCGCACCTCGAGGGCGTGCGCCCGGGCGGCGAGGAGCGGCCGGGCGCGGCGGCGTGGTGCTGGCGTCAGGGGAGAAAGAGCGGCCGAGTGAGGAGCCGTCTTCTGCTTCCAAGACGCTTGAGCGCCTGGCAAAGCTCTTCCCAGAGCCTGAGAAGCTGCAGGCCACACTGGTTGAGGCGCGTGCGGCTGCTGCAAGGTCGCGCGACTGTGAGGCGCCGCTGACTAGCCCCTCCAGCCATCCGCAGCGAAGGCGCAGCCCGCCAGCGACACCACCCCGCCCGCGGACGCAACCACCGAGGAGCTGGAGCGCTTTCTGTCGGTGCGAGCAAGGCCCCGGCGTCCGTGCGTGCGCTGGGGGACGCACAGTCGGCTGTGCAGGTGGCGCTGCAGTGGCGTGCTTTCGATAGGAGGGGACTGCGCGAAGACTGACTTCCCCGGATCACGCGCAGAGCATCAAGGCACGTTCCGAGAAGTCTGCGCTGAGCGACGCGGAGCAGGCGACCATGCGGCGCGATTTTGAGCGCATGCTGGAGGCGATGTCCCAGGCGGCTGAGGTTCCGCCCGCAGACGTGGCGGCGCTGCGCAGCCAAGTGTTTGGCTACGCAACCTTCTGGGTGACGGGCAGCGAGGCGAGCGTGGAGTACCCGGGCGGAGTGCTGTTCCGGGGCAACCTGCGCGGCGGTGGCAACGCAGCGGAGGTGTACGCCACAGTGAGTGCGGGCGTGCGCCGCCTGTTCGGCGACAAGTACACGCTGCTGGTAGTGGAGGAGCCGCCGCGCGTGCTCACCGCCGCCGACGGCGCGGCGGCGGCGACGGCGGCGTCGGAGGGCGGTGCGGGGGCGGCTGAGGAAGCTGTGCGCTGCGCCTTCGTGGTGCTTCCCTCGGCGCTGGCGCAGCCCACGCCCACCACCGGCTGGCAGAGCGCCCTGGCCGCGCTGCTAGCGCTGCTCACGCTGGGCGCCAGCACGGAGCTGGGCCTGGAGGCGCAGCTGGCGCAGCTGCCTGCAGAGACGCTGCAGTTCTTCGCCAGCCCCGGGGCGCTGGACGCGCTGCCGCCGGGCACTCCCATCCCCGGGCTAGACTCCTTCTCGCCGGCCGCGTTGCTGGCCGCCGCGCTGCCAATCACCTGCGGCGTGCTGGCCGTCGCCGCTGCGCACGAGGCTGGCCACGCCTTCGTCGCGCGCCGCCTGGGCGTGCAGCTCTCCCCGCCCTTTCTCATCCCAAACGCCAGCCTGGGCACCTTCGGCGCCGTGACGCAGATCAAGAGCCTGCTGGCCAGCCGGGAGCAGCTGCTGGACGTGGCGCTGGCGGGGCCGGCTGCGGGCGGAGCCGCCGCCGCGGCGCTCTTCCTCTTCGGCCTCGCCGCCAGCTGTGGCGCGCAGGAGGCGCTGCCCCTGGCGCAGGGCGCGGAGGCTGTGCGTGCCGCGGCGCTGGCTGCGGGCCTTGTACCTGTTCCCAGCGCACTCTTCCAAGGCAGCCTCCTGCTCGGAGGCCTCAGCGCGCAGCTGCTGCACCCGGTGGCTGGCGCGGAGACGTTCGTACACCCGGCGATGGTGGCGGGATGGTGCGGGCTCACCATCACGGCGCTCAACTCCTTGCCTGTGGGTGCGCTGGACGGCGGGCGCGTGGCGCTCGCGGCTTTTGGGCGGCGTCGACTCACAGCCCTCTCCGTCCTCGTCTACATTGGACTCGCGCTGGGGCTGCTGGGCGGCGGGCTGTCGCTCTCATGGGGGCTCTACGTGCTCATCGTGCAGCGCGTGCCAGAGCGCACGCCCGCAAATGGCATCACTCCGCCGGGGGAAGGGCGACAGCGCGCCGCCACGCTGCTGGCGACGCTTTCGCTCCTCACGCTGCTGCCGCTGTCGCTGTCGCTGCCGCCCGGCGCGCTGTAATGCGGAGCACGTGACAGCTGCAGTTGGTGTGCTCACACTTTGTAGAGAGTGCGCAGCTCCCGCAGCGCCACGCGCGTCTCCTCATGCGCGCCCGACTCGGCGGCGTCCCAGGCTGCCGCCACGTCAGCCTTGTCCTTGTGCGAGAGGAGCAGGAGCACCATGTTGAAGCGCGGCACGGCTGTGAGGCTGCGCAGCGTGCTCAGCGCCAGGGGCGCGTCCTGGGGCAGCAGCAGCGCCAGAGCGGCGCGCAGGACTGTGGCGAGCACGGGCGCGGAGAGGGACTCCCGCAGCACGGCCGGCAGCGAGGCGGGGGGCAGCAGCCGCAGCAGCTGCAGCTGCGCCTCGGGGCTGCCCGCGGCGCTGCGCCAGGCCCGCTCGAACTCGGTGCCGCTGCGCGGCGCGCGCAGGGGCGGAGGCGCCACGGCGCTCAGCGGGGTGCCTGGCGGCGCAGCTTCGGGCGGTGGCGCACGGGGCTGCGGGGGCGGACACGGGCTCACCTCCATCGCCGTCACCACAGCCTGCGCCCCGGGCTCGCGCATCTGCTCCCACGACTCGCCGCCGCTCACCTCCGTGATGCAGCCCCGTGCGCGCGGCAGCGCGGGCGCGGGCGCATCCACCGATGCCGTGGCAGGCAGCTGCGCGGGGATGGCTAGCTGCCGCAGCGGCGTGATGGGGATGTCTGTGGGCGGCTGGCCGAAGGTGAGTCCCGCCTCCGCCTCGTACGCAGCCACCGCCAGTCGCCGCTCCTCCAGCGCCGCCCGGCTGCCCGGCTCCAGCCGCGCCGCCGCGTCGAAGTCGCACGCTGCGTCCAGGAGGCGCCCCAGCTGTCTGCGCGCGGTGCCTCGTCGCTGCAGAGCCTTGAGGTGGTGAGGCTCCAGCGCAAGCGCGGCAGAGCAGTCAGCCTCAGCCCCCAGGTGGCGCCCCAGCTTCAGGCGCGCCATGGCGCGGTTGGCGTACGCGGCCGCGGTGGCACACAGCGCCAGGGAGGAGGTGTAGTGGGACTCAGCCGCCGCGTAGTCAGGGGGCGTGCTGCGGAACGCCTCGTTGCCGCGCTCGCGCCACGCAGCCGCGCTGCGCAGGGAACGCGCGTCAGGCGGCGCAGCGTGAGGGTCTGACGACGCGGCGGAGCGCGCCTGTTGTCCTGGGGCGGCGCAGAGGAACTGCCCTCCCGCCCTCGTGAGGGTTGACTGCCGCCCTCTGGAGGCGCCGGCGAGCCTCTGCCCACCGCGCTGCCACGCGTCGGTGGCGCGTCACGCACAGCCGCCGGCTGCCGCTTCAGCGCCGCGTCTGTGCGCTTCGCCTCCTGCGTCCAGGCTCCCAAGTCCTGCAGGAAGCTCTGCGCGTCCTGTGCAGCCACGGCTCAGTGAGGCGGGATCCAAAGCGACAGCGCGAGGCGCACCGTGGCAGTGGCGCGCACGGCGGACGCGGGATGCATGTGCCGCAAGCGCTGTTGGCTGCTTCAACGCCGCGGGACCTGGATGGCGCTTGACCCGCGGTTCGTACAGAGACACGGGCGTGATGGAGAGCGCGAAGGGGCAGCGAGTGGGCCTCCCGAGGCGAGCTCTCTAGGCGAACACAGTGTCGGGCTTTCTGAGTTACAGAATAGGGCGAACGGACTGGGAGCCAGGCTCCCGGGGAGCCCCCCACCTAAGCGCCCGCGTCCCGTCGCCTTCCCTCCTAAAAACACCCTAAACCTTTAAAGGTATTTAGTCTAAGGTGGTCTGGTGCTTCT
>Ga0208951_1000136_pt1 | contig 30196 bp, 22 predicted proteins | sample GreLakmeMI27MSRF_FD_187702 | JGI IMG/M metagenome (GOLD analysis project Ga0208951, IMG submission 187702) | Freshwater lentic microbial communities from great Laurentian Lakes, MI, USA - Great Lakes metaG MI27MSRF (SPAdes) | ecosystem: Environmental > Aquatic > Freshwater > Lake | place: Great...
GATTCCCCCCCCCGAAACCGCCCATGCCGCCCATCCCCGGCTCCATGCCCTGGTCAATCTCCTCCAGCGTGAGGCCCGCATCGTACTTGCGCCGCTTGGCGGCGTCGGAGAGCACCGCATTGGCCTCCCCAACCAGCTTGAACATGCGCTCCGCTTCTTGTGGCGAGAGGTCGGAGGCTGCTGCTTTGTCAGGGTGGAACTTGAGCGCAGCCTTTCTGTAGGCCTTTTTCACGTCCGAGTCGGAGGCGCTCTTGTCCAGCTCCAGCAGCTTGTAGTAGTCGACCCGCTTGGACGCTTTGAGCGCCTTCTTCGCCTCGGCGACGGCTGCGCGCACCCCCGGGTGCTCCGGCGCCACGGCGGCCGCCTTCTCCGCGTCCCGCACAGCCTGCTCGTGCTCGCCCAGCGCCCCCTGCGCCGCCGCGCGCCGCAGCAGCGCCTTGACGTTCTCCGGCTCCAGCTCCAGCGCCGCGTCGCAGTCAGACACAGCCTCCGCGTGGCGGCCCAGCTTGGCCGCCGCCGCCGCCCGGTTGGTGCGCAGCGCGGCCGCGAATCCGCTGCGCAGCGACGGGTCCACCGCCAGGCCGGCGCTGTAGCGCTCAAACGCCTCCTCGTACTGCCCCGCGTTGAAGGCTGCGTTGCCCGCGTCCTTGGCCACGTTCAGCTGGCGGATGCGCTTGAGGCCGCGAGCGCAGGCGCTCGCGTCCGGGTCACGCCTCAGCGCCTCCTCCAGCACCCGTTGCGCCATGGCCAGGTTGCCGGCGCGGTAGAGCGCGTCCGCGCGCAGAGCCATCGCTTCGCTGTTTCCGTCGCAGTCCAGCTCGCGCGCCGCCGCAATGGCCTCCGGCGCGCGATCCAGCAGCAGCAGAGCGCGCACCTTGAGTGCGTGCAGGGCCTGGCAGGCTGGCGCACGCTCCAGCCCGCGCGTGGCGCTGGCCAGGGCTTTCTGGCCATCACCCGATGCCACCGCGGCGGCGGCGCTGTCCAGGCAGGCCGCCACGACAGCCACGCCCGCGGACTCTTCGCGTACCGCTGCCGCCCCCGGGTCGCACCCCAGCGCGCGCGCGTAGCTCTCGCTCGCCTCGGCACAGCGGCCCAGACTGAGCGCAGCCTTTGCGGCGCGCGCGTGCGCCTTGGCGTGACCAGGATCAAGGGCTGTCGCTGTCTGCGCGTCTGCTAGAGCAGCCGCGAAGCGGCGCAACATGATGTTGGCGGCCGCGCGGTTGGCGTGGTAGGCTGCCACGTCCGGCTGAGCTGCGATGGCGGCTCCGTAAGCCTCTGCCGCCTGGGAGTAGCGCTGTGCGGCGTAGTGCGTGTTGCCAAGCGTCTTGTGGTCCTCAGCGGAGGGGAGTGGGGGGGCGCCGTCCGCTGCGGGCGGGGCGACTGATGGTGGCGCGCAGGGGCGGGGAGCGGGAGGGGCGCCCGTTTCCACACGAGCGACGCCGGGGGAAGATGCGGCGGCTGTGGCCAACGCCGCTGCAACCTCTTGCCGGCTCACGCCCGCGAGTTCCGCACCCGGCGCGCTCTCCATGGCGCTCTGTGCCAGCGCGCGCGCCTGGAGCGAGCGGGGAGGAGCGAGGAGCGTGAGAAACCAGGCGAGCGGACAGCGAGCGAGCGCAGCAGTCGCGCCTGCTCCAGCCCGTTCACCAACTCCTTGTTGCCCGGAGCGCGCTGCACGCCAAGCTCGAAGGACTGCAGGCTGAGGTCGCTCCAGCCGGCGGCTTGCAGAGAGGCCCCGGCGCGGTAGTAGGCCTTGACGTAGGTTGCGTCTGTGGCCAGCGCACTCACCGCGTCGCGCACCGCACCAGCCACGTCACCGCAGCGAAGAGACGCGAAGCTTCTGTTGGCATACAGCGTCGCGCGTGATACGTCGTCTGCACTCGTTGCATCCAGCGCTTCCGCGTACAACGCCACCGCAAGCAGATTGTCTCCTCCCCGGAAAGCAGCGTCAGCCTTGCTTTTCAACTCGAGGGCGGCCATCGGTTGGTATAGGGGCGCGCTAAGCTGACATAACGCGCTGACGGCGCTGTCGTACGACGCTCAATGCAGCGCCCGCTCTCCGGTGCCGGGTGCTGGCTTCCTCCGCGTGGGATACATCCGGCGTGCTCTGCGCGCCGTGCTGTAGTGGGCTGTGTGCAGGGAGGGGATCTGCGTGCCTTCTTGCGCTCCTCCTTGCGCCGCGCACGCACCCACGCAGTCTCCCGGGCCCGGCCGCGCCTGACCATGGCGTCGCTGCAGCAGCAAAGTTTGCTTGGCGCGCTGGTGCGTGCCAGCCGTCGCCGTCTAACCCTGGTCGTCTCTAACTCTAACTCACACACATACCCCAGGCGCTGGACTTTGGCATCCAGTGGCTGGGCTGGGCACTGGCTGCAGCTCTGCGCACGGAGTGCTTCTATGACGCGGTGGGGTCGCTGAGCTTCGTTACGCTTGCGCTGTCTACGCTCGCAAGGGGAGCCGCCGCGCCACGCGCCCTGCTCCTCACCGCGCTGGTGGGGCTCTGGGCGCTACGCCTGGGAAGCCACCTGGTGGCTCGGATCCGCGTGGAGGGCAAGGACCGCAGGTTCGACGGCGTGAGGGACCGACCGGCGAAGTTTCTCTTCTTTTGGACCATCCAGGGCGTCTGGGTCTTCGTCACCTCGCTGCCCTGTCTGCTGGTCAACACCGCGCTCAGCCAGCCCGCGCTGAGGTGGACGGACGCCTTGGGTGCGTCTTGCGCTGCGATCACCCACGCGCACAGAGCAGCGTGCAGCATCACAGTCACCCGTGGCTCGCGAAACAGCGCACTCGTGCGCTGCTTCGCGCATCTGTGCCACGGGCGGGATATATGCAGCGCACAGTTCCAGGGGTCACAATTGGCGCGCAGCTGCCTTTGGCGATCAGTGCCGCACGCTCCAGACAGCCCCTGACATCTCTCATTCGCATGTGCGCAGGCTTGGCGGTGTGGCTGTGTGGCTTTTCATTGGAATGGACAGCCGACGCGCAGAAGAGTGCCTGGCGCGCTGATCCCGCCAACCAGGGCCGCTACATCGACACTGGGCTGTGGTCTTTGGCGAGGCACCCAAACTATTGCGGTGAGATCATGCTTTGGTTGGGCTGTGCATGCATCGGGGCCGGTGGGGTTGGGAGCGCAGGGGGGGTTGCTGCCGCATTTGCGTCTCCTGCGTTTGTGACGCTGCTGCTGACGCGCGTTTCGGGCGTGCCCATGCTGGAGGCAAGCGCACGCAAGCGATGGGGCAAGGAGAAGGGATGGAGAGAGTACCAGGCGCGGACGCGGACGTTGCTGCCCCTGCCCCATTGGTGAAGCCACTCGCTTGACATCGATACTGCCGGCTGCACAAAACACACACGAGCGTCTGCGTGTGCCGTGTTGTTGTGCTGCTGCGCGCTCCGTCCTTCCTTTCCTTGTTGCATGTGGTCCGCATGACCGACCTCAGAACCTCTCCATCAGATCAGGGCACCCCTTCCGGCTTCTCCCACTGGCTCATCCCCGTCACAGCGTTGAACCAATACACCCTCCCCTGGCCATCCAGTGCAGCCTGCCAGCCGCCCTGCGTCTGCTGCGGCGCAAACGGGGGCTGCAATCCGTAGAACTGGGCGCCTCCGTAGCTAAACGAGGGCGTGTGCCCATATGCTCCGCCACCGCCGTACGCGCCCGTCGCTGGCACGCCGTGACCCGTCTGCGCCCACGCCCCCTGCGCCGTGCGTGCCATGTAGGCGCTGTAGCTGTACTGAGCCGAGTGACCGCCAGCAGCAATGTCCGACACGATGCGGAAGCAAGCCTCGGCGCATTCCGGTGCGCCCGTGATGCTTACTCTGCAGGGCTCCGTGCTCTGGTCGATCTGGATGCGCGCGCCCGTGATGGCTTGCAGGCCCTTGACGATGTCGCCATGCCTTCCGATGATGCGACCCACCAGCTGCTTGCTGCACAGCACGATTCGCTCCAGTCCGCCCGGCGGCACGGTCACCTGGCCCGGATGTGCGGCAACGGGCGTGCGCAAGAGGTCATCTAAGAGGGATCTGCATGCGTGGATGGCTCCGGGCGGCCCCGACACAGTCACGATGCATGCGTGGCCCATCGGAACTTGCTGGTCGATATCGATGTGCGCTCCAGAGACGGCTTGCATCGTGCGGATGGTCTGCACGAAGGCTGTCAGAGCGAGCGAGCAGAGCAAAGGCGTGTGCGTGTGCAGCAGCGCGCCTCTCCGCGGCTTCCGATGACTCGGCCCACCAGCAGCGGGTCGATGCGGAGCTTGTAGACGCCAGAGACGCCATCGTAAGGAGGCATGTCGAAGGCTGGGGAGAGCGAGGTAGGCCCGGAGGCCACCTTGGGCGATGCCTCCTCAGCCTCTGAAGACGGAGGCTCCTGACGCTCCTCCGCAGAGTCAGCGCCAGCCTCAGCAGCGCGACACGGCGGCGACGCGGGGTCTATGACGCTTGGAAGCTTGGTGCTGGGCGCGTCAGGCTCAAGAACGTCGAAAGCACTCTCGGCATGACGCTTGCCGTTCTCGTTCAGCGGCAAGGCAGCTGGCGCTTGAGCCATGCCCTCGCGATATGCTGCTGCGTGATACGCGGAGGTGAGTGTTGAGATCAAATCTCGTCCGTCGGTCCTCGGTCGGTCGCGCACTTTTTGACCGCGTAGACCCCTCCCTTCTCTCTCTGAGCACGCTATGCCGTCTCCACCCAGGCGTGGACGCTCAGAGCGCAGGCGGAGGGACAGCAGCTCAAGAAGCAGCAGCAGCAGCCGTTCGCGCTCTCGCAGTCGTTCGCGTTCGCGGCATCGCTCGCCCTCGCGCGACCGCCGGCGCCGCCGCTCGCACAGCGCCGGTCGGTGGGAGAGACGCGGTTCGCCGGACGCTCGCTTGCCGCCGCCGCCGCCGCCGCCGGCGTTCCCCCCCCCAGCCTCTGGCCCGCCCCGCGTCGAGTGCTACAAGTGCAGGAGGGCTGGCCACTTTGCGCGCGACTGCCCCAGCGGCCCTTTGCAGGGCCTCCCAGGAGGAGGGGGCCGTGGAGGGGCTGCCCCAGGCGCCGGCGCGTGCCACAAGTGCGGGCAGTCCGGTCACTGGGCCCGCGAGTGCCCCGCAGGCGCCGCAGCGGGCGGCGGGGTGGCCCAGGCGTTGCGTCAGCGCCTCGGGGCTGGTGACGTGGACCTGCAGGGCGACTTTCCAGACGCGGGGCTACCCACACAGACCGTGGAGGTGGAGCCCGACTTTGGGCTCTCGGGCGCGCTCGCCGCAGAAACAAACACCGTCAGCGGCGTCACACTGCTCTACTCAGAACCTCCGGAGGCGCGCGTGCCCGCCAAAAGGTGGCGACTATACTGCTTCAAGGGCGACCAGGAGGCCTCTGAGCCGCTGGCGCTGCACCGACAGAGCAGCTTCCTCGTCGGCCGTGAGCGAAAGGTCGCGGCCGTGCCGACAGACCACCCGTCGTGCTCCAAGCAGCACGCAGTTTTGCAGTGGCGCCTCACTGAGAAGCTGGACGGCGGGACGGGGCTCGAACGCTCTGCGGTTCGGTTGTACGTCATGGACCTTGGGTCCACCAACGCAACCTTTCTCAACGGAAAGCCAATCGAGCCGCAGAGGTTCTACGAATTGATGCACCAGGACACGCTACGCTTCGGACTGAGCTCTAGGGAGTATGTGGTGATTGACGACGCCGCCGCAAAGTGATTTGATGAAGCACGTGCGTGTTCTATTTCACGATCTTTGCACGCAGTGTTCTATTCATACTCGCACGCGCTCTCCCCATGTCTGCGAAGCGCCAGAAGCGTGTCGCGTGGGAGGCGAGCGTGCCGACCCACGCCAAGGGCGTGGCTGTTTTGGGGGGGCTGTTCCGCAGTTCTGGGGATCCCCGTGCTGACGGCAACGGAGAGGGCTTTCGCCGGCTCGTGGCGGCTTGGCAGGCTGGCGAGCGCCTGGCGAGCTGCTCTGTGTCAGAGCACTTCCGTGAGCTGCCCTCGTTGGCCACTCTCCCCGCCACGCTGAACGCCTCTCGCCTGTATTCACACGTGGACGTGCTGCCCTGCTTGGTCTCTGAGGAGGGGGAGGAGATCTCAGTCGCTTGGGGCGCGACGTCTGTGCACCCGGGCGACCGCTTCGATGCTGATGCCTTTGCTCGCGTGCTGAGCGAACCGCAAGGTCCTTGCCTGCACCTGTCGTGTCTGCACCTGCGTCACCCTGGGCTCACAGCGTTCCTCCTGGCGATGGATGCGGCGCTGAGAGGCGAGGGCGGCTGCCACGCCACTCTGCTGGCCTGTGCTGGCTGTGTGTGCGCGCTGCCCACCCACTCGCGCGCAGAGGACGCGCTGCTGGTATGTCTGGACGGAGTCTTTGAGGCCACAGCGCTGGCAGAGGCGTGCGAAGGAAGCGCGGGGCGTGCGGAGGCTACGGCGTGTCCAGACGTGCATGCCACGCCTTTAGTGTGCTACCCGGGCGTCTTCGACCAGGAGAACGTAGGCGTCACGGAGCTGGAGCCGGGCAGGTGCCTGTTCGTGCCGCAGGGCTGCGTGTTCAACCTCGTTTCGGTTCCGGCTCGGAAACCTGACGGTTCGACGGCGGATACGCGCGCTTGGTTGCTTGAGCCAAGCCTCTGTTTGCTCGTGACGCTCCCTCACCAGACCCCCTGGGAGGCTGCCATGACCGGCGCGTTGGACGCGGCTCAGGGCACTCTGGCTGCTCTGTCCAGCACGTCGCGTCTGTTCCCTCACGACGTCCACGCGGCGGCGGCGCCACCTAACGCGTTGCTGCACGCGACGCTGCGCTCGCTGTTCGCGGCCGCCTTGGACGCAGTCCCGGTCATTGGCTCCCTGACGCGTTGTTCGGGCTTGTCAGTGCAGCACTTTGACGTGGGGGACTATCTGGCTTCGCGCTATGACTTGCCAGCAATGCTCTCTGCGAGCGATGGCCTGGTCATCATCCGCGACTTTCTACCGCCCGTCGTGGCGCAGCGCATGCGAGATACTCTGCTGTGCATCCGAGAGGACGAGTGGGTCAGCACCGAAGCAGAGTATAACCCCGACGAAAACAACATCCAGCACGCGTTCAACTCGTCCAGTGCCTTTCCCAACGCCGCCGCCATCCGCGGCGCGCTGGGCAGGCTGATGCCCGGCCACCGGTCGGTGATCAGCGCGGCATCGTACGACGAGCCCGGGCACGGCATACACGCGCACGATGACCGGGCAGAACGGCACATCTGCGGCGCTGTGTTTACTCGCTCGGTGGCTGTGGTGCTTCATTTGAGCCAGGGGTGGAGTCGCGAAGACGGGGGGCTGTTTGTCGACCTGCAGCGAGAGAGTGAGGAGCACGTGCCAGAGTTCAACACCCTGGTTGCGTTCAAGGTGCCACGTATGCACGCCGTCACGCCGGTGGCTGAGAGCGCCAGTCAGCCTCGACTGTCGCTCTTTGGGTGGTTCTTGGAGCCGCAGCGAAGCCCAGACGGACTTATCATCACGACCAGCTCAATCAATTGATCCAGCCCCCGCCTGCACCATCCATGGCGTTCTCGTGCGGCGCGGCGCTCCTCGCGGCGCTGCAGGAGGCGAGCGGCGAGCAGGCGGCGCTCGAAGCTGCCATGCGAGACGCGCGCGGGGAGGCAGACGCAGCGCGCAGCCGCGCCGAGGCGGCGGAGGCGCGGGCGCGTGGCTTGGAAGATGGTACGCCGCCCGAGCGCTGCGCCAAAGATCCAGTTTGGCGCTGACGCACGATCTTCTTCACTGTCAGAGCGAGACGCGCTTTCGAAGGCGGTAGACGCCTTCGCGGGCGCGCTGTCAGCGCAGGTGGAGGGCGCCGCTGCGATATCTTGTCTCAAGGCTGCGCGTGACGACGCGGCCAGTGCCCGTGAGGAACTCGCGACAGCACGCCAACTGGCTGCCAGTTCGCTGGCCACATCGCAGGCGGCTCAGGAGGAGCTGGCGCAGGCGCAGCGCGAGCACGCGGCCCAGCTCTGCGACGCAGCCAAGGCGAGCGAGGCTTCCCTCAACGCTGCCCTCCAAGAGGTGTCCACTCAACGCAGCGTCGCCGAGGAGCTGCAGCGGGGAATCGCCGCCCTGGAAGCAGGTGCGAGAGTGCCAGGGCCATCGCCGTGCACATGAGAGCGCAACCGACGCTCTACTGACGCCGCAAACATATGTTGATTTGATGACGACGTCTCTCTTTCAGAGCTGGCACGCCGCGGCGCCGGTGCGGGCGATGCTAAGGCTGGCGCAGCTCTCAAGAGCAAACTGCTGGCTGTTCGTCAGGAGAACGACAGCCTGCGGCGAGGCGCGCTGGTTGGTGGGAGAATAGATGACTCGTCTATCTCGCTCACGCCGTCGCCCCCGCAGAAGTGGAGCGCCTGCGCCAGCGCTGAGAAGCAAGCAATGCCTGTGAAGTGTCAAGGAGAGCCGTTCACTCCGCACGCTCTTCGATCGTCGCCTGTCGAACAGCTCCCTAACTATGATGTCGAACTCAGAGCCGCGGGAGTCTGGTCCCCCTGTATCGCCTGTGGGCGCTCCTTGTCGCCGCGCGGGCGACGGGGGCGAGACCTCAGAGGCGCGCGGTGCGCGGCGAGTGGCCCTCAACCACCCGTCCTGGGTTCTTCCATTGAGCGGCGCACACGACACATGCCGCCCACGCCTCGCCTCCGCGCCGCGCTGCTCCTGGCGCTGCTGTGCGGCCTGTGCGCATTCGCGGACGCAGGGCGACACGCTCGGTCAGAGGGGAGCTTGCGGCCGCTGGCAAATGCCTCTGTTGCTGCGCCGCCGTTCCAGGCCGCGTTCTCTGCGCCCAGTAAAGCCCGAGTGGACACCTCCAGGCTTCTCACGAAGTACAGCTTAAACGACACGAACGCGGTGTGCAACGACGGCAGCCCAGGCACGTTGCGTGGTACTCGTGCACCCCACACCGTCCCACGCTTCGCTGCTGCGCACCCTCCACGCTGATCGGGCGCGCTGACGCGCTGCTGTGCCGCCCACAGCCGCCTTTTACTTCGCACCAGCCTCAAGCGTGCACGGCACCGCGGAATGGGTCATCTACCTGGAAGGCGGTGGGTGGTGCTACAGCGCCGCGACGTGCCTGGCGCGCCGCAGCGCCAACCCTGGGCTGATCAGCAGCAACCAGTGGCCGGAGACGCTTCGTCTGTCGGGCATGTTTGACCGCGACCCGCGCCGCAACCCGTTTGCGGGAGTGAACCTGGTGTTTGTGGGCTACTGCTCCTCTGACGCGTGGGTGGGTGACGGCGTGGGAACAGACGGGGTCAACTATCAGTTCAGAGGGCAGGCCATCCTGCAAGCCCTGGTCACGCAGCTGCTCAACCCAGCGTTTAGCTTGACCACAGCCAAGGGTGTCGTCATGGCTGGCTGTAGCGAGGGTGCGCGTGGCGTGATGGCCAACATCGACGCGCTGGTGCCCCTCTTTCCAGGCGGCGTGCAGGTTCGCGCTGTGCTGGACTCACCCTACGAGCTGGACGTGGCGCCGCTGTTGCCTGCAGACGCGGCGACCAGCCTGCAGAACCAGACCATGGCTGCGCTGACGTACGTGAACGCCAGCGGGGCTTTGGGCAAGTGGTGCGGGGCGCAGTATGGAGAGACGGAGCCGTGGAAGTGCCTGTTTGGGGAATACCGGCTGGCCTTCCTGGAGAGCCGCTATTTGGCATCCTTCTCGCAGTTTGACAGCTGGCAGGTGCCCCTGCTGGTGGGTTCCCCTCCGCCCTTCGACCCGGCGCAGCTGGCGTACGTGGACGCGGTGCAGCGAGACGTGCGGGAGGGCGCGCTGGCTCTGCCGGCCACGCAGCAGCCTGGCAGCGCCGTGTACAGCTCCGCCTGCTACCGCCACTGCACCACCGCGTCGGGCGCCTTTTGGGGGGTGCGGGTGAACAACTTCACGCTGGCCCAGTACGTCAGCGCCTGGTACTTCGGCTACGACGGCTCGCCCAGCAGCCGCTACCTGGCGCGTGCGCCCCAGGTCATCGAAGCATGCTCCGGCTTCGCATGCGGCCAATGCGCGTCGCTCACAACAGCAGCCCCCGCGCCGCCGCTGCCTCCGGCCAGGCTGGGCCTGAGGTCCCCGCCCTACTCCGTGCCGCCGGCCCCGAGTACCCGAGCGTCGCATCGCAACGCCAACCAGCTCCACTCGGCCAAGAAGGTGCACCTGGAGGACGCTCTGGCGGCTCTGGCCGCCGTCTTGCTGCTGGTCTGCGTCGCTCGGCCCGTGTTCAGAGCGGCCACAAAGCCCAGCGTACTGCGCGCAGGCACCAGCGGCGGCGGCGGCGGCGGCCAGGCTGAGTTGACGCCGCTCGTGGCGGCTCAGCGGGGCAGCAGCCAGTTCTACAAGGCCAAGGCCGGTGCACTCTTCCAGGCCGGCGCGCTGGGCGTGTCGCAGGGCAAGCTGTCGCGCGTGACGCCGCACAGCAGCAACACCAGCTTGTGATGGGATTTGATGAGGATACTGTCGTACACCGTACGTCCGTACTGTAGCTGTGGCGCCTACACGTGCGTGCCTCGTGTCGCGCGCGATGAGCGACTCGCCCAGCGAGGTGGTACTGCATGCGCTGCTGGATTCCTTCTCGGCGGGCGACCCTCGCGTGAGCTCCGCAGCGCACGCCGCCTTCGCAGTGGCTGCCCGCTCCGCGCGCGGCGCCGCGGCGCGGGTGGCATGCGAACACGCCCGTGCTGCCCGTGCGAGAGCGCTGGGCGCCACCGGGCGCTGCGTGGCTGACACCGCCACCGTTGTCGCGCTGCGCCTCCTCGCGGACCTCCTTCGAGACGCACCGCGCGGCAGCGTAGACGAGGCGACACGCAACGACGTGCGGGCGGTAGCCACCGGTGCGGGCCCGCGCAGGACCCCTCTTGGTGACGCGACTCCTTTACGCCTCCTCCAATGTGCTCACTCGCCCCGCTCGCCTCTCGCGCAGCCGAGCTGACGGCAACCAGGGAGGAGGTGCCTGAGTGGCAGAGCGCCGCGCTGGCGGCTCTGGTATCGGCATCTGGCGGCGGCGATGCGCCAGCGGCGATGCGGAGCCTGTGCGCTGTGGTGGGCGCCTGTGGGACCCAGGGGCTGGGGCCGCACCCGCTGCTGCTCACCGCCATAGGTGAGATTGCGTCTGCGCAGTGGGACGCAGCGGCAGAGGCTGTGGCTCCGGCGTTACGAGTGCTCGCGCCGCTGTTGGCTGCGGCTGCGCCGACGGATCCCGCCGCGGGTGCGCTGTCAGAGCCGCTGCGCGCTGCGCTGGCCAATGCGTACGGACTGCTGGCCGACAGCTTGCGCGCCTGTTGGAGCCACCAAGCGGCGGTGTGCGAGCCAGGCGGGCCTTCTGCCACGACATCGGAGGCTGCGGCGCTGCTCCATGCGGCATTCGAGGCGCTGAGGGCACCCTCGTGGCTGACGGACAGCGACAGGCGGCCCCGCCACGCGGCGCTGCTGGCAGTGGGCTCCCTCTCTTCTCTCCTCCCCCCCTCCGCCCTCGCGGCCGCGCTGCCCACCTTCCACCCGGCGCTGCTCCTGGCGCTCAAGAGAGAGAAGGACGACGCGCAGCGCCTGCCCGCCGCCGCATGCCTGGCGCGAGTCCTGGAAGCCGCAGCCCTGGCAGACGCGCTCGAGCCGCACGTTGCAGCAGCATCCGTGTCTGCCGCAATCGCAGCCATCGGCACCGGCGAACCGGACTACAGCTGCGCATCGGAGCAGGTGCACTGCGCAGATGCCGCGCGCATGCACGCCGCCATGCTGCGCTGCGTGGCCGCCTCGGCGCAGGCTCGCCCCGCGGAGGCTCTGGCGGCGCTGCTGCGCGCGCTGGACGGGGGCGAGGGAGGCCGGGCGGGCAGGTGCGGCGCGCTGAGCGCACTGCGGCACGTGGCGTGTGCGGCACCCCGCTCGCTGGCTCCACGTGCAGACGCGGTGCTGTCGGCGCTGCGCGCCGCCGCTGGCGAGCGCGACGGGCGCACGCGCAAGGCGCTGGCGCAGGCAACGCTGGCTCTGGCGCCGCTGGGGTACCTGTCGCACGGCGTGGCAGGCGGGGCGGACCTGGTGCTGTTCCTGGTGAGATGTGCCGCAATCACAGATGCCGAGTGCGCCGCATACAAGGAGGCTGCGCTGCGACGGACGCCGCCGCCTGATGCGGTGTCACCCGACGAGCTGAGGGCGCTGGGAGAGCGAGCGCTTGTGCTGCTGGGATCAACACTGCTGGAAGCAGAGCCCGCCCTGTGGCCGGCTCTGCTCTCCTGCATCTGCGCGGCGTCGCTGAGCGGCGCGTTGCCGTCCGTCTGCCGCGCGTGCAGCGACATCATGCGCCGTCGCGGCGAGAGAGGCGAAAGCCTGGGGATCATCTGGTCCCAAATCGCATCTGCTCAACAAGCAGTTGCCACGCCGATGCCGATGCCGTCGGCCGCGGCGGTGCTGGCGCGCGCGCTGGTGATGCTGCACGCGCCTCACCGGCGGGGGTCACCCGGCGCGCGACTGCTTGAGCTGCTGGCGCCTCTGGCGCCGGCGCTGCACCCGTCTCTTGGGAAGCTCTGGGCGGGGTCGGACGGACAGCTGGCCCGGCTCAGCGCGCAGCTGGACGCCGCGCCCGCCGCCAGCTGGCGAGGCACAGACGCGGCCGCCTGGGACGCGGCGCTGCTCAAGTTCACGCAACACACACTGCAGGCTGCCACGTCATCACCCGGCGGCGGCTCCGACGCGTTCGCCGCTGCGCTGTGCGACGCGCTGGCCGACCAGCGAGCTTGGTACGCAGGGGACAGCCAGCTTGCGGGCGCCGCTTGCGCGCAGGCTGGCGCCGCTGCCGCGTGCTTGAGCCGGACGGCAGACGCGTCACAGCGACTGGACGCGCTGTGGCAGGGCGCGGCGCTGGGGTCGGCGGATGAACGCCGCGGGGTCGCCGCGGCATGCGGCGCAATGGCCGCCACCCACCCCACCGCGGTGCTCAGCAAGCTCAAGGCGCTCTCAGACGGCGCCCGACGAGCGGCCCAGCCGCCGTCCCGCGCCCCCCGCACGCTGGCAGCCTTGTTTGGCGCTGCCGGCTCTCCCGCCAAAGCTGCCGCGGCGGCGGCGGCGGCGTCTGCGGCATCCGCTGCACATGTGGAGGACAATGCACCCGGCGGCCTCCCTGCGCCCGCGCAGACGAGCGAGCGGGAGAGTCCTCAAGAGCGCATCGCCGCCGTGGGGCTCGCGTTTGGCGCGGCGGCGCGCGGCATGGCGCCGGCCGCGCTCATCGGCGGCGCCCTGGACACGGGCGTGGTCGGGCCGTTGCTGTCGCTGCTGCCAGCCGCATCTGCGCACGCCGCGCGCGCCGCCCTCGCGAGAGGGGCGCACGGAGCCGCAGCAGCCGCGCTGACGCATCGAGAGGCGGCCGTTGCGATGCCCCGCCGCGACGAACTTCTGGCTGCGGTGTTGACCCTGGTGGACGAACTCAAGGATGAGGGGGCTTCAGACGACGTGGACACCTCACAGGCGCTAGTGACGCACCCCGGATCGCTGATGGCATCCCCGCCTGGATGGCCGGACGGTGGCGCCGCAGCGGTGGCCGCCGCAGCGCTCCCCGCCGCAGCGTCACTGTTGCAGCTGTGTCCAGAGGCGCCGCCTGTGCTGCGCCGTCGCGCGCTGCACCTGGCGCTGCGCGCTCTGGGCCTGCCTGAGAGCACACCTCGCGAGCGGCTGTCCGCGATGCGTGCGGGCGCTGGGGCGGTGCTGGGCGCGCTGCTGTCCGGCGGGGACGGCGCGGACGCTGCTTCCGCTGCGTCGACGGCTGCGTTTGCCGACACGCTGGCGTCGCTGCTGAGCGCCCTGGAGACGGCGGCCGCCTGCAGGGAGGTCCCAGCGGCGCCTCGAGCGGCCTGCCTGCGCGCCGCGCGCGACCTGCTGCGCCAGGCGGCGGCTGCTCAGCCGCGGCGGCGCACCCACCGCGCAGCCCTCCGCGCGGGCGAGCGCCTCGCGTGGCTCCTCCCGGCGCTGGCGCACGCGCACGCGGAGGTGGCGGCCGCGGCGGCGGAAGCCTGCGGGGCGTTGCTGGGCCTGGCGGCGGCGGCGGCGGCGGCGGCGGCGGCGGCGGCGGCTGACCAAGCCTCAAGCCCTCCTTCTTGCGACGACCAGCCCCACGCCTCTCCGGCGCACGCGGCCGCCCTGCGCGGGGCGCTGGCACGCTGCGCGACGACGCCGTGCGCCGGCGATCCGGAGGCGCACGACGTGGCGCTGCGCCTGGCGGTGGCGCGAGTGGGCGACTCGCTCGCAGCCTCCGAGGTGGCCGCCTTTCTGTGCGCCGCCCCGCGCGCCTTCACAGCCTGCGACGCATGCGAGCGCGCAGCCACCAGCGCGGTGCGCCAGCTGGCCGCGTCGCGCTCGAAGGACGTGTGGAGGAGCTGCGGGGGGGGGGCCGCAGCGGGCGCGGCGGCTCGCGCCTGCCTGCGCGCCGCCGCCGCGCAGCAGCAGCAGCCGCGGTGCGCCGCCGAGCTGCTGCGCGCCGCGGCGGCGTTGGCGGCGTGCGCGGCGCCCGCAGACGACCCCTCCTGCCTCTCCGCGCTGACGGACGTCGCCCAAGAGACGGCGCCCAAGGCGCAGAGGGACGCAGCCGCCGCCTTCGCCGACGAGCCCGGCCTGATGCCCCGGCTGCTGGCGCACCTGGCGGGATGCATAGCGCCCGGCGGCGGCGGCGGTTTGGGGCTGGAGCGGGAGGTGGGCGTGCGCGCGCTGTCCCTGGCCCTCTTGGCCCCCGGCGCGGGCCCCGCGCTGGAGGCGGCCCCGCGGCTCGCCGGCGCGCTGGCGGCGCGGCTGCTGGCGCGCGTGGGCGCGCTGCGCGACCCACAGCCGGCGCTCAGCCGCGCAGACGCCCTCTCGGCGCTGCTCAGCGCCCCCTCGGCTACCCCGGCCACGCCACCCTCCTCACACGACTGCGGGTGTCCCGCCGACGAGCTCCTGGCGGCGCTGCGCGCCCTCGCCTGCGCCACCGCGCACGAGCCCCTGGCGCTGTCGCTGGAGGAGGAGGCGTCGCGGGTGCGTGCCACGTCAGACGCGGAGGCAGGGCTCACCTGCGTGGGCGCCCTGGCGAGCGCTCTCGCCGCCACGCAAGGCGCCGCGCTGACCGAAGAGCTGGAGCCGCTCATCGCGGACGCCGCCGCTGACGCATCGCCACGCCCAGCCGCCAGCGAGGGCGAATGCCTGGCGGCCACGGCTGCTCTTGGCGCCGTTGGCGCTCACACAGGCGGGGCCCTGCGGCGCCGGATCGCCGCAGCGTTGGCGCACGCCGCGCGCACCGCCCCCGCGCCCTCCGTGCGCCGCGCCGCGCTGCAGGGGCTCTCCGCACTGCCGCAGGCGAAGGAGGAGGATGTGGGCGACGCTCCCTCTGCCTCGCTGCTGGTGCGCGTGGCGGAGGCGAGCCTCTCAGACGCGGACGAGGGCGTGGTGACCTGTGCGGCGGAGGTGCTGCGCGACGCGCTGGCAAGCGGCGGCGCGGACGGCGCGCGCTCGCAGACGCTGCTTCAGCTGCTGGCGCAGCACGCGGTGTGCCGCTCTGCGCCGGCGTCCGTGCGGGTGGGCGCCACGGCAGCGCTGACGGCGCTGCTGGCCGGCGGGCGGGCGCAGCTGAGCGCCCCTCAGGCTGTGACGCTGCTTCCTGCGCTGCTGCTGGCGTGCGGCGCCCGCCACGCGCCCCTGCGCAACGCGTCGCTCACCGCGCTGCGCTGCGCCGCGGGGTGCGCGGCGACGGAGGCTGCCGCGCCGGAGCTGCGGGGCGCGCTAGCCGCAGCCGGCAACGAGCAGGAGGCGCTGGGCCGGGCGCTGGCGCACGCCCTCCGGGCGTCCCACCCGCACGGCTTCCACGCCGCGCTGGAGTGGGCCTGCGCGGCGCTGCGGGAGTGCCAGGGCGAGGCGGACGAGGTGGCCGCCGCGTGCGCAGCCGCGTGGCTGGCGGCGCTGCTGGGCGCGATGGCCGGCGCGGAGCGCCCGCAGGAGGCGCTGGCTGCGCTGGTGGCGGCCACGGGGCCCGCGGCGTCCCCGCTGCTGCGGGTTCGCGCGCTGGCGGGGCTGGCGGGACTGGCGGCGTGATTTCGGTGCGTGCTTTGATGATTTGGCATCTGGGCGCGTCTTCGAGCGGCGTGTGGGACATCCGTCCATCACAGGATTCATGGCCCAGCGACTTGGGTAGTCACGGGACCTCCATGTAAAGCTCTTCGAGCGAGCTCGCTACGGCCCCCGCGTCGTCCCATGCAGACACGCAGACACACAGACACACGTTCGCTGGTCACACTGCGCTGAGCAGGGGCTCCGCCAGGCCGCCAGGCATGGACGCTCTCCTGCGCTGCACCACTCCCACTGCTCGCGCATTGCCCGCCGCGCCAGGGCTAGCACCCACGGTGCGCGCGCGCACCACGGCGGCCCACGCGGCGTACAGCGCAGCCTTTGCGGCGTCTTGCAGCAGCCACCAGAGGAGGACGTAGAGCCACACCAGCGCGCACGTGGCTGGACTGACGGAGACCAGCTCCGAGCCAAACGGCCACGCCAGGGAGAAGGCCGTGGACACGGCCATGGCAAACGCGGCCGCAAGGACCAGCTTGCTCCCGGGCTGCGGCCCGTGGAAGAAGAAGCCCCGCGTTCGAGCCGCAAACAGCGTCAGGAAGTCGGACAGGGACACCTTCAGGTAGACGATGCACTTGACCTGCTCGATGGTGAGGCGGGGCAGCCCCACCGCACGCCACGGACCAGCCTCGTTGTGACTGTCCAGCGTCAGGTGAAGCAGCAGCACAGAGCTGGCGCACGCCACTGCGCCCAGGAGCAGCGCCACTGCGTACAGCGACCGCAGGTGCCACGTCTCCGGCTGCTGGCTGGGACGCACGTTGTCGTATGCGATGCTGATGATGGTTCCATCGTTGAGCAGCGTGATGAGGATCAGCGCAACCACTGGGAGGTCAAAGTACTCGGGCCACGCGTTCATGCCGCCCGTGTTGCGCTCGTCGTACAGGCGAGGGTGGAACGCCAGCAACGCGATGAAGAAGAAGCACAGCAGCTGCAGCGTGCAGGCCACTCGGTAGATGACGAAGTTCTGGATGCGCTGGAAGATGCAGCGCGAAACCACAATGGCGTCGATGATCACCGACAGCCCAGGGCTGGTGAGCACTATGTCCGCGGCTGCGCGCGCGGCGTCCGTGCTTCCCTGCACAGCGATGCCGATGTCCGCCTTCTTGAGCGCCGGCGCGTCGTTCACGCCGTCGCCAGTCATTCCAACCGCATAGCCCGCGCGGCGCAGCGCCTCGACGATGAGGAACTTGTGCTCTGGGAAAACCTGCGCAAAGCCATCCGCCCCCAAGATCAGCGGCGCATAGTTGCTCAGGTCCGCGGGCGCGCGCCCGTCCTCGGTCAGCTCAGGCAAGCCGTCCGGGCCCAGGATACTGTCGCCCAGGCCCAGCTGGCGACAGGTCTCCTTGGCAATTGCTTTGTGGTCTCCTGTAATCACCTTCACTTCCACGCCGTATTCGCGCGCCCGCCGAAGCGTCTCGGCCGTGTCCGGCCGCGGCGGGTCCAGAAAGGTCAGCATGCCCAACATCTCCCAGCGCCCGCGAAAGTCGGTGCGCGCCACGGCGAGCGAGCGGATGCCGCGGTGCGCAAGCTCCTCCACGCAGCGCTCAACCGCCTCCGTGACCCCGGCGGCGCTACCGTCCTGCGGCAGCAGCTTGAGCAGGACGTCTGGCGCGCCCTTGGCGACTTTGAAGACGGGGCCCTTGGGGCCTTTCACCGTCGCCTCCGTGCGCTTGATGTGCGGGTCGAATGGCATGTAATCAAGCTGCTCAAACGCCTCCAGCGCGCCCAGGTCGGCTGCGTGCAGCACCAGCGTGTCCAGCGCATCCTTGGGCGGCTCGTTCCAGCGCGCCGCCAGAGCCGCGTGGTGCAGCACAGACGCCTGGTCCATGTTGGCCACAAAGCAGGGCGTGAAGTCCTGGATGGCCATCTTGTTGAGCGTCAGCGTGCCCGTCTTGTCTGAGCACAGCATGTTCATGCCAGCAAGCTCCTCGATGGCAGCAAGACGGGAGACGATGGCGTTACGCTTGGACAGCTCCCGGCTGCCCAGCGCCATGGTGGTGGTCGTCACAACCTGCAGGCGCTGTGAGTGCTCTCGAACAGCCTGTGCTCACGCGCAGCCGCCTCACGCGACAACACCGCTCGCAGACGCGCCTCCATTGCGATGGGAATGGAAGCGACCAACAGCACCACCACGTACGCCACCGAATGAAGAAAGGGCTCGCCCCGCGCCAGCAGGTATGCGAGGCAGAGGCCGCACAGCACGAACGAGATAGCGAGCAAAAACACCATGATGCGGATGAGCACCCGCTGAATATTGGAGAGTTGCTCCACGCTCTGGATCATGGCCGCCGTCTTGCCGAAGAAGGTGCGCGCCCCTGTGAACTCCACCGTCGCCTCAACTTCGCCGCGACTCACCTGGCACAAGAGCAGCTCAGGGGCTCTAATCACAAAGGCGCAATACCGCATGCGCCATGCGACGCACCGTGCTACCCATTTTGGGGCGGTCGCCGGCACACAATGCGACGGGCAGGGACTCGCCCGTCAGGGCGGCCTGGTCCACGTCAATCGCGCCTCCGTTGACCACGCAGTCCGCCGGCACTGCCGCGCCGGCGCCCAGCATGACCAGGTCTCCCGGCACCAGCTCTGCCGCCGCGAGCGTGACCCAGCGGCCGTCGCGCTTAGCCGTTGCAGATGGCTTGAGGGCTGCCTTCAGCGCAGCGACTGCATCTCCGGCGCGGCTGGCCTCGTAGAAGGAGACGGAGGCGTTGATGAGCTGCAACGAGAGGAGTATCCAAAAGTCGGTCCAGTCCTGGATGAGCAGCTCGATGAGGCAAGCGAGCCAGAGCATGCACGGCATGGGCGCGTAGAACTGTTCCAGAAAGAGCAGCCACTTTGGCTTGCTGCGTTCCTCCAGCTCGTTGCGCCCGTGCAGTCGCAGCAGGCGGTCCGCCTCTGGGCTGGCGAGCCCGTGCGACACCGGAAAGTCCAGCTCACGGGCGGCGCTTGGCGGAGGGCCTTCGAAGGAAGCCCTGCGGGCGGGCGGCACGTGCACCACCGTGTGCGCGGCCTGCGAGGCGGGAGCAGTGAGAACGGAGGCAGCCAGGGCGCCGGAGCTGCAGCGCTCCAGCGCAGGGCCACGTGCCTGTGAGCGCCCGGGTGAAGCGTGCGCCCCGCCTCGTCTAGGGGACGCCAGCGCGCCCAGCTGGTCCACCGTCTGGGTCTCTGCGGGCGCGTGTGCACCCTCCATGCCGCGCGAGGCGACTGGGGCGGTGGCGGCGTGGCAGGACACAAAGGTCACGCAGACTCGTCCGAGACGCTGGGCCGCGCAACGGCAACGCCAACGCGCACGCGGCGGCGACAAGGCGCACAGAGAGCGCCCGAGGGGCGAAACTTAGAGGTGGCCCCGCTCGGGGGCTCGGCGCTCGCGGTGCGGAACGACACGACATCGACAGGAGCGCACCATTCGCTGTTTCACACTATGCGCTCCGCGCTGGCGTCCGTACGTCCCACGTGGCACTCACTGCCCCTCCTTTGGCTTCTGGGAAGCTTCCTGCTCCTCCGCGACGCTCATCTGCAGCGCGAGCGCCAGCTCGGGATCTTCAGCGAACTCATCCCCAACGCCCAGCGCCCCTTGCTGTACGGCAGCCCCCGGTGGTGGGTCTCCACCCCCCTCCGCGCCCATGCTCATCGCCAGCGCCTGCTGCAGGAGGGCGTCTTCGTCCAACTGCATGACTTCATTGGCGCCAGCTGGCGGCGGCGGCGTCTGCCCGGGCGCTCCTCCCGCCTCGCTGGCGGCGCGCGCCTGGGCTTCCTGGCGCGCGCGCTCCTCCTCCATGGACACCCGCAGGGCTAGCGCCAGTTCCGGGTCCAAAGTGGGGTCAACCCCCTCGAACTCGAACCCAGCGCCGCCGCCAACCTGACGCACAGCAGCTGCAGCGCCCGCAGCGGCCGCCGCCGCGAAGCCGCTGCCGGTGGCCTCCCCGTCGGCGCTGAACACGGCGCTGGAGATGAGGACGTCTGCCAGGGCCAGGCCAGACTGAGGCACCACAACCAGGTTGCTGTTGCCGCTGGCGTTGGCGGCGGCCACGAAGGCGGCCAGCTTGGGCTCGTTGAGCTCCGTGTTTGCGAAAGCAACCACGTCCAGCGCCACGTTGTTTTTCTTCAGCTTCTTGCCCAGCTTCACCAGGCTCTCCTCCTCAACCTCCAGAGGGCTGCCGCAAAAGATCACCACACGCTGACGCTGGTTCTTGTTGGCGCGGTGCTTCAGCGCCAGCATCGCAACCTGACGGCCACAAGGCGCGGCGGGACGGGAGTCAGGGCTCTTGACATGACGCGTTCCGACGGGCGCCGCACACGCGCCTGCACGCCCGTCGTCACGTTGGTGTGCCCCTCCGGCTGCATGCCGTGCATGCTGTTGAGCACCTTGCCCAGATCCGGGGTAGGCGTGACGAGCATCTTGGGCACCTTCCCGGCCAGCGACAGGATGCCCACGCAGCTCTCCGGGTTGCTCTGCGTCTTGGCGCCAGCCAGCAGGTTCACGGCGTCAGCCTGGGCCTGTGGTGGGAGCGAGGCGGGTGGGGGCGTGAGAAGCGTTTAGGGCGTCCCGTGGACGCTTCAAGCGAACGCGCTGCCACCGCACGCACGACGCGCAGCACGGGAGGCTCGCTGCGAGGCCACACGCGTGCTGCGTGCGTGCGCGCCAGACTGCGCAACGCGTGGCCGTGAGCGCACCTGCAGCCGGCTGGGAGCTACGTCGCCGTTGCGCATGAACTCAGAGTTGTCCACGCAGATGACGGTGGACTCGAGCACCATGGCGCCTGGTGCTTGTGACGGCGAGAAGGTCTGCAGCGCGCGGGGCTTGTTAGCGCTCAACAAGGCTCTATGCTCAATGAACGACCAACACTGCTTGCCACGCACCACTCGAGGCTGCAAAGGGCGGCACGGGGCGAGCAGGCGCAGACGGCGTCACAGAGCAGACAGGGGCGTAGGCTTTCAAGGCGTGAAGCATTCTTTGATGTGCGTGTCGTCGTCGGTTTGCTCTTTGACGTGATGACCTTGCACTTGCGCGTCCTTCGCCTTCTGGCTCGCGTGGCTTGAAGAGTGTTTTGGCGATACACATAGATGGAGGTGGATGAGGACGCCAGTGCGCCCGCATCTGTCGTCGAGCGTCGGAGTAGCGGGGGCGCGCCCAGTGCAGCATGGTCGGCTAAACGCGCTGAGTTGCTGGCTGCCAAGCGTCGCATCGCGAGCGAGACGGGCGCCAGTGCGGGCGAGGCGTCCCCTTTTGCGGTGACGATGGCAACGCCAGTAGTCTCGACTCCTTCGCAGACTGCGCGCTCCGTCGTCGTTGCCGCGCCCGTGGGTGGCCCCCAAGTGATCCACTTCAGCGCGGCTGATTTCAAGGCTGCTCAGAGCGCTGCGCGGGCTCAGGTGGAAGCTGCAGAGGAAGCGAGGGCGACAGCTGCGTCTGCCTCGGCGCTCAGAGCCGCCGTTCAGGCGCGCAGGAAAACCGTCGGAGGCGCAGCAGCGGCACCATCGACGCGCAGCGCGAGCGTCGTGGGGCGCTCGGCGCTGGCTGACCAGCAACCGTTGACTGAGCGTGGACCGCCACCGCGGCCTACTCCTCGCCGCGCCGCCGCCGCGCCCGCAGCGCGGCGCGTGCAGCCTCAGGCGGCTCCTTCTCGGCCGTCCACTGCATCGGCGGGCCGACCTCACAGCAGTTCCTCTTCCTCACGTGCTGCGCCTCATCACCGACCACGACGAGTCTCCATGCCCTCCTCCGCGACCGACCCAGTGACACGCACCAACTTCGACAAGCGCACCTGTCGGCGACAGCACGCGGCGCCCTTTGCAGCCGCCATCGCGCGCCACCGCGCTTCGCTTCCTGCGCCCGTCCCGACCCAGGGCACGCCTGCTGCGGCCACCACGGCCGTGTACGTGCGCAAGCGGCCTTTGTTCGCGGCCGAGGCTGCGCGCGGCGAATTCGACGTAGTGACGGTTGCTGATGGCTCTTCGCTGCTGGTGCACGTCGCAGCCATGAAGCCCGACTTGCGGCGCATGTTCTTAAAAACGCTGCGATGCGGCTGGGCCACCTGCTTCTGCGAGAACGCAACGGATGAGTCGGTGTATGAAGCCACAGCGGCACCGCTCATCGCCGCCGCGGTGCACAACCGCCCGGCGGCGCTCTTCATGTTCGGCCAAACCGGCAGCGGAAAGACCCACACCAGCGGCGCGCTGGAGGGACGCATCGCGCATGTGCTTCTCGCCGGCGACAGCGGTGCAGGCGTGCGATGCAGCTTTTTCGAGATCTTGGGCAAACACGCGGTTGACTTGCTTCGCGAGGGGCGCACGGAGGTGACACTGCGAGAGCTGCCACCATCGAAGGGGTGCGCCGTCGGCGCAATGGAGTTGCAGGGCGCCATGGAGTTGCACGCGCGCACTGCGGAAGAGCTCCTGGCGGCCATCTCGGCGGGCAAGGCTCGTCGAGCGATGAGCGCCACGTCTGCGAACGCAGCGTCGTCGCGCAGCCACGCGGTGCTGCGTCTGTCGCTCCCCGGCGGCGGCTCGCTGACGCTGGTTGACTGCGCTGGCAGCGAGCGCAACGAGGACAGCGGACACCACGACGCGTCTCAGCGAGTGACGGGCGCAGCCATCAACGCCAGCTTGTACGCCCTCAAGGAATGCATCCGCGCGCGCGCCAAAGCGGCTGCCAAAGCGGGTGCCACCCTGGGTGCCCACATCCACGTGCCGTACCGCGCCACGCTGCTCACACGCGTGCTTGCCGAATGCCTCACCTGCCGTGACGCACAGCTGGCCGTCATCGGCACGCTGTCGCCAGCCGCCGCTGACACCGAGCACAGCATTGGCACGCTGCAGGCCCTGGCGGTGCTGGCTGGCTGTGAGGAAGGTCACGCGTTCACGGAGTGCCTCGAAGATGTGCCTGAAGGGCTGTACATCGACCCTCTGGGCGCGGCGCGATGCCGCCAGCCAGACCGCAAGGTGCCTCCCGTGCAGTGGCGCCCTGCCGATCTGCGCGCATGGCTCTCGGCGGCTAAGCAGGGCGCCTTTGCCGCTGCCGCAGCCGCTGCGCCGCAGTGGCTTGCGGGTCGTGACGTGGCGCGCATGTCCAAGGCGGGCGTCACATCCGTGTTGGCGCAGGGCGATGCCAAGCTGGGCGCAGCGCTGTACGAGGCGTTCAGGGAGGAGATTGCAGCTGCGGCGAGCTTTCGAGCCTCGAAATAGACGGAAAGACCTGTTTGACGTGTGGACCAATATGCGAGCCGCCGGGCGTTGCGCGACGCGTGAATTCCGCCTGCGTGGCACGCAGCTCGGCGCGTTGTCGCTGATAGAGTTGCAGCAGGGGGGCCGCGAGAGCGGATGGCGCCCCGCTGGGTGGTGCTGGACTCTGGACAAGCCAGCAGCGCAGCGGCGTTGCTAGACGTTGGCGGCGCCTCTCGAGTTGCGGACGCGTCTCTGGGGACGCCCAGCAAGGAGTCACGGAAGCAGCACCAACGAGTGCCGTCTTTCACTGCCGTCAACCTAGGCGTCGCCTTCGCGCAGCTCCCGGGCAGCGGCCGCAAAGCCGAGAGCGCGCTGGCGGAGCTGTGGCGCCGTTTTGTGGCGCAGCTGCGACTGTTGAGCAGGCGCGCGACTGCAGAGCAGGCAGGCTCGACCATCGCCTCTTCTCACGCCTCACGCACCGCACCCTCCCGTAGCCTCACAGTGCAGCTGGGCCGCTTCCTGCGGTGCGCCACCTCCCCCCGGCCGGCTGGCTCTGCTCTGGGCGAGCTCAGTGGTTTGCTGACAGCGCGCCCGCTCCCGCCCGCCTTTCTTTGCCCTCCACCCGTTCAGGCCTTCCTGGCTGGCCAAGTTCGCAGGCCTGCTCGCCTTCGCGGCGCTGCTGACGCCAGCCTTTGCGCGCGTCGCCTTCTTCTACGTAACCTCACGCAAAGGTGCGCCCCTCTGTGCTCCCTCTGCGCACCCTCTGCGCCCTCTGCCTTCCTCTCTCTCACTTCACCCCCTAAACCACGCACCCCCAGTGAAGCGCAACCTGGTGTACGGCCCCGCGCCGCGAAACACCCTTGACCTGTACCTCCCAGACTCGCTCCCCGCACCCGCACCCACCGCCGGCGCGCCGCCAGAAGCCCAGCCGCCCCCCCTGGGCCGCCCGTCCGCACCGCCGCAGCCGCCGCCGGCGCCGCTGGTCATTTTCGTGACTGGCGGCATGTGGATCATCGGCTACAAGGCCTGGGGGGCCCTGCTTGCGTCCCGCCTGCGCGCCGCCGGCTGCGTGGTGGCCTGCCTGGACTACCGCAACTTCCCGCAGGGCACTGTGAGCGCCATGGTGTCTGACGTCACACAGGGCGTGGCCTTCTGCCTGCAGAGCTGCGGCGCCTGGGGCGCTGACCAGCAGCGCGTCACGCTCGTGGGTCAGTCCGCCGGAGCGCACCTGTGCGCGCTGGCGTTGCTGCAGCAAGCTGAGCGGGAGCGCGCGGGTGGCCCTCCCGAATCTGGAGAGGATCAGGCTTTGCGGTGGCCCGTGAGCGGACTGGCTGGATTTGTGGGCGTCTCCGGCGTCTATACGCCCGACGATGACGCGCTGCTGGATCACTTCCAGGCCAAAGGGCTGTACAAGGAAGTTGTGTGGAGCATCATGGAGGCTGGCATGTCCGGAGCCCGCGCAGCTGAGGCGCTGCCTCGCGCATCGCCCGTCACGCTGCTCCGCGCCGATGCTGCCACGTCATGCGCCCTGGCGGCGCCATCGTTGCCACGTGTGACGCTGTGCCACGGCACTGCGGATGCCTCGGCGCCGGCGTCGCAGTCTGCAGTCTTCGCGGCTGCGCTGCGCGCTGCGGGCGCTTCGAGCGTGCATGAGCGCTACTACCCGGGCAAGTCGCACACGGACCCCTTTTTAGAGGATCCGATTGAGGGTGGGAGCGACGCACTGTTGGAGGACATTTTAGGGCTGGCGCACGGCGAGGCGGCGCCCCGCATCTGGCCGCGATTCCCGCGCATGCTGCCCGCGCCGCTCGTGCAGCTGGCGCGGCGATGCATCCCCTTCTGAGGAGCGGTGGGGCTGGGGAGAGACTGGACAAATATAGGAAGGAATGGATTAACGAGCGAGGAAGGAATCGACGCGGCCGCGCGATGACCGTGTGGTGTGGTGCGGGGGCTGTCGCACGGGCTGTCTGTTTGAAAAGGTGACCGAGATACTGCCAGCTGGCGGGAATATACGGTCCGTTTGTTGACCGACGACAAGGCTCCATTTCGCCCCACCCCGCCTCTCCCGCAATGGCCGCCGCTCAGCTGGAGCTCACGCAGGAGGCGTATGACGCGCTGCTGGCCGCCAACGCGACGTGGCCGTACCCGGCCAAAGACGACAGTGCGTGCGACAGTGCTGCGCCATGCTCAGAAGCTCACAGAATATGCTTCCCAGCCTGGGCTAAGACGCACCAGGCGCTTCTCAAGGACCTGAAGCAGCTGCATACGGCGCTTGACGCCATGGAGGCTGCTAAGGGCGGCGACGTGAGCCAGAAGGTGCTGCACTGCTCCAGATAGGCGGCGGGGGGGTGCAGGCGCCAGCGCTGTCACACGCCCCCCGCGCGCCCTGGCACGCTGCCCGCGTATCGCCGCCGCCGCAGCCGCTGTGGCTCCACGCCTTGCGGCGTCGAGCGAGAAGCTGGCAGCGTTGCTAGGGCGATCGCACAAGCGAGGGGCGGGGCGTGGGCACTGCATAGGCGGATCACGCTATCCCATAGATCTGACGGCCTGCGCCTGCGCCTCCGCCCGCAGACGTGGATGCTGATCAACCTGCGTGCGTGGAGCAAGTCTTTCCAGCACAACTTCAGCCACCACTTGGGAGTGCAGGTGCGGTTGACTCTGAGACCTCAGTCTCGCTACTTCTCTTTCACTGCTGCGCTTCTGCTCCACCGCTCACTCCACCCTTCACTGTGCGCAGGAGACGTTGCTGTTCCCGCTGCTGGCGCAGAAGGTGCCGGACGCGTCCAAGCTGCACAGCCCTTCCGAGGTGCCCAGCAAGCACCTGCTGGCTCTGCTGGGCACTGTGGAGACCAACATCAAGCTTCGCTGCAGCCAGAAGCCCTTCCAGATGGCCGCCGTCAAGAGCGCGGTGCTTGCCCTGGAGGAGGCGTCTGTCACGCATTTTGCTGCCATGGAGGCCGTGCCGCTGGCGCATCTGCGCGCGCACTGGACGCGCGAGGAGGTAAAGAAGGCCCTGGAGAAGAAGATCGTGGACGACGGAGACAACGACAACCACGACATTGGCTGGCTGTGTGCGCGCTGCTTCGACACCCACGAGCAGCGCGACGCCTGGCTGCACGCCGTGCCTCAGATCTCCGTGGAGCGCCGCAAGAATGTGGCCCACCCGGCTGCTGAGCGATACCTGAAGGAGACGCAGAGCAAGCTGGACGAGATCATCGCCGGCAAGCGCACTGTCACTGCTGATGCCGGCTGCTGCGTGATCGCCTGAAGAGGTGGCTTGTACGTCTCGTGTCATATGACATTTAGAAACAAGAGCGTCGGTCTTGAACGTCTTTGATCGGTTCACACCCACTCTCGCGGCTCATGCAGCACTGCCGCCATCGCAGCCTCCGCACTGCCGGGCTCCGGAGTGACGTTGTAGTCCCATCGGATCAGCGGCGGCGCAGAGACCATGACGCTTTCAATACGTCCGCTATCCAGGCCAAAGCGCACGCCCCTGCGCGAGAGAGTGAAGAGTCAATCAGTGAAAGAAAGCGAGCTCTGCAGCGCTACAGCACTCCATCACCGCACCTGTCGTATAACAGGTTGAATTCCAAGTAGCGCCCTCGCCGCTGCAGCTGCCAGGTGCGCTGCGCGTCTGTGAACGGCTCCAGCCTCCGCGCAGCGCATATGGGCTCGTACGAAGGCAGCCACCCCTGGCACACGGCTCGACAGAACGCCTCTGCGTCGAGCGGCGCAGGCTCGCCCGGCTGGCTGGCGTGCCGTCCCTGCGGCACGTCGTCGAAGAAGAGTCCTCCGACCCCGCGGTGCTCCCTGCGAGCTGGGATGTGGAAGTACGCGTCGCAGTGTCGCTTGTATGCGTAGTAGAGCGCGCGCGGCGGCAGCGTGTGCGCCTGGTGCTGGTCGCAGAGGTGCGCCCAGAAGGAGTGGAAGGCGCGCACGTCGGTCTCCACCAGGTAGTTTGGCGTGAGGTCCGCGCCGCCGCCGAACCACACGCCGCCGTCCTCAACCGAGAAGGCGCGCACGTCAGCTCTGAAGGTGGGCACGTGCGGACTGGCGCCGTGAAACACCAGGCTCAACGCCACAGCCTCGTAGCGCTGTCCACCTGAAGGGTCCACGCCAGGGCGTCCGCGGCCCAGCATTGCTGACGCGCGGGCGGCGGAGAGACGTCCAGAGACGGCGGACACGTTGGCTGCCGCCTTCTCGAAGAGCCGCCCGCCCTCCAGCACGCGCGTCACGCCGCTTCCTGCGGACTCGGGGCCCTCGCGCGACCACACGTCGCTGCAGAAGTGGGCGCCTCCGTCCAAAGCGGCAAAGTCAGCGCAGACACGGGTCTGCGCGTCACGCACGAACGCCTCAAAGTCTCGAAGGGGCGACCCAACGGCGGGACGCGCGCTACAGCACAGCGGCTGACCGCGCGCGCGCGCAGAGCCAGGCGCAGCCTGCGGCAAGATGCAACGCATGGCGGTGGAAGCGAAAGTTGCGTAGCCTTACGCTGAGTTTTGCATTTCAGAGTCGTACGAAATTCGAAACACTAAACGCGTCGCAGAACCGCTGATGTATCGCTCCAAGAAATGCAGCGCCTGAAGCTCGCTGCTTCACGCTAGCACGCTTCAGCGACATGCGGCGTCAAACTCGCCACGCCGCGTTGCTGCCGCTCGCCTTGCTGCTTGCGTGCCTCGCCGTGGGCGTGCTGTGGTGCGCTGGAGCAGCTCCTTGCGCGCGTGGTCCAGAATTGAGCACTGACGCTTTGCATTGCATTTGCAACACGCAGCAGCCCACGCGTTGCGGACGCACAGCAGCAGGGCGGGGTGGAGGCGTATCCTGGCGGCGTGCCGCAGTTCGGCTCGGCCCTGCAAGCGAGTTCACCGGAGGCGTCTGGCCGTGCGGCTGCGCACGAGGGCGGTGCTGCGTCCCCCACAGCTCCGGCGGGCACGCCTTCGGGTAAGTCCCGCCCGCGAGCCACCAAGGCGGAGCTGGCGGAGCTGGCGGAGCTGGCGGGGCGCCTGGAGGGTGTGCGCCGGGCGCGAAAGGCGGCTCGCGCCTCCAACGTGCAGGGGGGGGAGGCGCAGCTGCCCAGCCTGGACGCAGACACGCGCCTGCGCCTGGCGGCGCTGCGTAGCGACGCGGAGAGACGCGAGAGGGAGGCTGGGGCGAGCGCCAGGCGCGGCGCGAATGAGGCCTCACCCGCTAGACAAGAAAGCGGGACAAACGAGCAAAGCAAGAACCTCCTCCTGGCCGCGCGACAAGATGCGCTTCGCGAGGCGGGTCACTGGTCAGCGGCTGCAGCAGGGGGCGCAGAGCCAGCGGGCGGCCCGGTTGTGCTTGGCAGCGAGGAGGCGAGCGAACCTCTGAGCGACGCTCTGAGCGAGTTGAACGCGGTGGAGGCTGCTCGAGACGCGGCCGCCGCCGCCGCCGCCACCGCCGAGAGGGAGGCTGCGCGCGCGAGCCTGCAGGCTGCCGCTGCGCTGGCTGCCGCCGCAGAGGAGCGCGAGTCCGCTGAGGAGGAGCTGCGTCACCTGCGTGGCGAAGCTGCGGCGTTCACCGCCCGCGACGCCAAGGCTCGGCGGGCGCAGTCTGCGGCGCAGGGCGCATCGACAGTTGCGGCCCAGCGGCTGGAGCAGCGCCGCGACGAGGAGCGCGGCAACGCCGCGACGGCGTCTCGACGCAGGAGCGAGCTGGAGCTGGCACGCCTCCGGCTGGAGCTGGAGGCGCTGCGGGCGCAGAACGCTGCCGCCGCGCGCGCCGCGGCGGAGAGGCACGCGCAGCTGGCGGCTGCTGCTGCTGCGGACTCGCGGCGCGCGGCTGCCGCTGGCGCCGCGGCCGACGCACAGGCGGCGCAGAGGGCCATGGAGGAGGCGCACCGCATGGAGCGCGCGGCTGGGGCGAAGCGGGCGGCGGAGGCGCGCCTGTCGAGGCTGCAGGGAGAGCTGGAGGCTGTTCGAGGAGGGGCTGACCCGCGCGCCGCTGAAACTGGGGCGCCCTCGCGTCAGGCGCAGGCGCACCCCGCAGGCGGCAGTCCCGCCGCCGCAGCAGCAGCGCACGCAGGTGCAGGCGCGACGGAGGCGGCGCCGCAGCAGACGGTTGGGGCGCAGCCCGACGCCGCGTCGAGCCACCTGTCCAGTGCGGTGCGCCGGGCGCGCACTGCCGTCGCATCCAGCGCGCGGTTCCACGCATGGATGCGGCGCGGCAGTGGCGGCGGCGCCCACGCGGAGGGCGGGGAGGAGGACGCGGCCCGGCGCCTCTCGCTGCCGTCCGCCGCCGACGGCGCCGACCACCTCCCGGCCTTTCAAGCCCCGAGCACGGACGCGGATGCGGATGCGCACGCTCAGGCGGATGGCCGTCCTGCTGGCGATGCGCCTCAGGCGGAGGCTGAGCGCGAGGCTGAGGTGCGCGTGCGCGAGGCCCGGGGCGCCGCCGCCGCCGCGGAGGCTGCCGCGCGCTCCGCGGAGGCTGCGCGCGACGAGGAGGCCGCCTTGGACGGGCTGGAGGGCGAGGCGCTGGCCGCCCGGCTGGGCAGCCGGGCGGCGCACGACGCCGCGGCCGAGTCTGCCCGCGCCGCGGCGCTGCTGGCGCTGTCCGAGCTGGAGGCTGCCCAGGCGGAGCTGGGGGCTGTGCGTGAGGCGACGCGGCGGGTGCTCGCGCAGGTGGCGGCTGCTGCGCAGGCGCAGCGAGAGCAGGAGGCGTCCGACGCGCGCGCGGCGGCTCAGCGGCTCGCCCAAGCCGAGCAGCGCGGCGCCTGGGAGGCGGCCAGGGCCGCGCAGGCGCGCGATGACGTCACGGCGCTGCAGAGGCGGCGCAGCCTGCCCCAGGCAAGCGCGGCGGCTGCGGTGGACGCGCGCTTTCGGGGGTCGCCACTCCTCGCTGTCAACCGGGAGGCTGACGCGGCCCCACCCGGCCGCGTCGCGTCCGGCCTCGCGGTGGCGCTGGCGGCGACGTGGGCCGCCACCGGGGTTTCTCGCGGCCGGAGGTGGCCGCAGCGCCTCTCTGCCGCCCTGCGCTCC
>Ga0208951_1000137_pt1 | contig 30179 bp, 32 predicted proteins | sample GreLakmeMI27MSRF_FD_187702 | JGI IMG/M metagenome (GOLD analysis project Ga0208951, IMG submission 187702) | Freshwater lentic microbial communities from great Laurentian Lakes, MI, USA - Great Lakes metaG MI27MSRF (SPAdes) | ecosystem: Environmental > Aquatic > Freshwater > Lake | place: Great...
GGGGGGGGGGGGGGGGGGGGGGGGTGAGGGTGAGTGGGTGGCGTGGCGGGGCTGAGAGAGAGGGCAGGCTGGCGCGCCTGCAGCACCGCGTCCAGGGCTCCGCTGTCCCCAAACACGTTGGCGAGGTACGTCAGCCACGCGAACCGGGGGCGCAGCTGCTGCACCAGCGGACTGTCGGGCGTCACCTCCTGCGCGGGCAGGGGGGCGGGCTCAGAGACAGCGGGTGGCGAGGGGCTCAAGGTGTCACCAGCGCTGTTAGCGCGTTAGGGTTGCGCACCACCACCGCCTCCTCGTCCGCGTACCTCACCGCCCACTGCTCCTCCTCGCCAGCCTCCACGCGAGTGTGCGGCAGCGGGGCGCTCTGGTGCTTGCGGTGCACGCCCGAGGTGCTGTCCAACGCCAGCGAGGCGCAGCTCAGCAGCGGTACAAGGTCCAGCTCGTCCTCCGCCTCGCTGGGCGCCCTCACAGCCTGCACCAGCCGCCAGTTGAGCGCGAAAAGCAGCGCGGCGCAGGCGTCCAGGATGTCCACGTACACGGTGGGCTTCCAGTGGTTGGGCGTGTCCTCCACGCAGCGCGCAAACGTCTCCGGCAACAGCGTGCGCACGTACTCCTCCAGTTCCGCCCTGCCGCGCCCACGGAAGCAGCGTGAGCAGCGGCGACGCGCGTGGCGGGCAGGTGCGCAGGCTGGCAGGCTGGCCGCAAGGCGCGCACCGGTTGTGACAGGGCGCTTCGCCTCGCTTCCAGGAAGCGCTCAGAGCGTTCAGCAGCCGGATGTTCTCGGCGGGGTACACCACCCAGGTGCCCAGCCGTGAGAGGCCGCTCTGGACGGTGCTGAAGTCCGCTAGCGACCACACATCGTCGTAGCGAACAAACAAGCGACTGCTCACGCGCGCTGGCTGCGCAGCCAGGGGCGCAATGCCACCCGACTGCTGGTCCTCTTCCTCTGTGCCCAGGTCCTCGTCACTACCGCCCTCCGCGTCGTCGCTGCGGAAGTCAGAGTCTGATACGCTGCGAGAGCGCATGGCATCGCCCCACTGCCCCTGGTTCAGGTTGCGCATGGGAGAACAGCGGCGGGCCCCCAGATGCAGCAGGGGGCCGCACGCCGCAGCAGCAGCACAGGCGGGCGAGGCAAGATGACAAGACAGTCGAACAAAAGGTGGTCGACCAGCGAACACCAGTTCACCCCCCGTTGCCCCGTGCCTCTGCTGTGCTACGTGCGTCGAGACTGTACAGTTTGCAGCGAGCGAGCAAGGCTGCATGCGAGCAGTCTCAGCAGTGACCGCCGTGCACCGCCTGCGCATTGCGGGGCATATCCGAGCGCGTCCAGCGTGCTGCGCGCATCCAGCCGCCACTAGGATGGCCTCCAGCGAGACGCTGAGCTCACTGCTGTTTCGCGGCCGCGACGCTGCGCTCTCTGGCGACTCCTCGAGCGCGCTCACGCTGGTTCTTGGCAACGAGGCCGCTGACCTGGACAGCGTCGTGTGCGCGGTGGGCCTGGCCGCGCTGCTGCAGTCTCAGGGCTGCGCGGCTGCAGCGGTAGTGGGCGTGCCTCGCGCAGACCTGCGCCTGCGCCCCGAACTGGGCTGGCTCTTGCAGCGCCTGGCGCTGGACGAAAAGATGCTACTGTGCGCAGACGAGCTGGACGTGCGGGCCGCAGCAGCCCAGCAAACGCTGCGCGTCGCCCTGGTCGGTGCGAGCGCTCCCTTGCCTTCTCTCGTTGCGCTGCTCACTGGCACGCTGCAGACCACAACCGTCTGGCACGCGCGCACGAGGAGGTGCTGGCTGGCGCTGTGGCTGAGATCGTGGACCATCATGACGACGACCGCCAGTACCCAGCCGCGCACAGAAACATCGCCCCGCTCGGCTCCTGCTCCACCCTTGTGGTGCGTGCCTGCGACGGCTTCTGCGCGCGTCCGGCGACGCTTAGACGTTGGTTTGTCTCAGACTGAGCGTATCCTGGCGGCATTGCCGGCACTGCTGAACGACTCTGCGCTCTGCACGCTGCTGCTCTCCGCCATCCTGCTAGACACGGGCAACCTGACGGGCGCATCGGTGCGTGCCGCGTCACACCATGTGCTCAGACTCTGCCCTTGACTCATTTCACTTGGCCAGGGCCGCATGACGGAGCGTGACACGCGCGCCGCAGAGATGCTGTCCTCGCGCCTGCAGCTGTCCGTTCCGGCGCGCAATGCGCTGTTCGAATCGCTGCTGGCGAAGCGCAGCGACCAGGGGCGGCTGTGCACCTCTGACCTGCTTCGCCGGTGCGTGTCCCCCACCCTCTGGGTTTACACATTGAACCTTTAACTCATGATATGGGGCTATTTCTATCCTGCCAGGGACTACAAGGAGTGGGACATGCACGGCTGGCGCGTGGGCGTGTCCGCCATCAGCCTCCCGCTGGCACAGCTGGTAGAGCGCGGCGACGCCGACCCGCTGCCGGCGGCGCTGGAGGGCTGGGCCTCGGAGCGGCGCCTGGATTTCCTGCTGCTCATGACCACGCACGGCCAGGGGGAGGCATTCAGGCGCCAGCTGGCCGTGTCTGCTTTCGGCCAGCAGGCGCTCAACCTGCTGCCCAGCCTGGTGCGTGGATGTCCCCGTCTGCGCGTCGCCGCTGCGCTGAGCTGCGCGCGCAGACCAAGGCGCTCGGGGAGTCGGAGCTCAGGCTGCAGACACTGGACCTGCCGCAGCCAGGTTGGCCGCTACCGGGCCAGGCATACGACCAGCAGCACTTGAAGGGCTCACGCAAGGTGGTGCAGCCGGTGCTGGCACAGATCTTTGACCGGTTGGACGGAACAAAGTGACGTGTGTGGTCGACAGAACCCTCGGCGCCCCCTTGTGCCTCCTCCTCGCGCTCCTGCTCAATGGCGCCCCTTCGTACCCTCGACAGCATCGTGAGCAGCGTGTCAGCGGCCTCTATCCGATCGAAGATCGTTTGCACCCTTGGCCCAAAAGTGCGTCAGGAGACGCGCACTTGCGATGCGCCTGCTCGCTGACCACCGATGCCGCGCCCATGCCTTTGCGCAGTCTCGCAGCGTGCCTGTGTTGGAGGAGCTCCTGTTGGCTGGTGCGTGCACCGCGTCTCGGCCGCGTCTCGTAGCGCAGCGAGGAAGGGTTCTTGGAAGCGAGAAAAGCGCTGACCTCACGCCTCGCAGGGTGCAACGTCGCTCGCTTCAACTTCAGCCACGGCAGCCACGAGTATCATCAGGAGACGCTGGACAACCTGCGCCAAGCCCAGCTGGCCACGAAGACGATGTGCGCGGTGCTCCTGGACACCAAGGGCCCCGAGATTCGCACCGGCGCGCTCAAGGACGGTAAATCCGTGACGTACGCGGCGGGCAGCGAGGTCACGCTGACCACCGACTACCTGATGGAGGGCGACCAGACGACCATCGCGCTGTCCTACGCTCGCCTGGCCGAGCACGTGGCGCCCGGCTCACAGATCCTCATCGCGGACGGCTCATTGGCGCTGGTGGTGCTCCGCTGCGATGTGGTCGCCGGCACGGTGCGAGCACGCTGCACCAATACCGCCACCATCGGGGAGCGCAAGAACTGCAACCTGCCCGGAGTAGTGGTTGACCTGCCCACGCTGACGGAGAAAGACAAGGTTGACATTTTGGAGTGGGGAGTCCGCAACGACATTGACTTCATCGCAGCCAGCTTTGTCCGAAAGAGCTCTGACGTTGTCGCAATCCGCCGCCTGTTGGGCCGCAAGGGCGACAACATCAAGATCATCAGCAAGATTGAGAACGGCGAGGGGCTGATCAACTTTGACGCCATCCTGGCGGAGAGCGACGGCATCATGGTTGCGCGCGGCGACCTGGGCATGGAGATCCCAACTGAAAAGGTGTTTCTGGCCCAGAAGATGATGATAGACAAGTGCAATGCTGCGGGAAAGCCTGTGGTGACTGCGACGCAGATGCTGGAGTCCATGATCAAGAATCCCCGCCCCACGCGCGCCGAGGCGACGGACGTGGCCAACGCGGTGCTGGACGGCACGGACTGCGTCATGCTGTCCGGCGAGACGGCGGCAGGCAGCTTCCCTGTGGCAGCGGTGCGCTGCATGGTCTGCATCTGCAAAGAAGCGGAGGCGAGCCTGGATCACTACGCGCTTTTCCAGCACGCGATGCGGCACTCTCCGCTGCCCATGACCCCTTTGGAGAGCCTTGCGTCCAGCGCCGTCCGTACGGCACACAAGGTCCGCGCTACGCTGATCGTGGTGCTCACCCGGGGCGGCTCCACTGCGCGTCTGGTTGCCAAGTACAAGCCCAACGTGCCTGTGCTCACAGTCGCTGTGCCGGTGATGACAAGCGACTCGCTCACCTGGACGTGCAGTGGCGAGGCGCCCGCCCGCCACGCGCTGCTCACGCGCGGCCTCATCCCGTTGCTGGCGGAGGGCAGCGCGCGCGCCACCGACTCGGACACCACAGACAGCCTGCTAGCAGAGGCCATCGCCCACGCTGTAAAATCCGGGCTGTGCGCTGTCGGCAATGCGGTGGTGGCGCTGCACCGCATCGACGCGGTGAGCGTGGTCAAGGTCATCATCGTCAAGTGAGGCGTGCTAGTAGAGGAGCAGGAGAGGACGCGGGAGTCATGGCATGCTTTTCGTTCAGCTGTCTCGTGTTAGCTCACTCATCATTCAGTCTCTGCGCACGTCAGCGCGGCCGGCGGCTCACGCGGCTCCTGCGCGTCGCAAAGGAAGCGGTCCAGGAGGTTGCGCTTCTCCGGGTTGGACTCGTCGCCGCTGCACTGCTCCCTTTCCCTTTCCTCGCCCAGCCCGGCCGGGAGCCCCCTGCGCCCCGTCACCTCGCTGCGCAGCGCTTGCGTGGCTGACGCCAGGCCGTGCACCACCAACGCAAAAGGGAGGATGAGAAGCGCGGCGGTGACTCGAACGGGAACCATGGAGACCCCCAGCAACGTACGCCCCACAATAACTCCGCCTCGCACCAGCGCCGGTGGCTGGCGGCGCGGGGTGTGCATGCGTGCCCAGGCGTGCTCGTTGAGCAGCGTGGCGCGAGAGGGGCGACCTGAAGGAAAGGGTGACAGGGGGTCATCTTCCGGGTCTCTACCCTCCTCGCTCTCATCCGAGGAGTAGTGGCGGGGGGTGGGCAGCATGCGCGCAGCGGAAGCGCGGCCTGAGGGGGGTGCGGGTGAGCCGATGGCAAGAGCCGCTGCGTTGAGCACCGTCACCCAGCTCTGCGCCTCAGCCTTGCTCCGACAGCGCAGAAGCAGGGTACTGCCCGTACACGTGTTCAGCGTGAAACACAGCGGCTCGCCGCTCGCAACCGCGGCCGCCGCGCCGCGCAAGGGCACCGCGTCAGCCACTCCGCCGCTCAAGCCTCGAATGTGGAGGCTGTTATCCACGCGCAGAAGCAGCACTCGCTCTTGCCACTGCCCGTTCTCGCGCACCGCCAGCGCGCTGCCTTTGAGCACCGGTGCCTGCATGCCGGCCGCAAGGCTGCCCTCGCGCTCACTGGAAGCAGCACTGGCGTCGTCCGCGGGTGCAAGGGCTGGACGCCCGGGCTTGGCGCCTCTGCGCCGAGCAGCGAGCAGCAACAAGAGCAGTGCGGCGGCTGCAGGAAGTGCGGGTGGTGGGAAGCGAGCAGCGAGCAGCGCAAGTCGTTGAGTGAGCGGCAACAGCTCCTCTGAAGCAGCGCCCTCCCGCCACTCCAGCGCGGACAGCTTAGGCAGCTTAGGCACCGCGGGTGAGCCCACAGGCTCAGCTTCGGTCACCAGGCGTTCAGGCGCCGCCTCGCCGGCAGTCAGCGTTTGAGCACCCGTCTCCTCCGCCGCTACTACAGCTCCCTCCGACACCGGAGACAGCTCAGCCGCAACGTCCGGCTGGCGCGAGCGCCGTCGGCGCCGCTTTTGAGGCGGCGTGCCTCGTGTCGCGGCAACAAGCCACGTCCCAGCACCTGTTCGCCCGTGATCAAGGGCGACCATGCCCAGCCACCCCACCAGCGCGGACGCGTCTGGGCCTAAGCCCGAGGGGATGGTGGACCCCATCGCGGGCTCGGCGAGGGCAGCGATCTGTACGCAAGGCACTGCAAGAAGACGGTAGAGAAGACTCTAGTACGACAACCCGCGCGCAGTAACGGCCACGTGAGCCGCAGAGCCGGCGGGCACACGATCATGATTAGGCTTGCGATCTGACACAAAGTGCTCTATAACAACGCTAGAAGGCCGTGTTCATCATTGTGCAGTGTCGCCCCTGCAGTAGGCGTGTGCGTCAGTCTCTGCGTGCGCGTCCTACACCGCTGCGCAAATGCCGCGTGACGCACCATCTGACGTTGTGCTTGGCAGCCAGGTAGTGCGCCCCCAGCGGGCCGCTGCTGCCGTAGGGGTACAGCTCGGGCGTCTAGCGACGCACGGGTCAGCAGGGAGGCAGCACAGGTGCCGCATCGCAGGTGCCGCATGCACGCACCATTTGTGACTTTTCAATCTCCTGCAGCAGCGGCGTGAAGAGCTTCCAGGCGGCCTCCAGCTCGTCGTCTCGGATGAAGAGGCGCTTGTCGCCCTGCACGCCACACGGGCGCTCAGCGACGCTCACACGCAAAGCCACAAGGGAAGCGCACGTTAATCACGTCCAGGATGAGCCGCTCATAGGCGTCCGGAAGCTCGCGGGAGTAGCGTGCCTGCGCGGCACTTGCAGTGTCAGCCCGCGCAAGTCGCGCCCCTATGCCACGCCTCTACGCCGCACCTTATACTGCAAATCCAGGTTGGATCGGTCCAGGCGCAGGCCCAGTCCGGGAACCTTGTTGTTGATGGTCATGTAGATCGCTTCATCAGGCTGGATGCGGATCACCAACTCGTTGGTCAGCTGGTCGCTGCTGCCCTGCGCGTGATACGGGTTACCCGGCACGTGGCGGAACTGGATGCGGATCTCCGCGTAGCGCTTGTCCAGCGCCTTGCCAGCCTTCATGAGGAAGGGGACCCCATCCCAACGAGCGTTGTCGATGAAGAAGGCCATGGCCGCAAAGGTGGGGCACAGGCTGCCCTTGGGAACGGTGGAGTCGTCCAGGTAGCTCGGGTACTTCTTGCCGTTGGTCTCGTGGCCCTTGTACTGACCGATGACCACGTCGTCGATAGAAATTGGGCGGATCGAGCGAAGCAGCTTCACCTTTTCGTTACGAATGTCCTCAGCCTCCAGGCTCACAGGCTGCTCCATCGCGAACAGAGCCATCACCTGCAGCAGGTGGTTCTGCATGATGTCCCGGATGATGCCGTAGTGGTCAAAGTACCCCCCGCGCCCCTCGGTGCCGAAGTTTTCGGAGAAGATTATCTGCACGTTGCGGATGAACTGGCGGTTCCAGCATTGCTGAAAGAGCAGGTTGGAGAAGCGCAGCACGGTGAGGTTCTCAATCAACTCCTTGCCCAGATAGTGGTCAATGCGGTAGATCTGCTCCTCCGACAGACACTCATTGAGGCCCTTGCCGAGCGCCCTGCTGGACTCGAGGTCCCGCCCAAAGGGCTTCTCCACAATCACGCGCGTGTAGCCGCTCACCGACGCAGCCTCGCGCGCCGCGTTCTGCGCCACCGCCACGAAGATGGAGGGCGGCACGGAAAGGTAGAAGAGTCGGTGCGCCTTGGTGCCGCGCTCGTGTTTGGCGATCTCGGCGGACAGAGCCTGGAAGCTCTCAGCCGCGTCGTACTGGCCAGACGTGTAGAAGCAACGCTTCAGGAACTCCTCCTGCTTGGGGCCGCACGACTCGCTGGAAGGAGGGAACGCGTGAGAGCTCCGCAGTGACCGCCTTTGCACTGCGCACCGCTTGTCGATGCGGCAGGTGAGCGTGAGCGCAATCATGTCCCGGAACTCCTGCTGCGACATCTTGCTGCGCGCGAAGCCCATGATGGTGAAGTCCTGGGCAGAGCAGGAGGGAGAGTTAGGTGGTTGTAAAAGGGTTGAGGCTCAAGGGACTCACCGCAGGCAGTGTTCCCTCGTAGTACAGCGCGAAAAGGGAGGGAAAGATCTTCTTCTTGGCAAGGTCGCCGGAGGCGCCCACAACCTGACGTGAGAAGAGCAGGCGGGGGTGAGCGCAAAAAAGGGTAGCAGGGCCAAGGGGGCGTGCCGTTACGGTCAGCGACTCTGTCAGCTTCGCAGACGGCGGCTCCATCAGCTCCAACTCCGGCGAGCCGTTGCTGGCTGCGAGCGGGGCGCAAGCGAGGAAAAAGTACGGCCGTCAGTTTGCCTTTAACTACCTTTTGACACGCAGGCCCGCCACGCGCCACCGCTGTCAATCACGCACCGCTGTCAACACCGGCCAAGCCAGGGGCGACACACGCCATCGGCGAAGTGCGCAGAGGTGCGGCGCGGCGACCTGCAGCTTGCAGCAAGACAGCGCCTCCATTCCTGCGCAACAGCACGGGCGCCACTCGCAGCTCGGACTGCCAGATGGCGGCCGCGGGCACGGCTCGCCCGCCGCAGCGCACGCGCGGTGTGAGGCTACAGGCCAGCGGCGGCGGCGCAAGGTTGAGCGTCCGCATCGTGGGAGCACCCACGGACTCGGGATGCTCACGGGTTGCGCTTTGGACGGGCCTACACGGGCTTTGCCACACACACCGTCCCTGAGGGCGCTCAAAAGTGAGGCTGTTCGAACGGCAACAGGAGGAGTTCTGTTATATCGTCCGACCATCGAAACTTCGAGTCGCCTCGGCCCTCTACTATGCGCGCGCCAGACGCCACGCCGGGCGCCACGGCGTCGCGCAGGGGTGCCGCCGTCGCTTTGGCGAGGAAGAAGGTGAAGAAGGCAAGCCTGAAGAACCAGCTGCGCTCGGTTGAGCGACTGCTCGCCAAGGCACGTACCCTTTGCGGCGGCTGAGGCGCCCTGCCATCCGGTGTTGACGTCTCTGCCGCGTGCGCCGAACCCAGGTGACGGACAGCAAGGCACGCGCGGCGCTGCGGTCGTCGCAGGCGACGCTGCTGCGTGCCCAGGCGGACGCGGCGCGGGTCGTCAGGGAGAAGAAGCTGTCCGTGCGCTACCACAAGGTCAAGTTCTTCGGTGCGCCGCCGCGGGACGGCGCCCGCCCGTCCCGGTGTTGGTGAGCAGCCGCCTGAGCCGCCGCCGCCCCCGTCTCCGCCTGCTCTCGTCTGCAGAGCGCAAGCGCGTGGTGAAGGCGCAGGAGAAGCTTCGCAAGGAGGTGGAGGCGCAGGGCTGGGTGCGCCCACCGCAGCAGCGCTGCACTCTTGCGTGCGCGCCGAGTCCTGACGTCGGCCCCCGCCTGCTCGCCGCTCGCCGCTCGCGCAAAGGCCAACGCGGAGCAGCGCGCGCGCCTCAAGCAGCTGGACGAGGACGCGGAGTATGTACAGGCGCGCAGGCTATACCCCAGGCTATCGCGCAGGCTCTCCCGGTAGAGGTGCGCCGTGCTCGCTCACGACGGAGGCTCACACAGCAGCTGCTGCGCTCCTGCAGAGCTTTCCCAAAGGCGAGAAATACGTGGCGCTCTTCGCGCAGGGCGGCGACGAAGCACACGCGGTGGCTGAACGCACCCGGCTGCGAGCGCTCATCAAGGCACGTGTTTACCCCCCCCCCTGTGTTTACCCTGTTGCGCGTGCTGTGCGTCCCACCTCTCATCCCTCTGTCCCCTCTCTCCAGGCGAACCTGGCCGCTGCCGCGGTGCTGGCTGAGGCGGACGAGGGTGCGTGCATCCTCGCTAGCTGTTCTTTGCGCGTGCCGAGGCGCGTGTTGTGCGCAGGTGGCGCTGAGCTGGAGCTGGGCGCGGGCGAGGATGAGGATGAGGGCGAAGACGAGTTCTTCCTGGGCGAAGGGGGGCAAGGCGGGGCTGCTTGGGGCGAAGACGCCTTCTTCCAGTCTCCTCACCAGCCGACGGCACCCCCTGTGCCTGCGCCGCCGCTGTGCTTCGCGGACGCGTTGACCAGGCGGGGCAGCAAGCAGCCTACCAAGGCTGCCCCCAAGGATGCGGGAGGCAGAGCCGCGCCCCCTCGCGTGCGCCCGGGCGGCGGCGGCGGCGGCGGCGGCGATGCGGCGCCATCGCAGGGCGCCGGCAAGCGGGGCCGCCCCGCGGCCGAGGATTTTGCCTGGAAGAAGCAGAAGCGGCCCGCCTCCGCGTCCGTCGCGCCCACCCACCCCGGCGCCGCGGCGCCGACGGCGGCTGCTGCGCGCAGGGTGCACGTGCGGTTCGACGGAGGGGAGGCACCGCAGGCGGCGCCGCCTGCGCGCGCTCCGCCGCCCCCCGCCGCCGCCGCTGCGCCGCTTAGACCGCCCGCGAAGGCCAAGGCGGAGGCCAAGGCGCCGCTTCGCTCGCGCGCAGAGGGCGGGCGCAAGCGGCGATCGAAGAAATGAGTTCCAGAGTGTTTGGAGGATGGAAGCCGGTGGCTCTTGCGGACAGTGTGTTGGTACTTGCTGGTTACACGAGTCGCTATTCAAGCCGAGTAGTGCAGCGCTGACGCCATGGCCACCTGCGCAGAGGCGATGCGCAGAGTGCGTGAGCCGCTGCGAGAGGCGTGTGCCAGCGCAGCGCTCGCCGCGCCTTGTACCGCAGCTCCTCAACCTCCTCGTGCCGCTGGGCAGCCTCCCACACCGCGCCTCGGCCCAGCGGTGAGCCCAGGTAGGCGCGACCGAAGAGGCAGGCGTAGCCTGCGCTCGGCGGAGGGTGGGCGGGCGCGCGGAGGGTCAGTAGGATAGGAGCAACCCCCACAGCGCCCTCGCAGCGCCCTGCCCCGCACGCGCCTTCCATGCTGGCAGGCAAGCCCAGCTTGGACAGCACCGGCGCAGCGACGTCCAAGTCAACCTGTTGCGCCTTGTGGCCTGGGGGCAGCCCGTCCCAAGCACCCGCCCCACACCCCGGCGCCGGGTAAGTCAAGTCCTCCTTGCGGTCCTTGTACGTGCTGTTGCTCACGTCCACGCGCCGGCTCTCCAGGTTTGCTGCGCGCGCAGGGGGGAACAGTGAGCTCTCTGGCCACGGGAGAGGGACAGACAGAGGGCAGTCTCTGCTCAACCGCGCACGCGCTCGCGCGCGCCTTCCCGCCGCTGCCAGTAGATGGGCTCCATGACGGCAACCTTGCCCAGCTCGCCGTGGATGTAGGTGAGCGTGTCTGGGGCGTGCATGCGGTGCGCGAGCACGTGAATGGACGGCACCACAACGCGCCCGCGCCACTCACCCAGCGCCTCCTCCTTGCTCAACGTGCGCTGCAGAGCCATTGCGGCGCGTGCGTTACGAAAAGGGAGGGCGAGCAAGAGTCGTCACTACAGTGCTGTCGAAAGTGTCGAACTGTCGATCCCCGTCACTTACCGGCGCCCTCGCTTTTGACGTGTGTCGCTGGTGTCCGCAACCTTGTGCTGGTCTCTTGTATTGCCAGTATCGCGTGACACAGGATGATCTCGGAAGTCTGTGCCCAGATGGAATGCCTGGAAGTGAAAGCCAAGCACGCCTCTGCCGCCCCTATGACCGTCTTCACCCTCACGTCTGAGCCCGAGCAGAGGCTTCCTGAAGATGGCGACATCAACGGCGGCGAAGTGTTGATGGGGCTATACGACGATGTCACGGAGGCGCGCAAGGCTCTTCGCGCCTCAGTTGCGGAGTATCTGAATGTACGACTGCGGTCAGTCATCGACGCTACAGGGGTGGACGTGTTGCTGGGGATGGCGCACCGCGGCACACCCACCACCCTCGAGGCGGAACTTTTGGCGCTGAAGGAAGGCGAGCTGGAGTCGGAGAACAAATTCGACTTCTCGCGCCTCTCCTGCATCTCCCTCTCGGGCCACTCGCGCTCGTGGTGGCACGAGAGTTGGACGCCGGAAGGCACTGGCTCGGTTTGCATCACCAACTCTCCGTACTTCTGTCCAGGCACCAAACGGTGGCACGTCCGCAATCAGCTGGTCAACCGCAAGGCCAAGACGTAGGAGCACCACTTCAAGGAGGAGAGACCGCAACTGGATTTGCGGGTTTGCATCACACATCCGTCTGATGACATCTCGCCCTCCGTCACTCACCAGCGCCCTCGCTGAGCGTGTATCGCTGCCGTCCCTCGCCTTGCTGGTACAGGATGATCTCGTCAGCGGAAGCCACGCCCGCCAGCGCCTCTGCTTCGGCGCTGCTGCCGCTCCCTCCTGAGATGCTTTTCTCGGTCACGCGTCAGTGCGAGTCGCCGTGTGGCTGTTGCGGCAACCGGACTATTTCGTTGGGTCTCTTCGACGACATCCAGGAGGCGCGCAAGGCTCTGCGCGCCTCGGTTCGGAGCACTATGCTGCAGAGAACTTGGCGGAGTTCCACCTTGGCTCGCCGGCCACCCTCGAGGCGGACCTCTTGGCGCTGAAGGAGGGCGAGCCCGAGTCGGAGAAGAAGTTCGACTTCTCCAGCTATGGGAATGACGGCCTTGACAACGAGTGGCACGAGAGCTGGAAGCGCGGCGGCACGGGCTGGGTGAAGATCACGGAGGAATTTACTGGATGTGGCTGCGCCGACTGGAAGTGGAAGATCCACGAGGAAGTTGTCAACCGCAAGGCAGACAGGTAGGATGCACCACATCAAGGAGAGCACGGAAGGAGAAGCGAGCGCCGCATGAAGCGCATGGAATGTCAGGAAAGAAGAGCTCGTCTTCACAGCCTGCTCGTCGCGCTATAGAAGCTTGCGAGCGCGCAGCCGGCCACTCCCTCTGGGTCTTCGAGCGGCCCAAAGTGGCCCAGCTTCGGATGGAGCTGCAGCACGCCCCTCACCACGCGTGTGGCAACGGTGGGCGCCACGCGGGCGGGACCGTCGTGGGCGTCCCTGCCGCCCTGCGCGACGGTGACGGGGCAGGAGATGCGAGGCAGGAGGGCCTCCACGCCCGCGCTGGGCCCCAGTTCGAACACCGTCGCCTCTGTCTCTGGCAGGCAGCAGAGCGTCACGGAGGAGCCGCCTGGGGGCGTGTCCCGGAAGCCACGCTCCACGTACAGCCTTAGGCAGGACGGGTGCAGCAGGCTCAGCGGCAGCTTCTGCGCGTACGCGGCCAGCGCGTCCGCCCGGCACGGGAAGCTGGCGCGCCGCCGCCGGGCGGCCTGCACCTTGCCGCTCAGCGGTTGTTCCCACTCGTGCGGCTGCCCCGGCTCACCCGCGGGCGCTACCACCGGCTCGTACAGATACAGCGACGCAAAGGCGCCAGGACAGGACGCCTCTGCCAGCAACAGCGCGGCACCGCCCAGACTGTGGCCGAAGCCCAGGCAGTGCTTGAGGCCCAACGCATGGTGCACTGCTAACACGTCCGCCCCAAACGCCGCCCACCGCAAGTCGCAGCCAGCCTCTGGCAGCGTGCTGGAGGCGCCCATGCCTCGCTGGTCAAGGGCAACCACGCGCAGACCCGCCGCCCGCAGCACGCGAGCCAGCGGGTCGTACGCGAGCGCGTGGAGACCGTTGCCGTGCACCAGCAGGCAGTCACGGCCCGCGCCGCCGTAGTCGTAGGTGGCCAGTGTCACGGCGCCGTCCGCGGAGCGCACACGACGCAGCACCGGCGACTCCTCCATCGCTTAGACGGAGACCCCAGAGCGAAGCAGGCGAGAGTGGGCGGCAGGTGGGGCTGCCTGTTGGGCGCCCCTCTCGCGGCCCTCTCTCTTTCCGCCCTCCTCCTACCGGTTGCTTATGTCTTGTGAGCCTCAGACTGCTGAGACGCGAGCGGGGCGCTACGTGCGTGCCGAGGCCCGCCTTAAGGCCTTGCCCACGGTTCCCGAGTTGCTGACTCGCCTTTCCGCCGCCGCCGCCTTCAAACCCTCCGAGTCGAGGAGCGTGGGAGAGGGCTTGTGTGAGCCTTGTGTGAGTGAGGAAATAGCTGAGCTCTCCAAGGCACTGAAGATCTATAGCAACTCCAGGAAGATCCTCGCCGAGGAGCGACGAGCCCAGCGAGGCGACTCTACGCCGCGCAAGCGCGGCGGTGTCAAGCACAACAAGCACAAGCAGCAGCCCACAGCAGCACCCTCCAGCCTCCCGCACTGAGACACTGTTTGTCGCCCGATGGCCTCTGCGCCGCCACGCCTGCACGCCTGGGGCTTCCTGGACAGTCGCGACACGCTGACGCCCACCGTGGTGGAGGGAGTCAGTGACGCGTGCCAGCTCCTTGCGGGTGGCTTTGGATTTGCAACGCTGCTGACAGCTGCTGGCACAGTGCACAGCTGGGGCGGGGCGGGCCTGATTGGGGCTCAAGAAGGCTGTGAGGGCGCGCTGAGCGGCGTGTGCTGTGAAGTGGGAGCGGCGGGCTACGACTCACTGGTCGTGGCTTCTGGCTGCAACGTCTACGGCTGGGGCTACAACGCCCACGGCCAGGCTGCTCCGGAGTGCACCCAGGCCGAGCTTGGAAGCCCTGTCAAGGCGCTGCGCTTGCCGCAAAAGGTCCTCAAGGTGTCCTGCGGAGAGCGACACGCTCTGCTGCTGCTCTCAGACGGCTCCGTGCACGCCTTTGGGCAGCTCGCCCACGACACGTGTCACGCCCAGCGTCGCTTGGAGCTCCCTGGCCCCGCCGTGGACATCGCCTGCGGCGCCAGACACAGCCTCTGTGCGCTCGCCGGGGCTGCGGGTGTCTGCACCTTAGGGTGGAACCTCTACGGACAGTGCGGCAGCGGAGACAACCTGGATGTGGGACCCTCGCCGGCGTGCATCCCCGCGCTCAGGGGCCTGCGCTGCGTGTCAGTGGCGGCCGGGCTCTCACACAGCGGGTGCCTCACCGCGCACGGAGATGTGTACATGTGGGGCGCCAATGACGTGGGTCAGCTGGGCACAGGCACCACCAGCGACGAGGAGTCCGCGTCTGGTGAGTTTGCGCTCACGCCGCAGCTGTTGGAGCTGCATGGGAGCGTCTGCGCGCTACGGTGCGGAGCCAGACACGCCGCGGCGCTGCGTGAGGACGGCGCGCTGATGGTCTGGGGCTGGAATGCGCACGGACAGCTGGGATTCGGCGACCGGCGGGATCGAGGGGCGCCCACTCGGGTGGGGGAGCACGCGTGGACAGATGTGCAGTGCGGCTGGTGGCACACGCTGGGCCTTGCGTGATGCAAACACTCGTTTTCATCCGGAACGCAAGAGTCCCAGCCAACGCAGCGGCTTCTGCTTGCTCAGCGTGAGCTGCAGCACCCGTTCGCCGCTCACAGTCACAATGGTCCAGCTGCACTCGTCAGCCTGCACTCGCTGGAAGAGCTCCCCGCAAACAACCTCCCGCGCCCCCTCCGGAAGTGAGGCCACACTGAGGGAGAGGTGCTCTGGCTTGACATTGCAGCTCACGTCCTTCGCCTTGGTGTCCGCCGGCAGCCGCACCTCCACCACAACCTCCTCGTTATCCTGGCTGTAGGTGTACTGCTTGCCAGGCACGCTGCGCTGGCTGGCGTCCTGCTCAGCCTCCTGCGCCTTTCCCAGGTCGCCCGCGTCGACGCGCGTCGCGCCGGGCATCATGGATGGGAGCTTCGCGGACGCTTGGCGCCGACGAGCGTTGCGCGCCTGAGCGTCCGCGATCCACGCCGCGCTGCTGTCAACCTGCGAGCGGGGCGTCGGACTGCGTTAATGATGCTCGGGGGTGCTGAACGGCCGTTGCGCAACGCACCTCCGCTAGCGTAAAGTCCAGGCGCTCAAACGCGTCGTCTGAGTCGATGGTGCGACCCACGAAGGCGTCTCCGTGCACTGCGCACGGGTGCCCCGCAGCCGCCGCAAGACCAGCCGCCCGGTGGTTGTCTGGCAGGCCCTTGAGCGACCCGGTGTCGTCAACGTACATGTTGGTGTGCCTGCACGAAGGAAAAGTGAGCGCTCTAAGGGGGAGAGGAGATGAGGCAGCACGCGGTGCGCACGTGAAGCCGTTGTCTGGCGCGCCGGATAACAGTGTGACGCTCTCCACCAACTGCATGTCACCGACTGCACTCAACATCTCGTCTGTGACCTCAGCCCCCTTCATCTGAGAGCGCAAGCGCAAGCGCAACGTCAGCACCAGTTCACGTGTCGACGCTCTCCCGCTGACGCACGTGCTGCTGCAGCATCTTGCGTCGTGCATCCTTGGACGCCTCCATGCCGCCGCAGTCCTTGGCTGTCGCCCTGTGCGCGTAGGGAGCTTTAACTCAGAGCCGCTCTTCTGCCCGGCGGCTTTGCTCTCGCCTGAAGTGCTGCTGCAGGCGGTGTGTCAGGCACTCAACCTCCTGGCCGGCCACCAGCTCCTGCGTCCACTCCTCCATCGCCTGCGAGCTGCGCAACTCGGCGTGCGTGGCTTGTCAGCCAGTGCATGCACAGCGCGCCGGGCGTGTGCAGGCGGATGCGAACCTGTCTGCAGGGATGAAGACAAACTTGAACGTCTTCATGGTGCTGGCGGTCAGGAGACGTGATCAATAGAGCGTGCGGAGCGAGGAGAAAGAGGAAGGCAGCGCAGGAGGGACCGACACCCGCCGCCGCCGACGTGGCATTGCGGCACTGGTGCCCGCTTAGTCTCCAAATGGCCGCGTGTGGAGTGTCGGGCGCGTGCGCGGCCGCACACAGGGTTGGAAGACGAGCGTATGAGCTGCGATGCGTGCGCCGTGGCATCTCTTCTGCCAGGCTCTGCGCTGCGCCCACGTGCAGCGTGCCTGCCAGCACCGAGCACGAGTGGTCTGCGTTGGCTGTGGAGCTTCGCGGCGCTGCGCGGTCGCCGGAGGCTCTACGCACAGTCGTGGCTGAGCGCCGCGGGGCCCTCACAACCTCCTTCCTCTCCTGGCTGGGCGACCAGGCTGAGCGGGCTGACGCCACGGAGGCTGCGGAGCTGGAGGAGCTGGGCGGGCGCGTGTGCGCGCTGTGCGACAGGCGCGTGCCTTCCCTCTTCTTTCTGCCAGCGCACGCCCTCTCTGACGCGCTCCGGCGCACAGCCTGGACGGCTCCGGCTTTGCGGAGCAGCTGGCGGGCGCGGCGCAGGGCCAGCTGCGTGCGCTGGGCGCGCTGTCCGCCGCGGGCGAGCCGGGCGAGCACCTGGACGCGCAGCAGCAGCAGCTCAAGGCGCGCTGGGCGGCGCTGGCGCTGCGGGGCGAGCAGCACGCGGACGCACAGCGGGGCTCCAATGCCTCCGCGCGGAGGTCCTCAGCCGCTGAGCTCCTCGGCCGTGCGCCGCTGCTGAGCTCGCCCACCCTTCACGCCGCCACCCGGGCGCGTCCGGAAGAGCGCATTCTCGCGGTGATGCTGTGCATCGAGGACGAGCAGGCGCGGCTGGAGGCTGTGGCGGAGGCGCTGACAGCACCGGTGGGCGGTACCGACTCGGAGGATGACGGTCTGGGGGACGAGCTCCTGTTCACCACGCCTCCGCGCCTGCTGCAGGCCATCGACAGCGCCATGGCGCGGCTGGCAAGAGGCGATCCCTCCCCGCTGGACGCCCCGCCGATGCTGCCTGCAGCCGGCGCGCCGCCCGCGAGCGCGCGCGCGCTGCAGTTCCTGCGCGATGCGGTGCTCGCGCACCTAGACTAGAGACTCCACGCGGCTTGGGGAGACTACCGGCCCGGCAGGCTGCTCATTGGCGACTCTGGACAGCGATGCGCGTGCCAAACAGCTTAAAGTCTGCCGTCTCACATTCACACACATCAGAGCTTTTCACGTGCGCTTCTTGGCCGCCTTTGCGCGCTGATAGGTGGCTGGCAGGAAGTGCGCAAGCGTCTGGTCAGCGGCCACGTCCGCCATCAGCACAGCCTGCGGCGGCTCCCCCTTTGGCCGCCGGATGCGGCACCCCAGCGCTCCCAGGTGCGTCACCAGCTTTGGAGGCTCCACCTGAAGCGCCTGCGCCACGTCATTGTACGACAGCGAGAAGGCGTCCAGGTGCAGCGCAACCACCAAGATGTACGAGGTGAGCAGGTCGCGCAGCGCCTGCGTGCGACGGCACTTGACGCCCGCTTGGTCTCCCACGGTCGCCGCTGCGCCGCTGCGGGGTTCGTCCGCCTCGCTGAAGCGCTGCACCAGGTGCTGCGCCACCTGCTCTGGCAGGCCCAGGGCCCCTTGCTCCCGCCCGGTGAGCCAGTCGGTGGTGAACGCGCGCGGCGCGGTGGTGGCGAAGGTGAGCAGCAGCGAGAGGTAGGCGGCGGCGCGAGCGGCAGCCTCGCGCTCGTGTTTGTCGCCGGCGCCCAGCACGCGGCTGGCCACGCGACGCTGCACGTACGGGTGCACAGCCGGCGCCTCCGCCCCCTCCGCGATGGGGAGACCGCCCAACAGTGAGCGCCAGGGCAGCGCGTCCAGCACTCCGCGCCCGCAAAGACCCTCTATAGGGTACGCACGAGCGGCAGTGCCGGCGGTGGGCTCGTGGGGCGGGATGTTGCGACAGCTGGACAGGCGGCTGCTGAGCTGCGCAGAGCTGAGCTCGTGCTGCACAGCGTGGCTGAAATAGCCAGCCATCTCCACAGCCTTGGGCAGCGCGTCCGCAGCCACGCTGCGGCTGGCAGTGATGCGGGCGGTGGTGCGACGACGCTTCTGCGTGGCGAAGGCTGCGTGGTGGGGGTGAGCGAGAGAGAGGGGCACGCAACAGCAGCCGTCGAGGTGAAGAAAGCTGTGAGGCAGCGCGCACCGTTGTCCAGTAGCGTGCGCGCGTCCGCGCGCGTCTCAGGCGTGTCCTCTGCGGCCTGCCAGGCGGGTGCGCCGTAGTCGACGCCTTCCACTCGGGCGTCGAGGCGCAGGATGCGCTTGCCTGCCAGCGGCTGGAAGGCCACGCGCCCGGTCTCGCCGTCCACCACCGCCAGCGCGTACTGGCAGGGCGGGGGTGCTGCGCACTCGCCGCCGAAGTTCTGGCCGGCGAAGGTGACCGCCTCCTGTGTAGCCGCCAGAGAGGAGAGCGAGACAAGACGCTCAGTCAGCTCCGCACTGTGCGCAACGCTCACAGGCTCACAGCAGCGCAGCGTGCAGGCGCACCGCGCGACCTTCCAGACGCAGGTGGTGGCGCAGGTTGGCGGCGCTGCGGTATGCAGCGGTGAAGCGAGCCGCCGCCGGCGCGCCGCTTGGGAAGTACGCAACCGCGCAGCCAGCCACGTCCTCGCCCGCAGGCTCGGGGGCCACCACCTGCAGCGTCTTCGCGCTCATCCCTCCCAGATAGAGCAGCACAGAAAAGGCAAGCGAGGGACCGTTGTTTCAGGCGGGTCCTCCCTGATGATGACGTCAGCGCGCGGGCACTCAGGATTGGCGCACGCTCTCGCCTGGTCTGTAAAGTCAGCTGTTCCCAGCGTTGCGTCTGGCCCAGTGGCCCATGTTCAGAGCACGAGCAAAGGCGCTGGGCGTCAGCGCCGCCAGGCCGGACGGCGCTGGTGCTGGCTATGAGCCCCAGACGCAGTTGGGTGAGGAGGCGGAGGTGCGTGCGGCTTGGCAAGGACCTGTGGGAAGCACAGGTGCATGCGGCCTGCTGCCAGCATGCGTAGCCCGCTCACGCCCGCTGGCGCCCGAGCCCGCGCGTCGCGCGCCTCTGCGCCTGCGCTGCGCGTGGACGGAGCCACGCTGAGTGACGCGCCCTTTAACCCCGCGTGGTCCCTCTCTGCAACCGCAGGCGCGGTCCTTCTCTCGCGCTTCGCAGCGCAGCGCGGACCAGGGCAGCCTGAGCGCCCACCAGGGCCGCCCCTCGGAGGCGCTGAGCGAGGCTGAGCTGGCCGCGATGTTGGACGCCACGGAGTCTCTGCTGTTGGACGACACCGAGCGCGAGTGGGGACCCCACCACCAGCCTGGAAGGCTGGCGCCCGCGCCCGCGCAGCCCTCCTCGCTGGCGGGCAGTCGCGCGTTGGTGTTGTCAGGCGCACCTGGCGGTGGGGTGACTGGGCGTCGACGGTGGTACAACGCTCGCGGCGCGCGCGGCAACGACGCAGACCCTGAAGAGCACAGCTTCTCGGGAGGCCGGGAGGCTGCAGGGTGGACAGGGAGCGGCTCGGAGGGGAGCCAGGAGGGCGAGTGGGGCGCCGGGCTAGGCGAGGAGGGCCAAGAGCCCGAGAGCGCGGCACAACACGACGTGCGACTCTACGCGGAAACCCGAGCCGTCATGGCCGAGCAGCAGCGCCTGTCTGGCGCGCACCAGCGCGACCAAGATCAAGAGGGTGGCGGCGGCGGCGGGGAGGTGGGCACGGCCCCGCCCCTGCTTGAGTCTGACATCCTTCAACGCTGCAACTTCGACCTGCAGCAGCTGAACGCGTACCTCAGCCGCCGGGGCCGCCACGAGGGCGACAGCGCGCTGCACGTGGCTGCAGGCGAAGGGAGCGTGGAGGTGACCTATTGGCTGCTGATGGAGGGCGCCGAGTGCTGCTTGGGCAACGCCTTTGGAGACACTCCGCTGCATTTGGCTGCGCGCTGGGGGCACTGCGAGGTGGCCAGGCTGCTGCTCAAGGGCGGCGCTGCGCACGGTGCGACCAACAGCCTGGGTTGGACGGCGCTGCACCAGGCTGTGTCGTACGGCCACGGCGAGCTGGCGGAGCTGCTGCTGGAGGCTGGCGCTGGCGTGGCCGTGGGCGACTCGTGGGGGCGCTGCCCCGTGCACTTCGCGGCCAGCAACGGCGACGCGGCGCTGCTCGGGGCGCTGCTGTCGCGCGGCGCGGCTGCAGACAGCGTCACCTCCGAGGGCGACACCCCTCTGCACTACGCCGCCGGCTACGGCCACGCGGACTGCTGCGCGCTGCTGCTGCGCCGGGGGGCCAACTGTCGGCGCCGCAAGCGGGGCGGGGTGACGGCGCTGCACTTTGCCTGTGCAGAGGGACACCCGCAGGTGGTGCAGCTGCTGCTGGAGGAAGGGGCTGACGCCAACGCCCTGGACGAGCAAGGCCTCACCCCGTTGCATCACGCAGCCAGCTGCGCGCAGGCGCCACAGGTGGCGCTGCTGCTGCTGCAGAGCGGCGCAGACGCGCACGCAGCCTGCATGGAGGGCTCCACGCCGCTGGATTGCGTGCCGTATGGCGCTGAGGAGCTCTACCAGCTCATGGCGGACGGGGGGCTGCCTTCCCAGGACACGCAGCTGGCGCTGCAGCAGCAGGAGGAGGAGGAGGAGGAGGAGGAAGAGGCCTACTTAGCACCTCAGCCAGAGCTGGCGTGGAGGGGCAACGACGCCGTCTCTGGGGAGCAGCTGCAGCTCACAGATGGGCGACAGAGCGTCCATTCGCCGTCGCGCATAGTGGCGCTGGTTGACGAGGAGGCCGAGCAGCAGCCGAATGCGCAGCCGTACGAGCTCCAGGGGGAGCCGCTAGAGGAGCAGGCGCTGCGGAGGCAGATGGAGCAGGACCTCAAGGCGCTGGGATTCTCAGACGCAGAGGTGAGCGCCTATCTGGGGACGCTGCTGTGATGCGATCCTGAGCGTTGCGTTCGTACGTCCGTCCCGCTCTCCCGCACTCCCGCACGTTATGTCTTTCTCTGCGCTCCGCTATCGTGCCTGCCCATCTGCTGCGCCCATGTTGACGTGAGCGGTGCAGGCATGGAGCTGGTGCTGCAGGGCGCTGCCATCAAGCTCTTTGCCAAGGCGGTGTTCAGCCTCTCCAAAGTTGGCACGTCAGCACCCCGTGCTCCCGCCTGGTTGCGCTGAGCCACAGGTCTGCATTGTTCTGCAGGCACGGAGGTGCTGCTGGAGGCGCTGCCAAACGACGCGGTGCGTGAGATGAGCCGTGCCCTGCCCTCCGCCCTCCTGCTGCAGCCGCGTGCTCTCACACGCAGCTCACACTCCCCACGCGACCTGACAGCTGGTGCTGCGCGCCATCAACCCCGCACGCTCAGCCTACCTTGCTGTGCGCCTACGCACCGACTGCTTTGAGACGTTTCGTGTGGCGCAGATGGTGCAGAGCGGCGTGTACGGCAAGGTGAGATACGTGCCGCACAGTTGCTGCTGCTCGCAGCTGGTGCCTTGCAAGCTCAGAGGCTCACGCCGGCTTGCTCGCCCGTTCGTTGCTCGCAGCACCTGCTGGCCATCCTGCGCAGCGTCAAGGCTGAGCAGCTGACGCTGCGCATGGCTGAGGGCGCCTCTACGCGGCTCACTGTACAGCTGGTGTGCGGCAAGTCGGGTCTGGTGAAGACGTACGACGTCGCTTGCTTGGCGGAGCCCGAGATCCTCTGCGCCAACATCGACCGCCGCAAGCTGCCCGTCAAAGTGGTGGTCAAGCCCAAGGAGCTGGCCCGCATGCTGGCCAACTTCCACAGCGGCCAGGTGGATGTCACCTTTGTTTCCCTTCCAGATACCCCTCTCGCCGCGCCTCTTCCCCCGGGCGTGGCAGTCAAGCGCCTGCGTCTGCTCTCCTTTGTGGACCCCGCCAAGGCTGAGCCCACCGGCTCGCAGCTGACCACACGACTGGCGGTTGACGCGGGCGACGAGATGGTGGCCACCTACACGCACCGCGGCAACGCGCTGGCGGAAGCGACAGTGAACCTGCGTGATCTGCGTGTGATGGTGGCCTTCTGCGAGGCCGTGGAGGCTGACCTGGCGCTGTGGTTTGAGGCGCCGGGGGCTCCGCTGCTGTGCTGCCCGGACTTCCGAAGCCGCATCACCAGCTACTTCCAGGGCCACGGCCAGGAGCGCTCGCTGGACTGGGACGCGGAGCTGGTGCTGGCCACCATGTTGGACTCCAACCCAACCGTCTTTGACGCCGCCGAAGCGCAGCTCCAGCCGCTCTACGTGCCGCCCGCCGCATCGCTGCGCTCGCAGCACGCGGGCTCGGCGCCTGTGGGGGGCGTCAGCGTCAGCTTGAGCCAGCGGAGCGGGTCCCTGGCTGGAGCGGCGGCTGTGCCTGCTGCGCTGCACTCTTCGCCCCCCAGACCCATGCCTGCGCTGCGGGGTGCGGCGCGCGCATTCCAGCCCTACTGGGTGCCGGGGGAGCAGGCGGAAGAAGATTGTGAGGAGAGTGAGGGGGGGTGGGGTGGACAACAGGTGCGTCTGAGAGTCCCTTCTTTTCGAGGCAATGCTCATGACGCGGCGCTGACGCGCGTGCTACGCGCACAGGCGCCTGACAAGCGGCACAAGGGCGCAGACGAGGGCTACTTCCTAGACAGCTAGATTCTGCTCTTCGTTGCGGCTCGCAAACGCAATAACCTACGCAGGAAAGGACCACACAACTGCTTGCAATGACGCAGAGGAATGCGTAACAACACGATATATCTCCACACTCGACACACTTTCGGCTGATGGAGTGCGCCTTCGCGCGCAAAAGCGGTCCCACTACCCTGCGTGAACCCCACTGCCCTGCCGCACCCCCACTTTCCAAGCGCCCGCCCGGCCAGCGCGCGGCTGCGCAGCTGCTCCCATTCCCCAGCTTATGCGACGGAGGCTGCGCCAGCCACCAGTTCGCAAATCTCGCCTGTGATCTTGGCCTGGCGCTGACGGTTGTAGGACAGGTTGAGCGTCTTGCTCAGCGTCTTGGCGTTGTCGGATGCGGCGCCCATTGCGGTCATGCGGGCCGCCAGCTCCGAGGCGATTGACTCCTGCAGCGCGCGCAGCACCTGGGAGTTCATGTAGAGGGGCAGCAGCGCGTCCAGGATCTGGTTGGGATCCTGCTCAAAGGTGATGACGGCGTCGAACTCTGCGGCGCTGGTGTCCACCGGCGCAGACTCGCGCTTCACCGCAAACTTGCCGTCCTCCGACGTCAGGCTGAACACCTCATCGTCCTTGGCGTCCACGCACACGCCGCTGACGTTGCACACCTCCCCGCTGGCGGTGAGGGGCAGCAGAGTCTGCACAACCGGGCGGCTGCTGATGAGGCTCACAAAGCGCGTGTACAGCAGCTCCACCTTGTCAACCTCCTCGCTCACGAACTCGGAGAAGACCTCGTCCGCGATGGCCTGTGTGAGAGGGGAGACAGTGAAGTGAGTAAGAGGCGAGGTCAGCCCTAAACGCGCTGCGCAGTGCGTCTTCTGGCGCTAACGCGCCTGCGCCTCGGCAGTCGTCGGGCTGCTGCCCATCTCAAAGGACTTGACCAGGTTGTACTGGGGTCGGCGCTTGTAGTAGGAGCCGCACTTCTTGCCGATGGTGACCACCTTCACCTTGACGCCCAGCGCCGTGAGCTCGCGGATGCGAGCCTCCGACTTCTTGATGATGAAGTTGTTGTAGCCGCCGCACAGGCCGCGGTCGCCGGAGAGGATGAGGAGCAGCACCTGCGCGAGGCGGAGTAAGAAGGCGAGCCGATGCCGCGGTTGACACGGCCCGCCTGCGCGCACCGTCTTGACCGGCCGCACGGCCGTGAGCGGCACCTCCACGTCCTCGCCCGCCAGGCGCGAGTTGACGGCGAAGAGCACCTTCACCAGGTTCTCCGAGAACGGCCGGGCACCAAGCACAGCCGACTGCGCCTTGCGCACTTTGGCGGCAGCAACCAGCTTCATGGCGTCCGTGATCTTCTTCGTGTTCTTCACGCTGCCGATGCGATCGCGCAGGTCCTTCAGCGCAGCGGACACCTGCGAGTAATAAGCGTGAGCCGACAGAATGTGCGGAATGGACTCGTACTGCGCCGCTGGCGCGACACGCGCGGGCGGGCGGCCGCCGTGCTCGGGCGGCTGCAGATACAGCGCAGTGTGCGCATGCTATGCATGCGCCGCGCGCCGGCGAGGCTCAAACCCTTTAGCCGGCTGAGACGACGGCCTCCCTGAACGCCACAGGCGCCGGCGCAGCGGCCAGAGCGCAGAGCAGGGCGCACACACAGCCCCGTGCAGGCGCGCGGCGGGGCAGCGGAGCGGCGGGCGTGGCGGGGTGCACGCAGGCGCGCGGCGAGGCCTTTTTAGCCGCAACCGCGAGCCATCACATCTGCTCTTCGTGCGCACCTCCAGCGCAGCGGGCGCAGCGCTGCGGCGCTGCACGCCGCGCAGCTCCACGGTCGCCTCGCCGCGCACGGGCAGCTTGGCACCCACAAAGCTGGTGGTGAGGGGCGCAGACGCGGGCGTGCGCACACGCAGCACCACGGGCGCGGCAGAGCTCGCGCGCATCTGCGTCTGCATGGCGTGAGAGCACCGACGAAGAGGGCAACGGAAAGGCACACTCGCGGGAGGAGGGGCTACCCGCCGGTCCCGCCACGGCCCGGCGCCAGTCAGCCCCGCCTGTGTGTTGCCTGTTGGAGGCGTGGCCCGTCTTCTTGACTCCTGTGGCCATGTGCCCAACGCCAAAGCACGACTGTAGGGCCGTCTAGGATGCGCACGCAGCGTGACGGTGCTATGCTAAGTGCCGTGCGGCTATCGATTGAGAGACGGCGCTGCGGTCATTGGGTGTCTTTATCAGCTCTTGTGGCTGCGCGAAGTCGACGAATTGAGTGGGTGAAGGGGCTAACTGTGGGGGGCCGATGGAGGTGGCGAGCGGTGGCAGTCGAACAAGGGCACTTGCGCTTGCAGACGCCAAACCGGAGACTGCATGCTGGTGGCCTTCTTGAGAGGCCGGGGAGGCGTGGTGTCACTCATCTCAACCGTGCCGCCGGCCTCCATCAACTCCGACAACTCTAGCGTCAAGCCCCCGGTGAGAGCCGCCAGTCCGCCGTCAGCCTCCTGGTCAACTGCGCTATCCGCGCCACCCTGGGTGCCCGCGCGCCCGTCATACACCCGCACGTTGCTGGTGCTGCTGCGAGGCTGCGAGGGTGGGGCGCGTGAGGCGCGAAGGGTGCCAGCCTGCAGGCGGGTTTGACCCGTACAGGCACGGGTAAGTCGCTCACGCACCGCGCGCGACGGCGGACGAGGTGCCGAGGGCACCACCAGCGCGCGCAGCGTCTCTGCGTCCGGGCAGCTGTGGCGGCGAGAGCGCGGGGGGGGCGGCGAGTCCGCGCAGGCGCCGGTGTCGTCCACTGACCAGCTGCACACGGCGCTCACGTCCAGCTGGGGCGGCCGCTTGCGCTTGCACTCCAAGCTTTGAAGCAGCCCCTCGTCTAGGCTATTGCGCAGAGTGGCGCCGGAGCCCCCGTCCGAGGTGCGAGGCTGCGAGGCCTGCTGGTCAGCCAGTGGACCGACATGTCTGCCTGCCGCGCCGCACCTGCCGCGACTCCGGCATCAACACGACGCGCGCAGCAGCCGTGGCGAGCGCGCAGGCAGCAAGGCGTTGAGAAGCGTAAGGCGAAGCGCAGGAGGGAGGCGCGACGGGCGCGGGATGGGGGGGAGAAAGGCGGGCGCAGGTGCCCCGCCTGCGCCCTGCGGTGACTTCGTTGCGTTGCCGCTGGTCGGACGAAAAGCCGGGCACGGAGGACAGCGCTATCCTCCTCTCGCCTGTGTGAGTCCCGCCAGCAGACGAGCTGGCGTTATGGGCGCCTGGCACAAGCTGCGCCTTTCGCTCGGTCTGACTAAGCCCAAGGCGCGCGCGCCTCAGCGGCCCCGCACAGCGCTGCAAGCGCGTGCTGACAACCCCTCGCTCGCTGGTCGCAGGTGTGCGTGCTGGTGCTGGGTCAACCGGGGGCGGGCAAGTCAAGCTGTCTGGGCCACTTCAGGAGCGTGAAAAGCTCGTCTGAGCCCAACGCGGACGCGGCCTGCTGTGCGCACACGCTGCGCGTGTTGGGCCGGGCCGGCGGGGTGCGCAAGCTGGTAGCCGTGGACTTCAGATCGGCAGGGGAGTCGGGGGCGGAGGAGGAGAGGCGGAGGGCGCGCTTCTTTGGCTTCGCGCAGGGGGTGCTCTGGCTGCTGGACGCCAGCCAGCCAGCCAAGCTGCAGGAGGCGCAGGACGTGTTGGACAGGCGCGTGCGCGGCGGGTGATCGGGGAGTCTGTCCCAGAGCAGGCCGCCACGCTCTCATTGACCACCGCTGTCCTCCCCTTCCACACCACCGCAGGACCTTCGCGCACCCGGACCTTGCGGCAGTGCCCCTCTTCCTGGTGGTCAACCGCTGCGACGCGCCGGGCGCGCTCAGCGTAGAGCAAGTGAAGGAGATGCTCTGCCTGGTGCGACGCGCAGTTCCCACTTCTTCACCCGCCTGACGCTCACGCGCCTTTCCTCGACCCGCAGGAGTGCCTCTCCGGCGCCGCGCGCCCCTGGTGTATCGCGCCGGCGAACGCAAAGACTGGCGAAGGGCTGAGTGAGGCGCTGGGCTGGCTGCTGCAGCACGCCGTCCAACGAGGCGCACAGGAGGAGGCGGAGTCAGTCGGCGTCACGGCCATGACGATGGGCCAGGGCAAGGGCCAGGTAGTCGTGGACCTGTGGTATGGTGCCTGGGCCCTGGACCTGAACTAGGACCACCCAGCACCTGCTGTTGCGATTGCAGAACAGCGTGACGGCATATTGGCAGCCGCCGAGCGCACTGTGTCACTTCATCGTCATCTGCAAGTTCTGCTCTGCTAGTTCTGGGCATGGATCCACCGTGCGCCTGCGCCTCCGCTCAGGTGGTCAGGGCGCGCACGGCAAGCTTTGGCTTTTGGCTCAACATGGTTGAGGGCAACAACGCCAGGAATGCTGCGCAGCAGACTTCACCCTTTGCGCAGAGCGTCGGGAGAATCTCCACCACGAGCGCGAAGTCTGGCGCCTCGAGGCTCACCCTGTGCGCACGCTCCGTCGCAGCGCACGCGCGCTCCACGCCACTCGCGGCTGCCCGGATCACTTCCTGCCTCGCCGGGAGCTGGTCGCCAACCAGCACCGGGTCCAGGCCGCGACCGTGGAAGGCAACGGCAAAGACGAACGCCTCCTGGGGCAGAGACCCCGGGTCCGCTCGCGCTGCCAGGTGCGTGGAGACCAGGCGCTCTGCGGCGGGGGCGACGGCGTCCGTTGTCGCCGCGCAGCTGGTCTGGAGAGGGCAGAGGCGCACGCAGTTGAGCGGCTCGGCGGCGGCGGCCATTGCAGCAGAGACGGCCGCCAGGAGGTCCACATTCTGCGCGTCTGCCGGCGGAAGCACGTGCAGCAGCGAGACCCCTCTGGTGGCGAGCTTGAGGGGCAGGAGGCGCGTGCCTTGGGGGTAGTGCGGCAGCAGGAGAGTGGTGGCGTCCACAACAGCGGACGCCTCTTTCTTCTCTCGGCTCGTCACCAGCACAGCCGCGCACAGGCCGGCGTGCAGCTGCGCCGCGTCGCACTCCGTGAACTGGACAGCCTTGGCAGCCTTCTCCGCGTCGCTGGAGGAGGCAGCCTTCTTGGCGCGCTTCGAGGGTGGCGCGACAACGCCGTCGGGGGCCCCGCGCTTGCCCGTGTCCGCGGGCGCAGCGGCGGCTGCGGGCGCCGCAGCCTCGGTCTCCTTCTCGGCCGCGGTCTCCACCGCGGGCGCAGCCGCCTCCTCCTCAGCCATGGAGGCAGATTCGACTCACAGGGGTGGCAAGGGGCGAGCGGAGTAAGAAAACGCCAGCGTGAAACAGTGAAAGACAACGAAGAACACAACCTGACAACAACAGCTGAGTGTGGAGACGAGGATGCGAAGCGGGCTCTCAGGCGAGCTTGTGCTCCGCCAGCTGTGGGCGCTTGTGCAGCTTGTCGGAGGCGGGCGTCTCGTGCCGCTCGTACAGCGCGTTGCCGTGGCCGATGGGAGGCACGCGCGTGAGAGTCCGCGAGAACCCGCGCGCCCCGAGAAAGCCATCCAGCTCATCCATGGTGCAGCCGCCCTGGTAGTGCTCTTCCGTAGACACCTCCGTCAGGATGGCGCGCAGGCCGGCTAGCAGCGCGTTTCCGCAGCCCTGCAAGACCTGCAGCTCTGCGCCTTGCACATCCAGGTACGCGAAATCGATGCCCCTTGCGTTGATGCGACGCCGGCGCAGCAGATCAGATACAGTCACCGTCTCAACGGTGATCGCAGAGTTGTCGTCATGCAGAGCCTTGATGAACGGCATGTATTTCGCATGACCGCGGCCAATTGGGAGGAGGCTGGTCGAGATGGAGTTGTTCGTCAACGTCAATCTTATGTATTGGCCAGACTGGTTGGAAACGGCGGCCATGAGCACCTCGGAGCCACTGCCGAGCGGCATGGGCGGGAGGCCCACCTGCGCGGCTTCGACGGCTGCGCGCAGCGGCGCCTCCAGCGCCGACTGCGCCTCGATCCAGATCACGCGGCGCACGCCTGCAGCAGCATAGGCTGGCGCTTCGCTCGCCACGTTTGCGCCAATGTGCAGAACGCTTGTTGGCCTGACTCGTTGCAGCACGAGTGGAAAGTCCAGTTCGAACGTCTGGTTGCGCACCACGAAGAAGGCATACATGCCCAGGAAGATGCGCCAGCCCCACCAGGCAAGTAGCCAGGGCGCGCCCAGCAGAAAGAAGCCGGTGAGCCACAGACGCCGCACAAGCGGTGCCAGCGCGCCCAGCTCCTCCAGCGACGGCGTGAAGATGATGTTGTAGTACGCCCACTCGCCCAGGCGCGACGGCCCGCGCGAGCAGAGCCACGGCGAGAAGAAGCCGATCATCGGGGGCAGTTTTTCTTGGTTTTGTGGAATCCAAGACTCACGACTCGCCATCACCTCCCAAAGACCTTCCCTGGAGGCCTTCTTCCCTGGGGCTCCAGCGCGCGCAGCCGGCGCGCGAGCGCAGCGTGTCCGTGCTTCGCAGCCACGTCCGCAGGCGCCGCGCCCCAGCCGTCTCGCACGCCCACCGCCGCGCCCGCCGCAATCAAAATGTCCGCCAGATCCGCGCTCCCCTTGCGCGCCACGATGTGCAGCGCAGTCTGGCCGAAGCGATTGGGCGCGTCCAGGTCGCCATGTGACGCGCACAACGCAAGCATGTGGGGTCGGCCAGCCACTGCTGCTGCGTGACAGGGCAGCCACCCGTCGTGCGTGCTGAGTTCCCCCTGAGGCGTGCGTCTGTCCGTGGCGGCTTGGAGGAGCACTTGAGCGGCGTGGAGGCGCCCTTTGAGCGCGGCGATGTAGAGAGGTCCCTCGCCGGCGGCTGTGCGCACGTGCAGCTGTGCGCCTGCGTCCAGCAGCGCGGCGCACGCGTGGGCGTGCCCCGCCTCCGCGGCGTAGAACAGAGGGGTGGCGCCCCCAGGGCCCCGCGAGTCCGGCCGGGCGCCTAAGAGACACAGCGCACCACAGTGTGCCGCGTCGCCGCTCAGCGCGGCGGCGTGCAGCGGCTCGCCGCGGCGGGAGCCAGCCCGCGCGCCGTGGCAGGCTGCGGCCAGAGCCACTCGCAGGTCAGCCTCCTGGATGGCGCCGCCTTTGCAGGAGAAGACGGAGAGACGTGCAAGCTGTGCCGCCACGCGGCGCGTGCCTGCGTGTGCCAGACGCACCGCGTGGTCGGAGCAACAGAGGTCCCACTCGGTGGGCGTGCCTGCTGCGCCGCACAGTGCGAAGGGCGCCTTCGGCGGGAAGTTGCCAAGGGCGCGTGTGCGCTCCAAGATGCGTAGAGTCGGAACGGATGCGCCCACGCCCTGCCCCAGCAGCGGGCCGCCCGAGCTGCACGTGCCACCCAAGAACAGAGCCTCCA
>Ga0208951_1000139_pt1 | contig 29992 bp, 20 predicted proteins | sample GreLakmeMI27MSRF_FD_187702 | JGI IMG/M metagenome (GOLD analysis project Ga0208951, IMG submission 187702) | Freshwater lentic microbial communities from great Laurentian Lakes, MI, USA - Great Lakes metaG MI27MSRF (SPAdes) | ecosystem: Environmental > Aquatic > Freshwater > Lake | place: Great...
AGCTTGAGGGCACCAAGTGCAGCTGCGGCGCCATCATTGACGGCGACGCGGACCACGCGGACGTCTGCCCGCACCAGCACGGCGAGCGCCACAACCGGCACACGCACGTGAACGTCAAGGCCGTTCAAGAGCCAGCCCGCCAGGCCAAGTTGTCCCCTCAACCTGAGGTCCCGAACCTCGTGGAGGACACGAACGGCCGCCCCGCGGACACTGGCATCCACGAGGGCCACGGCTTCGGCGACGACGTCGTTGCCTGCTACGACGTGGTTGGCTGCGGTGCCTGCGCGCCTAGCTATGTGGAGCAGGCGGCGCGCTACGCCGGCGGCGCATGGGACGTGGCGGTCAAGAAAAAGCTGCGTAATGCGCGGCGGCTCAAAGCTGCTTCGCGTGACCTGGTGGTCATACCCATGGCCTTCACATCGTTGGGTGCGTTGCATCCCAACTACCGGGCCACGTACAAGAGCTGGGCGCTGCGTTGGGCGACGTTTGGGGAGGGTCGCAGCGAGCACGACCAGGGCGTGCTCGTGCGTTGCTGGATGGCTCGCGCTTCCGTGGCCATCCAGCGTGCGCAGTTCTACCTAGTGCGCCGCATGCGGGCGCAAGCGGAGGGCTGCGCGCATGGGAGGCAGCCAAGAGCTTGGCAGCCCCCAGACATCAGCGACATAGATGCTCAGCGCGTCTGCTGCCCTCCGCTGGAGGGCTAGTGGGCGGGCTGCGCATCGACGTCACTTCTGCTACTGAAGTGCCTGCCGGGGCTGGCGGCGCGTAACGTTTGTAAAATACTTCTCTCTCTCTCTCTTAGAGTTTGAAGTATTTGGGGGGGAAAACTGGAGTTTTTCGCCCGGCGCGCGCCGGCCGCGCACAAGCCCGCCCCCCCGTCCTGGACCTGTTGGCGGCATCATACCTGCTGGGCGCTTGCCAGATCCGATGTGGCAGTCTCACTTCAAGCGCAAACGTGTTCCTTTCGTGTACTGTTGACGTGGCAATGACATGGCAGTGACGTGGCTGGCAGCCACGTCACCAAGTACACATACAGCTGCTCTTTCGGGCGCTTGCGGTCGCTCCGCTGTCGACCACCGCTGGCTCACGACTTTCTGTCAACGGCGCGGACGACCGGGGCGGGTCAGGGTTACTGCGTTTGCGGGCGGTTTTCTGCCTCGCCTCAAATGCTCATGCTCTTGGAGTTAAAAGTTTTTAAAGGCCTATAATTTAGAGGGTTCCCCACTTTTAAACTTTCGACTCTTACCGTAAGCGAAAACTTTAAACGTAAGCGACGCAAATTTTCGCGGGGTTCCCCACAACTTCGTAAGGGAAAAGCTCCTCCTCCGGCGCGCCTGTTGCTCGTCACGGCTGCTTCGTCTGTGCCCCGCAGGGCAAGTTCCCTTGCGCGCCGACTGCCGCCCGTTTCAGCAGTGTGTGCGTGCCGTGCGCCGCGAAACGGGCACGGCACTTAAGACACAACTTCTCCTGTCATGGCCCGCTGACGCGTTCCTGCACCAAACGAGCTCATGACGCGGCGGCGGACAGAAAGCACCCTATTGCAGCGCCTGAAGCTGAAGCGCTTGGCGGAGGAGCTCCTGAGCGACGCGGACGGGCTGGAGTTTGTTCTTCTCTCTCTGGTGACTTGGAGGCGCTGTTACGCGTCCTCTCTCACTGCTCGTCCATATGAGAGCTGGTTGACACTTGTATTGCAGCAGGTGAGGTGCGCCGTTCACGTCGGCGCAAGCTATAGAGCGTGCGCGGTGGTACGTAACGAGTGCCCTCGCTGGCAGCGCACGCGCCTGTCACTCCAAGCACGCGCGACACGCTCCCGCACCCAAAACACCACGCAGAACGCGCGCACAGAAGCGCGCGTGTACCCCGGGTCGGGGCGCACCGGGACGGCGAGCGAGGCGTAAGCGAAAAGTTCGCTTACAGTTTTGTGTTACGAAGTCCGCTAACGTCAAAACGTAAGCGAAGTTTTCGCTTACAGGGTCCGTAAGCGAAAACCCTAAGCGAAAAATACGAGTGGGGAACCCTCTGGACCTTGTCGACGCAATTCACACAAAAACGGTCGACTCAAAAAATCGAACCGCTCCAAATATTGGCTATAGGCATATTTGTGGACCCTCCGCAACGTACGACAAGCAACCGCACACGTGCCGCCCTCTTGCTCCCTATGGCGGACGGTCGGCGCGAGGCCGGCTCTGCGGCCTCGGACCGCGCGCTGTTGGCCGAGTGGAGGCGCGTGCGAGAAGAGCACAGGTGAGAGGGGTAGCGTTGCCTGTGCGCTCGCTCTCTCACTCGCTCACGCGTCGCAGCGTGCACGAGAGCGGCGATTTCGTCGCCTGGCTGCTGGCTGCCGACCCGAGCCCCTGCGACGGCAAGGTTCTGAACGAGGCGGAGCGCCTGGCAGTCTTGACAGCGGCGGAGGAGGCCTCGGGAGAGACGCCCGGCGAGACGCCCCCTCGCTCGCCCGAGCACCTGGCGCGACGGCAGGTGCAGCTCGTCTTCTGCTGGACTGCGCCGCAGCCGGGCTCGGTGGACGCGCTGGTGGCACGTCGCCTGCGCGCGCTGTTGCGCCACCGGGCGGCTGTGCAGCGCGAGCTGAAGCGGGGGGCGGCCACGCCCGCCCTCGCGAGGCACGTGACGCCTACACGCGCGGGCGAGGTGGTGGCTGATGAGTCCGCTCCGCTCACTGCTGTTAGCTCGCTCTACCTGGCCCTGTTCGCACAGCTGGCTGCCGAGGGGGCGCTGGAGAGCGAGGTCGCCTCGGGCGCCGTGTTTCGCGCCTTAGCGCCGGCGCTGCTGGCGGCGCCGCCTCTGTCTCTCGCCGGCGCGCCCGCCCGCGCTGCGCTTGCGCCACTGCGCGCCTGGCTGCTGCGCGCTGCCGCCGCGGACGCGGGAGGCGCGCCGCGTGCGCTGCTCGCCTCCCTGGCTGCTGCTCGGGGCAACCTGCTGGACCTGCTGGCGGTAGCGCCCAAGCTGCTACACGCCTCCGACGACAGCGCCGTCAGTCTCACCACTCGACGTGCCACTGCGGCGCTGCGCTGTGCCGCACCCGCGGCGCCGGCGGCACACCTCACACCCTGTCCCGACGACGCCAGCTTTCTAGGATCTCTACCCCTGCCCGCTGCCACTGCCGGCGGAGAAGACGGCATCGCAGCCATGGCGTGCGGTGGAAAGCATCTGTACGTGATGCACGTCGGCGGCATGCTGCGCAAGGTTGGCACCGGGCTGGGGGGCACTCGCGCGCGTCAAGTGATCGCCTCTGTGCGCCTCTTCCACAACGGCGCCGTCGCACCACACGCCTGCTGCCTGGCGCTGCATGGCGACACGCTGTTTGCGCGCGCCCCTGCGCTGTCTCCCGCCGTCTTTCTGGCGGTCCACGCGCCGTCCATGGCGCTCCTCGGGCGCGTCATGGCCGCGGGCGCATCCATGCCGGGCGACCTGCTGAGCTGCGAGGGCAACGGCGCATGGCCGCACTTCTGCGCCGCCGAGGCGTCGTCGTCACGACACGAGGATGGCGCAGCCTTAGACTCGGCCGCGGCGCTGACCGTGGCGCTCTCCGATAGCGCGCCGGTGGTCGTCAGCGACGGCGTGCAGGTGCACTTCGTGACGCTGGTGGCAGGCAGGGGCTCAGGCTCTGAAGGGTCGTTCATGGTGCACTCTCATGACCCGCGGCAACGCTGGCGCCACAGCGCCTCTCTGAGGCTTCACGCCTCGACGCTTCCGGGCGGCCGGGACAGCCCCCCCTGCCTGCCCGCCGCGGCGCTGCGACACGGCACCTGGTTCGCGGGCGCGGGGTGCCTGTGCGTGCTGCTGTCTCCCGCGCTCGCCTCCGCAGCGCGCGGGAGGGGCGCGCTCTTCATGCTGCGCACCTTCTCGCTGGCTGACGGTCAGGCGCTGGCGGAGTGCGACGCGGGGCTGGCGCCGCTGCGGCGCTGCCTGCTGTTGAGAGGCAGCGCAGGCAACAGCTCCTGCTCTGAGGCTGTGCGCCTCGCCTCCTTCCAGGGATGGCCTCACATGCAGCACGCGTTTGCGCACCCGGCGCGCATGGCGGCGGCGGGGTTCTCCTTCTCGCCCGAGGTCGACAGGCCGCCACACCCGTTGCGGCCGCCCGTTGCGGCCGCCTTTGAGAGCTCCTCAGACCGCTGCCTCTGCTTCTGCTGCAACCTGGCGCTCATCTCGTGGCTGCCCGAGGATGAGCCCTGGTCGGAGCACCGGCGGCACACGCCCGAGTGCGCGCACGCGGCGGGCAACCATGGCAGCAGCAACCAAAGGATGGCGACGCCGCGGCTGGCCACGGTGTGGGACGTAAGCAGCGGCGTCTTCTGGGCCGCGCCAGCCTGCGGCGCGGCAGACGCGATGCCAGAGAGCGGCGTGAGCGCCTCCGCCTGGCGCGCACCGGTGGCTGATGCTCCTCTGCAGAGTTCGCCGCCCATCAGCCATCACAGCCCGGTCGCCCAGCCCTTCTTCCTGGAGCTGCTGGACGCTATCGACACGCACCTGCAGCGCAGCCTGCCCTCCACTGCAGACCGACTGGCGGCGCTGCTGCAGCTGTGGTCCCCTGGCGGAAAGGCGGACGTCGCAGCGCGGCCTCCGCCCGCATCCGTGTTTGCGCTGCAGCCGGACGCGGAGAGCTTCGGCACGCTGGCCACGCTGCTGGAGGAGGAGGAGGCGCGGGGCGAGGCTGGGCTGCTGATGCCGCTGCTGCTGCGTGCCCTTACTGCCTGTCTGCACGCCGCTACCGTCCACGATGGCGGCGACGCGGCGTGCTTCGGCTTGGCTCTCTCCACCGCTGCAGGCGGCCCTGCCGCCACGCCGCCAGCCACCCGGCTGCGTGCGAGTCTCTTGCGATGCTGCGGCTCTCCGCAACTCGCGGTGCTTGCCGCCAACGCCTTGTGCACCGGCATGGACCTCCTGTGGCCGTGCGGCGCTGACCAGGCGAGCCTCCTGGGCGCATGCTGCGGCGCTGACCCCTCCACTCCCTTGCCCCCGAGCCTCACCAAGCAGTTGCTGCCCCGGCTGGCGCGCTGCGCGCTATTGCCTCGCTTTCTGGCGGACGCAAAGCACCCCTTGGCGGCGACGCTGCGGGGCGTGCTGCTCAGCGTTCTCACTGGGCGCACCATTCGCGAGCTGTGCGCCGTTGTGCCCTGCCGCACAGCCGGCGCCACGCCTGCGCCGCCGCCGACGGAGGCTGAGCCCGAAGCTGCGCACGCAGCCGTTTCTCTGCTGAGCAGCTCCGCGGCGCTGGGCTGCAGCGAAGAGCGCGGCGAGGCTGTGGCGCTTCACGTGGCGCCTCTGCTGGCGGCTGCGACGGAGCTTCTGGGCGCGGCTGCAGCCAGCCTGGCTGCAGGCGCCTCGCCAGCCTTCATCGGCGCCACGCTGCGCCGCTCCCTGCTCGCCTCCCTCCTGCCAGACGCGCTGTGCGAAGCCCTCGCGTCGCACCCCGCCGCAGCCACGCTGGTGCCGCAGCTTTCTCTGTGCGCAGCCGCGCTGGCGCGCCTGCCCCCGCTGCCCTCCGAAGCTGCCCCCACCCCTGCCGGGAGCGGGGCTGCGGCCCCGGCTCCTCCCCCGCCCATGCGCGTCTCCAGGGCGGTGGTGCTACAGAGCGCCCACCCCTGCGACGCGCGTGCCGACTGGGAGCGCGCCGTGTGCGTGCCGGGCGCCGCCGCGCTGCGGGTCACCTTCGACAGCCGATGCTCCGTGGAGCGAGGCGCGGGCGGCGTGTCCCTGTACGCCGGCCACGGGCGGCGACAGCCCCTGGGCGTGCGCTACACCGGCGGCGCCCGCTCCTCGGCAGGGGCCGCCTCGTGCTGGCCCGCCACGGCGGTGCACGTGAGCGGCGACACCCTCACGCTGCGCTTCGCAGCCGAGGGCGGCACGGGGCGGGAATGGGGGTGGAGGGTGAGCGTGGAGGGGCTCATTCCCCTCCCCCCTCCGCAAAACCTCCCCTGGCTCGCCGGACTCGCGCGACTCCTCGCATCTTGCACCGGCCGCGCCGCGGCGTGGCTGGCCGCTCCCCAAACCCTGGCCGCTGATGCCCCCTGGAGGCCCGCCAGCGAAGCTTTGCACGCGCTCACAGCGGCAATGGCCACCAGCAGCGCGTCGGGTGCGCAGGCGCCCGCGGATGCTTCCACGCCCACGCCATCCCGCGTCATGCAGCAGCTGCGGAGAGGCGACTGCGACGGCGGTGTCCTGGGCAAGCTGCGCAGCCTCTGCGGGGTGCCGCCCCGGCCGGGCGCATCGCGCCTGGTGGGGATTGCGGAGGCGTCGTTCGTGGCGGCAGCGCTGCATGCTGCGGGGCTGATTGGCTCGGCGGACATGTGCGTAGACACGCTCAAAGCACAGGGCGCTCGTACTCTGGAGTGTGGTGTGGACGCGGCACTTCTCGCAGCCTTGGCAACCCTCTGGCGAGCTGCGGCGCCCTTCACGGCGCACTTTGCGCAGCGGCGGCAGGCGCTGGTCGCCGCCAGAGGCGGCGCCGCCGACGATCAGCTGCAGGAGCTTCAGCAGGGGCTCCAAGACGGACTGGAGGCTGTCCTCTCCCTGACGAAACCGACGCCGAGTGAGGCGGAGCTGCTCTCGCCGGCGCGCGTGGCCTGCGTGGCGGCCGCGGTGGCAAAGTTCATGAGCGCAGTTGCGGGCGTGGACAAGGGCTTGCTGCACGCCGCGCGTCTCGCGGCTGATAGCAACGCAGAGCGCCGCGCATCCGGCTTTGCTGCCGCTGCCGCCGCCGCTGAGGCGCTGGCTCGGGGCTCTGGGTGTGGCGCGGGGCCACTGCTTGGCCCGCTGAGCGCAACGCTCCTTCGCACCGCTGCCGAGCCGCTCGCCCCGCCAGCCACGCGCGCCACGCACGCGCGCCTCGCCGTCGCGCGCACATCGCTGTTGACAGCCGCGCTGCGCCTGCTGCCGCGCAGCCTGGAACAATGTACGGCGACAGACAGCTCTGAGGAGCCTGCCCTTGCGGCAATGTGCCTCCTCGACAGCCTTCCCCTCTCCGCGGATGACGTGCCTCTGTTGCGCGATGCGCATGCAGTCGACGCGCTGTGTGCCCTGGCGCGTTGCTGCCTAGGCAGGGCAGCCCCTGAGGGGGGAGCTGTTATGCGCGTGCGCGACTCTGCAGTGGCCACGCTGCGTTTGTTTGCAGCGACGCCTGCGTTGGCGGCGCTGCAGCGCGAGCTGGCGGAGGGTTGCGCGGCGACGCTGGAGAAGATGCTGGCTGATTACCAGCACGCTGCAAAGACTGCCAGTGGGCCCTCCGCGACTACCTTTGAGGCGCCGCTGCTGGCCATGACCCGACTGCTGCGCACCTGCCTGACAGTCTCGTCGTGCGGCGCAGAGGCCGGCGCTGTGGCGGACGCGGCGCTAGGCGCTGCACAGCTGGCGCCGCCCCGCCTCGCGCGGCCGCTGCTGCGCCTCTTTGCCGCGCTGCATGCGTGCATTTGCACGGAAGAGGCGACCGGGGAGGAGCTGAGGCTGACACCTCGCCTGGCTGCGCTGCTGAGGCTCTGCGGCGGCGCCACGCTGGCTGTTTGCGCGGCGGACCCGACGCGCCACGCGCCAGCTGCCAGCATGCCCTGCTGGCACCCGTCGCCCCATATCATGCTCGCAGATGCGGCACCTCACGAAGGGCGCCACGCCGGCGCCGCAGCTGTAGCAGCCGCAGCTGCTGAGGCGGCCGTCGCGCTGCGCATGCTTCTGCAGATGGGCCCGACACACGCCGGGCGTGCGCTTGTCGCTGCCTGCGTCGCCGCCGCCCAGCAGGCGGGTGAACATTTGCGCGCACACTCCGCTGAAAGCGCGCCGGCAGATGAGGACGCGCTGCCCTTTGCCATGGCGATGTTGGCCGTGTGTGGCGGCACGCACGCGTCTGGCTTTGCACGGGCAGGCGCGCCAGCGCTGTGGATGCCCACCCCTCAACGTGCCCCGTTTCCGCCAGCCTCGCTTGAGGCGCACGGCGCGGCGCCTACCCGCTGCGTGGTGGTCTCGGCGCCGGACGCCGCGGACGCGGTGCAGGTGGCCGTGCTGCGCTCCTCCGTCGAGGAGGTTGAGGAAAAGAAGGGCGTCAAGATTGCACCAGGGCGCATCCACGTGCGCGACGTGCCCTCAGACCGCCTCAAAGCGCTGCCCGCCTGCGAGCTGTCGCCCCACGCCGCCGCCGCCTTTGCGCCAGCCGTCGCCGCGCTCGCAGCTGCGCTGCTGGAGACCCCCGCCACCCCCGAAGGCGACACAACTACAGCGCACCTGGTCAGCGCAACCGCTCTGCGCGCGCTCACCGCGCTGCTCTCTGGTCCGCCCGGCAGCAGCCAGGCTGCATCTGAGGCGCTGATGGCGTGCGACGCGCGCTTGCTGACGCCCATTAAGCGGGTGGCAGCGCAGATCATGCCGCCGACCCTGCGTTTCAATGCGGAGGAGCTGCAGGCGCGCATCGTGCCCGCCCGGCTGGCGCAGCTGGAGATTGCAATGCACGGCGAAGTGCCTGCGCTGGAGGCGGAAGTGGTCGCCGCCGCCGCAAGGGTCGGGAACAGTCCGGAGCTGGCTGAGGCTGCTCCGAGGAGAACGATGGGTGCCTCGCGGTCACTGCTTCGCGTGCCGGTTTCGGGGAGCACCCAGGCTGACGTGGCTGACTCCGTGGTGCTGCCGCGGGTCAGGAACGAGAGCCCTTCGTCGCTGTTGTCCGACGGCGACGAAGTCTCCGACGGCCCGGCCAATGAGGAAGCTGAGGGAGTAGAGAGTGACGAGAGCGAGGACTCCAGCGCTCCCGTAAACCAGCCTGGCCTGGGTCTGGCCATGTCCGCGCTGCCTGAGCCTGATGGGGAGCCTCAGGAAGGCCCCGCCTGGCCCTTCCCGACACTGTCGCAGCTGGACGCTGACCAGGAGATGGATGCAGACGCAGGCGAGCTGCCGAGCGCAGTGGAATTGGTGTCACGAACCGGAACCCCCCAGACCAGCCGGCGAGCCGGCTACCGCCTGCCCGCGCTAGTGAGCTCGCAGGCTGGCGAGTCTGCTGGCGAGACTGCAGAGGACGTGCATGCCGTGGATGGCATCGTGGCAAGCCTGCTGGAAGATGCGACGCCGCCCACCCGGGTGCGCCGCATTAGTGCCCCTGGCATCGCCCGCGTCCCGTCGCCGCCATCTGTCGCCCGACCGCTCTCCGCCGCCACGGACGCTTCTCAGGAGGAGCTGGCTTTGTACGGAACCCTCTCCATGGGCGGCCCTGCCTGTGGGGCGGTGCTGGACCAGGGGCGCTGCCTGCACGAGCACCCTGCGCTGCACTGGCGCAAAGCCTCGCGCGGCGGCTGGCCCGTCCTGGAACAGGCGCTGGTGTCGCAGCTGCGTGCGGGCACCTCGCACGTTTGGGTGACCGGCCCCGGGTGCGGGGGGCATGCGCTGTTCTTGGGTGAGCGCGCAGGGCGCTCGCTCATGCGATTCACGGACAGCGAGCGCGGCGTTTCGCGCGTGGCGTGGGTGGGACCCGAGGCGTTTGGCCGCGTGACGTGGCACAGCGCGCACCGCGCAGGCACACCCCAGTCCGACGAGCAGGACATGCTCGAGCTCGACAACATGGAGGCCGCCTGCTCTGCGCATGCAGCGCTCTGTGCGCGCGCCGTTCTCTCCGCGCTCGTAACCGCAGTCGACGGTGAGCCGCCTGCACAGCTAGCTGCAGCGATGGGCGGCGTTGGTGCATTTTGCGGCGCGCTGGCGCGCCATGCTGTTGACCACGCGCCCCGCTACGACATCCCCAGTCCCGAGGAAGAGAGCGTGGATGCATCGCCTCTGGCGCCTTGGTTGCGGGTGGCGGTGAGGCTGGTGCGCACAGATGGCGACTCTCCCTCCGAGTGCACCGATGCTGTGGAGGGCTTTGCGGCTGATGCGCTGGCGCATGCTGCGAGCGTCCGCTGGTGGCCGAATGGATCGATCCGTCTGGAAACACCCCACCCGCTTGGCTGCCAGGGCGGAGATGCGCTTGCCCCGTGGCGGCAGGGGCTGCAGGTACGGGCGCCCGGCGCTGCTGCGCTGCTCCTCCGCTTCGACGACCGCTCCGCCTTGGAGCCGCCCGCCGGCACGCTGGCCGTGAGTTGGGACGCCGCCTGCACCGCCACCGCCGCCAGCTGCTACGGCTCCTCGTCCAGGCGGAGCGGAGGCGGCGGAGGCGGCTTCCAGAACTTGGCGATGGTGGGGGACTCCGCCTGGCTGCGCCTGCACGGAGATCCGGCATCCGCGGCGCTGAGCGACTCCTGGGGCGTGCGCTTGGACGCCATCCCGCTCGGCACGCGTCCCAGCGAAGGCACCCCTGCGCCGCCGCTGGGCGCGGGAATCCTGGTTGCCCATGCGCTGCTGGACGCATCGCTGCTGATGCACCACGGTGCACGCGCACGCGTCGCCACAGCCGCTGCATCTTACGCGCTTTCTCGCGACGCGCAGCCGAGCGGCAAGCCCGCGGCGCTGCGCCTGCTGGCGCGCTTGCTGCTCCTGGACGCGCGGTTGCTGTCGCCTGAGAGCGCCGCGGCGCTGCTGTGCGCCCTACAGCGTCAGTACAGTCTGGAGATGGATGTCAACGCACCATCCGGGCCGTGCTCAGCCTTCCTGGCTGCGCTGACGGAAACGTGCGTGGCGTTGCGCTGCGGCTCGCCCCCAGCGCCGCACAGCTGCTCGCTTGGACTGCTGCCGCAGCAGCGCGGGGCCGCCTGTCTTGTGACGCCCGACGGCTTGTCGGCTCACAACCGGGCCGCCACGGGTCACGCCGGCGCCGCCCTGGTGCGCTGCTCTGCGGCTGCAGCCGTGCGGCCCGGGGAGGCTGGCTACTACGAGGTCACGCTGCGCACGGGCGGCAAGGCGCACTTCGGCTGGTGCCTCTCCGACGCCGTGCTGGGCGGAGAGATGCCGCCTGGCGAGCCCAGCGGACACCTGGGCATCGACGTTGATGGCTGGGCGCTGGACGGAGCTCAGTCCAGTCCTCGCTTTTGCGCCCGCAAGGCTGGCGCTGCTAGAACCGCCCGCTTTGTGCGCACGCTCTTCACCTCCTCCTGGAAGCCGGGCGACGTGCTGGGCTGCGGCCTGCGCGTGGTGGCGGAGGAGGGCGCCCCGGCTGGGGGCGCGCCTGCCTGCCACGTCGTCTTTGCCTTCTGGCTCAACGGCAGAGCGCTGGGCGAGGCGACCGAGGCGCTGGAGCTGCGGCCCGGCTGCGGCTTTGTGCCCGCCGCCAGCCTGGGCCCGCGCGAGTGCGCCTCCTTCGCCTTTGCGCGCGATGCCCTGCAGAAAGGGGCCGCCCCCACAGGCTTCAGTGGCACGCTCAGCGCGGCCACAGGCGGCGCCTCCGCGCCCGAGTGGTTGGAGGCGGCCGCGGAGCTGCGCCACGTCGCGCTGGCGCTCCTGGCGAGCCAGCCGCCGCCTGAGGCGTTTGCCTCGCTCGCGCGCCGCGCGCACCCCGTTCCAGGCGCTCCCGACGACGCTGCGCACGCCGCCGCGCCTTCGGGGTGGTGCCTCGCGCACGACGCGGCGCTGTGCCACGCCGCGACGGAGGCGAGCGTCTCGCGTCTGGTGGACGTGGCGCGTCTGTGCACCGAAGACGTGAGCGAGGCGGCGCTGGTGCCCTTCGGCGCGGCTGCTCTCGCCTCTCGCCTGTCGCTGCTGCGCCTGCTGGCCGCCCGCGTGGCCGCGGCGCTGCCGTTGCTGGACCACAGCGCCCCCGGGCAGAACCAGCAGCTGCTGCGCGCCGAGCCGCAGCCGCCCTCGCCCGCTGGTGCATCCCTCGCCGCCTGCGTCTCCGCCCTACGCGATGCGCTGCTGCCTGGCGCCACCTGCGCCTTCGCGGAGCTGCTGCTGCAGCGCAGTGCCTCGGCGGTGGAGCGCCCGTCGCTGTCGCTCAACCGGGCGCGCGCAGCCGCCGTGGCCGCCGGCTCCGGGGGCGCTGCGCGGGGGGCGCGCCAGGGGGCGCTCTTCTGGCAGGCGCACGGGGCGCTGCGGGCTCGCTCGCCCTCGTCGCTGAGGCAGCCGGACCGCGCGTGGACGGTTCACCTGGAGGGGGAGGGAGCTCAGGACTTGGGCGGGCCCTACTGCGAGTCCCTCTCCGCCCTCTGCGCAGAGCTGCAGAGCGACAGCGCCGCCACCGTCGTCCCCGCCCCGGCGCCGCTGCTCGTGCCCACGCCCAACGCGCGCACGGGCGTGGGCGCCCGCCGAGACTGCTGGCTGCCAAACCCGGGTGCCGCCTCCGCGGGCGCGCTGTCCCGCCTGCGCTTCCTGGGCGCCCTGCTGGGCGTGGCGCTGCGCACGGGCGTGGCGCTGGACCTGCAGCTGCCGCCGCTGCTCTGGCGCGCGCTGGCGGGCGCCCCGCTGCGCGAGTGCGACTGGGCGGAGGTGGACGCACTCCACAGCGACGCGCTCTGCCGCCTGGAGCAGGCGCCGGAAGATGCCCCTCCGGAGGAGCGTGCACAGCTGCTGCCCTTGTGCGGGTGGACGTTTCCCCGTCTGGATGGCGCCACCCTGGCGCTGCCTCAGGCACCCGCTGAGGAGGAGGACGTGAGCTGGGCGCAGCGCCACGCCTACGTGGCAGCTGCGAGCGCCGCGCGCCAAGAGCAGCTGGCGCCTCAGCTGGCCGCCCTGGCGTGCGGCGTGGCGTGCATCGTGCCGGCCGCGCTGCTGCGGCTGCTCTCCCCGCGCCAGCTGGCGCGGCGCTGCTGCGGCTCCTCAGACGTGGACGTGGCGGCGCTGCGCGCAGCCTCCACGGTCTCCGGCTGTTCGGCCGACGAGCCTCACCTGGGCTACTTCTGGACGGCGTTGGCGGACTTCACCCCCGCGCAGCGACGCGCGTTCCTGCGCTTCGCCTGCGGCCGGTCCCGCCTGCCCCCCGGGCACGTCAGCGTCGCCGGACGCGGCCTGGAGCTGCAGCCGCTGCTGCGCACGGCGGGCTCTCCGGACGCGTACCTGCCCGTTGCGCACACCTGCTTCTTCTCTCTCGAGCTGCCGCGCTACAGCAGCCTGGAGGTGACACGCGCGCGGCTGATGTACGCAGTCTCGGAGGGGGTGGCCATTGACACGGATCACGCTGTGCGAGACGCGAGGGCATGGCGAGACCTGCCCGCAGCCACCATGAGAGAGACGCTGACGGGGCGTGAGACGGACCTCGCCTGAGGGAGCGACCCAAAACAACAATTACCTGCCTCTTTTGGCAATACAAAATGCGCGTGCTAGCATAGCCATACAGCTGGTGGGAGTGCGCGATGCAAGGTCAATCAACGAAGCAGCATCTGCGTGGCCTGGTCATTCAGCAACGCAAGCCCCGCAAGCGCATCCTCTGAGCTCCCCCCGCTCAGCATCAGCTCCAGCAAGTGTCTTCCGCTGGCAGGCGTGCTAGAACCACCGGTCACCTTGTTTTGGAGGTTGGCGGCGCTGTTCTTGAGGTTTTGAGTGGTTGAGGGTTTCACCATAGTGAAAATGTAGCTCCCAATGCCCAGCAGCACGCTCACGAGAATCAGGTCCAGACACAGCTTGTGCGGCTGGCGCATCTCCATGAGCAGTGCCTTGAGTTTGCTGTTTGCCGTGCGCAGCTCGGCGGTTGCGTCGGACGTCTTGGTGTCGATGCTGTCCATCAACGGGTCCTGCTTCTTCAGCTCGTCGTTCATGGCGCTGGACATGTCCTTCAGCGTGCGCAGCCCCTTGCTGATCTGTTCAAGACCCACGTCCTGCTTCTGCTTGGACTGCATAAACTCGCTGCGGAAGCCCTGGCTCTCCTCGCTGTGCTCCATGCTCAGAGGATTGAGCTGCATGTTGTTCACGTCCACTGAGATGTTGATTGGGCCGGCTTGCGCCAACAGCTTGTCTCGCCGCTTGCGCTTGTCATGTGCCGTGCCGTCGGGAACGGCCTCCAGGTCGCGCTCAATGGCGTCGATCTTCTCCAAGCGCTCCTTCTTCTTCTCCTCGGGCAGCTTGCGCGCCTTCTTCTTGGAGAGCTTCACCAGGTCTGGCAACTGCGCTCGCAGCTTCGCCTTCTCGCGTCGTATCTCCGCGTTCACCTGTGCCAGCATCGCGCGGTTGCGCTCCCCCTCAGCCTCCTTGGCTTTCTGAATGGGCGCAGCGGGAGCAGGTGAGGTGGGCGCAAGGAGGAACCCTACACTCAAATGGCGCAAAGGGCAGAGAGCAAAGGCACACGCGTGGGCACACGCGTGTGCAGGCAGCAAGTGCAGACACCCAGGTCAGTGCGCGCTTTGTGAGCACGAGGGCGTGCCTCCGTGAGCGTCGCTATTTGCATCTGAAAGTCCATCACCGCCTCGCCAAACTGGTCGCCCGGGTTCATCAGCCGGTCCCGGTTCTCCTCTTTGGTGTACTTCTCATACTGAAGGCGCGCCAGGCGTGAGGCTGGCCTGCCGTGCGCAGCGGTGCAAGCATGCGCAGGCGCAGGCGCACCTTCTTCCATATGAACTCGCAGCGCGTTATTAAATCCATTGTCGTCATCTTGGCAGACGCGGGTGCGCCCAGGCGCAGGAAGGCAGGAGGGCCAAGATGGAGGAGGCGGGGGCGACAGATTGTGAAAATTCTCAGGCACTGTAGAGCGCTCTAGTAGGAGGTGTTTGTTGTTGTCCCGCGCTACACAAGCTAGAAGCTACGCGGCGGGCGCCCCTGCGCCAGCGAGGCCAACCCAATAGGAGCCTCCATGACCGGCGGAGCCCGGAGGGTCTTCAAAGAGCCGCACCGCCTGTGGGTGCCTATCCAGCAGTGCCTTGCCCCGCCGGGCAGCGCCATCGGGTACGCGAAAACGCTCCAACAGCTGCTGGATGCGGTAGCGCTGCCCCGGCTGCGCGGTCAGAAACTCCACCAGCCTCGCCACAAACGCCTCCTCATCGAAGGGTAGCTGGTGCTGATGCCGTTGGTGCCGAAGCGCGCTACCTGATGGCGCCGCAACGGGTGCATCGGCAGCTCTGAGCGGCGGCGGCGGCGGCGGCGGCGGCGGGGTTGCCGTTGGCTCTGTGCGTAGCCCTACGAGCCAACGGTCAGTGCCGGGCGGCTCCTCGCAAATCTCCAGCTCGCGGTGTGAGCCCAGCACGAGCTTGCTCTTGCGGTCCCTGAGCACCGCGGGCTTGGGGCAGTCGTACCCCACCTTAGTAAGCAGGACCTTTTCGCTAGGATTGGGCCAACCGCGCAGATATGCCAGCACTTGCGCAACCCAGGCAGCCTCCTCCGCGCTGCCAGCTGGCTGCGGCTGCTGCTGCGGCTGCTGCGGCGGCGGCTGCACGGTTGGATTGCCTGCGCCTTGCCGCAGGCGTACAAAGCGGCGCTCTGGATGCGTGGGATCCACGCCCAGCTCCAGCACATCCGCGTGAGACAGCAGCACGGGCCGCAGGCCGCGCTGCTTGAGCGACTGCGGCAAGGGGCAGCCTGTCCGGTCTCCCAACTGAGTCAAGAGGCACTGTCCGCCTTGCCGAGTGTGCAGGAAAGCGACCACGCGCGCCACATACGCCGCCTCGTCCGCGGCGTCGTCCTCGCCCGCGGGCGAAGGCGCAGCTGTGGGCTGCGGGGGGGCAGCGGCCAGCTTGGCCGGCGGGCGCAGCCGAGGTTGAGGAGCAGGCTGCGCCGGACGCCCGTTGAGCTGACTGGTGTTGGCGTGCCATACGAAGAGCGAGCGGCCGCCGGGGCGTTGGGCCTGCGCGAGCGGGGCGCGAGCGGCTGAGGCAGGCAGAGCCGCCGGCGCCGGCGGCGCTAGAGGATCAGCCTCAGCGCGCGGCGCAGCGGCGCGTGGCGCGCCCCGTGCCGCGCTCTGTGCCGCGTGTGGCTGGCCAGAAAAGCCGGGCGGCAGCAACGACGCCTGCGCCGGCCTAGTCGCCGGCGGCGGCAGTAAGGAGGGTTGCGGTGCCTGCGAGGGTTGCCTCGCCGACAGCGACACGGGCGGCGCGTAACGCCGCACGGCGGCCTGCGTCCCAGCGGGTGGCGCCGCCGAGGACCAGGACGCACAGGCAGCTGCGAAGGCGGCGGCAGTAGGGTCTCGGAGAGAAGCGTCCTCTAAGCGCTGCCGTAGAGAGGCGGTGAGGTCGCCCTGCTCCGCGTGGGCCATGAATGCCGAGGATACGGAGAGGCGAGGGCAGCAGAGTACGCAACTCGAGTGTTCGACCGACGTCCTCAGCGGCCAGTTCTTCCTCTCACACGTCGTCTTGCTTCTTGTGGCACGCGCAGCAGTGAACTAGAGAGCACTACACAAACACACGCTGGGTCTCTATGCAGCCGCCTGTGCGAGCTTGGCGGTCTGGGCTATGGCGATGTCCCCGTAGGGCTGCGCCTGCTGCAGGTCCAAGAAGCCGCCCGTCTGCAGCACCAGGAGCTCGAAAAACAGGCGCGCAGCGTGACCCTTGCTCTCTCCGGCCAGGAGGGGCTCCAGCGCCAGGGGCGCGGGCGGGACGCCCTGTGAGCAGTGAGCGTCCGGGGCGCTCGCAGCAGCGGCGAAGGAGCGCTGTAGAAAGCCGAGGACGTAGCGCGTGCGCTTCGACCAGGCGGGCGGGCCCGCCTCCGCGGCCTCACCGCTGGCCTCCCCAGGCGCCTCCTCCTCCACCGCATCCAGCGCCGCGCCCAAGGGCACCGCCGCCCCGCCGAAGGAACCACCGCCCTCGCTGCGCGCAAAGGCGCCGTACGGCGGCGCATCGCCGTCGTCATCCTCGAAGGCGCCGCCCATGCCCAGGTCGCCGCCGTCGTCGTCGTCGAACGCAAAACCCGCGTTTGCAGCATCACCCTCCTCCTCTGCGGCTGCGGAGGGCCCCGCCGGTGCAGCCTCCTTGCGCCGCGTGGCCGCCGCGGCCGCTGCGGGGAGGTCTCTCACGAAGAGTGCGCGCAGGGATGGGCAGGCGTTGGCGGAGATCACAGCGGGCTTTGCGAGGAGCTCGTCAACGCTGAGCGGCACTGCGGCTCCGCGCGCGTGCGGCAGGCCCGTGCGGCGGTGCAGCAGGTCCGACACGTCCGACAAGGCGGCCCGGATCTGTGCGTTGCTCAGCACCACGTAGCTGTCCAGCTTGAACTTTCGCTTGCGGGCCTTCTCGGCCTCCGGAGCTGCAGCGCGCTCACGCGCAGCGCCCCGCACGGGCGACGGCGCCAGACCGCCAGCGTGATCTCCAGGCGTGCCGCCTACGCTGTCGCCCGGCGTCGGCATCGCAGCGTCTAGGTCCAGACTACCAGCCAAGGAGCCGCCGCGCGCGCCCGCATCCACGGGCAGGCTGCCTCCAGGCATGTCCTCGAACTCCTCCGGCATCGGCACGAAGTGGTCCTCGTCGTCCAGGCCCAGCGGAAGTTCGGCGTTGCGATCCTCAGGCACTGCTGCCAGGCTAGAATGCCGCCGTGCGCTTCCCGGTGAAGCGGCACGGAACAGCTCCGGCTCCTCCGTCTCCATCAGCGCATCCTCGTCTTCGGGCAGCACGCCGTATTCAAATTCTGGGGAGGGAGTCAGGGCTTGCTCGTGTGCCGAACGCCCGAGCCTGCGCGCCTTCCTCGCCCGCATAGGCAGCCAGGTCGCCCAGGAAGGGGTCACCCAGGTCGATTTGCTCCTTGGAGGCGAGGGGCCTGCGCGAGAAGAGCGTCAGCGCCGCGCATGCCGAAAGCCTGGCCTCCGCGCGCGAGTGTGGGCTGGCGCGACGCGCGGCGGCGTGGCGCAGCGTGTCGCGGCGTAGCGCCTGCAGAGCGCCGAGGTGCGTTGCGGGGCGCATTGCCGCCACTTTGAAACCTAGGCCAATTGATGGTGCCGTTTCGCCGCGCCCCGTCCCGCCGCGCGCCCAGGCGCGGCAGCCCAGCTGGCGAAACGGCCGGGCGGGCGCGCACTCGAGCTGCAGCTGGTAGGAGCTGCCCGGGTTGGCGTAGAAGTCCAGGCTCTCATAGTCCAGCTCCGGCTGCGTGATGCTCGCCAGCGGCGCGGTCAGCGCCTCCGGCGCCAGGTCCACCGACGCGCCCGGATGGAAAGCCTGCGCGCGCAGAGGGTGGGCGGATATGTGAGCAGAGCGCAGAGCGCTCTTTCCCTTCGCTCCGCGCCTGTCGGATTTTCACCAGCGCCTCCGCCGAGTCGCGGTGCAGGAAGTCCAGCTTGCGGTTGTAGATGCGCACCACGCCCAGCAGCAGCTGACCGGAGAGGCGCAGCGCCAGCGGCACCTTTTGGTGGTTGAAGGTCTGATGGATGATGGTGTCTGCTCGCCGCGTGTGCGTTAGACCAGCCGGGTGGTCAGCGTCGCGAGGGCGGCGCACCGCAGGACTCGGCGAGATCTGTCTCCGAGACCTGGCTCTTGCGCAGCTTGGAGGCGTTGACGCTGTGCGCCGCTATCCACACGGTGCCCAGCGGGCCTTGCTTCGCAAGGATGAACTGCGACCAGAACATGGCGTCTCACAGAGGAGGCGGAGGCGAGGCGTGTGGTCGGTGATGACGTCACCACAGACAGAGTCCCCCCGCCTGCTATCCACCTGAATAATGTCTGCTCCCGCCGTTCTCGCGCCTGGCACGGAGGTGACGCTGTGCTACTTGGACACGGCCGTGCTGAACGGCGCGATTGGACGCGTGACTGGTCCGCTCAGCGACACTGGCCGCCTGCCCGTGGTACTCCTCTCGCCACCCGCGGCCTGCCGAGCTTTCCCCGGCGGCGTCAAAGTGCGCCCGTCAAGCGTGCGGCCTAGGCAGCCACAGCCTGCGCCCGCGCCGGCCCGCGCCCCTGCCGCTGCCGCTGGAACGGCTGGCACCTTCCAGCTCCCTTCTGCGTCTGCCTGGGCCGTGGGACTGGAACAGTGGAACAGGCCAAGCAGCTCTCCTGGTTCGTGGATTGCTACCGCATGAGGGTTGATGACGACTACGCGTTGGGCGGCTGTTACCTGCACGGCCTGTACTCGCAGCCCACCAGTCCCTCGAAGATCCTGCGCGACTTCCTTGTCTTCTGCAAGCTCGCGCTCGCGCGTGACGTGGTGCCCGCCGGCTGGCGCTGGGGTCCCTGCCTGCAGCAGGCTGGTGAGGACTTGGGCTACGCGTTCGAGAAGAGCGATGCCCAGGATAAGTGGGGCGGCGCAAATGTATTTCGGGCGGCGATGGGAGGCAGGTCGCTCCGCTACACCGCTGAAATAGTGTACGGCGTCGGCTGAATGGAGCAGCAGGGAACCTCGTTCAAGGGCGCGCCGGCCGCGAAGGCTGCATCCAGGGCGCGGAGCCTGCTGCACGGCAGCGCGCACGAGTCGCTGTTTGCGGACGTTGGCGGGCTGACAGCCTGGCGAGCGCTCCACAGCGCGCTGGCTGCTCACCCCTCGCTTACAATGGGCGCAGACGACTACGAGGACGAGGACGAGGAAGAAGAGGAGGACGAGGACTCGGACAATTGACCTGAGAGAGTGACCTAGACCAGGAATAATCATTTCACAGTGGCTTGCGCGCCAATGTGAAGAACATGGGGCTGAAAATCTTCGCCTTTCCGCCAGCAACCAGCGCATCGGCGCCCTTCACCAGAAGGGAACTCACGGTAGTGCTCCCTGGCGGCGCCAGGCGCACTTTCTCCAGCAGGCTGACAGCAACGTGAGTCACTGTGCGGCCCACGCGAGTGGTACGAAATCCCGACAGGTTGCGCAGGCTCAGCTTCTGGTCCGGGTCGATGGGCGCATACCACGGAAGGTCCGACTTCTCAGCCAAGTCGTAGGCCTCTTCCACCACGAAACCAGCGGCTTTGAGTGCAGCCACCGCTTCGTCGCTGCTGCGCAGGTCAGGCAGACCGTTACCCAAGCAGATGTCCTCCTTGATCTGCAAATGGTGGGCGTTGGCGCCGTCAAACGCGGACGTCATCACCCAGTCGCAGCTGGCGAAGGCTGCCCCAGGCTTGAGCAGTCGGCAGATCTCGCGGTAACACGCCACCAGGTCGGGCGCGTGACAGGTCGCTTCCAACTGGTAGGCGGCGTCGAAGGAGGCGGACGGCTCCGGCACGCTCATGAAATCAGCCTTGATGAAGCCGCAGTGTGCATGATGGCCTGTGCGCGCATTGAGCGCTTGGCCTCTCGAGATCTGGTACTCGTTGTTGTTCACTCCCATCACTGAAGCGCCGGAGAAGCCGCTGATGGCGCGTAGAGGCCCTCCGATGCCGCATCCGACGTCCAAAACCTGGTGAGTGAGTGAATATGAGTAGTGCTAATTGGGGCTCAGCCGCTGCAGTACACGTCCAGAACTGCAAGAGATGCCTAGGCGCGGCTGGGGCGCACCCTGTGTGAATTGTCGAGTCGCAGCTTAAGCGCCAGGTGGTACTCGTGGCGTCTGATGCTCTCCCGCAGCGCCTCGTCGGCGTAGCGGTGCGCAAAGTGGAAGCTGTCGCCCTGAGAGAGCACGCAGGGCGCGTCAGTGAAGCGGCTCTGGTGAGTGTGAGTATGACGTGACGGCGTGTCAGTGAAGCGGCTCAGTAGGGCGAGTGTGACGTGACAGCCGACGGGACGGGGAGAGCTTTGTGACCAGTGGCGCCGCTCACTGACCGCCCTTTCGCTCCCTCTCCCCCGGTCGCGTACCCAACCGAACTCGTAGAATGATGTGGCGAGGTCGTAGTCTGCAAAGTGGGCGAGCGGGAGGGAGTGAGGGCGACTGCACAGCGCCAGGCTGGACCAGTTGGGATCTGCCACACAGGCCCAACGCAGCGCCAGGGGCCACTCGTAGCACGTACAGCTGTTCACCACGTCCGTGTAGTTGGCCAGTCTTTTCTCAGTCTTCGACTTTGCGTCTGAGGATGTGGCGTCGTCGGTGAAGTACGCCGTGTAGGAGTGCGTCTTTGCAGCAACCTTGTCCTTCTCGATTCCACCGCCCAGCTGAGTCCTCCTGGGAGCGAGGAGGTCCATCGCGCAGGCGGGAGGCGCGTGTTCTGTGAAAAGACGTCTAAACTGGGTCGGTCAACGAGTTGTCGGACGATAGGTGCTTCATGAGTCAGAGTGTCAGACGTTCGTGTCCAGTTTGCTGGCCTCGCCTTTCGGTGTGGCTGTGCATCTTCGAGCCCCCCCCAGCTTTGGGCCAGCAGGAGCATGGCGGCCCCAATGGAGGTTGACACGGATCGCTGTCTAGACCGCGCGTACGAAGTGCTTGAGCGTCTGCGCGATTGCGGCCTGGCGCCGTGCGAGCTGAGCGACGAGGCTGCGCTGCTGAGCCGCAGCCCAGCGGGAGTGCACGTTCGCGCCTCAGCCGCCGCCCTGGCCGCAGCCCTCCTGGCGCTCTCGCCGCCGCTGCTGGGCGCCCCCGAGCCGCTGCAGGCCGCGGCAGCCGCCGTGCGTGCGACGGCCGCAGACGACCTGTCTGCAGCCGACGGAGCACTTGAGCATGCTCTGGCAGGCCTCCTGGGTGCCTTGGACCCCCAGGACCAGGCTGCGCCACAGACAGAGCGCGCGGAGCTCTTCGGTACGTGCCGCCGCACGCGCACCATGCGCGGGCGCCCCATAGCACGGCTGGCGGCGTCTGATCGCACCTTTCTCCCGTTCCTTCTTCACCACAGATGCGCTGTTGGCGCGCCTCCAGGCCGGCCGCATGCTGGCTGCGCGCGCCAAGGCTGCCGCTGCGAGCGGGGCTGAAGCTGACGCGGCTTCGACGCGCGCGGTGCAGCTGTCGCCGGCGGCCGCTCGCCGCGCGAGCGACGCGCTGCGCCAGGCGCTCGCCGCGCTGCTCCCCGGCGACGCGGACGCCGCACAGGCGCTGGCTGCCCGCGACGGCGGGGCCGCGGCTCGTGCGCTGGCACGCGGCGCCTCCCAACTGCTCGCCACGCTGCCCTCAGGCTTCCTGGAGCCGCTGTGCCCCCCTGGTTCACTCAGCGCGCACCAGCTGGGCGTGCTGAGGGCGCTGAACCAGGAGCTGGGGCGGGAGTACGCCATGAGGCGCCAGATGCTCATCCTGCGCGCCGACTGCACCCTGGCGTCGCTGCTCACCTCCAATCGCACGTCGCACGCAGCCACCAAGGCTGAGGCACAGCGCGCGATCGCGCCTGAGCGTGAGGCCATGAATGCGGAGGTGTGCGTTGCTGCAGAGGAGGTGTTCAGCGTCTGCCGCGCCGACCTGGCCGCGCTGGCGCGCAAGACGAGCACCCAGGAGGAGCGACACGCACAGGCGTCCGTCAAGCGGGTGCGCATCGGCGCCGTGCCTGACCGGGGAGGCCGCACGGAGGGGCGGGCGGACCCCTCCATGCCCGCCTTCATGCCTCGCGTGGAGGGCGCCGCAGGCAATGGCGGCGCCGGACGGGGCCGCGGAAGGGGCGCCCGGGGCGACGGCGAGCGCAAACGAAAGCACAGCGCGCAGCAGGCTGTGCCACAGGCGGCCGCACTGCCAGACGCGCAGCCAGCAGCACCGGCGCCCAAAAGCGTCTCCTGGAAGCCTAAGCCAAAGCCGGCGGCGACGGCGACGGATGCGCCGGCGGCCTGAGCGCACCAGCAAGCTGACTTGCATGCATGATGACGTCATCGCACTTAGTACTTGCGTCCCCACGCCAGCCTGTGTGTCCCGTCTATCGCTCGGCGGTGCACTGTGCCTGCACGCGGCCTGGTGCGTGCTCGCAGTGTGCAGAAGGAGTGGAGGAGCGCACGCACTGCGTGAATGGGCCACGGGCGCGGCGCGCAGCCTGGCGCGCAGGCGCCCGCTGAGGCGGCTGAGGAGTGCGTGAGCCAGCTTTCTGTGGCACCGGTGGAGGAGCTTTCAAACCAGGCTTTACACGACGCAGAAGAGCGGCTTGCTCTGCGCAGATGCCGCATTTGCTTCGAAGGCGAGCAGGGAGAGCAGGGAGAGCCCGGCGAGCCGCTGCTTCAGCTCAGCTGCTCTTGCCGTGGTGAGATGGGCTTGGTGCATGCGACTTGCGCCAATACGTGGTTCAGAAAAAGAGGAAACGGAGTGTGCGAGCTCTGCAGAGCTCAAGCCTACGAGTTGCCCCCGCACATTGTTCTCGAGCTTGCGAGCGCTGTGCAGACGCGGCAGTCTACACTCGCTGCGCAACTGCAGCAGCTCACAATGAACGACCAACACCCGAGAGAGCGCAAGGCAGTGCTGCTGGTCACCCTTGCCTTCACAGTCGGCCTGGTTCTCTCTGCTATCATCGGGTGGTTGGTGCCCAGCCTGCGCAAGAGCCACATGAACCTGCCAGCTGGACTAGTGCCGGTGTGCGCCTTGATCGCCTTGGTGCACCGCCCGCTGCACAACCTACTGCCCCGCACAATCACCGGGAGTTGGCACTCAGTAGGCCTGCTTTTGGCGGCCTTCCTCGTCATCGACGGCAGCCTGCTGATTCAGACAATCTGATTCTGATTCAGCTCACGCTATTATCATATTGGTCTCCGTCTTCATCCGTAGCACGGCATGCGCGGCTGCAGCTCGAGCTCTCGCTACGCACATACGCATTGCAATGGCATTCATATCTTCCTTTGCCACGTCAGAGCACAGACCACAGAGGACAGAGCTGTACGGCAGTTGTGTCGCGGCCGCTGAGCCTATTACACCCGTGTCCGTTGCCGAAGGATGGAGGCGCAGCATGGCCTGCCGCGCCCCGCCAGCGTGGAGGACCTGGCGCTGCAGTACTTCGGCGCGGGCGCGGGTGGCTTCCGCCTCGGCCGCTCCCCCAGCGAAGCGGAGTTCACAGCCTTCCTGAACAGCGGCGCGATGAGCGTGGAAGGCGAGTCGCCGAGCATGGGCATGCACCGCGTGGCGAGCATCGACATGCTGCGACGCCTCATTATGACCCAGCAGGCTGTGATGGCGTCCGCGGAGGGCGGCGTGGTGAGCCACGAGGCGCAGCATGCGCTGGCAGCGGCTGCGGGGTTGGGCGGCGTGGCGCTGGCTGGCGGTGCGTGTCCGAGGGAGGCCGAGTCAGCAGGTCTTCTCTGAGAGAACCATTGCCCGGCCTGCTCAGCGTGCGCTGGCACTGACGCACGCACGCACGCACGCACGCAGCGCCGTTGCTGGCGCCCACCGGCGTGCCCGTGTTCTACCCGCCGCCGGTGCTGCCCGACTGGGGCAAGGTGCTCTCCGGGCGGGCCCAGGAGACTAGCCTCCCCGTGCCCCAGCCCGGCCGGCAAGCCAAGCAGCCGCCCGTCAAGAAGGAGTCCGCGCGCGCCAAGGCTGCACGCGAGCGCGCGGCGGCTCTCAAGGCCCAGAAGGGAGCTCGGGACGAGGAGGATGAGGAGGATGCGGACGAGGAAGAGGAGATGGACGAGGCGGAGGTGCTCAAGACCATGGGCAAGGGCTCCTTCACCGCAGAGGAGATCCGGCGCCAGCGGCGGTGCGTTCCGGAGAGCACTCTCCAGCTCTCTTCCCGGCGCATTGCACGCGCAGCCGTCGACCCGACACGCCCCAGCCGCGCTGCCCACACGCCTGCACGCATTGCCGGACGCTGTGCTGAGTTGGGGTGTTCATGGCTCGCACTGACTGGCTTTGCGACGTCCCTTTCAGGATGCTATCCAACCGCGAATCCGCACGCCGCTCCCGCCGCCGCAAGCTGGAGCACGTGCACACGCTGCAAGGGCAGGCGCGTGGAGACAGCCCTTTGTATGGCCAGCACTCGCAGCGAGCTCACGCTGCGCCCCCGCTGCCCAGATCAACGTCCTTCACGCCGAGGCGGCCTCGCTGGTTGACCGTCTGCGCGAGACTGAGCATCGCTGCGAGGGCGCGCTGCGCGAGAACGTGGGCCTCAAAGCGGAGGTTGAGCGGTTGACTTCGGCGCTGCGGTCGGGCGAAGGCGGGGGCAGCTTGCTGGGCAGGAGCCTGGACCGTGTCGCCTCCCTGCCGCGCATCGCCAGCGCGGAGCACATTGTCAAGCGGCTGCGCGAGGGGGACGGGGAGGCGGTCCCCGCTGGAGGGGGGTCAGGAGGGGGGTTTGTGCCCTTCCGCTCCCTCCGCAGCTACGAAAACCTGCTGCAACTCCAGGCCGCCGCCGGCGGGGCGGCAGCGGCGGTATGATCTGGCAGTCCGCAGTTAGTAGTGTGCTTGCTAAAAGCTTACTCTAGACGATGCACTTCGTTGGATGCCTCCTCCCACTCCGAACTGAACACTTCTGTGAACTGACTTTGCCCACTCGACTGGACTGCAGAGCATTACCCCGTCCGGGGTGCTTGGTCCTCCGCGCCCAACTGGGAAAGCCGAAGCACAGCAGCTGCTACCACGGGCGCTTCCAGGATGGCGCGCTGCGCTGCGAGCTCCGCCTTCAGGCGGCGGTTCTCCTCTTGCAGGGCATCCAGTTGGCTCTGCAAGTCGGACACCTGGTTTGACACGGCGGCGCTCGGCGTGGCGGCGGGCGCCTCCTGCGTCGCAGGGGAGGCATCGTCAGCAAGCCCGATCGCTCTCCTCGTCCCAGGAACCCACGCGGCTGGCCGGCCGTCGCGACCGCGGCGTCTCGCTCGCCCTCCCCTGGGGCGCACCGGCGGCGGCGGCGGCTCCGCCGTCGGCGTGTCTACGTCCACGTGTGTCCCGGGGCGAACAATGGCGCCCCACACGTCCTGAAACGTCAGGACCTGGTGCTCATGCCACGCACGCTGTCGAGCCTCGTCAGCCTGCAACCACTCGGGTACGCGCTGCATGGCGACACACCGCCGGCGCCCGCGGGGCGGCGCTGCTTTGTTACTCTGCCGTACGACTTGCCACAACCCACCAAGGCGTACCACCCCGGTCGATGCATGGACTCCACACCCACTGCGCGAACAGAACTCGACGCACGCACGTCCGCACACTCTGGTCACACGTATGCGATGCTGGGCCGACGCCGCAGCCCCGCCGCGCCCTCCTCCTGCCACTGGTCGCGCGTCATGGCTGCGGCTGAGCCCAGCACGTCCACGGCACGTGCGGCTGCGCCTCTCCACGCGTCTAGCTGTGGGCTCTGCGAGACCAGCACGCGCATGGCGGCGCCAGGCGGCTGCTGCGAGGTGACCTGCGCCTGAAGGCGCTGCGCAAGGCCGGGCAGAAGGGCACAGCCGCCTGTGAGGACCAGCGGAAGGCCGCCCGCCAGCAGCGCCAGGCGCACGTGCTGTGGCGCGCGGCGCAGCGCCACGGCCACCGCCTCGCCGAGGCCGCAGGAGGCGCAGCCGGCCAGCTCGGGCGAGAAGAGAAGCTCCGGGGCGCGCACTCGCTCGGTGGTGAGCCACACCTGGTGCGTCTCTGCCCTGTTCCACTCCGCCGCGCCGCCTCCGACAGCGCCGCCGTCCGTCACGAACGCTGCGTCGTCCTCGTCCTCGCTCGCCTCCTCCGGCGCCAGCTCGTGGAGTGTGTGGCGCAGGCGCGCGAGCGCGGCGTCGTCAGCGTGCTCAGCATCGCTGTCGGACTGCCCCTCCCGCTCCATCGCACGGTAGACCAGCCAGTCGTCGTCGTTGGCGCCGAAGTCGTCGTCCTCCGCCTCATCCGCGGGAACGCCACCCTTGCGCTTGCGACCGCCCCCGCCGCCTGCTGCCGTGTCGTCTCCCATCGCCTCCGCCATGAGTCGCATGCGCTCCCGCTGCGCCTCTCCGCCGCGGCGGGGCAGCGGCACGGGCGGGGCTGCCGCGCCGGCGGCGTGTCGAGGGTGCTGCTGCGCGGCGCCTCCGAAGCGTCGCGCTCGCCGCGCCTCCACCCGCTGGAGCACAGCCAGCCTCTGGGCGCGCAGCTCGCCCAGCACCTGCTCTGGCGCCTCCTCGAAGCGCTGCGCCAGCTCGGCAGCCGCCTGCGCCTCCGCCGCCGCGGCGCACGCCTTGGCCTCGCGGGCGCGCGCCCGCGCCAGCTCGCCGCCGCGCAGCAGCTTCTGGCGGCGCTTGGCCACAAGCTCTTCCGGGGTGAGCTCCGAGTCGCTCACACCCAGCAGCGGGTACTTCTCAGCCTCGCTGGGGCCCTCCTCCTCCTCCTCCTCCTCCTCCTCGTCAACCGCCTCGCCTCGCAGCTGCAGAGGGGGGCCAGCAAAGGGTCGGGCCGACCGTCCAGTCAGGGCAATGGCAAACCGCGCGCGCGCTGTGTGAGGGGGCACACCTTGCGGAGTGCCAGGCTGGCGCGTGCGGCGGCTCTGCTCAGCGCAGTTTCGGAGGGATAGCCCGCCTGAGCCAGCACCGCCGCCAGGGCCTCCGGGTCGCTAACGCAGCCACGCGCAGCCTGCACAGCCTCCTCCAGCTGCTGCACCTCGGAAGCCTTCTCCTCCATCTTGGCGGCGCGCTTGGCGGCGTGGATGGCGCGGAAGCGGTCGCCCTGTGAAAGATGGGGGCGTGTGCTGTGAGCAGTGTTGTGCGCGGTGCGAAGTGAAGATGACAAAAGAGATGAGCGGAGTGCGCACCGAAGCCTTCCTATGCGCCTCTCGCCGAGCCAGGTCCTCCTCAGTGGGCGCTGCCGCGCCGGCCTTGACCACGCGGGGCGTCCAAGGCAGCTGCACGCGCACGGGTCGTCCAGGCGCGAAGCGCTGCGAGGAGTTGTGAGCCCCTCCGGCGCCAACTGAGGCTCTGGCTCCAGCGGCGTATGCGGCCGCCTCTGCCGCGTAATCTCCAGCCACGTGGCACAGCGCGTGCTTGAGCTCCTCCGCCCGCGTCCAGGCGCCCGCGCCCAGGGCGCGTCCAAACTCGGGGGCGACTGCGCGAAGCAGGTCGCACAGGTAGCCAGTCACCGCCAGGCCGCCGACCTCCAGGCGCACCGCCGCCGAGGGCAGCGGCACGCCGGCGTGCACGGGCAGCAGCAGCGAGGAGGAGTGGCCGGCGGTGAGCACCAGGCCGCTGCCCTGCACACCCGAGGCTGCGCCGGAGCCCCCCCCGTGCCCCCGAGGCGCGCAGGCGGCCCAGGCGAAGGCTGCGTCGGCGCCGAAGGCCACCTCAGGGCAGCCGTACGTCTCGAAGAGCAGCTCCGCCACGCGCGCCCGGCTGGAGGGGGGCGCCAGCAAAGGCTCGCTGCACACGACCGGGTGTGCCACCGACGCGCCCTCGCAGCCCAGCCGCTCGAACGCGTGGTCGAACACAGCCTCCTGCACGTCGTAGCAGGCAACCACGGGGCCTTCGAACGCGCTGCGCACCAGCGAGCGCGTCGGGTCCACCCCGCGAAGCAGGCTAGCCGAGAAGTCGCCCACGATTGTGGACCCGTCGGGCAGAGACTGCGCGCCGGGAGGGCACACCGCGAAGCGTGAGTGCGCGCAGCGGGCGGCAGAGCGTGGTTTGTGTCGCGTCGGGTCGGCGAGGCTCTCGGGAGTGGCGGCCTGGAGAAGAGGCGCGCCTTTGCCTTTGGCCGGTGCTGCAGCGCTCGAAAGACCAGCCTGGGCGTGTCCTGGCCAGCCCAGCCGGCTCGGCACTGGTAGCTGCCGTTGTCTAGCACCAACACAGCGCCGGGCCGAACCTCAGAGGCGGGGCAGCGCGGCGGACGCAGCGGCGCGGTGGCTGCAAACTCGTACAGCTCACACGCGTCGCCCATGACCCAGAGGACTGCAGCCGAGAGCGGGGCGTGGTAGTAGGTCCACAACATCGTGTCGTACGAGGTATGACCGACGACGACAGCGACCCACAACCTCGCGCTGTCCGCATCACGGCACAGCTCGAGACATCCGCGCTAATTTCAATACAACACCGTTTCATCATTGCACCTGCGTGTGTGCTCCTTGGGCCGTCTCAGACCGCCTTTGCGTGTTCCACAGCGTTCCCAGTGTGCAGGCTCGGCTGGTAGAGGTCCTCGTACAGAATCTGGATCTTGTCGATGAGGTCGAAGCAGCAAGCGGTGGGCTGCGCGCCGCCTGTGGTGGCCTCCATGCAGCCCAGAGCATTCACCAGCCACAAGCTGCCCCTGCGTCCCCCCGTGCCCGTGTTTTCCCACACGAGCGCAGGCGTCTCCTTGGCGGGGCGCAGCCATCGGCGGGGCACGCAGCGCACCGCCGTCAGGGGCGGCGGCTCGTCGGTAGTGGTGGCCACCATTCCCATGGAGACGTGCGTGGAAGATGGCGACAGTGCGCGCCACACGAACAGCGACTGCTTGCCCGCCTGTACGGACCAGGCGAGCTGGAAGCGGGTAGGGTGGGGAAGCGCAGCGCGCACCACTGCGGGCAGTTTAGCGCTGCCGGTGATTCCCCCCCCTCCGTCGTCAATCACCTCCAGGGTGAGCGGCCCCGAGCGCGCACGCCGCCCCGTCGGCGGCGGCGCCTTGTCCGGCGAGTCGAAGCCCACGGCCGCGTAGAAGGATATGCACACGCGCGCGCGGTTGCGGCGCAGAAGCGAGCGCTCCAGCTGTGGCGCCCACACGCCAGCCTGGTCGCGGCTGCCGCTGCCCAGGCTGCTCCACAGGCGCTCCGTCACCGTCGGCTTTGGCTTGGCGCGATATTTCTTGAGGTCCGCTGCAGTCACTACCTGGCGAGCAGCCTTCTCCTCCTCCTCTTCGTCGCCCTCGGCGTGTGCGGCCAGGTAAGCGGCCGTGTCCAGCGCCAGCGCGCCGCCGGACGACTCGCCGTCCTCGCCGCTGCGGCTGTCGAGGCCGATGGCGAGGGGCGTGAAGATTGCGCGGAACTCCGCCAGCGTCACCAGGTCGTCGCTGTTGCTGTCCAGCCCCTTGAACAAGTCTTGGGCCTGGGCGGGCGTGAAGCGGCAGCCCAGAGCAGCCGCGCCGGCGGCGACATCTTTGGGGCCGATGGCTCCTCGGGCGCCACTGTCGAAGGCTCTGAATGCGTCTGCGGCCAACATCTTGCGCTCCCGCAGCGCGCGGCAGAGGCGGCGCAGCGCGGCGCGGCGCACCAGCAGCGTCTGTTCGTCGGGCACGGTGAGCACCACGCCCAGGTGCCCTCCCGCGCCAGCCTCCCAGGCAACCTTGCGGCGGCGGCGGCAGGCGCGCAGGCCCTCGTAGAAGGCGCCGCGCGCCGGCGGCGCCGCCTGCTGGATGGCGTTGAGCAGCGCGTCCGCCTGGAACGGGCCGTAGTCGGGCTGGCAGTCGAAGTAGCGCAGGCTGCCCTCCGCCGCGGCCAGCTGCCAGGCGTGCGCGGGCGCGTAGTTGTGGGACGCCCCCACCAGCGCGCTGTCGGAGCCGGGCAGCAGCGCGCGCAGGGCGGCGGCTGCGCGGGGCTTGCCCGCCAGCGGGGCCTGCGCCAGCGCCGCCGCGTGCATCGCCGCGCGC
>Ga0208951_1000140_pt1 | contig 29667 bp, 17 predicted proteins | sample GreLakmeMI27MSRF_FD_187702 | JGI IMG/M metagenome (GOLD analysis project Ga0208951, IMG submission 187702) | Freshwater lentic microbial communities from great Laurentian Lakes, MI, USA - Great Lakes metaG MI27MSRF (SPAdes) | ecosystem: Environmental > Aquatic > Freshwater > Lake | place: Great...
CCGCCTCGCGCGCCAGCCCCGCCGCAGCTGCGCCCTCCCTACCGTCCCTTCCACCCTCCCCGCCGCGCTCAGACGCCATGCAGGCCCAGCTGGCGGCCGTGGAGCGAGAACTGTGTTCTCTGCGCCTGGATTTGGCCGCCAAGGGCCGCGAGATCGAGTCACTGCGCACCCCCCCCCAGGCCGCCCCGCCACTGCCACCCCACCCCCAGGCGCCTACCCCCCCTAAGCCCTTGCGCACCGCGGAGCTGCTGCACCAGGCGCAGAGCGGCGGCGGATCGGGATCGTGGCCGGGATCGCCCGCGTCTGGAGGCTCGCCTTCAAGCAACAGCGCCTCGCCGCGCCCGCCCGTCGGCCGCCGCGCCAGCGGCGGCGCCAAGGACGGACTGCTGGCTGCTGCTGCTGCTGCGGCGGCGGCGGCAGTGGCGGTGGCAACGGCGGGCATCGGGGGTGGCGGTGGCGGTGGCGCCCTGTCGGCCTCCAACCCCGCCAAGGACCTGCAGGAGAAGGCCGAGAAGGCTCACCAGGCGAGCAGTAACGGCGGGGGCTGCCCGGGCGCGCGCCACGGACGGAGAGGTGGGGAGGTTGGGGCCCCTGCGGCGAGTGCAGCAGCGCCGGCGGCTCCGGCGGCTGCGGCGGCTCCGGCGGCGGCGCCGCCGCCGCCGCCGCCGCCGCCGGCTGTTGTTGCGCCCGTGGTAGCTGCACCCGCACCCGTGGAGGTGGCCCCTGTGGCTGCGCAGCCAGCCGCGTTGCCCGCTGCCAAGCGCGGCTGGGGCGCCTCGCAGGTGCACCCGCCGTCAGAGGACGTGCCTGCCAAGGACCCCACACCCGCGGAGGCGGCCGCTGTGCGCCGCAGAAGCGCAGGCCCCCAGTGACCAAAACGGGAGAACCGTTACGGACGGTGACAGCGCTCTCACACAGCCACACACACCCGCGTGCAAACATTCTTCACACAACATCAAACTTGGCCTCCAAAGCGTTGCAGATGCGGCCCAGGCAGCAGGCTGCGGACAGCGGGTACTCGCTGATGCTGATGAACTCGTCTGTGTAGCTGGCGTCAACCTTGCCGTGCGCCATTGCGCCAACCACAAACACCACCGGCACGTCCGCGGGCAGCGCGGCCACATAGGCGGGCATCTTGTGCACGGAGGCTGCAGAGTGAGAGAGGCCAACCCTGCGGGCATTTGGGGGCAGGTGCACAGTCACGGGCTGCTTGATCACCCGCAGCAGCTTGCTGGGTCCGTTGGAGGCTCGGATGCTGAGCTTCTGGAGGAGTTGCACTGCGAGTGGGTGGGTAAGAGACGGGAGAAAGGAAGGAGAAAGAGGGGCGGCGTACGCATGAGACCGCAAAAGCGCTTGAAGGTGCGCGGCAGGCGGGTGGTTGGCGAGACGGAGAAGAGCACGTTCTTCTGGGTGCGCACAAAGACGCCCTGTGAGGGAGCAAAGGGTGGGTAAGCAGTGTGCAAAGCCCACAGGCCGCTGTCGCTGCCGCGCCGCGCCTTCACTCGCCCAGCCTTGTTCAGGGGGCTGTCCAGGATGGCGAGCAGCGCCTGGCAGAGCGCGCGTGCGGTCAGCAGCCACAGCAGAGGTGCACGCTGGGTAGCCGCCGCTGTCGCGCCTGGTGCAAAATGTCGGGCCGGTAGTCTGCTGGGTCGCGCTTGTGCTTGTGCAGGAAGCTGTGGTGGTCGTCGCAGTTCAGGATGGTGTAGTCCTGCGCCACCGTGCGTCAGCACTGAGACACCCAGCGTCACCCGCCGTGCTCTCGCACCTTGCCCACTTTGGCAGTCTCCAGCGTGGCGCGTTCCAGCACAAAGTACACGTCACCGGCGCCCGCAGGCACCGGCTGTACGTCTTCAGGCACCTCCATGGAGCGTTGCCGGGGAGGACGCGAGGGTGCCTGTTGCGCGTGCACTGCTGCACTTGCTGAAGGCTGCGCCTCGCTCGCTTAAGAACGCGGAAATATCGCGGCACGCGGCTGCCGAAAGAAATGCACAGGAGGCGAAGGGCAGCAGAGTGCAGATGAGGCTCCAGAACAGAAGAACTCATGAATGCGGGAAATGCGCGTCAGCAGCTGATGGTGCGGCGCGGTCGAACGCGCAGCAGGGCGAATGAATCTATGTTCCATACGGTATCCACATGTGTCTGGGCGGCTAATACACCAGCGCAGCCTGAGCCTCCGGCGATGCGGACTCGATGTCGATGCTGCCGCCACGCACCGTGGGCATGAAGAAGAGTCCCGCCAGCTCGCCAGCGAAGGATGCCAGCACGGAGATCTTCTCCAGCGGGTTGCTGATGCCTGCGATGAGGCGCTTGTTGAGGATGACCAGGTGGTCCAGGCGCTCCTTGAACTGCGGGTTGTAGGTGTCAATCACCTCCGGGAAAATGAGCGCGGTGGTCTTGTTGGTCTGGTGGAGGACGTGCATGTTGAACTGGGTGGTGTCCAGGCCCAGGGACTCGTAGAACTCGCTGCGCTGGTGGTCGTTCAGGTACATGGTGACGTACACGCTCAGGCAGAAGAAGCGGCTCCAGATGCGCGCCTCCCAGTCGTTCACCAGCTTGGGCTGGCTCTTCAGCAGAGCCGTGAAGAAGTCGCCGTGGCGGTTCTCGTCCTGGCACCAGTTCTCGAAATACTGGAAGATGGGGTACAACTGCGCGTTCGGGTTGGCCTGCAAGTGGCGGTAGATGCTGATGTAGCGCCAGTAGCCGATCTTCTCAGACAGATAGGTGGCGTACAGGATGAACTTGGGCTTGAAGAAGGTGTACGTGCGGTTCTTGGTCAGGAAGCCCAGGTCCAGCGCCAGGTCGAAGTCTGGGGAGAGGAGGGCGCAGGCGTGAGGAGAGAGAGAGAGAGCAGGGAGATATGGCGCCCCTTGGCGCGCGTGCACCTCCGCACCCACGCCGCTCGCAGCGCCGACGCGCCCGCCACGCAACGCAACTGGGGCGTGTGCCGCGGCGCAGCGCGTTTGGCGCCGTGGCGAGCGCTGTGCGGGCTGCGCCGGCGACTCGGACGTGGCTCGCACCCGACATCGCCTTGTTGAGAAAGCCCGCGTGGCGCGCCTCGTCGCGGCTCATCAGCGTGAAGATCTCAGCCACCACCGGGTTGCTGGCCTTCATGCGGCGGCCCAGCTCCTTGTAGAGGAGGAAGCCGGAGAACTCGGCTGTGCAGGAGCGCTCCAGGAACTCGATGAAGATCTTGCGCGCCGGCCCGCGGATGCTTTCCGCAGCCTTGCGGAAGCTGTCGTTGCGCACGAAGTGCTTCTGGTTGTAGTCGTAACGGAACTCGGCGAGCATGCAGGCCATCTCCTCCTGGTTCAGCCGGCTGTTCCACTCGCCGGCCCACAGGCGGTCCATCTCCTCAAAGTCGGTGGTGTAGAAGCGCGGCGTCAACACGTTCTCCTCGGCAGCAACCTTGATGCCCTTGCGCGCCTTGACCAGGCCAGTCTCACTGTCCACGTCCGCGGACGCAGAGGCGCGCGCAGGCCGCACGCCCGCCGAGCGCGGCGCGCGCGCGCTGCGGCTGCGCAGCGCAGCGGGCGCGGGGGCGCCCAGGCGCACGCCACGCACTGAGAAGGTCGCCATTGAGCGTGCGGGGGGGCTCAACTGACGCCCTGACACGTTATCATCGCCCTATGTCGGTAGCGCGGTACGACAATGCCAACAACTCCTCCCGTCGGTGTCTAGGTGTCGTGCAAAACCTGTGAAGGCCTGTACACAATCCTGCCCGAGTGTGTTGGTTGGCGCACTCGGAGCAATGGCGTGTGCGCTGCCGCCTCGCAGCCTGCCCGCCGCTGCGCGCCGCTGCGCTGGTGTGCGCGTATCGCGCGCGCTGCCGCGCGCGCCGCCGCGCAGGCTGAGCTGGTCAGGTTCTCGTCTGGCAGTGAGCACGTCGCAACAGAGTGACAAGCCTCTGAAGCCTGTGCGCCCTGCTGCCCCCACACATGCCCGCTTGGACGAGCTGCTGGCGCCTGGCTTGCAGCAGGCGCTGGATGACGCGGCGGTGCGGTCACTGTTGCACGCGCTGAGAGGAACGAAAGACCTGCAGTCAGCTTCCGCCGCCTTCACGGCCGCCACGCAAGACGGCTGCCACGCTCCGACGCACACCAGGGTAGCCTGCGCGGCGCTGGAGGCGCTGGGGCGTCTGCGGGGCGCCGGCACGGCGCTGGAACTGTACCGAGCGCACGTGCAGGCGTTGCAGTTGCGAGACGAGCCACCCCCCAGCGCCCTCACGCTCGCCGCGCTGCGCGTCTGCGCCCGGGCAGGCTCGCCGCGCTTGACCCGCGCCGCCGGGGCGCTCCACCGCGAGCTGCGCTCCTCTGGTGCTCTCACGGCGGAAGCCTACGCCCTCCTCATCGCTGCACGGGCGGACCCACGCGGCCGAAAGGTGCGCGCCACTTTCCGCTTCCACGACGCCCTGGGCTGCTGGGAGGAGATGTTGTCCGACGGGGTGGCGCCTGACTCGGAAGCCTATGAAGCGATCATCAGCGTCTGCGCATCCTGTAATCAGCCGGACCAGCTGCAGCTCATGCTTGGCGAGGCTCAGAAGGGCGGCGTGCAGCTGAGCCGGCGTTCGTACGAACGGAGCTTGAAGTGCTTGGCTGCATGTGGCCGCCTGCGCCCCGCCCTGGCCGTGGTGGTAGCTTGGCGCTCAGCCGCCTCGCACAGCGCGCTCGCACCGCCCGGGGCGCCAGCCTACGCTGCTGCGATGGCAGCTTGCGCCGCTGCGCCCAGCAGCAGCCAAGAGCAGCAAGGGGTGACTCTCAGCCTAGCGTGGGACATTCTCGCCGAGCTGCACTCTCAGGGACTCTCCCCGGATCGGGATGTCTACCATGCTCTCATGGACTGCGCGCTGGCCACTCGCCAGCCAGCGTCAGCGTTTGACGCGCGAGCAGATATGGTGGCTCAAGGCATCTCGGCGAGCGGGGCTACCTGGGCCAGGCTGGTCGCAGCGGCGTCATTGAGGGGCGCCCCTGAGGCGGAGGCGCTGCTGGAGGAGATGGAGGCGGAGGGGCACGCCCCAGGCGCCGGCTGCTACACCTCCGCGCTGTTAGCGTGCGCGCGAAGCGGCGACGGCGAAAGAGCGGAACGACTGGTGGCCAAGGCTGGCGCGCGCGGCGTGCTGCTTGACGCGCCGGCGACGGCGGCACGGCTCGGGGCGGGGGCGGGGCGCGGCGCGGCGGCGGTTGCGGCGATGTACGGGAGCATCGCGCCGGCCTCGTCGCCATTGGGGCGGGACAGACGCCTGCTGGGCGCCGCTCTTAAGGCTTGCTTTGGCGCATCCTCGCTGCAAGATGGCGCGCTAGGGCCACAGGAGGGCGCAAGTGCGAACGCCCAGATGCTCATGCCCGGCGGCGGTGTGCCAGAGGCGCTGCAGCTCCTGCGGTGCGCGGTTGCGTCTGGCGTGGTGCCTCGCCAGGCGGACCCGCCTGTTTCAGGCGGGACTGCCTGCGTTGTGCGTCTGGACGAGCTCACCCGCGTAGAAGCTGCGGTGACGGCGCTGGGTGCGGTGCTGTCCGTCGGAGGCGGCGGCGGGGCGAGCCTGCAGCTGCTCACGGGCGCGTCTGGGGGCGCTGACGCAGCCCGCAAGCGAGCCGCGGCGGTGCAGAGCGCGCTCACGCGCGCCGGCGTCGCATGGCAGCTGCCGCAGCAGCAGCCGGGCGAGCGGATGCAGCATGGCGCTTGCGTGAGTGCGCAGCAGCTGAGTGCTTTCTGGCGCAAAAGCACTCTGCAATGATGGAGCAAGCAAGCACCGCAAGAGAGCACTCTGCACTGTTGAGGCATTCACTACTCAATCCAACAGAAATATCCTGCTCGCAATGTCCGAAACCAGCCACTGGAAAGCCGCTAGCAGTCCCTCGCCCGACACCGCGCTGCAGGGCACGACTCGCACGTGGCGTCCCCCGGCTGCCAGCTCGCCCAGCCGCAGCGCGTCGTGCAGCTGCTGTGTGGTGCGCGCGCCCGCAATGTCCTGCTTGTTGGCGAGGAGCAGCAAGCTCGCGCCCGCCAGCTGCGCGCGAGCGTGAGAATGAAGCGTCGCCAGAGCTGCTGCTGCCACGACCCGCGCGCGCACCTTCTCCTCGGCCAGCAGCGCGTGCAGCTCCGCGGCGACCAGGGGCAGGCGGTGCGTGTCGGCCGCGTCCAGAACCCATACCAGCCCGTCCGTTGCCTCGTAGTAGTTGCGCCAGTACGCGCGCAGCGTCTTCTGCCCGCCCACGTCCCACACGTTCAGCGTGTACCTGCCCAGCACACGGGCCCAAAGCGGCGGCCGTCAGAGCCTCTCCAGCCGAGTCTCCTCGCACACTGCACGCAGCGCCCGCTCACGCACGTGTTAAACACCATGCTCGTGATGTTGAACCCCAGCGTCGGGCTGATGGTGCTGATGTCCTCGCCGTTGATTCGCTTCACCACCGTCGTCTTGCCGGCGTTGTCAAGCCCCCTGCGCTCGCGTCAGTCGTTGACTTGACTGCACGCACGCAGCGCAGGCACGTACACCATGAGGATGCGCATCTCTCGCTCCTTCGCTTTGACCTTCTTGATGATTGAGAGGAGGCCCATTGCGCGCAGGCAGGGCCGCTGCAGGCGGCGTGCCAAGACTCGCCAAACGGACTGCGCACCGCTGCTGTCTTCTCTCACCAGCGCGACACGACGTATAGAGTGCGTGTATTGCGGGGGCGAGGGGAGCGCGAGTCGTGACTTGAGGCGGGCGCGCCGGCCGCGCCGGTCGTACAATGGAGGCCCTTCAGGTGGGGCCGCCTGCGGACACTTGACGTGCTCCTGGCGCTCCAATGTCGCCGCCGCGGCTGAACGAGTGGGTGGCGAAGGTGCTGTGCGCGGCCACTACGAGAGAGTGAAGCATGCGCTAACAACGCGCGTGCGACGCAGGTGAAGCGCTGCGAAGCACTCGAGGAAGAGGAGTTGAAGACGCTCTGCGAATACGTGCGCCCAGCCTGCGCAGCCGCGCCGGCCGGCTGCTGAGGCGGCGCGCAGGTGAAGGAGATTCTGGTGGAGGAGTCCAATGTGCAGCCTGTTAACAGCCCCGTGACCGTGTGCGGGGACATCCATGGCCAGTTTCACGACCTCATGAAGCTCTTTGACACTGGCGGCGACGTGCCGGGCACCAACTACATCTTCATGGCGCGTTCCGAGGCTCTCCGGAGCACTGTGCTGTCTAGGCTGAGCTCCCGGCCCACCGCGCTCCGCTCACGCGCGCCCACGCGCCCAGGGCGACTTCGTGGACAGAGGGTACAACAGCCTGGAGACGTTCACGCTGCTACTGGTTCTGAAAGCGCGGTGAGCGGGCCGCGCCTGGCTCTGCGCCCTAGCGTCTCTCACGCCTCGCACAGCTACCCAGCTCACATGACCCTGCTACGGGGCAACCACGAGAGCCGGCAGATCACACAGGTGTACGGCTTCTACGACGAGTGTCAGCGCAAGTACGGAAACGCTAACGCCTGGCGCTATTGCACCGACGTCTTCGACTTCCTCACGCTGGCTGCGCTCATCGACGGCCGCGTCTTCTGCGTGCACGGCGGGCTGTCTCCTGACCTGCGCACTTTGGACCAAGTGCGCACCATCGACCGGCTGTGCGAGATCCCACACGAAGGTCCCTTCTGCGACCTCATGTGGTCAGACCCCGAGGACGTTGACACGTGGAGCGTGAGTCCGCGCGGTGCGGGGTGGCTGTTCGGCGGTCGCGTGACGGCCGAGTTCAACGGGCTGAACGGGCTGGAGCTGGTGTGTCGAGCACACCAGCTGGTGCAGGAGGGCCTCAAATACCACTTTGAGGAGAGGAGCCTGGTCACCGTGTGGTCAGCGCCAAACTACTGCTACCGCTGCGGCAACGTGGCCAGCGTGCTGGCGTTTGACGACGCCATGGAGCGCAGCGTGCTGTACTTCACCGAAACGGCGGAGAACAGCACCATGTGCGCCCCCAGGGCCTCCATCCCGTACTTTTTGTAGGTCGGCGAGGACAGAATACTTTAGCAGCAATACGGCGACCCAGCGCGGTTCAATAACACACGCACACAAACATGCGCACGGCTCATGCGCTGGCTGGCTCGCTGCTGCGCAGGAGCGCGTCCATGTAAAGGGGCATGAGCTGGGTGAGTGGCGGCAGGGCGTGGCTCGCCAGGTCGGCAAAGGGGGAGGCCCAGGCGCCCGACGAGCCGGCGCCGCCACCCTCGCGCGCAGCCAGGGCGCCCGCCTGTGCCGGCGCGACGCGCAGCGAGCCGAAGGCGAGCGCCGCGGCGCCGGTGAGCTGCGCGGTGTGCGCGGCGAGGGCTGTGGTGTGTGGAGGCACGCCCAGGCTGTGGCTGTCACCCGCTGGCCCCTGCTCGTCCTGGTCGGTGGCGGCGAGCGCGAACCGCCGGTCCGCCGTCACCACCAGCAGCGCGGCGCCGGGCTGCTGCGCGCCCCCCAGCAGCGCGGCGCGGGGCAGGAAGAGCAGCCCCGCCTGCGGCGCGGCAGCCTCGCCACGCAGCGCCCACGCGCAGCTCAGCGCCCCGTTCGGCCCGTCGAACAGCAGCAGGCACGCGCCGCCGCCGCCGCCGCCGCCGCCTGCGTCGCCGGTCTCCACCACCACCGCCACTGCTGAGGAGGCCGGGTCTGCGGCGCAGGCGCCCACCACGCCGCCCAGGGGCGCGTGCCGCCGGTGCTCCTTCAGGCTCAGCACGTTCCAGAAGCTCAGCCCGCCGCCTGCGCCCTGGCTGGCCGCGCATAGCAGCGGCGGCGCGCCGGCGCAGGCCCCAGGAAACGCCAAAAAGCTCACGCAAGGACCAGCAGACGCCAAAGGCTGCAGTACAGCCACCAACGCGTTGCTCATCGGCTCCCACAGGGTGACGCAGTCTCCGGCGCCAACCGCCAGCAGCGACCCGTCGTGCGAAAAGGCGGCGGCGAGCATCGGGCGCCGCTGGTAAAACCCCACGGACCGGCATCGCCAGGGCGCCCAGGGGGCTGCGCCCCGCGCCCAGACCTTGAAGTCGCACGAGTCGCCGCTGCAGGTGACCGCGAGCGGGAGGGAGGGGTGCGCCGCAAGCGCGCTGACGCATGCGCTGCCATGGGGGGAATCTACCCGGGTGAACAGCACGTAGCGGGGCGCCTGCGCGCCGTCCAGCATGCGCACGTCACCATCGCCGTCCAAAGCGCCCCCGCCGCCGTCGGCAGGCCCAGCGAGGCGCCAGAAGCGCAGCGTGTCTGTCACTGCGGTCAGCGCGTCGCCGCAGGCGCCCTCGCCGCGGCGGTCCACGGTGAGGAGGCAGGCGGAGGGGGAAGGGGAGGGGGTGTTCGTGGCGGGGCCGCCCGAAAGGAGCACGCTGTGGGCCACGTGAGGCTCCAAAGGGCTGCTCACCTGGCTACCCGGGGGTAAGCCTTTCGGGGGGGGGGGCGGGGGGGGCTGTCGGGCAGCCTCTGAGACGGCCAGTTCCCCCGTCGATGCGTCCCCCGCAATGTCGTACCACTGCAGCGCCCCCCCCGAGGCTGGCAGCACCGCGGCACGCGCGCGGCTGTCCCACATCGGCGCCGCAGGGCGCTCCTGGCACCCCAAGCCTGTCGATGGGTTGCGCAGCAGCGCGGGGCGGGCGCCACGCACAGAGCACTGCACGCTCAGGGTGGCTGTGTTGACCAGGTGGCAGCAGTTGTCGGCCGTGGACACAGCCACCACCGCCGCGTCCGCCGGCGACAGCGACATGGACAACAGCGGCGCGCCTAGGCGGGGCAGGAAGGTTTTGCTGGCATCCTCTGGGCGCCACAACACTAAGACCCCCTCAGCCCCACCGCTCAAGAGCCGCGCGCCGTCCGGGGACCAGCAGAGGCAGCCCACCGCCTGCGCGTGCCAGTGGATTGTGGAGAGGGAGATGGAGGGCGGCAGAGAGGGCGCCTGGGTGGAGCCGCCTGCTGGGGGGTGCGCAAGGAAGGAGGCGGGCGAAAGGCCCACCCACAGCAGGATGCGGCCGCTCACGTCCCCGCCGGCGACCCGCGTCTCTCGGGGGTCCAGCGCAAGCACCGTCAGCGGTCGCGTGTGGCGCAGCCGGAGGGGCTGCGGAGGCGTCTTGACGGCGGTGCTAGACTGCGGGCGCGTGAGACAGGACACCAGCCACACGCTCGCCGCGTGCTTCTCGAACGTCGCCAACAGGCTGCCTGGCGCGCTGAGAGAGAGGGTGCCGGCGGAGGCGCTCTTGCCGAGGCTGCGCGGAGAGTGAGAGGGCGCTGTGAGACGGACCAAACAGAGCTCAGGCGCAGCGTGGCGGCCTCGCACCTGTCGCCCACCACCCGCCCCGTGGCCAGGTTGAAGGCCACCACGCGGCCCGCGGCGTCTCTGCCGTCAGCGCTGGGCGCCTTGCGGATGGCGAGGAAGGCGAGTTGCGAGGGCGCTGCGGCCAAGGAGGAGCTTCGCTCAGCGCCGGGCGGGGCTGCCGTGCGCGCGCAAGGGCGGACACACGCGGGAGGAGCACGCACCTGGTGCGAGCACCAGGGACTCCACCGGGCCGGGGGCTGTGAGCGTGCGCGGGGCTGCGACGGCTGCAGCCGCCGGCCCCTGCGCCAGCGTCCACACGCGCAGGGTTCCGTCCAGGGAGCAGCTCACCAGCTGGCACGGCGCAGGAGCTGGTTCTGCGGGCGCGAAGGCGCTCTGCACGCCGTCAGAGACGCCAGGCAGCGGGCGGCACGCTATCGCAGTCACTTCGGCCCCGTGCCCCCGCAGCTCAGCGCAAGGCAGCCCGCTGGAGGCGCTATAGCGCGTGCGGCGTCTCAGTGCGTCGCGCAACGCGCGTGAGGCGTGTGACACGCACCTGTAGAGACGCACGGAGTCGCCGCAGCACAATGCCAAGCGAGACCCGTCTGGTGTGAACGCCCCAGGGCGACGAGTCAGCGCGCCGCCGCACAGGCTGCTCGCAGCGCCGTTTTCGGACGCCATCGCAGACGGAGGGCCAGACGAGGGGGGGTGGGGCAAAGTGGCGCAGAGGCGGGACCGACCGACGCAATATAAGAGGACGACGTCGTACGATTGAAGCCTGAAGAGGTCAACCTTGTGCGCCCCTAGAAGTTGCTATGGCCACCATGATGACGTCCGTGCAGGTGCGTGAGACTGCGTTGGGAGGCAGGCCAAGGAGAGCCCTCAACGCGCTAGCGTTGGTAGTTTTCAGCCTCGCCGCTGCAATGCACGCGCTGCAAAGCCAGCGCTCGGCCGCACACTATGCGGCCGCGTGCGCGGCCTGCAGTGGCACCGTGCATTCTGCGTGCGGCCACTCCGAGAGCTTCCGGAAGCATCGTGGTACCACTGCACGCACGCCGGCCGGCCGCACGCGAAGCGCGTCTGTCTGCGCCTCGGATGCCTCCCCTCAGGCGCTGACGCGGCGCGGCTGCTCGTAGGGCCTTCAGCCGGCGCGCAGCCTGCGTGCCCGATCGCAGGCTCGTGGCCGGCGCACCGCCGTGCGCGCCTCAGCTGCCCCCGACGTTCCGCCCAAGAAGGTGGACAAGTGGGCCGCCCTCGGGCTCAATGACTACAGCGACGACCAGCAGGCACGCGGCACTCCTGGCAGAAGCGCTGACGAGCGCTCGCCGAGTCTTTATCTGGAGACTTCTATTCACCCTCCGCCGGCCCGCAGGACATCCGCCGCGGCAAGGGCATGGTGGACAGCCTGTTTCAGGGAAACAACGACGGGACACAGGCGCGCTCCTCACACGCCTCCCTTTGCCCATAGCCCTGTGTTGCTCGTCCGCGACACCAGCCCCTTTCCCCCAGCCTGCGCTGACCCGCGCCGCCGCAGGAGCGCGTGCTGTCCTCCTGGGACTACGTTAGCACGGGCATGAAGAATCTGGACAACATTGACGCGGACGGCTTCTACATTAGCAAGTCGTTCCTGGACAAGATGACCCTCCACGTGTGCAAGAACTTCCTGAAACTGCCCAAGATCAAGGTGCCCCTCATCCTGGGCATCTGGGGCGGCAAGGGCCAGGGAAAGACCTTCCAGTGCGACCTGGTGTACAAGAAGCTGGGCATCATGCCCATCGTGATGAGCGCCGGCGAGCTCGAGTCCGGCAACGCTGGCGAGCCCGCCAAGCTGGTGCGCCAGCGCTACCGTGAGGCGTCCGACATCGTGAAGAAGGGCAAGATGGCTTCCCTCTTCATCAACGACCTGGATGCCGGTGCCGGACGCATGGGCGGCACCACCCAGTACACCGTGAACAACCAGATGGTGAACGCCACGCTGATGAACCTGGCGGACAACCCCACCAACGTGCAGCTTCCGGGCGTGTACCAGAAGGAGGACATTCCGCGCGTGCCCATCATCTGCACCGGCAACGACTTCAGCACGCTGTACGCGCCTCTGATCCGCGACGGCCGCATGGAGAAGTTCTACTGGAGCCCTTCGCGCGAGGACCGCGTGGGCGTGTGCTGCGGCATTTTCCGGGAGGACAACTGCACAGAGGCTGAGGTTGCCACGCTGGTGGACACTTTCCCGGGACAGAGCATCGACTTCTTCGGCGCCCTGCGCGCGCGCGTGTACGACGACCAGGTGCGCAAGCTCATCGAGTCGGTGGGCATGGAGAAGCTTGGCAAGCGGCTGGTGAACCCTTCCAAGGAGGATGGGCCCGTCAATTTTGAGAAGCCGGACATGGAGCTGAACACGCTGCTGACGTACGGGCGCATGCTGGAGGCTGAGCAGGAGAACGTGAAGCGCGTGCAGCTGGCTGACGAGTACCTGGACGGCGCGGCGCTGGCGGGCAAGGGCGGAAGCGCCAACACGTTGGAGAGCGCCAACTTTGAGTACCGCGGATAGACCTCGGGGCGCTGAGGAGGCGCAGCGAGCGACCGTTGCAATGTGACTTTAGTTTCAGGTTTGTTTGTGTCGTGCTGTCGTCAGACCTCGGACGTCATGTGTTTGAGAAGATGGGACTGCTCCGGCAGCTCCTCTAGATCTGGTCCGTCACCTGGCCTGTGTCTCACCTGGCCCGGGAAAAAACACAGGCCAGGTGAAACAGAGGCCAGGTGAGACAGGCCAGGTGACGGACCAGATCTAGAGGACCGCCAGCGCGCTGCGCAGCCAGCAATCCACCGCCTCTCCGTACGCTGCCGGCTCAAATCGCAGCAGCTCTACGTGGGGACAGGCAGCTGGGAAGGGCTGCATCCTGAGCTTTGCCCACCCGGCGGTTCTGCGTTCCTCCGCCCAGGCCTGGATTCCGGCCGCAGGCACCAGCGCATCGCCCGCGCTGAACAGCAGCGCGGTGGGCACGCGAGACAGCGAGGGCGCCACGGCAGGCGAGTCCCAAGCGGCGCGAAGCTGTGCGAGCCGGTGCCCAACCTGAAAGAGAAGAACGCTCAGCTCTGAGTTCCAACACTGGCATTCGGCGACGCACTGCGCGGAACTTGCCTGCGGTATGCTAAACGTCGCGTCCAACGCAAGTCGCAAGCCCAGCGTCAAAGAGGCATGGAACACTGTCGCCTTCTTGGGCTGCCCTTCGCTGGCGCCCTCCACCGCGCGCGTTCGCAGCAGGATGGAGGCTAGTGCACGGGCAGCAACGTCGCTGTCCAGCTGCATCAAGGGCGCCGAGTCCAACAGGAGGCCGCGGGTGGACGCCACGAGCTCGCAGGCGCGAGGCTGTCCCGCCGCAGCTGCTCTGAGCAAGTTTGAGAGGAAGAGATACCCGCCGTGCGAAGCCACGTGCAGCAGCGTGCCCCCTGGGTGCGCCGGCAACGCGGCCAGGAGCCTCTCGGTAGCTCTGTCTGCACAAGCCGGCAGCAGGCTGTCGCACAGCGGTGGCACCAGCGTCAGCGTGGACAGCCCACGCTGCGCGTACAAGTCCGCATATCGGTCCACGTGCTCCTTGCGCGCTCCCAGCCAGGATACGAGAACTACAAGAGGCACACCCTCGCCGCCTCGCTGCGTATACTCCGCCCAGCGAGGCAGCGTTGCCACGGCGCCGGCACTAGCAGCCAGACTCCTCCTTGTGCGCGCCCGCAAGGGGCGCAGCGGCAGCGGAAGGGCGCGCATGGGGGGAGCTCCAGCACGCGGCAGGCGACACAGACGCAGACTCAGACGCGGGTTCGACCACCGCAAAAACAGGCGCGACGAGTGAGTCGCGTGTGAAGGCCAAACGCGCTAACGCGGCGGACCGCGCGCGTACGACCGACGACCTGCGGGAGGGACCACCATTCCCAAGTCCCAGCTAGCGAGTGGTCGGTGTCCCACCAAGGCTTTCCTAGGGCCGCAGCCTCGTTCCCACCTCCGCCTTGCGAGCGTGACGCGTCGCAGAGAGAAGATGTCGGAGGGTGGTGCCTGGTTCCCGGGGTGCGGCGTGACACGGCGTGACTGCAACCTGGCTCGAGAGGCTTTCCCTGGGGGGCAGTGCGGCGGCGCGAGCGAGCCCTTGCGAGAGAAGAGCTACGCGGCGCTCTTCCAGGCGGTCAAGGCTGGCGACACCTCCTACGTGAGCACGCTGCTCCAACAGGGATACTTCGTAGACTGCACGGATCAGAGAGGCTGGACCGCGCTGCACTACGCCAGCCAAGCGGGCTACGTGCCCATCGCGCGCCTGCTGCTGAAGAACAACGCCACGGCTGGACTCCTAGCAAAGGTGCGCCCGCATTTCCCCGTGCCCCGGGGTGGTTGGCCCCCCTCCGCGCCCCACAGCTCACGCGCCTCCCGCGCCGCGCTCTCCCGCGGCGCAGGACGGGAAGACGAGCCCGCTGGCGCTGGCGCGGAGCGAGGAGATGAAGGACATGCTAAGGAGCGCGGATCCCCTTGTGGGCTGGGTGTACCGGGAAGACGGGGTTGCCTCTACGGACTGTCGGCTCAGAGGTCGTCCCGTTACGCCGGTGGAGGAGCAGGCCGCCCCTGCGGCGCCCGGCGAGAGCATTGATCTCCCTGAAGGCACGCAGACGCTGATTGGCCGCGCGCGCTCCCCTTCGCCTTCCCCGCGCGCCCGCTCGCCCTCGCCGCTGCCTGCGCGAGGGCGCTCTCCCTCGCCGCTGCCCGCCACGCGAGGCCGCTCGCCGTCGCCCTCGGCGCGTGTGCTAGAAGAGGAGGAGGACGAAAGCGTATACGCGGAGCCTGCGCCTCTGGACGCCACGCAGCTGGGTCTGAAACTCAGCCAGGCGTGTTTCTTCGGCGACCAACCCGAGATCGTGTTCCTCATCAACAGCGGAGCAGACGTTCACGTGCGCGATGGTAGCGGCATGACCGCGCTGCACTGGGTCGCCTCGCGCGGCGGCTGTGCGGCGGCGCAGCAGCTCATCAGCGCCGGCGCGGACGTGGGCTCAAGAACCATCGAGGGCTGGACGCCACTACATTGGGCTGCGCGCTCAGGCCGGGCAGAGGTGGCCAAGCTGCTGCTGCGCAGCGGCGCGGATGCGGGCGCTCGCAACGATGCGGGACGCACGCCTTTCCAAATGTGCGAGTCGGAGAGCGTGCGCGCTGTCATCCGGGAGCATGCCGGCTTCGCAGCCGTGGTGGCCACACACAGGGCGCCGGTTCAGCTGGACGAACGCAAGGAGCTCATTTTGGACGAGATGCGGCGCATTCGGTCGCGTAGCAGGTCCCCCTCGCCGGCACCTCGCCGTGTGGGGACATCCTCACTGTTCCCTAACCCGGAGGCTGTGACTCTGGCCGCAGCAGCCTCCATGGCCAAGGACGTGGCGGCGCACAGCCTGGCGGCCGCAAAGTCGTCAGCCGCCAGACGCGCGGCGATGGCAGCGGACACACCGCGCTCTGGACTCAGTGCGGGCCTCAGCGCCCCAAGCCGCCCTTCCCTCGGGACACCCTTCAGAGCACCGCAGCATCAGGCCCCGTTCACGGTTCAAGCGGGGGCTAGGGCTGCAGAGGAGGCGCGCAGGGCGCAGATGACGTCAGACGTCGCTGCTGCAGCAGCAGCCGCAGCAGCAGCCGCCATGCGCGCTCACGCGCGGGCCACGTCGCCATTTTAGACGAGCACATAGTGGTGGCATATGCATTGAAACCAAACCTTTACCAGAGACTCAAGGATTGCGACTGCTCCTCCCTGCCGCCGCCGCGGTGTCGTACGTTTCTATGCCACGTCACTCGCGCCTCGCTCCCTCCGCAAGCCTGTCTCGCGGCATTTCCCTGCTCTGCGCAGCCTGTGCCTGCGAGCGCCCCTGTGTTCACAGACCGAAGCCGCGCGAGCGCACACGCTTGCTCCTGGACCTCCAACGCCTGCGCCTCCGCCTTCTGCGTATCGCGACAGCCTGTGGGCGCTGAACGCTCGCCCGGGTACTCGCTGCTCTTCGCTGTGGGCGCAGGCTGCACGGGCTGAACTGAGAGCCAACCCTTCTCCCACATTGCGCACGCCCTCGCGCCCTGCTGCGCTGCCCCGCGACGCCTGTGCGAGCCACTCTCCGCTCAACAAGGATGTCCGAAGCTGTATTGGCTGCTCAGACTGCCGAGCTCGCCGCACTCAATGCTCGCTGTGCCGCCTCTCCTCGTGAGGCTGCCAACTACGCGGCCCTCCTGCGCCGCACTCCACGCGCTGGGAAAGTACAGTTGCTTTTCAACTGCGCGCTTTACAATAGTGCAACGCTGGTGCGACTTGGGCTCGCTGACGGCCTCTCCCCCAACACCATCGACACTGGTCAGTCGCTGCTGTATACAGCCGCTGGTCGTGGATCGATCGACGTGCTGCGCCTCTTGATGGAGGCTGGTGCTGACCCTAACAGCCTTTCTAGCTCGGGAAACACGCCTCTCCTAAACGCTATCGCCCACGGCCACCTCGCTTGCGCACGCGAGCTCATTCCGCACACGGACCTGCGCATCTGCAATGCTTCCGGTGGCAACGTGCTGCACGCGAGCATCATGACCAACCAGCCCGAGTGCTTCAAGCTACTGCTGCCCCACTTTGTGGACGACATTGACGTGCGCACCAACAAGTCACGCCCTCCGGCTGACATTAACGACTCGTACAACTTGACGCCATTAATGCTCGCGTGTCAGGGTGGATATCACGCCATGGTGAAGGCCCTCCTGGCTGCTGGGGCCTCGCGCACAGCGCACAACAACGAGTCGTTCTCTTGCCTCCACATGGCGGCTCAAGAAGGGCACCTGGCCTGTGTGACGCTGCTCATCGGGCGCCCTGAGAACCAGAAGATAAGCGTCGCGGAGATAGACGCGCGCGACTCAATGGGGCGCACTCCGCTTTTCATGGCAGCGCTGAAAGGTCACCGCTACTGCTGCGCCGCGCTCCTCGCTGCCGGCGCAGATCCAACTGCAGCAACCATCGATGGGCGCACGGCGCTGGATATTGCCAAGGAGTGCCACCCTGGCAACCAGGAGCTGATCGAGTTGCTGGAGTGCCGCGGCGGTGGCCTGGTGCCGCTCCTGTGCGCCGGCTGCGGCGCCTCCGACAAGCGTCTCCGCGCCTGCTCGGCATGTGGGTCCGCGTCCTTCTGCAGCGCAGCGTGCCTGGCTCAGGCGTGGACCTCAGGCACGCACAAGGCAGAGTGCCAGCGCATCCAGGCGGCCAACGAGGAAAAGGCTCGCAGCCTCGTTACCTTCTCTTAGACAACGACGCGCCTGCGCTGCCATAGACAATGTGTGCAACCAACAGTTGCCTAAAAAACCTCTAGAGCTTTCCCTCTACGCTCGCCCTCTCAGTGCCGCACACAATAGCGGCTCCAGTGCGCCCTGCAGCGCCATGAGCTCCTCCTGTGCGCGCAGCTCCGCCGCCAGGCGCTCTGCAAGGAGCGCCAGCGCTGCGTCGACTCCCGCATCTGCGCCAACGGCTGCCGTGTAGATGTCCAGCACCCTGGTGGCCACCGACGCCAGCAGGCGCGTGTGCCTCGGGTGCGCCACGTGCTTGGCCAGGAAGCGGATGAGGGGCGTCAGGGCGGCTGCGTCGCGGCCGGCGAGCGCCGAGGCGAGAGCTGCTCGCTGAGCCAGGGCGTCGAGCACCGCAGCCACCACCGCCGGCGAGCGGGTGCTGAGCGCAGCGTCTAGGGCATCCCGGTGACGAAAGCGGCGCAGCGCAGAGTCGTACGGACGCAGGTGCGCGCGGCGGCGCGCGGCAGCCACAGCGTCACCCGCAGCAGCCTTGCTGCTTTGCCCGCGAATGAAGTAACGGTACGACCCGGCGTCCAGCACGCGACCCGAACGCGCAAGCAACGGCAGATGCAGCTTGTTCGCAGGCGGCGGCGCACGCTGCTGCGAGCGGGAGCCGGCTGCAGAGGCCCCCTTTGGTCGAGCTCTCCGACGGATGGCCAGGGTTCCATTGGCGCACCCAACCGCCATCGCGGACGCATCCGGCGCCATTCCCAGCGAAAGCACCGGCCCTGGATAGCGCGCGGCGTGCGTGACCCGAAACGTGTCCAGCTCAAACACTTTCACCGTGCCATCCAGCGAGCCGGTCAACATGCGGGGCGCGCCGGCGCGCGGCGAGGGGCCCACCTCGCCGTTCTGCGCCGCCTCGGGCAGCGGCGGGGGTCCGACGTGTGAGTAGATGCGCACGCATGTGAGGGCTTTTGCGTGGGGGCGCATGCGGCGCAGGAGCCGTCCCCCACCCACCAGGTCCCACAGGCAGAGGAACTCGCCCCCCGCAGAGGCAAGCAACCCCCCCGATGGGAAGAAAGCGAGATCTTCCACCTGCGCCGCATGGCGAAGCGAGAAAACGGGCTGTCCGGTGGACGAGCGCAAGTCCCAGAGCTTCACGGCACCGTCGTAGGAGCCCGTGGCCCACAGCGCATCGCCCTGTTGCCCGCCCGGGCTGTGCGCCAGCGCGCGCAGGTAGTCGCCGTGGCAGTCCAGGCGGGTTGCCTGCACGCCGGCGGTGACGTCCCACAGGCGAAGCGTGCCGTCGTCGCCGCCGCTGGCCAGCCGGGTGCGGTCGCCCGGGCAGAAGCGCACGCAGTGCGCGGCGCGGGCGTGGCCGGTGAAGGCGCGCAGCTGCGCGCGGCTGTGGGCGTCGAACAGCTGCACTCGGCCGTCCTCGCCACCCGCCGCCAGGGCGCCGCCGTCGTCACGCACCACGCCGCTGTAGGCGCTGTCTCTGAAGCGGGTGAACTGACGCACCAGGCGCCCGCTGGAGGCGTCGTACAACAGCACCTGCGTGGCGGTGTGCGGTGTGAGCCCGGGCGCTGGCGGCTAGACCTAGGCGGCGGCTCCCCACAACAGCACGCAACACACACGCCCCCGGAACACGCCAGGGGGTCTGCTCGCCCAACAGCTTGCCGCGTGAGGGTAGGGCACGCACGCGCGTGCTGCTAGTGGCGGCGAAGTGGTGTGGCGCGTTCTGCACTACGTCCAAATGCGTCACTCCAGCGACCTGCGCGCCCAAATGCACCGCGTCAGAGACACCTCACACGCTTCACACCGGGTGAGTCGCTGCTGGGGAGGCTGCTCGCCTGTTGCACCAGCTTTGGCGAATGGAAGCGCCGCCAATAGCGCCCCTCAGCTGTCTCGCGCTGCACTCGCGGCGCGTAGACCGGCACGCGCAGCTTGCGGTACTCGCCAGGCTCGCCCATCGCCCGCGCGAGTTGCACGGGGAGAGTGCACAAGGCGCGGAGGGATGTTCAGCTCTTCATTCTTTGCCCGATGTCGGTCGGACCGTACGTACGGAAACGTTAGGTAGGAAAGGGAAAATGACGATGCACGCGCCCTTCGGCTTTCAATGTCGAGCGAGGACGAGGATGATCGGTCTAGCTCACCGCCGCGGCGTAGAGGTCGTCAGGTACGTGCGCCTGCCACACGCTCGCTGCCCACCTCACAGCTCTATGCAGGCGCCGAAGACCAGGCGCGGCGCGGCGGCGGCGGAGGTTGGGGAGCGAAGTGGGGGAGCGCAGCGTCGAGGCGGGGTGCGCGCTGCTCCGGCAGACTCTTCCTCTTCTGAGGACGTCTACGGGTGCGCCCTGCAGCCCACAGCCCAGCCCAGCCCAGCCTCACCGCAGCGACTGCGCACCAGGCTGCGCGCCAGCGGCAGCGACGGCGGCGCGCCCGCGGACGGTGCGCTGTGCAGTGCTATGCACGCTCGCGTCGCAAAGGCTCATACCTGCGCTGCGCCCCCTCCCCAGCTGACGCGCTGCGCGCGGAGCGCTTTCTGGCGATGCGCTTGGTTGGGGGCGGCGGCGGTGAGGGCGGTGAGGGCGGGCGGGAGTATTTGGTGAAGTACGAGGGGCTGGCCCACGTGCACTGCGCCTGGCTGGCCGAGGCTGCCGCGGCGCGGCTCAACGCGCGCAAGCTGAAGAACGCGGCGGAGGGGCGCGGCAGCGGGGGAGAGCCCTGGAGCACGGTGGACCAGCGCAACTGGTCGCCCCAGAGGGTGTGCGCTCGCCGCCCCAGCCCCCTCGCCGGCGAGCACTTCCAGTACCTGGTCAAGTGGGACGGCGACGGCACCGGGCTGGGCTATGACCTGGCCACCTGGGAAGGCCAAAAGGGGGTGCTGGAGCAGCACACCCACCTGATTGATGCCCTTGCGCTCAGGGACGCAGCCGCGCGCGCCCGCGCCTCGCCTCAGCACCGCGCACTGGCCGAGGCTGCACGGGCGCCGCAGCACGCGTCGCTGCTGCGCGCGCAGCCGCCCTGGCTTCCCGGCGGTCCGCCCCCGCCTGACGGGGTGGCCCTTCCCACCCTGATGCCACACCAGGTCGAGGCCCTCAACTTCCTGCGCGCCTCCTACCACGCCGACCACAGCGTCATCCTGGCGGACGAAATGGTGCGCGCACGCGCGGTTCCGTGCCGCAACAGCGCCTGACGTTTGCCTGTAGGGTCTTGGGAAGACGGTGTCGGCCCTGGCCTACATGCGCTCCCTGCAAGCGGAGTACCACTCGCAGCGTCCCTGCCTGGCCGTGGTGCCGCTCTCCACGCTCGCCAACTGGGCGGCGGAGGCGCGCGTGTGGGCGCCAACCAGCAACGTGGTGGTGCTGCACGGTCCTCGCGCCGCGCGCGAAGTGATCTCGAAATACGAGCTCTGGCTGGACGCCCCCGCAAAGGCGCACACCAAGAAGGTGATCAAAGCCGACATCGTGCTCACCACGTATGAGATGGTGATCGCCGACCCAGCAGTCTTCCGAGCAGTTGCATGGGAGGGTTTGGTGCTGGATGAGGGACACCGCCTGAAAGCGGGTCCCTCCAGCCGCGGCTTCGAGTCGCTGGCGAGCCTGAACGTGCGTCACAAGGTGCTGCTCACGGGCACGCCGGTGCAGAACAACCTGGAGGAGCTGTTCAACCTGCTGCACTTCCTGTCGCCCGTCACCTTCCCCTCGTTCGAGGCGTTCACAACCTCCGTGGCGGACAAGGCTGCCGCGGAGCCCGTCGCACAGGGAGACGCCACCGGCGGCCGAGCCGCGGCGCTGCTGGCGCTTGCAGCGCCGCACATGCTGCGCCGAGTCAAGAAGGATGTGCTCACCAAGCTCCCCCCGCGGCGGGAGCTGCACGTGCCCGTGGACCTGTCCCCGCTGCAGGCGGAGTGGTATCGCGCCATGCTGACCAAGAACTATGCCCTCCTGGCCGGCCGAGACCGGGCCAGCAAAGCCACGCAGCTGCACAACATCGTGGTGCAGCTGCGCAAGGTGTCCAACCATCCGTACCTCATCCACGACACCGAGCCCCTGCCAGAGCCCACGCCCCCCGGCGGCGACCCCGACGCGGAATCCTCGCGCATCGCAGCCCTGCGGGTCTTAGCCAGCGGCAAGCTGACGCTGCTGGACGCCATGCTGCCCATGCTGCGCGAGCGGGGCCACCGAGTGCTCGTCTTTTCCCAGATGGTGCGCATGCTGGACGTGCTGGAGGACTACGCGCGCTCCCGGTTCGGCACGGAGGCGTATGAGCGCGTGGACGGCGGGGTGCTGGCTGCGCAGCGCCAGGCTGCCATATCCCGGTTCAACGCCCCGGACTCCTCGTGCTTCCTCTTCCTCCTCTCCACGCGCGCCTGCGGGCTGGGCATCAACCTGGCCACCGCCGACACGGTGATCATCTTCGACAGCGACTGGAACCCGCACGCGGACCTGCAGGCCATGTCCCGGGCGCACCGCATCGGCCAAACGCGCAGCGTCGCCGTGTTTCGCCTCTTCACGCGTGGCACCGTGGAGGAGCGCATCCTCGCCTTCGCCAAGCGCAAGATGGCGCTGGACAACGTGTTCAAGGGATACGTCAAGGCGACCGGCGAGGGTGCGCGGCTGCTCCAGGACGTCCTCAGATGGGGCGCCGACGAGCTCTTCGCGGAGGAGGCGGTGGCTGCCGATGCGGAGGCGCTGCAGGCGTTTGCCAAGACGGGCGACGCCAGCGCGGACAAGGCGGCCAAAGTGGCCGCAGAGATGATGGCCAAATACGGCTCCTGCCTCACCGCGGACCGCGACTGCGACGCCGACGGCGCGCCCGGGCGGCCGCAGGCGCCTTCGCGCAAGCGCATCGCGTACGACGAGGCGTCTGTGGCGGTCCTGCTGGACAGCGCGCGCGCCACGCTGCGGGAGGATGGCGCGTGGGAAGCGGCGGTGGATGCGACGTGCCAGGGCGCGGAGGAGGACGATGGCGGGCTGGGCACCATGCGCCCTCAAATGTGGGTTTTTGACGAGGAGGATGCGCCCGCGGAGGCTGCCGACGAAGGGGAGGGGGAGGAGGAAGGGGAGGGGGTTGCGCAGGAGGGGCCACCCGAGGAGGCTCCCGGTGCGCCGGACCCCCTCCCCGCAGCCGCCGCGGACGCGGGAGAGGACTACTGGGGCGCCCTTCTGGCGGAGCGCCACGCGGCGCTGGAGGCCGCTGCTGCTGAAGCCGCGCACGCGCAAGCGCTGGAGCTGGGCGACGGCGGCGGCGGACTGCCGGGCGTGAGGCTGCGCGAACGACGGCGGCCCATGGGCAGCTACGCCTTCGACGATGAAGCGGCGGAACTGGAGGAGGGCGGCGGCAAGCGGCGCCGAGGCGGGGCATCAGCCAAGGATGGCGGCAAGCCCACTGGGGATGGTTGGGGCCTGGCCGCAGATGACGACGCGGGCGACTGGACCGCCGCGCAGGTTGCTGCGGAGCAGCGACGGCAGCGCAAGCGCGACAAGCGCGACCGGGACCTCTCCGCTCGCGCGTCTGCTGGGGGCGCCACGGCTGCGCCCGCAGGCCGTGTGGTGAACCGCGCGGCGCCGCAGCTCGCCTTCGACGCCCTGAACGCGGCGCGCCCCTTGGTTGCCGCCATCTTGCACGCGCTTGGGTTGCCGCCCGCCCTGGCGGATTACGTCATCCAGCTGGGGAGCTACCTGTTGCTGGAGGAGCCGCAGGCTTCGCAGCAGGGGGCGTTCGCTCAGCCGACGCTGCTTGCGCTGGCGCTCATCGCCGCCGACACCGCCGGCGCTGACCTGGGCGAGCGGCGCTCCCCGGCTGCGTTGGGCGCGCTGTTCAGCCTGGACCCTGTGCTCGTGCAGGCGTACTGCAGCGCGGTGCACGCGCGCCTGCAGCGCCGCCTGACGCTGCTGGCGGCCACGCCCGCGGGCAGGCTGGAGCAGGTGCAGGTGCAGGCCGCCTCAGCGGCGCGCCGGGCGGGCGTGGTGGCGCGCGCCGCGCTGGAGGCGCAGCACAACGCAGCGCTGGCGGCTGGGCAGGGCCCCGCGCCGGGCGTATTCGCTGGGGCGCTCAACGAGCTCGCCGCGCGCGTCAGCGCGCAAGAGGCGCGCGCGCTTGGCAGCGTGGAAGGGGCGCTGCGCGTGGCTCTCGAAGTGCGCATCGCGCCCATCTAACTGAACACGACTTTCATTGGCGGCCTTTGCAACTATCCGTTGGTTACGCCCTTGCGCTTGGAACGTCCACGCCAAGGATCCTCTCGCCGCCCCAGTTTGCGCGCCGAGTGAGGGCCTCGCGCATGGCAGCCCGCCCAGCCTGCAGGGCCAGCGGCCCCTTGGCTCCCATAGATGTGGGGCCGCACATCGGCAGGCCGCGCAGCTGCAGCCGCGTGCAGTTGTGCAGCGCAGCGGCGGAGCCAGACGGTCGGTCGCCAAACAGACGGACATGCCACTTGCGAGTCGTTGTCAGCCCGATGGTGTGCAGATCAACCGACAGCACTCGCTCCTCTGCAGAGCACGATGCGAGGCCCAGCAGGTCTCCGCAGCCGCCGTCCACATGGACTCGCCCGTCGATCCACACCGGCTGCATAATGCCAGGGATAGAGCAGGACGCAGCGACGATGGTGTGGGTGTCGCCGGTGGACCACGTCACCGTTTTGCGGGAGAGCACGTCAAAGGTGCTAAGCGCCACCGGGCAGACGCCCTTCTCCAAGCGCGATACGGGTGTTGTCTGTGCCAGGAACTTCTCGTTGATCTTGAACACGCCCACGCCGAGCCCCGCGATGCCCCTCCAGAAGGGCGTCAGGACTGAGCGCCAGTGGCAGCGGGAGTGAGAAGGAGAGAGAGTGCGGGCACTGCACTGCTAACGCACTGTCCGTCGGCTTGAGACTCAAGAGCAGATCAGGAAGCGTGGTCTGCGGGTCCAGCCCGCCAGAGTACAGCGCCGCGATGATGGAGCCCGAGGAGGAGCCGCACACTTTCGCTGGTCGCAGGCCAGCCTCTGCGAGCGCCTGAGGGGAAGCTTGAGCACAGAGCCGAGCAAGCAGAGCAAAAGCCCTGCGCACCTGCAGCATGCCTGCGTGCGCGAAGAATCCGAAGTAGCTGCTCGCCATGGCCAGCGTGAACGGGGCTGCAGCGAGCCACTCGGCGAGCGTGGGGTAAGCACTCACGTCCTCAACAGGGGAAGCCTCGGGGGCCATTGCGCCGGGCTCGTATCGTTACGAGCTGCGTAGCTTGCTGCGACACGCGCAAGCCAGGAGAGCTCAGTGTGATGACGTCAGACCGGTATGTGAAAACTCGCCAAAATGGCGTTTTTGTGGGGTGCTCACTGCTCTTAACGCCCGCGCTCGTGGTTGGGTGTCTCGCGCACGATGGACGGCGGCTGGAAGGGCGGCGCCACCGCGGCAGTTGATGACGAAAAGAAGCTGAAAGGCGCGCGCGACTCTTCGCCTCCGCGACAGGACACCTCAGCCCAGCGGCGCACCTCGACGTCACGCGCCTCCCTTGCCGCCCGCGCGCGCGCCGCCCCTCACACGGTCCACGCGCGGCGCAGACTTCGAGAGCCGCGCGGACCCCAACAACAAGGAGCAGATGAGCCTTCTCGAGGCAAGTCGCGCGAACAGCCTCTACCCCCCCCGTCCACGCTCTGCGCACGCTACGCAGCGCCTGCGCCTGCTCAGACGCGGTCTGACGCGACCACGCGCCCGTGGACTCGCCTGCGCACGCGCGGCGCAGGAAATGCGTGCGCACACGGACAAGCTGGCAGCGTACCGTAAGCACGAGGACCCTCGCCTGTCGTTCACCACGCCCGAGTTCAAGGAGGCGTCCCGCACCTTCAGTGACAACTTCAAGGCGCGTCGGGGGCGCGCCGGCGCGGGCGCGCGGCCAGCCGAGGACGCTTCCCAGAACAGAAGCAGGCGAGCTGAACCGGCAACGCCCTCGCAGAAAAACTTCGGCAAGCCCGTGGAGTACGGCATGGTCAAGCGCTACCCGGTGCGTGCCGCCAGCGGCTGTGCGGCGCCCCGGGAACGCTTGCGCTGAATGTCGCTCGCTCGCTGTGTCTTTGCAGTGGCAGGCGCCGGTGCTCATGAAGCTCCAGACGCTGATGGACATCAACGGCCTGCCCTGGCCGCTGGACGAGGCGGGTAAGCCCATCATGGGTTGATGAGGAGTTCACCAGCACGTGTGCACGTCACGCATGAATGAAGGAATTCACTGGAGGATGGAGACGGCACGGGCTGGCCGTTATTGGTGTGTGAGTATTCAGCATATTGCGTGGATGAACATCCGCTCAGTAGTAGAGGAAAGAAGGCTGCGAGGCTGTCTCTGCCCCTGCCCAGCCGCGAGGCGCGACGCCCAGCCGCACCAGCCTGCCCGGCGCGCCCGCAGGCGCGGTGCATGCGAGAGACGAGGCGTTGGAGACGCGCGCGGCCACCCAGGTGGTGCCGAAGGAGCAGGCGGACGCCGGCCCGGCCGCACCAAACCCAGACCCCGACACCGTCACCTGTGTGCCGCCCCCAAAGTGCCCCATCGCCGGCGCCGCTGCGGCGGCGAGCGACGGCTGGGCGCGGCCCAGCGCCAGAGCGGCGGACTGGGGCGCGGGAGCGCTGGAAGCGGCGGCGGCGGCGGTGGACGTGAGAGACACCGTGGTTGCGCCGCCTCCGGGCGGGGCTTCGCAGCGCAGCAGCGCGGACGAGACGACCCACGCGGCGCTGGTGGCAGCCGCGGCAGCCGCCGGGGAGGTGCCAGAGGCGGCAAACCAGCAGGCGGTTGCGCCCGGCTGGAAGCCCCGCCCGCTGAGCCACAGCGGGCTGCCCCCCCAGACAGGGGCCACCTGGGGCCACATCCCCGCCAGGCGGGGCGGGGCGGACCGCTCGAACTGCAGGCCGCCGCCGCCGGCGCTGCCCAGCAGAGCCGCGCCCGCCGGGCCGCCCGCGCCGGCGGCGGCCAGCTGCTGCGTGGCTGCCAGGGGGGCCAGCCGGGTGAGGCTCAGCGCCTCGAAGCGCGGCGAGGGGGACACCCCCAGCGGCGGCGGCGGCGCCAGGCAGGCGAGCACAGCCAGCGGCGCGCCCCCACCCGCCGCCACCGCTGACGCCGTCGTCAGCCGCGCCGCGGCGGCTGCCCGCGCGCCGAACAGGCACGCGCCGGCTTCAGCGCCGGCCCCCCGCCCGGACGATGACGTAAAGGCTGGTGAGTCGTCCTGGAAGGCCAGCGACGCTGCGGCGGCGTCATCCGACGGGAGCTCCCAAAGCTGCGGCGGAGCCGCCACCACGGTGAGCCGCGCGGCGCGCTCGCTGCGCCACGCGCCGGGCAGCGCCAGGCGGAGCTGCATGGGCGCGGCGGCGGCGGTGGGGCTGCGCGCGGGGTGCACGCAGCCTAGGGCGGAGGAGCTGGCCCAGCTGGCGGCCACGTCAACCGTGCCGAAGGCGCACCCAAGCTGCGGCGACTCGCTCAGCCGCGCGCCGTCCACGCTGAGCAGCGCCCCTCCGGATGCGGGTAGACCCTGCTGCGGCGACACCGCGTTGAGCGTCGGCGCGCGGGGCCGAGGCAGAGACTGCGAGCTCGCCCCGTCGCCAGACGACAGCGCATCGCCGGACGCCTGGTCCACCAACGCAGCATGCACAAAGCCGGCGGGTGCGGCGGGCGCCCAGGCCGCCTCGCACGCCATGAGGGCAGATGAGGCTGCGCGCGCGCGCAGCACCGTCGCGCTCTGTCGCCCCTGCGCAAAGGAGCACGCGGACAGCGCGCCCGGCGAGCGCAGCGCGGCGCCGGTGAGCCAGAGCAGCGATGCGCCCTGGTCGGGCGCGGATGGCGGGTGCATCGCGCGCAGCCGAGGGGGGGCAAGCAGCTGCACGTGCACCGCCGCGCCGGGCGAGGCGCCCGCGCCCGGGCCCGCCAGGCGCAGCGCCATGGACAGGAAGCGCGCTGGGCGGGCCGCCTGCGGCGGGGTGGGCAGGGCACAGGTGTAGCCTCCCCCTCCGCCGGGCAGCGCCCTCGCCAGCGAGGAGGCGCCGCCGTCGAGCACGCAGCGCACCGCCGGCGGCGACGTGTCGCCGGCGTCGTCGGAGCTGGCGACGTCGGACAGCAGCGTGAGCGGGACGGAGCCTCGCTGGCCGGGCGCCCCGCCTGCGGCTGGATACAGCGCCACGCCCGCGGGGTGTCGCACCACCGCCAGGCCGTGTGCCAGGGCCGTGTCCGGCTCGCCGGGCGCGCCGCCCGCCAGCGCCAGCCGCAGCAGCGCCCCGCCAGGCGCCCCGCACGCAGGCGCCACCGCTGTCAGCGTGCCGGCGGCGCGGCCAGGCCGCGCGGCCAGCGTCACGGTGCCCAGCCGGAAGAGGAACCGCGGCTGCGGCTGCGAGAGCAGCGAGGCGGATGCGGCGAAAGCGGGGGAAGAGGAGGAGAAGATGACGCGCAGCGACAGGGTGTCCCCTCCCCAAGGAGCGCTCACGAATCCCGAGCCCGCGGCGGCGGCGGCCACCGCTGTGGGCGGGCGCGCGTAGGCAAAGGGCGCCGGCTGCGCGTCCGCGAACGGGGCGCCGTCCGCGTGCGGAGACCCCCCCAGGCTCACGCGCGCCCCGCCGCCAGCCTGCGCGCCGGGCGGCGCCTCGCACAGCACCAGCGCGGAGGAGACCACGTGCGCCTGCGAGAAGCGCGGCGCCGACGAGGCTGGAAAGGCGCACAACCAAGGGTCAGACCAGGCAGTCTCCCCGCCCCCTTGAGTCGCCGGCGGCGCCAGACGCTCGCCCACCAGGCGCAGCAGGCCGCCGCCGCCCAGGCTGGCCGTGTCCGGGTACAGGGAGCGCACGCGCGGCGCTCCGGCGAAGAGGAAGGCTGGGGGGTCGGGGTCGGCGGCGTCGACGGGGGAAGAGGTCAGGCTGTCCGCCCCGAAGAACTGCATGGTCACCCACGCGGCTGCTGCGTCCGGCGCCATGCGCGGCGCCACGCACACCAGGGCGGCTGAGAGGCGCGCCACGGCGGCGGAGGCGCCCTGCTGCTGCTGCTGCTGCGGCGGCGGCGGCGGCGGCGACAACAGCTGCAGCTGCAGAGGGGGCGGTGGCAGCGCTGGCGAGAAGGGCCCCGCGCCCGCGCCGAAGCGGCAGAAGGCGGCCCGTCCGTGGGACAGCCCCGATCCCGCCACCCTCACCCGGGTGCCCCCCCGGAGAGAACCAAAGGGGGGGAACAGCGCGCTCACCCGGCTGCCCAGCGCCACCGCCAGCACGCAGCGCGCGTCCAGCGCCACCGCCGCCAGCCCGTTGGCGAAGCTGGCGCCGGGGAGGACGTGCCAGTCCGCCCCGCTGGCGTTGGATGCGCCAAGCACCACCAGGTTGGCGCCGTCGGCCAGCGACGCCGCGTCCGCGACGTCGTACGGCAGCAGCACCGTCAGGCTGGCCGCCAGCGGCGCCGGGGGGTCCTCCAGGGGCAGCAGCGCGTAGACGGCGGACACCACGCGCCCCAGGGTGAGCGGCGGAAAGGCGGTGGAGCTCAGGTTCAGCAGCGCAGCCGTCTGCAGGCTGAGCGCCACCCCGCCCAGGGCTGTCGGGGGCACCCAGGCGGCGGCGGTGACCCGGGGCGTGGGGAGGCCCACCACCCCGCCGGCGGCGGACGTGAAGAAGGCGTGGTAGGATGGCCGCGGGGGCACCGAGAAGTAGGCGCGCCGCGCGCCGCCGGCCAGCGGCGCGCCGTAGGGGTCCAGGGCGGTGGTGGTTGGCAGGAAGGGCACCCCCCAGGGAAAGAGCGGGTCTGGCAGGAGGGGCGCCCCGTCGCTCGCACCGTCCCCACCAAACACAACCACCGGCGACGCGGCGGCGGCCGCGTGGCCGCTGCCGTCCCACCAGGCGGTCCCGCCCGTGGACGCCGACAGCGCCGGCGCCTCGAAGAGCGACACGGTGCCCTGGAGCGGGCCGTACCACTCCACATGGTACAGCCCCGGCGCCAGCTGCGGGGTGAGCAGCGCGGTGGCGTTGGCGGCGGCGAACCGCCGGAAGGGCACCACCGGCGACTGCGCGTCGTCGCCGGGGGGCCCCCCGCCGACGGAAAAGACGCCGAAGGAAAACCACTGCCGGGGAGACGCAACCGCCGCAGCCCCGGAGACGCGCACCTCCAGCGGCATGCCCGCCCCCACGCAGCTGCCGTCGTGGCGCAGCGCTGTCGGGTGGTAGTTTGCCGCGTTGGGGTCCAGGCAGCCGCCCAGCGCCGGC
>Ga0208951_1000141_pt1 | contig 29422 bp, 47 predicted proteins | sample GreLakmeMI27MSRF_FD_187702 | JGI IMG/M metagenome (GOLD analysis project Ga0208951, IMG submission 187702) | Freshwater lentic microbial communities from great Laurentian Lakes, MI, USA - Great Lakes metaG MI27MSRF (SPAdes) | ecosystem: Environmental > Aquatic > Freshwater > Lake | place: Great...
TGGACGGAGGACGCGCTAGCCCGATGCTGGGCAGCCGGCTGCACGACTTTGGGTTCCGTGGCTGCACTTGCGTTGAACAGGCGAGTCAACGATAGCCTGAGCATCTCCCCCGCCGCCTTTCTTACAATCACCGCGCGCCTGTCGCCAGAGCGTCATCGGCGGCGTCGCACACCTGCTGAACTTTGATGGCTCGGACACCATGTCCGCTGGCTATTACGCTCAGTATGTGCTGAATAACGGGCAGCCCATCGCCCAGAGCATTCCCGCCACGGAGCACAGGTGCGCATGCCACGCGCTGCGCAGGCACGAACTGCGCTCACCACCCTGGGCAGTGTGATGACCGCTTGGGCAACTGAGCGCGCCGCCATCGAGAACATGATTGAGCGCTTTGGCTCCGGTGTGTTCGCCTGCGTCATGGACAGGCACGTCGAAGCGAACACGCTGCTATTCGCGCGCTCACACCCCGTGACAGCTTTGACTATGAGCACGCGCTCTCCGAGGTGCTGCCCTCTGTGGCGGCCAAGAAGCTAGGCAAGGGAGGCTTCATGGTGCTCAGACCCGACTCTGGCGACCCGGTGGAGACGGTAATGCAGGGCTTGCACGCGGCTGAGAAGGTCTTTGGCTGCACGGTCAATAGCAAGGGCTTCAAAGTCCCTATCGGCTGCAGCGTCATCCAAGGCGCGCGCGTCCGCGCCTTGGCGCGCCTGCCGCGCGTCTGACGCGTGTGGCGCCCAGGCGATGGCATCGGCTTTGACACGCTGCAGCTGATACTGAACGCAGTCATGGACGCGGGGTTCAGCGCACAGGCGGTGGGCTTCGGCATGGGCGGCGGGCTGTTGCAAAAGGCATGTGCCCTGGGCGTGGGCACGGCGGCGTGTCTGACGAGCCCATCCAGGTCAACCGCGACACGCTGTCTTTCGCCACCAAGCTGTCTCACATAGAATACAAGGATGGCACGACGCGCGACGTGATGAAGGCGCCGAAGACGGACGTCAATAAGTTCTCGCTGCCTGGCATCCTGCAGATCCGCCGAGAGGACGGCGTGCCAACCGTCTACTCCATTCCCGACGTGGGCAAAGGCCGCCCGCTGGTGGCCGCTCAGGACAATCTGCTGCGCGTGGTGTACGACAAGCGGCCGGTGGCCGGTGCGTGGGACGACTTCTCAACAATCCGGGCGCGCGTGGCGGCTGAATGGGCAGCTGCGCCGCTACGAGCGGACCCCATCTCGGAGCAGCTGAAGGACCGCATCAAAGACATCTCGCCTGCACATGCAGCCGCGCAGTTCAATGTTTGAGTCATGCGCGCTTGCACAAAGACTACTCAGTCATAGACGAGTGAGTCGCTCTGTTCAGCACGCATCCCAACGTCGTGACTTATGGCTCGGCGCGGCTGTCACCTGTCAATGCCGCTGCCCCACAGCCTGCCAACGCCCCGAAGAGTGGCTGTGGCGATAAGCCATTTGAGCACGTCAGCGTTGTTCTCGCAGCGAGCAGGCCTGTACCAGCTGGTACCTGCCAAGACTCCAAGAGAGTGTGGAAACTTTCTTCCTGAAGGGTATCATAGGTCTCCAGGTCGAGTGGGTGTGATGAGTCACACCCACTCTTCTGTCAGCGTCACCTCCACTTCTCCAGGCCGATTCAGAGCTCCGCCCGCGATAAGCCGCGCCAAGTCCGCCTCCAGCGTGCTGATGCGCTTCTTGTCATACTCCAGAGGCTTGCGAAAGTGGGTCCGCTGCGCGTCCCTGTCGCAGAGAGGAGGCGGAGGTGCACGAGTGAGACTGGAAGAGAAGCCTCGGTCGGTGCGCGCACGCACCGCATGGCGACGGTGATGCCGTTTAGACAAACGTCCTCCGTCGGCAGAGCTGCGCCTGGCGGAGCCACCACGATTATTTGGCCGATGTCAGCAGCCTTGACGAGGTTCACGTCGTCCAGCGTCTTCCAGCTCTCCGCCTTCGTCGGAAGGTCCAGCAGCTTAGCGGGGTAGGTGTCTGCGCCCACGCGCAGGTGGCCTGTGCGGCCGTCCTCCGAGAAGACCAGTTCCAGCTCAGCGGCAGCATGCGACGACGAAGCCGCCCCGTCCTCTGCCAGCAGGCGGCGCAGACGCTCCGCAAGCGCGGGCGGCGCACGCAGGATGAACACCTCGTCCATGCTCACGCCAGCAGGTGCGAGGAGAGAAAAGGGGGCGTGTGCAGGGCACCGAGCGACGAGCAGTGTGTGCAGGCTGCAGGCTGCACGAGTCGCAGTCCACGCCCTAGCGGTGCTGGCACAGTAATTGGGAGCACAGAGCGTGCGGAGGCAGTTGTTTGTGCGGCCCGCGGCCAGGGGCCAGCCGGCCACCGCCAGGAGGGCCGGAGGCGCCGCCTGCTTGCCACGCGTTGCTCTAACTTACACCTGGGCACTCAGACTCAAGCGGCACTCACTTGCATCCCGCATCACACGACGTCAAGGGCCACGCTGTTGGGCAGGCGCGAGTGGAGTTACACGGCAGCGAAGAGTCTGTCCGTTGGCAGCAGGGAGGTAGCATAGCGCCCGCATGGTGGCTGGGGAATGGTCACACGCCCCAGTAGCCACTGCAGCAGGAAGATGGCGTCCGCATCCAGCACCGCCAGGCCAGCCAGCGCCCTGTTGACCGTCTGCTCTGCAGCTGCATCCAGCGTGCATGTTGACAGCAATGCGACTAGCGCCTCGGCCGCAACCAGCGCGACGTGGTAGAGGGCTTCGCGCGATGCCTCGTGGTTTGCCAGCCGGTCCAGGCACTCAAGCGCCGAATGCCGCATGCGTGCGCTGGTGCCATCAGGGGCCAACATGCGTTTGAGGTGCGGCCACAGGTCGCTCCTGACTCTGTCGCGCAGGAAGTCGCCGCCGCAAAGCATTGCCACTTCTGGAATCAGCTCCAGCGACCGCCTTGCCGCTGCGGCGTGTCCGCTGGCGACGGCGCCGATGTAGACGGGCCAAAGCACGTGCACCTGCGGCAGGAAGGGTGGCAGCGGGTCCCGGATGGCGGGGCTGTCGTCGTCAGGCTTTGGGGCGGCATCTACCGCCGAAAAGACACGGAGTGCATTCGTGACCGTATTCAGCGCCGTCACCGCAGTCGCCGAGTCGCCGTCGACGGCGAAGGGGGAGGCCGCATCCGCAACCAGACTCGCCAGCTTTGAGGCGGTGGACAACAGGCTTGCCCGCTCCGCGCATGCAGGCTCGCAGGCCGCCATCGCACCGGCTGTCGCGCCGGAAGCAATCTCCACGAGCACATCCAGGAAGGTCTTGACATCGCCCAGGTGCTGTCGGCGGTTGCGAACTGCGCCAATTGTTAGAGGCAAACATATCATGCGCGTCTGTTGTGTGCCGCACCTGACAGGGCGACGACCGCATACTGCAGCGGCTCGGCCAGGAATGGCAGGAGTGCGTGCCCGGCATCCGCGTGGCGCAGCACGGCGGCGAACATTCGCGGGGCTCGAGGATGCGCCTGGGCGAAGCGAACACGGCCTCAGTTCGAGCACAGCAGGGTGCCGGATGGGCTCCCGCGCCTCCAGATGCCGCAGCTGGCGACACATGGCGTCGATGACATAGTCGCGCTGCGAAGACACCAGCGCCCGAAGCGTGCCACCGTGACCGCCATGCTGCGATGTGCACACGAGAGCCGTGGCGGCAGCAAGGGAAACCTGCGCAATGTCATTATCGAGGCGCGATTCCGCGATGCCATGCGGCGCGCCTCTGCGTCGTCGTCGCCCAGTCTGTCCAGCATCGGTGCAAGGACGGCCAGCAGCAGACGGGGGTGCTGGCCAAACGCGACCCCAATGCTCCGTGCCGCGACACCCACGAAGTTTAGCAGGGTGCACACCAGCATGCTGCCGTCGCGCCTGTCAAGCGAGTCAGCGCTGTCACAGAGCGCGTGCTTGGCAACTAACCTCTGTGCGGCATCACCCGTGTCTGGGATGCGCCGAATCGCTTGTCAGCCGGGGTCGCACTTGGGCAGGCTGCTCTCACGCACCCGCGTGCCAAACATCCGGGTGCAGGAACTCGTCGAAGATGCCAGCCACGACGTCCATGACCGTTGCGCCTTGTAGCTGCACATTCAACTCGTCCGGGAACCTGCGCCGGGAAGTGAGATGGGCTCAAGATTAAAGCGCAAGTAGTCGCGCACCAGTCGCAGCGGGCTAGGCGTCTGTCTGGCGCAGACGCGCCAGACCATGACGTCGAGGCGCCGAAGACGACCTCGCTCAGGACGCACGCAGCCGACGCGGCGGCAGTATGCCATCCTGGGAGCTTGTCCTGCACGGCCGTGCGAAACGCCTCCAGCAGCTCGTCTGAAGCCGCCGCATCAGCGCGGGCGGCAACGGGTTGAGCCCAACGCACCAGTCAAAGCCGCGAGGGATGTGGGCGATGCCATACTGGAGGCGCGACCGAGCAGGCGGGCTAGCGCCGCTACCGCCAGGTAGGACTGCGGAGTTGGGCGTGCGTTAGCGCATCGACAAGGCGACATGGCGGAGAATTGGCAGAAAACGCGCCTCGTCGGAGGTGAGTGTCGCAAGCTGCGGATGCCTGGGGAGGCGGGACCCGATGTCTGCAGCCCCACTGCATGCCAGCGTCTGGACGAGCCCAACCTGGTGGGACGCGTTCGAGATGCGCCCTGCTGGCGAGACCCTGAACACGCGCAGCAGGTTGGTGCACGCCGTTCGCCGCTCCGAAGGCGAATGGTGCACCGCATCGACCACCCGCGCCGGTCCAGCCAGGTACACAGTGCCCGTGAGCAGTCGCGCCGTCGCCACAGCATCGCTCTCACCACCGTGGCCCCCGAAACAGTGCAGGTGCTGCAGGAATATGGCGCGCAGAGCGGTCCACGACAGGCGGATGCATTCGTCGTCGTCAGATGCGGCGCCCGTGCATGCGCAATCATCCTCGTAAAGCTGCAATTTGTGCAATGCCGCAGCTGCCGCGGAGGACACCTGCGGCCACGGGTCTTGGGCCATGGCCAGCAGGCACTCTAGCCAAATGGTCGCGCAGCCGGGCAGCGCATTGCTGCACCCGCCGAGCAATGCCGCAGCCGCATGCACAGTGGCCACGCGAACGCTGGTGCGCGAGTGCTTGCGCAGAATGGTGAACACGGGCGGCAGCATTGATGCCAGTCTGCGCGAGGGCTCAACGCCAAAGGCCGGGGCTACGTGTAAGCGCTGGCGCACCGTGAGGTCACCAACTGCAGCCAGGCCTCGTCGCGCGTCACGCGCATGCTCCAGCACGCCTGCACCTGGCTGTGCGGGGCCGCAGCTCCGTGCGCTGCGGTGGATTGGGGAGGCTCCTGTGGGGTGCACAGCTGCACCAGCGTCTCGAGCGTGTCTGGGGCGGCAGGAGCAACTGGGGCCGAGCCCGTCGCGCCAGCCACAGTAACACGAAGCAGCGTGGCCAATGCTGTGATAGCCTGTGCAGCAGCTTCGCCTGCGGAAGCAGCACTGAAAGGGCGAGAGTCAAGCGAGTGCATCCTACGCGCTTCAAGTCGTGCGCTCTGAGCGGCTGCGTACCTCGATGGACCTGCGCCCTGTCGCCGCCAATGCAGAGCCAAGCGAATGAGCGGCATAAAAGCTCAGCGCTCAACGAAGAAGTACTAACTGCTAAACACACTGCAGCTTGCTCGCTCTCGCTCGCACCTCGGGAGCGTTGACGGTGGACTGGTAAATTGCCTTGCACAGCCTGCTTGCGATTCCGGGAAGGAAGAATGCCAGAGCTTCAGGGTCGTCAACCTGGTGGACGGACCATGTCATCTGTCAGTGGGTTGCCGAGAATGGACACAGGGCGCATGCCGTTTTCATCAGTTCATCTGCCGCAGCTAGCGCATCTCCGCGGAGCGAGCGGCTGCCTCGGTCTCCGGCGGCAGCCTCTTGTTCCGCGACTTGCAACAGCAACGAAAGCGCGTGGCCCAACAGTGGCGCGTTCGCCTCCAGACGCAGAGTCAATGAACAGAGTGCATCCTTGGTGAGCAGTCCAATAGCGCGAACAGCGCTTTGCCGTATCTCCTCCAGCGTCGGCTGCATGTAGCAGTGAGCTGGCAAAGCAAGGCCGACAATCCGCGCTGCGCACCTGCCACGGCAGGCTGAGAACCATGAGCAGCTGCTGCAGCGTCTCAGCAAACTGCGCGCGAATAGACTGCGCTGTGAGAGAGAACAAGAGAGCGCGCTAACAGCTACTCGCCTGCAACTCGTCGCGGACTGGGCAGCGCTCCAGCACGAGGCACAGGCATGCCAGCGCCCGCTCCGCGAGACGCGAGCCTGCGACAGGCGCCTCTTGAGAGCTCTGCGCAGTCGTCACGAAGGCATGAAGCAGCCCACACAGTGGCGCAACACCGTCAAAGCCCAGTGCGAGCTCCTCCGCGCTCGTATGTGGCAGCGAGTGGAGCAGACTGTCCAGGACACCGTGGACCTGGCTGTGACTGCCCAGCCCGCGTAGCAGCCCTTGACCAGCAGCAGGGGGTGGCTCGTCACTCTCTTTCATCGCTGAACTGGAGGCATAAGCAGCTGCATTTGCGTAGCGCTCAGCAGGCGTGCCGCACGGTGATGCGCGCAATGAAATGATACGCGGTTGGCGGACGGAGTTGAGGAATGTGCAACTTCTGAAGTTCTGATCTGTTGCACGTGTCAATGTATTGCGTTGCGTTGCGTTCTCGCGTTGCGCGCGGTTGCAGACGCAGAGTTGCAGTGTTGCTCGCGCGCGTTGCGCGCTATGTGCTACATGCGTTGCGTGTCCGTCCTAGGTACGGCTTTCACTCTCTCGCGGCGATGTACTGCAGGTAATCCGCCGACTCGGCCGCCTTGTACTCCTCAGCCAGAGACTCGACAATCTCGCGTGAGTCCTCAAACTCGGTGAGGTCGTCCTTGAACATCGCGTGCTGCTCGTAGTTGTCTAGGAAAGCTTTGCGGCGCATGAGCTTGTCGTACTGGGTCAGGCAGCGCTGGAAGAGGTGCCGTATACTGCAGCGAAACCGTCAGAAGCCATGACAGTTAAGGTGTGCGTGCAGCGATGGGAGCGAACCTTGTGTGATTGGCGAGCATGAGGCCGCTCACGCGGTTTGCGGTCTGGACGTATGGTGACTTGCGCGATAGGGCCACCTGCCAGGGAGGAGACGTCTCAACCAGCGCATGCAGCGACTGGGGCAGGCAGCAGCCCACGCACCTGGATGCTTGCGGGTCCCCACTCGATGAAGTTTGCCAGCTTGCGCTCCCTGATGCGTTGCAAGCTCTTGTGCACCTGTTTGAGCGTGAAGGTCAGCAGCTGTAAGCTGCGCGCGATACCGCCTGCGGCTGCGCACCTGCGTGGGGTCCACCTCCCCCTGGATGATGTTGAGGATGGAGATGTACTTGCTCTGGTTGAAGTCTTTGCTGCGAGTGTGCGTTGACACCATGATGTTCTTGGTCTGCAGCAGGCGGCGCATGACATCCAGCACCGTCGTCTTGCGCACACTGCGAGGGGCGGGGCGGGTGAGCGCAGGCGCAGGCCGTGAAGCAGGGTGGAAGTCGTGCAACGTACGTGGACGTTGTTTGCCGCTCCAGCGTCAGCGGTGTGTAGCCCGTCATCAGAAAGTGGCAGCGCGGGGTGGGTATGAGGGAGGCGACGAGTCCAACCAAGTCGTTGTTCATGTAGCCAGGATAGCGCAGCGTTGTGGTGCTCGCTGCCATCACGGTTGACACCAGTGCGTTGGTCTGCGAGAAGGACGGGTTATCGATGTGCAGCCTGTCCACTGCGATGCGGTTCAGCGCCGTGTTGTCCAGCACCACGACGCAGTCGGCGTTGAGGGTGAGGCGTTTCAGCGTCAGCAGCGAGTTGTACGGCTGCACCACCACGTCGCTCGTCTCGTTTTGGTTGGGAAACACGCTGTACGTCTGCACCAGCTTCTTGCCGTAGCGGTCGTTCAGAGCCTCCAGCAGGTAGGAACCCATGCCCGAGCCCGTGCCGCCGGCGATGGAGTGGCAGAGCACGAAGCCCTCCAGGCTATCGCTCCCGTCAGCCTCCCGGTCAATCATATCCATCAGGTCCTCCTGCACAGCCTCCGCCTGCGCGTAGCCGCTGGCCCAGTTGTTGCCCGCGCCGCCGCCGTGGCTGGACAGGAAGATGTTCTCGTGGTTGAACAGGTTGCGGTACTCCGAGTTCTGTGCGGGCGCAGCGTGAGTGCTCGCCCGAGGCGGAGGGCGGGCGGCGGGCGCGCCTGTATGGAGTTGATGACGCGCGGCTCCAGGTCAAGCAGCAGCGCTCGCGGCACGTAGTGCTCGTCGTCCGCCTGGTAGAAGAACACATCCTTGCGGTCGCCCGCCCCCTGCGTCGCGTAGTCCTCCAGCACACCGTCCTTGCTGATCCCGTGTTCCAGGCACAGCTGCCGAGCAAAAAGCCTCAGGCACACAGTCAAGCGCACGCACCCACGCCACACGCGCCTGCCGCCAGAACTCGGAGCCTATCTGGTTGCCGCACTGACCCACCTGCAGCGTGATGATTTCGCTACGAACGGGCGCGCGTGAGCCAGGGCAAAGCAGGCGGGAAGGCGGGGCAAACGCTTACCGCGGCATTGAATGCGCTCAGCGCGCGCGCGCAGGCACGCTCAGGATCTGCAGAGTGCCCACTTCACAGCCGCCCGCAAGAGTCTGAGCCAGCACGTGAGACTGGCGGGGGCACTGGGGATGATCGAATTCGAAGACTCACGCCGCGAGCCACGCTGGCACATTTTTTTCTCGCACTCCGCTGGTCGCCTCCGTCTGCGCTGCGCGTGCTGTCCTGGGACGTATCGCCAAGTTTCACGCTGGAGTTGTGTGTCACGAAGCAGAGTACCTACTTGCATTGGACTGCGCACTCGCTGCACCATGGAGGACGACGGGCTGCTTCTGAATTTCGTGACGGATGAAGCGCCGGCGCCGCGGAAGCGCGGCGGCTCGGGGCGGGGTGCTGGTCCAGCCCACAAGCGCCGGCGGCTGCCCGAGCCGCGACTCGGCGAGGCGCCAAGGCCAGAGCGCCCCGCACAGCCGCAGCCTCGGGCGGAGCCTGCCGTTTCGCGCGCGCCGCGCGAGGCTGGCGCGGAGAGGAGGGCGCCCCGGGCAGAAGGGGCGCAGCCGCCACGCGAGCTCGCCGCCCGTGTCGCGCCTGCCCTCTCCGCGCCCGCCGTGGCGGACGTGTTTGGAGAGCGTGTGTCGGCCAAGGCTGCGCAGCCGGCGGTGCCTGCGGAGTCGTTCGGGGCGCTGGGCGTGAGCGAGGCGCTGGGTGTGCGACTGGCCACTCTCAGCTTCACCCGCCCAACGCGCGTCCAGCAGGCCGTCATTCCCGCGCTGCTCCAGCGCCGAGACGTGCTGGTGCGCTCCGACACCGGCTCAGGCAAGACGCTCGCCTACCTGCTGCCTGTCGCCGAGCGGTTGATTGAGCAGACGCCGCGGCTGGTGCGCGCCGCCGGCACCGCCGCGCTGGTGCTCGTCCCCACCCGCGAGCTCTGCCTGCAGGTCCTCAGCTCCCTGCAGGCCCTCCTGCTGCCCTTCCACTGGGTGGTGCCGGGCGCGGTGATGGGCGGCGAGAACCGGCAGAAGGAGAAGGCCCGCCTGCGTCGCGGTGTCACCTTCCTGGTGGCCACGCCTGGGCGGCTGCTGGACCACCTGCGCAGCACGGAGAGCTTCTGCACGGCACCCCTGCGCTGGCTGGTGCTGGACGAGGCTGACCGGCTGCTGGACCTGGGCTTCGAGGAGGACCTCACCCAGATCCACGCCCTCCTCACCCAGCGCGCCGACAGTCCCGCCTGCTGCACCGCGCTGCTGTCCGCCACGCTGCCACCACGGCTGGACCGGCTGATCCACGTGGCGCTGCGTGACCCGCTCTCCGTGAGCGTCGAGTGCGGCGCACAGGCAGGAGGCCGGCAGGAGGGGGGCGGGGCCGGGGCCGGGGCCGGGGGCGAGGCTGCGCTCTCCATCCCTCAGCAGCTGGACCAGCGCTACGTGGAGGTGCCTGCCAAGCTGCGCTTGGTGGCCCTGGTGGCCGCCCTGCGCGCCTGGCTGCTGCGCGGTATCCAGCGCCTGGTGGTCTTCGTCTCCACCTGCGAGTCAGTGGAGTTCTACGCCCGCATGCTGCCGCTGCTCGAGGCAAGCGGCGAGCCCCTCCTCCCCTGTCGCATTTTTAAGCTGCACGGCTCACTGCCTCAGACGGAGCGCGTCAGCGCCTTCCGCGAGTTCCAGGAGGGCGGCGCCGGCATCCTGGTGTGCACCGATGTGGCTGCACGCGGTCTGGACTTCCCTGCCGTGGGCGCTGCGCTGCAGCTGGATCCGCCCGGGCTAGCGGAGGACTACGTGCACCGGGTGGGGCGCACGGCGCGCGTGGGGCACAAAGGCGAGGCGCTGCTCTTCCTGCTGCCCAGCGAGCTCAAGTTCGTGGAGCTGCTGGCCAGCCGCGCCACGCGCCCCGCGGAGCAGAAGCTCCTCACGCTGCTCGCCTCGCTGCCCGGCGCCGGCGCGCCCAGGCAAGGCCGGCCGTCCTGCCCGGAGACCCACCCAGCCACGTACGACATGCTGCGCCGCGTGGCTGCGGTCATGGGTGCAGACGAGGCGACGCGGCGGGTGGCGAAGGATGCGTTCAGATCGCACGTGCGCGCCTACGCGGCGCACCCCGCGGCCAGCAAGGCCATCTTCCACGTCAAGAAGCTGCACCTGGGCCACCTGGCTGCCGCTTGGGGGCTCAAGGAGGCGCCGCAACTCATCGGGCGCAGCGGCACAAAGGCGAGCCTGCAGCAGCGCAAGCGGGCTACGCACGGTCGCTGAGAAGACGCTGATGACGACAACTAAAAAAGCAAGCGCTGTGCACGCCTCGTCTACACAAGTATTCTTCGGTGTCAATTGAAGGCGACAACGCTGAGGATGATCAGTATAGCCTGCGCAAGGGGCATGTGAGCACGCAGTTGGCAGTGCTTGTAGCTGGCGCGTACAAACAGGGCCAGAATGATGGCAATCTGGCCGCCCAGCCCGCTCTTCTTGATAACTTGTGTGAGTTTTCTCTGATGCGGACACCGCGCGGTTTCAGTGCCCGCAAATCGGGAGGTCAACGAGAGCGATGAGACACACCTGCGCCGCGCCCAGACGCGTCGTAGTCCCGTCCACGTCCTCCTCTAGTTCGTCCAGCATCTTGCCCTGCGGTGACAAGCGGTGAGAAATGCAAGAATGGGCAGCAGCAGGCAGGGACGAGAGACGCGCCTGTGTGTCGAGCTCCTCGCCGATGGTCAGCCCGACTTGCCCGAGCCGCGCGACGCTCTCACTCAAGTCGTCAAGGTCCGTGTCCTGCTGTCTGTGGGCGGTTCAGCAAAGCGTGAGCGAGAGAGAGGCTGGACGGGAATCGCAGGGTAGCGCCTGATGAGCAGCGCCTGCTGGTCCGACTGGTTATTGACGAAAGAGTCGTTCTGACTGCTGATGGCGTTGTCCAGCTTCGCCGTCGTGGACCTGCGCGGGAGGCGTGAGGTGTGCAGGCCGAGGCACTAGGCCGCTCTCGTGCCTTCCGCCTTGCTTACTGGTCGCCTTGCGCTCGCGCGCAGCTGCGGCCATGGACTTTTTCAGCGCGTCGGCCTGGAGCAGAGCGTCAGCTGCCGGCGAGCTGCGCCCCGCGGCAGGATTGAAACGCGCCTGTGCTCGCGTGCTTGCATTCCAGCTCCGCCGGCTGGTCAACTCCGGCTTCTCGATGCGGAAGCGCGCAAAGTCCTTTTCAGCCAGGTCTGTGGCGCGGTCCAACTCGTCCAGCTGCGCGAGCGGTTCAAACAAGAAATCAGCAGCAAAAGCACCGCGCGCTGCAGCCGCAGGCTTCGCACCTGCCACAGCACACCATCGCACTCGTTCACCTGCACGGGTCGAGAAGCGCGCGGTGGAGATGCACCACTCAGAGCTGGTGGGCGGGCAGGCCGGTCGCAACACACCAGGTCGTGCGCAATCGTTGCGCGGCTCTCGCTGCCCTGTGGCAGCCGCTCGAAGCGCTCATAGCCAGCCTGGACCTTGTTCACCTGCACCTGGAGTGTCAGGCGACGCAGCGCGAATAATGGCAGCGCCAACACGCGCCGACTCCTGGATTTCCTCACGCACGAGGTAGTAGGGATCCGACGCCGCCATAAAGCACCTGGGTGCGACACAGACGGGCGACGGAGGTAACGAGTGACGAATTCGAAGACGACGCACGACCCGCGAGCCGCGATAGACGCAGCGCCGCATCAAAGATTGGCGCTTAGTTAGGTAGCGCGCCTCCGGCTTCTCCGTGTCCTGCCTCTCAAGTGCAGCTGCAGAGGGCGGCCGACGCGAGCCGACAGCCTTGGCGGTGGTGCCTGTCCATTGTTGCGATTTCTCGCAGTATTCCGCGCACACGACAGAGACGCGCAATGTCTGGTCTGGCTGGCCACCCGACGCGCGACTCGGGCGACACGCGCGGGAAGGTGCGCCACCGCGCAGCTGCGCCGCGACGCACGTGCCAGCACGCCATCGCGCTACCATTGACCGCCTCTACTCCCGCGCCCAGGGGCCTGCTGACGTCGAGACTCAGCTCGCGGACCTGCAGCGCAAGTACAGGATCCTCGAGGCGCGTGCACGCGTGCCGCGTCGCCGCTGGGCGGCGCTCGCATGCGCTGCGCGTATGACGCCTGCAAGCGCAGGTCAACCGCAAGGCTTACTGCGAGGATGCCCAAACCATCATCCGCCGCCAGCGCGCCGCCATCGAGAAGCTGCAGGAGGAGAACGGGAACCTGAAGCACGAGCTTGACGTGTCGGTAAGCCAGTCCACTGCTCCTCCCCAAGGTTTATCTGACGCAGTATTTCACAGGAGGAAACTGGCGCGCCCAACATGACGGTTCAACAGGAGCTACAGCGCTTGCGCGAGGCTGCGGTCACGTTCACTCGCAAGGCGCGAACTGCCAATCTGAACTCCCGTCGGCTCTCACCCCTCTCCCGCAGATTGAGGCCGAGAAGAAGCGCGTCGAGTCGCTGGACTCGCAGATTCACGCGTATGACGCCAAGGCGATGGACAAGCGGCGCACGATGGGGGGTGAGTTTGTGCTCTGCTGCGCCACCGTGCAACTTTGACGCATGCGCACGCGTGGCCCACGCGCTGCAGGCGTGAACGCTGCCAAGGACGACACGCAGCAGGTGTCGAAGCATATCCACCTCCTGGAGAACAAGGTTGAGGCGGCGCTTATCAAGCTCAACGAGGCGGTGGGACGCAACAAGCTGCTGCGTGAGAGCATCGACAACCTGCGGCTAGAGCGCGTCGTGTTCGACCAGGTTCGTCCTTGCAAGCGCTGCTGTTGTGCTCCAGTCCTCACGCTGCGCCATCCAACCCAATTCTCAGGTGTACCGCAAGATTGAGCGCGAGCTGCACGACAAGAAGCGCGAGATGGCTGGCGTGATTGATATCACCAACATAGCGCACGAGGCTCGCGACCAGGCGCGTGCTGTGCCTCTCTCACGAGCCGGCCTGCTGGTCTGACGCGGGCGCGTGGATAGGCCAAGAATGAGGCTGCTGCGCTGCGCGCCCAGAACGACAAGGAGCAGGCGGCTTTCGATGCTGAGTACCGTGAGGTGAGTTGCTCCCACTTGTTTACGCACTCCCAGACGCGCAGCGCTCACACCCTCACCCGCCCCAGGTGGGCCGCTTGATCGAGGACGATCGCCGAGCGCGCGAGCAGGCGCTCAAGGCCGAGGCAGAGAAGATCTACGAGTTCGGGCATCAGGAGGCTGAGCAGAATAAGAAGGCGAGTCAGCTCGCCTCGCCGCCCAAGCGCGTTCTTGGCGTGCACTTACAGCGCCACCGAATGCAGCTCAAAGGCCACTGGCCCGCCTCGCGCGAGAAGAAGGCCGACCCGGTTGCCAAGCCAGCCATGTCCTCCGACGAGGCTTTTGCGCGCATTCAGGCACGAGGCGAGTGCCCGCCGTGCCCTGGCGCGCCTTGACTCGCCGCCCCGCGCAGGCTGCGACGGGCATCACGCAGGTGGAGGAGTTGGTGGCCACTTTTGTGTCTGCGGAGGAGCAGAACTTCTCGATGTTCAACTACGTGAACGAGCTCAACCAGGAGGCTGAGAAGCTGGAGGAGCAGGCTGTGGAGCTGCAACGAGAGCTGCAACGCTCCAGATCAGCGACTGCAGATGAGGACAGCATGCGCCAGCAGCTCGTGATGGTGCGCTGCACTCCCCTGCACACCCATTTTGCGAGCCACTGAACGTCTGTCTGTCCAGTCTCAGCAAGAGAAGCATGCCGCGATGGAGGCGCGCTCTGCCGCGCTGGATGTTAAGTTTGCGGCCGCTATGCAGGCGATGGAGGGGCTCAAGGCGTCCATCGGCAAGATCTTTGAGGACACTGGATGCAACACGGCGGCCACGCGCGAGCTGCTGGGCGACCTGGGCGTCAGCGAATCCAACGTCCTACAGTACATGGCGCTCATCGAGCAGCGCTCTAGCGAGATCCTGTCCCACTATTTGCAGAAGCTCGCGCGCGGGGGCATTCCCGCCGTGCAGGCGAGTGGGCGTGTGTACCCGTCACGCCTACACCTCTCACATTGCGTCAGTCCCCCCTTCAGGCGGAGCCGTCCGAGGCTCGCTCTATCTACACGCAGCAGGTGCGTGCGCTTGGCCCCTGGATGCGCTGCCTGGCTGACGCCGGCGCGCAGGGCATCAAGGGCGCCTCTGCTGCGGGCGCCATCAACATCGAGCCGCCGTCCGCAGCCGAGGCTTTCGAGCTGTCGGACGACAGCAGCGAGGATGAGGAGGATGACCGGCCGCTGACGCGCGAGGAGCTGGCTGCGCGCACGGCTAAGAAGCTAGCCGCGGCAGCAGCCAAGGGTGGCCGTGGGCGCCGGCGCAAGTGAGAACGGCTCTGAGTCAGCTGAAGGCACAGCTCATCAGTGTATGGCTACGCAACGCACCAGCGATAGCCCTGCGGCAGCGACGAAGAAAACGAAAGCATGCCCAGGGATACATTCGGGTGGCCCCTCTCGCAACCGACTTACGGTTTGGCCGACAGCAGCAGTTGAGTAGTCAGTAGTAATAAGTGGAGTGCTGGCGCGACGCACCCCACTCCCTACGCAAGCTCGTGCGTGCGTAGCGCGAGCCTCCAGCATGGCGTCTGCACTCCAGACCACGCCGATCGGCGCCGTGAGCAGCCCGGCGCGTGCGTTGCGCCCGTCTGCATGCGCGCCCGTGCACGCTCTTCGCGTCGCCGGCCGCGCCTCCCTCTTCGCCGGCCGCCCGGCGGTGCTGTCCCAGGCTGCACCTGCGGCGGGGCATGTGGTGAGCCGCACGGCGCGCGGGGGCGCGGTGTGCTCGCTGAGCCGGCCGGCGGCTGCTGTTGCTGATGGCCAGGGCAAGCTCACGATCCTGGTGGCCGAGAAGCTGGGCAAGGCTGGCATCGACATGCTGCGCGCCTACGGCACCGTGGTTGAGGCGTTCGACATGTCCCAGGCGGACCTGTGCGCAAAGGTCTCGCTTTGCGACGCCCTCATTGTGCGCTCGGCCACCAAGGTGCGATCGGACGCGCGGCAGCGCATCTGGGCGCACCACCACCTTGCCGCCGCGCCCCCCGCGCCTCGCACTGCGCCGCTGACCTGTGCCTTGCTCCCGCTTGCAGGTCACGCGCGAAGTGCTCCAGGCCGCCAAGGGCCGCCTGAAGGTGGTTGGCCGCGCGGGCGTGGGCATTGACAACGTGGACTTGGCCGCCGCCACCGAGTATGGCGTGTTGGTGGTCAACGCGCCCACGGCAAACACGATTGCGGCGGCTGAGCACGGCATCGCCCTCCTCTGCGCCCTCTCCCGCAACGTGGCGCAGGCGGACGCGTCCATGAAGCAGGGCGAGTGGAAGCGCACCAAGTACGTGGGTACCTCCCTGGTGGACAAGACGCTGGCCATCATCGGCTTTGGCAAGGTACGCACTGCTTGCACGCTCCACGGGCAGTCACATTCTGATGCGCCCACCTTCCTCAGGTCGGCAGCGAGGTTGCCCGCCGCGCCAAGGGGCTGGGCATGAAGGTTGTCGCCTATGACCCGTACGCGCCGGCCGAGCGTGTGCGCGCCGTGGGCGCCGAGCTCGTCTCCTTCGAGGAGGCGCTGGCTTCGGGCGACTTCTTCTCGCTGCACATGCCGCTGACGTCGACGACGCAGAACCTGTTCAACAAGGAGACGTTTGCCAAGATGAAGAAGGGCGCCTTCATCATCAACGTCGCGCGCGGCGGCGTGATTGAGGACGCGGCGCTGGTGGAGGCGCTGGACAACGGAACTGTGAAGGGCGCGGCGCTGGACGTGTTTGAGGAGGAGCCCCCCGCGGCTGACCACCCGCTGGTGAAGCGCGCTGACGTGATCTGCACCCCCCACCTGGGCGCCAGCACGCAGGAGGCACAGGAGGCTGTGGCTGTGGAGATTGCGGAGGCTGTGGTGGGCGCACTGAAGGGCGAGCTCTCCTCAACCTCTGTCAACGCGCCCATGGTGTCCGCCGAGGTGCTCTCCGAGCTCGCACCCTACGTCTCCCTCACAGAGAAGCTGGGCCGCATTGCGGTGCAGCTCGTCTCCGGCTCGGGCGGCATCAAGGACGTCAAGGTGACGTACGTCAGCGGCCGCAGCGACGGCCTTGATACCCGCCTCCTGCGCGCCATGATCGTTAAGGGGCTGGTGGAGCCCGTATCTGACACGATCGTGAACATCGTGAACGCCGACTACGTGGCAAAGCAGCGCGGTCTGCGCATCGCGGAGGAGCGTGTGCCCTCTGAGCGCGGCGAGCTGCTCAGCTCCGTCGCCGTGCAGCTGAGCAACACCGACACGCGTTTCTCTAGCTCGCGCGACACGACGGGAAGCATCACGGTGGAGGGGTGCGTGCGCAACGGGGTGCCCTACCTCATCCGTGTGGGCAACTTTGCCGTCGACATCTCGCTGGAGGGGCCGGTGCTGTTCTGCCGGCAGCAGGACCAGCCTGGCATGATTGGCTCCGTGGGCTCGCTGCTGGCCAAGGATGGCGTCAACATCAGCTTCATGTCTGTCGCGCGCCAGGGGCCCCGCGCCACCGCTGTGATGGCCATCGGCGTTGACGAGGCCCCCTCCGCCGAGGCGCTGGCCGCCATCGCGCGCGTGCCCGCCGTCGAGGAGGTTGTGTTCCTCAGCCTGATCTAGAACGTGATGGGGCCGAGCACGAGTCGGTTCGAGGGCTTTTGAGACAGACGACTGAGATTGCATCTACGGTGATTGCGTCTGTGCGTTATGGCGCGAGAGCGCTTTGACTCGCGCTACGAGCTAAGAGCGCTTTGTAACTCAGAAAGCCCGACACAGTCGTCGCGCACCACTTTTGCGTGGTGCATGGCCCGTGAAGTACGACAGTGTGTTCAAGGGGAGCTCAAGTGCTCAACTCGGGCTTACTTTGTCGCCCTCGTCCTCTCCGCACTCTCACCAGTATCTCGTCCCTGGTAGCTGCACGCAAGCCAGAGAGGCTGCTCGGCGACAGAGAAATGTCGCAAACAGCAGCCTGGAAACAGCTCGCCGCCGCCAAAGCTGACCCGAGTGCGCGGCTGGTACGTAGCGGCGTTGCATGACTCCCGGCTGCAGCTGAGGAAATGCGGCATGCAGGCGTCCCTGGAGTCGTTTGCTTTGCTCCTGCGCGCCGAGCCTGCGCTGCTTAACGAGTTTGCACAGCCGCTACTCGCGCTCCAGGCCGAGCCGTGCGCGGTGACTCGCAGGTGGCTGGCGGGCACGCTGCCTGAGGTGGTGACTTGGAGCCCGACCTTGCTGCCTGCCTGCCTCGCAGTCGCCGCCGCCCTCGTTCGGGTGCGATCAGCTCGCCGCAGCGACTCTCCCTGTACGGGCCTGACGCGCAGGCACGCAGGATCCTAGCGCCGCAGTGGCGAAGCAGGCCCTGCTTGCCGCCGTCGCGCTGTTTCGCGCAGCCTTTGTCTGGGCCAGCAGAGAGGTGCGCCCGCCTCGGAGCGTCTGCAAGCGGTGCTGACGGCCCCGCCCAGGTGGCTGGCTCAGCGCGGCCGGAGCTGCATGCGGGCTGGACCGCCGCCCGTGCACTGTGCGCCTCCGCCTGCTTGCTGGTCAGGGCGGAGCACACGGGCGTGCGCCTGCAGGCGCTCAAGTTCCTGGAGGCCGCGGTGCTGATGTTCACCGCCGCCCTTGGCGCGAACGCGGACGAGTCGGGCGTCGCTGCTGGTGTCTCGCCGCTGCATCCGGGCTCCTTCCTGACGCCGCCCGAGCTGAATCGCGACCTGAGGACATATCTGGGTGCGCCCGTCGGCCTTGGGCGTCTGCCCACCGCGTCGCTCCCGCTCTGACTCCCGCCCCAGACGAGCTGCAGGCGTGCGTGAGCCGGCGGCACCCGGGGCCCTTCGCCGTCGTGCTGGTGGCCTCCCTGGGCAGCCTTGCGCGTCTGCGCGCCCCGCTCTGCGCGGAGATGGTCCCCCCACTGCTCCAAACTGCTGCGCAGGCGGCCGAGGCCCTCCCCAGCGCGCAGGCAGCCAGCCTGGTGCACGCCCTCAAGCAGGCTTTCGTGCACCTGCTGCGCTGCGGCCACGCGGGCATGGGGGAGTGGCAGGATCGGGTGGTGGGCGCGCTGGAGGCGCTGGGCCACGCAGAGGCGGCCACTTCCGCGCTGCGCCAGGTGGAGCGCCTGGCCAAGCGAGAGCGCGCGCAGGCGGAGCGGTGCGAGCGCCGCGCGACAGGGCGCCCCCTACCCCGCGCACTGACGCGCCCGCCCGTGTGCAGCGAGGCGGAGGCTGAGCTGGACGAGGACACCAGCCTCTTTCCTGCAGTCAAGCGCGCGCGCACGGAGCCCCCTTCTGCGCACTTCGACGGGCCGCCGCTCACCGACCCGGCACTCCTGCGCCAGGTGGTCGCCGCGCTGGGCGCCCTGTCTGCGAGCGGCGACCTAGCCATGCTGCACTCCCTCGTCGCCCAGCTGGCGCCAGCCGTACTGGTCGACGTGGTCTTGGAGAACCTACGATACCTGACGCCCAGCCCGGCAGCGGACCCGCGGTTCGGCTCCGCCCAGGCGCCTGCACCAGGCCTGATGGACCTTTTCTCCTCTCCACCGCCGGCTGCTGCTTCGGGCCCCGCCCCAGACGTCGACGTGCAGATGGCGCAGGCGCCCGAGGTGGTGCAGGCGCCGCCACCCCTTGTCGCAGTGCAGCTCAGCGGCGAGCAGCGCACAGCTCAGCGCCACTCCGCCCTGTCCAGGATCCTGCGCGCCGAAGAGCACAGCCTTGCCTCGGGTGCGCACCCGCGGGAATTATGCACGGTGCTGTAGAGTCTGGCTCACTCGCGCGTCCCGCGCGCAGCTGCCGGCGGGAAAGAGCTGCGCCGCCTGCTGCTGGCGCGAGTGGTGAGCTCGGAGTCGTCCTCGTTCGGCAACGAGTTCCTGGACTTCTTGCTGGAGCACTACGAAGCTCGAGAGGTGCGTGGCGTCAGTTCCAGACTGCGATGGCAGGCATTGACACCGGGCATGCAGGGGCACGAGCACATCCTGCAGTGGTTGCACTGCCTCCACGTCGCCTCGCTCGCGGATGGCGCAACGCGGAAGCGGGCGTACGACAGCGCGCTGCTGGACGCGGCGCATAAGATGCTTGAGAAGCTGTCTGGTGCGTTTGCACTGTTTGTTTGCTGTGCCAGCCGTCTGACCCTCTTACTCTCACAGCGCGCGACCGGGCGCTTCCCCTCCTGCTGATCGAGGCGCCAACACTACCGGCGGCGGCGATGGATGTCCTGGAGTGGCTCTGCGGGTTGGCAGAACGCGTCGATGTGCCACCAGCAGACATCGAGCAGCGCACGCTTGGCCTCATCGCGCTGCGTGACATCATCATGAACCGCCCTCAGGAGCGAGACGTCTGCCTGGCTCTCGTGCTGCGCTGCACGGTGCACGCAGACGACGCGCTGCGTAGCAAGGCCATTCGCATGGTTGTGAACCAGCTGCACCCACTGCCCTACTGCGCCCAGCAGATCGACAGTTTTGCGGCCGAGCGACTGCAGTCCACGCGTGAGCTGACGGCGGAGCCTGAGGGCGAGGGGGGCACAGCAGAGTCGGAGGCAGTGCGCTGCATTTCGCTCTTTTTCGCGCTCTGCACCCGAGAGCCGGCGCTCGTGTCGCAGATCTTTGCCGCATTTGCGGCTTCGCCCGGGCCTGTGCAGGCAGCGTTCCACCGCAACATGGTGCGTTTTGCACGTGCCATTCTCTTAAGTTGATCTGCTTCTGACGCTGCTCACCCACTCCTTTTCAGGCTGGCCTGGCCAGAACGCTGGGTGTTGAGGCGAAGGCTCTGTTGGAGGCGATCCAGGCGCCGCCTGGCGGTGCCGAGGTGCTCGCCCTGCAGGCGTTCCAGGCGCTGTGCGACGCCAACGAGACAGTGTCCGCAGCCCTGCTCGCCGTTGGCCGCGCCGCCTATGCGCACACAGACAAGGATGTCCGCTTCCTCCTCCCCTGCCTCCACCTCATCCCGCGCGACGAGCTCCGCACGCTGCTGCCCCTTATCGTCGCGCTGCCCTGTGGAAACATGGCGTCCGCTCTGCGCCGCATTGCCGAGGTGCGCAGCGCTGATTTTGCGCTCGCCAGGCCCCGTCTGAGCTCGCCCATTGCAGGTGAAGCCCGGTGTGCCGCCCGCGATGAGCGCCTCCGAGCTCGTGGTTGCGCTGCACAGCATTGAGCCTTCCAAGGATGGCGTGCCCATGAGAAAGGTGCGTGCCCCACCAGTGTTCCCTCTGGCTGGGCTGGGCTGGGCTGAGACACTCCTTCGCACTGGCAGGTCATCGAGGCGTGCTCGCTGATCTTCACGCCCCCGTTGCGTGACGTGTTCACGCCCGACGCGCTGGCGGTGGCGCTGCAGCAGCTGGTGGAGCAGCAGCCCATCCCACTGCTCTTCATGCGTACCGTTATCCAGACGGCCAGCGTCGCGCCCAAGCTGCACGGCTTCATCCTGGACCTGCTGTCCAGGCTGGTGCTCAAGCAGGTGTGGAAGACGGACGCGAAGCTATGGGAGGGCGTACTGCGCTGCGCAAAGCAGATGGTGCCGCGCAGCTTCTCCGTCTACCTCCAGCTGCCGGCTGCGCAGCTCAAGGAAGCATTGGCGCAGTCGCTGGACCTGGTGGCGCCGCTGAGCGCTTACGCAGCCACACCGACCGTGCGCTCCAGCGTGCCAGGAGCTACGCTGAACGTGCTCGCCGAGGCGGCGGCGCCCCCGCCCACGGATGAGTGATGGCAATGGCTCGCGACGCGGAATATATGGCGGCGTGGCGATACAAATTCATCGTCTTCGTCGTCGCTCGTTGTTGTCTGCCCGCCGCCGGCCGCCCCGCATCACGCTTCACGCATCTGACGCACGCCTTCCCCGCCAACCGGTTCTGGGGGGTGTTTAGGACGCCTGCTGGCCCACGAGCATGTCTGCCTTGGCAGGGCTCGAGCTTGGCGAGGTGAGTTTGCGTGGGAACCTTTGCAGTGCTCGCTCTGACACTCGCGTTCTGACGTCCGTTCTGACGCGACAGCTGGACCTGACGAGTGACACCATTGAGCTTGCCGGCTTGGAGGAGGAACTGAAGCAGTATGAGAACCACGAGGTGCGGGCGAAATTGTCTGCATACGCGTGCCTTCTGCGTGACACCCTGGGCTTAGCTGACGCGTGCCACGCCCGCCCGGCAGGTGGTTCGCGACATTCTGCGTAGCGAGGGCGCAGAGCTGCGGGAGCGCGCAGCCGCGGTAGAGGGGCGACTGCACCAGGCGCGCTGCGGAGACACGCACGCACGCGCCTCGCCCCGCTCACCTCCGCGCCTGCGCACGTTGCAGGTGGAGCTAGACTCCATCCAGGACTACGTGGCGGAGAGCGACAACCTGGTTGCGCTGCAGGACCAAATCAGAGGCTGTGACGGCATCCTCGGTAAAATGGAGAACCTGCTCGGCGGCTTCCAGTCTGACCTCGGCAAGATCAGCTCAGAGGTGTGCGCTTGGTGTGCTGTCGCCGCGTCGCCGGCCTCACGGAAAGCCTGCGCAGATCAAAACGCTGCAGGAACAGTCGTTCACTATGAGTTTGAAGCTGCGCAATCGCAAGGCTGCTGAGGCGCAGCTGGGCCAGTTCGTGGAGGACATCAGCATCCCGCCGAAGCTCATCAGCGCGGTTGTGGATGGAGAAGTGCGCGTGCATCCTCTGCTCTCACTGCTCGCTTGCTGACACACCGCGCCGCCAGCCCAATGAGGCGTACGTGCAGTACCTGGTGCAGCTGCATAACAAACTGGAGTTCACAGCCACCAAGGTGCGCCCCCGGAGTGCTGGCAGGCTGTTGTTAGCTTGATTTCACAACGCTTCCTCCGCGCAGGCCTCGCACTCTGCCGCGCTGCAGGATGTGGAGCCCGAGCTGGAGCGCCTGCGTGTCAAGGCTGCGGCCAAGGTCCGCGAGTTCCTGCTGCAGCGCTTCTACGGCCTGCGCAAGCCCAAGACGAACATCCAGATTCTGCAGCAGAACGTGCTGCTCAAGTTCAAGTACTTTGTCAAATTCCTGCAGCAGCACGGCCAGGAGGTGTTCCCGGAAGTGCGCACCGCCTATGTGGAGACGCTGAGCCGCATCTACCGGTCTGCCCTGTGTACGTGGGGCCGGAGCGTGGGTGTACCTCGCGGGCGCTGCGTGCTCACACCCCGCTGCGCAGCCAAGTACGTGATCGCGCTGAATCAGCTTCAGGTGGACGTGGCAGGGAAGCACGACTTGCTGGGTGCGAACCTCTCTGCTCTTCCCCCCGCATCGCCCTCACCTCTCGTGCGCGCAACTGCAGGCGAGGATGCGCACGGGGGTGCACAGCGCTCGGGCGCGTCCAAGAGCCGGACCTCTGTGTTTGCGACGGGCAGTGCGCGCCCCCAACCCCTTCTTGTGCCTCGCGCGCTGCTCACCCGCTCCGCTTTGCAGCGCGCTCCGCGATCATGCGCGACCTGGACGGCGCGCCGCCGCTCATCGTGCACCAGGCTGAGGCTGCGGGTGAGCGGCACCCGTACGAGGTACTGTTCCGCAGTGCGCACAAGCTGCTCATGGACAGCGCAACCTCCGAATTCCTCTTCTGTCTGGAGTTCTGGGCGGGCGACGCGGAGCTGTTCCGAGAGGTGTTTGCGCCCGCTGTGGCTGCGGTTGAGGAGAGCCTGGCCCTGTTCCTCCCAAACTGCCACGACCTGGTGGGCATCAGCCTCATGCTCCGCATCAACCACGAGCACCAGCTCATCATGTCCCGCCGCCGTGCCCCCTGCCTGGACGCGTACCTGGACAAGGTGAGCCTCACGCTCTGGCCCCGCTTCAAGCTTCTGCTAGACGCGCAGCTGGCCAGCATCCGCAACGCCGCGCTGCAGACGGAGAGCCTGCAGGCGCAGCCGGTGACGCGGCGCTGCGCGGAGCTGGTGTCCAGCCTGCAGGGCATGCACGGTGTGGGCGGGGCTGATGGGCAGGCTGAGGCGCAGGCTGACCGGCTGCGTGGCGCCCTGTTCGAGCTGCTCGGCCGCATGGCCAAGCAGTTGGGGCAGCGCAAGCAGCGCATGGTCTTCCTGGTGAACAACTTTGAGGCTGTGCTGGCCGTGCTGCGCGAGGCGGCCAAGGGCGAGCCCGGCTGCGAGGGTGCGGAGGCCAGCCCAACCTTCCTCTTCTTCAACGAGCAGCTGCTGGCGCAGGTGCACCTGCTGGTGGACGACGAGCTGGCGGACCAGTTCAACCCGCTCATCACCTTTGTGCAGCGCGCAGAGGGCGCGTACAAGGCGGCGGAGGCTGGCGGGGCGCCACGCTGTACGCTGCCCCAGTACGGCCCCTCCGACGCAGAGCCGGTGCTGCGCGACTTCAGCGTGCGGTGGCAGACGTCGCTGGAGGAGATCCACGGCAGCATCTTTTCAGCCTTTGGCAACACCCAACGGTCGCTGGACATTCTGCAGCGCACTCTGTCGCAGCTGCTGCTCTTCTACACGCGCCTCACGGGACCGGAGGGCGTGCTGGTCACCTACTGCGGGCCCGAGGGGGCAGCGCTGTGCAGGAGCGCGGTGCCCACCCAAACCATCTTGGCGGAGATCAGGCGCCTCCTGCACCGGTGACACATTCAAAGGTCAATGACAAACGCATCTAAACAAAAATTCCGGGTAGGTTTAGGGCGCATCGGGCATGCTTTGGAATCCTTCCTCCTCTCCTCTTGTGGGCGAGGCCAGCAGCAACATCTGTGCGTCAAGCGCATCGGTGCGGGCGACAGGGAGCTGACGTGCAGCGTGCGTCTGGCCTGCCAGGAGTTGTTGTGGTGGAAGGGGCACGACCTCCTGGCGCACCGCCGCCAGGCCCTCCAGGCTCCCGTGTAGCACTGCGCGGAATGCGGAGGCGTCGTGCTGCAGGGCGCACGCGGACGCGGTGGCGGCATACTCCGCAGCCGTGTTGGCCTGCGGTGTGCGTCAGCAAGAGCAACGACATCTGGGCAAGAGCCTGGGCGCACCACGCAGTCGCCTGCGAACTCCCTGGCCGCGTCTAGGCTGGAAAGCAGGTGCTCCTTTACGGCGAGAGCGGTGAGGCGCAGCGATTCGCCTGACGTTTGGGGCACCACCGCCGCGACTCCCGTCACCGGCTGCAGGGCGCACGAGTCAGGGCTGGCGGGGCACGTTCTGTCGACAGCGCCGCGCGCCTGTCCCAGGCTGCCCACAACGAGCGCGCTGTCGGCCAGCAGGGTGCGGAGGACGGCGAGGACGTTGGTGTGCTGGGTCGCCGCCGCCTTGCGGGCAACCTGCGCGACGCCCGTCGCCTTGTCTGCGCGCCGGGCGCGTTTCAGCGGTGGGCTGGCCGTGCGCGGGCGCAAGAGCACGCACCCAGGGGCAAGTAGACCTGCACGCGTGGCCGGCAGCGCTGCGAGTGGAAGAGCAGGAGCAGCGCGTAGAGACAGCCCGCGTCGAACGCGTGCACCTCCTCCGTCTCCTCCTCGTCCGCTACAGCCCGCCTGCCCAGCGCCAGCAGCGCGGCGGCGAACAGCTCCTGCGTGTACGTCGCCTCGCACATCGCCGCCGGCCGCGCATCGTGGATGAGAGAGAAGCTGCAGCTCAGCCTGCCAGCAGAGGGTCAGCGCGCAGCCAGGCGCCGTGCGTGGACGCCACGCGCCACTGCTCCTTGAACGCCTGAAACGAGGCTGACAGCCTGTGCTTCGACGCAAAGCTCGTTAGCAGGTTGTCCACATCCACAGTGGACAGCATGCAGGCAGCAGCGCGCTTGCCACACTGCTGCGCGGTCGAATGCGAGGAGGGAGCGATGCGAGTAATGAGACAGGCGAAGGGAGCAGAGAATGCACAGCGATGCCTGAGGCATCGCTGTGCATTCTCTCAGAGAATGCAGGGGCCCTGCATGATGCCATCATGCCTGCCGCCACTTGCGCCGGCCCTACACTTGCCACACGCCAGCAGCGAGCACGCATCGTGCACATACACGGCACAGTCTTTCCAGCTGGCAGCAGTAAATCAGGGCGGTGGACGCGTTGGACCACGCGCGGCAGACCTGTCGCGCTGGCAGTGCAGTAGAAGCGAGTAGATCCATAACAGCGAGTTCTTGTGTCAGTGCGGTGCGTGCGCCAGCAGCCCGATATCCGTTCCAGCAGAGGTAAACTCCCAGACGTCGATTTAATCGTCGTCGCCGTCGATTTCCACGGCGTCTGGTGCACCGTCTGTGGACGCGCGTGCCTGCGTGGCCTTGCGCTTCTTGGCGCGCAGCACGTTGTGCGCGGGGACGATGTCCGCTGCACTGATTGTGTAGGATGCGCCTGGGAGAGCGCGTCACATGCAGCTGTGTTGTGTGCGTGCACGTCTGTGGCGCACCCGCATTGGGGCTGTCTGCCACTCCGTTTCTGCCTCGGGCCTTGATGTAGCCCAGGATGGCATTCTTCTCGTACACGTAGCCTTTGCTGTCCCTGCGCCCATCGCTGACAGTCAGCGCGGGGCGCAGTGGCCTGGGCGCGCTACTGGGCGCACTTTACGGGCTCCTTCAGGTCCAGCAGCGCCACGAAGCTCAGCGGGCAGCGGGGGTTGGGCGCCAGCTCCTGCTGCGTGCTGTCTATCCACAGGTCGTCCTCGTCCTCGCCGGGCATGGGCTGCCCCTGGTGGTGCACATTCTGCACAGGCGGGAAGGACATGAGGAGCACTGGACCACGCAGGCGCAGGCACGTGCGCACCCACACGGCTCTATCGAAGTCCTTCAGCCGCTTCTCGCAGTCCGCGGCGGCGGCGGCGACGGCAGAGGCTGGCGCTCGGAGTCGTGCCTGCAAGCGACGAGGTTGGCTAGCGTTTCAGCCGGCACAGCAGGCGTGCGCGTCTCTGAGCGTGCGCGCCTCAAAGTCAGTGGCGGCCTCGGTGCACTGGTACCTGCGGGCGGGCGGGCGCTAAGCGAGAGCAGGATGTGCCCGGGCTCTCGCTGCGCACGATGCCTTGAGCGCTCGCAGCGCCTGCGTGCGCGCGTGGACCTGCGAGAACGCGCCCGCCAGCTTTTCCACGCTGCCTCGCAGCTTCTGCACCTGCAGGGGGGCGCAGGGCTGAGGACAGGCTGCCAGAGCGCATGCTCATCATCGCCTACCAGGTCTGTGTTTCCCAACTGTTCGGCTGTCACGGCCGCCTCGGTCAGTAGCTCAAACTGCTCGTCCACCGTCTGTTGCATGCAGCGTCAGGACAGAGCGCCTGGCGTCATGGGCAAGGCGGCGTACTGTTCCGACGGCGCTGTGCTGATACGTCAAGTCGCGCTTCGTGGACACATCGCCCTCGATGAGGCCCGTTACAACAGAGCTGGTGTAGGCACTCATGCAGAGAAGACAGAGGCGCAGAGGGTCGAGAAGTGCGTTTTTTCAGGCAGCCCGCTGCCCGCGACAGAAAAACTCGTCGCCCGCCTGCGCTATCGCGTTGGATGGTGAGCCGCTGCTGCAGCAGTCGTGGGCAGCGAGTCGCAGAAAGCTGACAGCACCGTCGCTGTTTGTGAGACTTCAATGGATGACGCAGACCAGATCCTGTTTCTCGGACTGCGTGACGTCCTAGGCTCATCACTGCCTGCCCAGCTGGCCTCGGCGCGGGATGTGGACTGCGACCTGCTGGTGCGCATCTGTGCGTGCTGTCTGCTTGCCATTGCGCCCGAGGCAGCGCCGCCGCCGCCGGAGCGCCTTCCGGCGGACATGGCTGGCCGCTTCCGCGTGGGCACGGACCTGGCTGCGCGCGTGCAGCGGCTGGGCTACCGTGGCGACCTTGGCTTTCACCAGCTGCTGTACCCCAACGAGGCGGACGTGCGCCGCATCCTCGTCTTCCTTCTCGACCAGGTGCCCAAGGCGTCCGCTAGCGCGGCGGCCACAGTGCCTGGCGCGGCGGGCGAGGCAGCGCGGGTGCAGGCGGCGCTGCGCGCCTGGGTACGGGCGCCGCCGAACAACACTGATGCCCCGTCCGCCCCGCCCGCGCCTTTCTGGACCTGCCCGCTGGACGCGAGCAGCAGCCTTGTGCTGCTCACGTCGCAGGCGAGGCCGCGCGAGCGACTGGCGCCGTCGCTGCTGGAGCTGGTGGCGCACAGCGCGCGCCTGAGCGCTGCTGGCGACCTGCTCGGCGAGTCTCGGGAGCTGGCGCGCCTCGCAGCCTCCTCCAGCCAGGCCCGCGCCGCGCGCGAGGCGGCCGTGCGCGCCGCCGTTGCTGCTGGCCTTAGCGCCGCCGCGTCTGCGCCCGCCGCCCGCCCAGCCGCGCCGCGCCTCGAGGCGCACACGCCCAGCGCGCCTGCGCGCCCGGAGCAGCCGCCCGGCGCGCCCGAGGCTGCCTCGGCGCCTCCGAGCGCCGAGTCGCGGCTGGAGCGCATGGGCGCTGCGCTGCTCGCCCTGCAGGCTGACCTGCAGCGCACCGTGGCTGACGCGGGCGCCGCGGAGGAGCGGACGCGCGACAGCGACGCCGCCGCCGCCGCCGCGCGCATGGAGGCTGCGTCCGCGTCGGGGGCGACGCCGCAGCTTGAGCGGGAGTACCTGCTGCGCAAGCAGGCCGCCTCGCTGCTCTCGGCGCGTTCCCCGCGTCCCTTCCCCTCGCTCTCACTGACGCGGAGGATGACGCGCAGGGCGGCGGCGCGCTGGAGGACAGCGAGCGCGGGCTGCTGGTCGCCGCTGACGCCGCTAGGCAGCGCATGCTCGCCCTCCAGGCCGAGTGGGCCGCCGCGCGCGGGCCGCTGGAGGAGCGGGTGCAGGCGCGCGACGCGGCTGCGCGGCGGCTGCGCGCGCGCGCGGAGGAGCAGCTGCGCCAGGTGCAGGCCATGCGCACAGAGGTGCGCCACCTGGCGGCAGCGGCGCGGGAGCGGGAGGAGGACCAGCGCCGGCTGCTGGCCGAGTACGAGGCTGCGCCCAAGGGCATCAATCGCGCAGCGTTTGTGAAGCGCATTTTGGAGATCATCAAGAATGTGAAGAAGCAGGAGGTTGAGATCCTCAAAATCACAGCCGACACGCGCGATGTGCAGCGGGAGATGAACTCGGCGCAAGAGGCGCTGTCGCGCGCCTACGCGCTGGTTGACGAGACCATCTTCCGCGACGCCAAGAAGGATGAGGCTGCGCGCGAGGCGTACCGCCTGCTATCCGCCATCCACGGCGGCTTCGCGGACCTGTCTGCGCGGGTGGAGGAGGCCGGGCGGGCGGGGCGCCTGAGGGAGCTGGAGGAGCGGGCGCAGGAGGAGCTGGCCAAGCGGCCGCTGGACCTGGAGCGGGTGCAGGCGGACCTGCAGGCTGTGGTAGCTGACAATGCGACGGCTGCGGCACGGCTGCGCGGGTCGTGAGGCGGCCGGGGCGCGGGGTAAGGAGGGACAGGGCGACGGACACAAGTCGCACTAACACCACACACACAGACAGCCCTCTGCCAACCCCCACCACTCTACTTACACGCGATTGTTGTCATTCGCAAACACGTGCCAACCCCACCCCTCAGTCCTTCTCCTCGCCCTGTGCGCGCTCCGGCTCGGGGCTGCGGCTCTTCTCCTCCCGCTCCTCCCGACGCGCGGGGCTGCGGCTGCGGCTCTTGCTCGCAGACCGGCGACGCTCGCGGCTGCGGCTGCGGCTGCGGCTGTAGCGGCGCTCAGGCGCGCTGTCGGCCAGCGCCGCGGCCGCGTGGGCGCTCGCGCCGTAGGCGGGCGCCCCGTAGGCGCCGCCCTCCCCACCCCCCATCATGGGCGGCGGCGGCGCCCCGCCCTCGTGGCTGAAGCGGCAGCCCTCGCCGCGGAAGCAGCTGTTGTGGGTAAAGGGTGAGTGAGGTGTGGGGGGGTGGGCAGGGGAGGCGCTTTGTGCGCACCGCCCATTCTGGAAGTCGTGGCAAATATCCTTGCCGCCGCCGCCCATCGCGCCGTAGCCGCCGCCGCCGCCGCCGCCGCCAGAGCGGACGGGGCCCTCGTGGCTGAACTTGCAGGTAGCACGGAAGCAACTGGGGTGGCGAAAGCGCAGGGTGTGAGTGCCGGGCCTGGCCACGGGCGCCGCCCG
>Ga0208951_1000144_pt1 | contig 29243 bp, 27 predicted proteins | sample GreLakmeMI27MSRF_FD_187702 | JGI IMG/M metagenome (GOLD analysis project Ga0208951, IMG submission 187702) | Freshwater lentic microbial communities from great Laurentian Lakes, MI, USA - Great Lakes metaG MI27MSRF (SPAdes) | ecosystem: Environmental > Aquatic > Freshwater > Lake | place: Great...
CCGCCGCCGCCCCCTGCGTCCCCGCCTCCGCCGCCGGTGCCGCCCAGCCCGCCGCCCGCACCCGCCGGCACGGTCCAGTACGTGTACAACACTCTGACGCTCGCCGGCTATACCAACGCCACGTTCAATGCCACAGCCTTCGCCTTCGGCGTGGCGGCGGCGGTGGGCGTGCCGCCCAGCAGCGTGGTGGTGCACGGCGTCGTGAGCGTGGGCGCCAGCAGCAGCGTCGCTGGTCGGCGGCTGCATCAGAGCACGACCAGCAAGGTGAGCGTCTCGTTCAGCATCCAGACCACCACCCCATCCACCGTCGCCTCCGGCCTCTCCGCCGCAATCTTCAACGACTCGCTGCAGACTGCGCTGGTGTCTGCGGGCTTGACGCAGCTGGCGGGCACCATCGTGTTGGGTGCTGCGCCCGCAACCACGGTGGTGCTGCCTGCTGCTGTGGCCGGACAGGCGACGCAGTGCCCGTTCTGCGCCCCACCTCCCAGCCCGCCGCCGCCGCCCAGCCCCAGCCCGCCGCCTCCCATGGAGGATGCGAGGCGGCGCATGGAGGTTGGCTTGGCTGTCGGTCTTGGTCTGGGAGTCCCAGTGGTTGCTGTGCTCGTCTTCTGCTCCTGCCGCTGGGTGAAGGGGAGGAGGGGCAGCGCAGGCGGGGGGCGGCGCAGCCCGCCAATCCCCAGCTTTGCGGACCAGCCTGTGGAGGCGAAGGCGGCTGCTCCGGCTGACGAGCGGACGGTGTAGGGCGGCTGCGCACGCACGCACTCGTCACCGATGACCACTTAAGCAACTTGCTTCCGGTCTACTTTTACGTTGTTTCGACGTTTCAATTTCGACGTTTCGACTGTTATAGGGGCTGCTTCTCTCCTCAGTCTGGAGACAGCGACTTACGTACAGTACTGTTGTATGTTGTACGACGGCATTGCTGCATGCTGCCGTGCTGGGCGAGACAAAATTCTTGTCCCCCGCCTACCTCGTGCCATGTCAGCTCTTGCGCCGGCCGCAGTTGACTTAGACGAGGACATCCGCGCGCGCACGCCCTCCGGCTGGCCCATGCAGGCGTCACCGCCGCCCCTAGCGGTGCAGATGAACGGCCGCGTGTACCGGTGAGTTGTCCGCCGAGCTGCTCCCTGCGCTACCAGCTGACAGCGCACAGTATAGCGCAAGGGAAGACGCACGAGGGGTTGCACGCGCTGCTGTGGCCCGTCAGCCGTCTTCTTGTGCGCTACATCGAGCGGCACGTCTCTCGCTTCGTCGGAAAGCGCGTGCTGGAGCTGGGCGCAGGCGTGGGACTCACCGGCATCGGCGCAGCCGCGTACGGCGCCCACGTTTTGCTCACAGACAAGGCACGGACAGCGACAAGCGCTGCCTCACTTGTCGCACTGCTCCCGTTGACTCAACACCTTCTCACGAGTCGGTACCCCCCCAGGAGACCAGCCTCACGGTTGCTAACGTGGAAGCAGCGCGTTGCGTGGGCGTGGAGGGCAGCGTGTCAGCCGAGGCGCTGGACTGGGCTGACAGCGCAGCCTTCCTGCAGAACAGCGCCGCCGGACCGCCCTGGGCCTGGGTGCTCTGCAGCGACTGCGTGTACCACCAGCAGCTGGACTTCCGGCCCGTGCAGGCTCTGGCGCGCCTCCTGGCTGCGCTCACCGAGCCCCGCGCGGACGGCTCTCCTCCGCCCGTCTGCCTCTTCGGCTACCAGGAGAGGGACTCCGCCGCGCGTTATGCCTTCTGGGACGCGCTGAGCGCCAACGGGCTGCAGGTCAGGGAGCGCTCACTGGCAAGTGCCTCGTTTCGTTGTCTTCGCGGCCTGGCGTTCTCTTCTCTGACGCTCAACCGCCTCGCAGGAGGAGTGTGCGGCAGAGGGAGTGGACGTGAGCGGACTCAGCGGACCTATGGTCCTATGGTTCATCTCGCGCAGAGCAGAAGAGACGCCGCAGCTCGCACCAGCAGAGTGCTAGAGCTCAGGCAGAGCAGGACATGAAAAGAGAGTGAAACCGTATCCTATCCGTCCAGCATGATGTCCTGGACCCCCTTCAAAAGATCACCCACCGCGCCTCGGTCAGGCAGGCCGCCCGCGAGGCCGTACACGGGCGCCATGCCACCCGGAGCAGCCTTGCCCTTTGCCGCGCGCACCGCGTCCACAGCCGCCCTGAGCTCCCGCAGCAGCGCAGGCACCGCGTCTGAGTTGGCCGGCGTGACGCAGAAATGCAGCGCCGCGGGGCGTTGAAGCGCGTTGAGGTGCCATCCTCGCGAGGTGAGCTCGTCGTTCACTTGGAAGATGTTCACCCCGGGCTCCTGTGACCGGAAAGCCACCACCATGGTGTGCTGGCCCAACACCTGCAACCCTGGAATGGTGCGCACCCCAGCTGCAAGCGTGTCTGCAGCCTCCAGCACGCGCTGTGCGGCCGCCACAAACCCGCTTTCGCCCATGTGCACCAAAGACGCCCAGGTCTGCGCAATGAGGCCACCAGGGCGAGAGCCCGCTGCAGAAGGGGAGATGTAAAGCCCTCCTGACCACTCAGTCACAGCCGTATACTGCGCTCTGCGCAGCTCCGGATTGGCGTACAGAAGCACCGAGCTGCCCTTTTGTGCGAGGCCGTATTTGTGTGTGTCCACGGACATGCTGGTCACACCCGCCACCGAAAAGTCAAACGGGCGGCCGAGGCCCACGCCGTGACGCCATCCAGCCTTCTTTGCGAAGGGCAGCACGAATCCGCCCAGGCAAGCATCCACGTGGAGTCCGCACCCGGCGGATTGAGCAACCTCCGCCAGCGCCTGCACGTCGTCTACCACGCCATGAGGAAATCCGGGCGCGGAGGCGTAGATGAGCACCGTGTTGCGTGTCACCGCGCGTCGCGTGGCGAGGACGTCCATCTGCAGGGTCAGCTTGTCCACCGGCACGCGAACCAGCCGCAGGTTGAAGTAAGAGGCCGCCTTGTACACGGCTGCGTGGGCCGACTCGGCAACCACGATCTCCGCGTCCCAGATGCCACGCGTGGAGCGCATGAAATCCCGTGTCGTTCGAAGTGCGGTCAAGATGCTCTCGGTCCCTCCGCTGGTGACGCAACCACACACTGATGTGGCACCTCGTGCGCCTCCGCCCAGCATGGACGCAGTCATGGCAACCACCTCACGCTCCATGCGCGCGCACGCAGGAAAGATGTCCGCGTGCAGGGGATTGCTGTGAGCAAACCGAGCGTCTGAATACCACAGGAGTCAGCGCAACTCACACGTGACTCATGGCAGCGCACGCACAAACGCGGTTCAGCAGCGCGAAGTGCTCTACGTCCTGCATGTACACGCAGCCTGCGAGCAGGAGCGAGTGAGGCTGTGGGGTTCAACAGAGTAGGGTACGCAAACGCTGCTTGTGAGCTGGGGCGCGCGCGCCTGACATGCGCGACTCGCCAGGCGTCCACGGCGTGTCGTTGACGGCCAGGTCCAGCGCCAGGTCCACAACCTCTTGCGCACTGGTGCCCAGCAGTGGAAGAGCGGTGAGAGGCGGAGGACCTTCTTGTTTGGCCTCCTTGGTGCGCAGCTTGCGCAGCATCCTGGCCTGCTCCGCCTTGACGAGGGTAGAGATGCCGGGAAGCGCGCGCAGCGCAGCGAAGGTTGCGGGTCGTAAGCCGCCCGCGCGGCGCACGGCGGTGCGTCCATAGTCCAGGCAGTCGAACAGCTTGAACACCAGCGCCGCCAGGAACAGCGACGCTAGCAGCACGCGGCTGGGCGGCACCGAGTGCAGCTGCGCATCCAGCGTCGCCGCTGTGGCCGCAGAGTGTCAGTGCAGAGAACGTTGGAGAACCAATGGTTTCCATTGCCGCACAAACTCAGCACGCGCCTGAGGCGAGCAACCGCGCGCGCACAGCTTGCACGCCCGTCAGCGCCAGCTGGTGCACGGGCGCAGCTGCAGGAGCCACGTAGTTACCCAGCGCATCCAGCTGCGCTGCGCACAGCGAGGACAGCCCACGCAGCGCACCCCCCGACATGGCGCAGTGGATGGGGGAAGCGAGGGAAGGTCTGATGAGCGCACAGCGAACAGCGCTCAGCGCACAACAACAGCAAGCTCACGAGTGTCGTACGACGCCTTACGCAGTGCACGGCCCTCCGCATTCTCTGTCACACCACCCAGGCCTCGCAGCTGCACCCTTTTGGAGTGTGTCGCCGCGTTCTCCTGTGCGATGCACGCGCGGGGCGGGGCGCCTCGTGCCCTTGCACGCCTGCTCCTCGCCACTGCCTGCGCGTCTCTGGCTGCTGCGGACGGCAACATGCGCTCCGTGGCGCTGACGATGAAGAACGCGGTGGTCACAGGCACGCAGCGCACGCGTTCCTAAGCTAGCACCTTTTGCGTGGGCGCTGCTGAAGCACAGTCTCTAAACCCGCTCACGCGCGCTTCACCATACTCCGCCAGGCGATGACGTGTACATGGCGTGTAGCACGCTGCTCCCGCGAGAGGCTGCGCACGTGGTCCGCTTCGAGCCCCAGGCTGACATGGCTGTGGTGCACCATATGCTCCTGTATCTCTGTCCCGGCGAGCCGCTGGTACGACCCGGAATATTCTCACAAGGGCACCCACGCAGCAGCGGGCGCGCTGTGTGCCTGTGTGCGTGCGGGCGTTTGCGGTCTTGGGCTTACGTTGTGCCCCCCACACAAAGGTGTCACAGGCGTCTGGACAGCTCCAAATGATGCACAAGCTCTGCCCGTCCGGCCAGATGCTCGCCTACGGGTGGGGCCGCAACGCGCCGGCGCTAACTCTCCCGCCTGGGGTCGGTTTCGAGGTTGGGGGGTCCTCAGGGTTCACTCACGCGGTCTTAGAGGCGCGCTCAGTTCCCGCTGCGCACACATCCATGTATGACGCCCCCTCTCAGGTACACTACCTGCGCGCGCCGAACGCAGCACAAGGCACAGACTCGTCGGGTGTGATCATGCACCTCACCACTGCTCCGGTGCCGCACGCAGCGGTGCGCCACACATACATGTATGATGCGGTGATGCAGTTCTCACGGCGTTGTTCTATCAGGGCATCTTGATGTTCGCCGCAGGGTTTACTATCCCGGCCCGCGCTCCAGATTACCACGTTTCTATGTCCTGCTGCTACGACGGCACGCAGCCGCTCACCGCGGTCGCCTTCCGCGTGCACACGCACACTCTGGGTCGACTGGTGTGGCTTGAGCGCGGTCATAGCAGCGTGGAGTCTTGGTCTCAAGGCAAGCTTGGCAACGACGGGATGGGCGACGACAACCCCGCGCTGCTGCTGCGCCGCTCGCCGCTGCTGCCGCAGGCGTTCGCGCTGGTATCTGACCAGGCCGGGGCGCGTAACCCTGGCGGAGAAGAGGGCGGGGGGGACTCCTACGTGAACACGGCATTGCCCGGGCCGCTCATCATCACGCCCGGAACACGATTGCGGGCCACGTGTCGCTTCAACGCCAGCGAGAGCGACCACGCGGTAAGCGCAGGCGCCAGCAGCAAGGACGAGATGTGCAACCTGTATTTGCTGTTTTCGGCAGATGCGCCCACCGCGCTGGGCTGCTACTCCGATGCCGGTGCTGACGTGGCCACGGAATCCGGGCCGGTGCCTCCCGTTCCACCCGCGGAGGCCCGCCTGGCTGCGTTGAGCTCGGCGTGGTCACCACCGGGGGGTGGTCTCGTGGGTCAGGTGTCCGGGTTGGACTTGTCGCCCGACCGCAGCATCGTGTGGCTGTTCCACCGCGGCGAGCGCGTGTGGGACGAGCGCAGCTTCGACGAGAGCACGCACAAGCTGCGCGACGAAAGCCCGCTGGCGGCTGACGCGGTGCTGTCGCTCTCCGCGGCCACGGGCGAGCTGCAGAGCAGCTGGGGCCAAGGCATGTTTCTCATGCCGCACGGGCTGAGCGTGGACGTGTGGGGCCACGTGTGGGTCACCGACGTGGGACTGCACCAGGTGCTTAAGTTCAGCCCGGAGGGGCAGCGCCTGCTGGCGGTGGGCAGCCCGCGCATGCCCGGCAGCGGGGAGCTGCTGTGCAAGCCCACTGCGGTGGCGGTGGCGTCGGACGGCTCCTTTTTCGTGGCGGACGGGTACTGCAACTCGCGCGTCGTCGCCTACGCCCCAAACGGCACGCTGCGCGGCTTTTGGACGGCAGACGCGAAAACCCAGGGCGCCATGCAAGTGCCCCACGCCCTGGCGCTGGACGAGTGCGCCGGCGTGCTGCACGTGGCGGACAGGGAGAACGGGCGGGTGCTCAGCCTGGGTGGGGTGCTCACGCGGCCTCCGGCCCAGTGGACGCTGGCCGGCTCCTGGAAGCTGACCCCGCAGGCGGGGCTGCCCTACGCGCTGAGCCGGGCGCCGGGAGGCGACGTGTACGCGCTGGGGTGGAGGCGAGGAGACCTCCCTGGCGGCGGCGGCTCCGCAGGTGGGGCGCGCCTGGCACGCCTGAGCGGCGCCCGGGCCGCCCGCCAAGCCAGCGACGCCCCCCCGGCCGCCGTGTGGGACCTACCTGGGGTGATGGTCCCACACGCGCTGGCGGTGGCCCCGCCTCCAGGCGCTGGGCCTGGCCTGGTGCTCTACGTGGGTGAAACCCGCGCCCCCGTGCCCCCCCCCCCGACCACACCATCCGCCCCGCCAGCCTCCAACGCCGCGGCGGTGGTTGCCGCGGTCACCTCCGTGGCCAACGCGGCGCTGGCAGCAGCCTCTGGCAGCTCCGTGACGGGTGGCGGGGCGCGGGCGGGCGGGCCGCTCCGCTTCGCCCTGGGCGAGGTGAACCCCTGCGCATGGCATGGCGCGTGCGACCAGGAGACCCACGCGGCTGCCGCGCTGGCCATACGCGCGCACACGGCCGGCGTGGGGCCGGCGTGGGCGCCCGCGCCCTTAGCCGCGCAACGCCGACGCGTGCTGCTCACCCGGGCGGCGCTGGTGCTGGCGGTGGGTCTCATCATCGCCGCCGCGGCGGCGCCCAGCGCCCGCGGGGCGCGGCTCATACTCCCCGGCGCAGGCGCTGGCGGGGAGGCGGCCCAAGGGGCGCCGGGGAGGGGGCCCACCAGCACCAGTACCAGGGGCAAGGCGCGCAAGGCGGACGGCGCCGCCGGCGGCGCAGGCGTGTGAATGCCTAAACCGCGTCGTGCAGCTCGTATTTCCTTCTGCGCGGTCGCTTGTTCGTTATTCCGCTTAGCTTACTCGCTCAGTCTCTGCTCTTTTCAGCGTGAGGCGCTGCGGTCACACCCGCTCCGCGTGGCCCTCGTACGCGCACACGGCCGCTTTGAGCGCTCTCAGGCGCGCGTACACGGCCAGGTAGGCCCGCTTGGCGCGCGCCCAGGCGCGCCGCCGCACAGCTTCATCCTCATCCTCACCTTCCTCCTCATCCTCCTCATCCTCCTCATCCTCCTGCGCTTCGCCGTCAGCCTCCTCCGTGCGTGCCAGCAGCGCGTGCAGCGCGGCGTGGGGCGCGTGCAGCTGCTGGAACGCAGTTCTATAGTCTTCGCACTCCGCAGCGTGGGTGGCGTGCTTCAGGCCGCCCCGCCACGACGATGACGTGGCAGAGGTGTCACCGCTTTCACGCTCGATGCGCCCGATCAGCGCGTCCACCCACGCGCCGCGATCCGCGTCGCTGCCAAGACCTAGCGCGTGGCCCAAAGGGTGCGCCGGCGGCGGCGGCGGCGGCTTGACGGGTCCGGTGGATGGCCCAGCGGAGGGGGTGGCGCTGGGCTTGCGGTCGCTGGATGCGGGACATCCGTCGGCGTTTACGGGTTGTTGGGGCCACACCAGCTCCCCTGGCCCCGCATCGCTGCCTGCGACGCTCCACAGCTGCGACGGCTGGCGCCGCGGGGCGCCCTGTAATGACGGGGGCGGTCCCAATGGGGCGGTTGCCGGGCCGCTGCGGGGGGCGGTGACGTCGCTTCCAGCCCCACCGAGCGCCTCGGAAGATGACCCGGGACCGACGACGGCGCCTGGGGATCCCCCTGGCGGCGGCGCCTGTCGGACGGCGCAAGGCGGGGCGCCCGCGGCGTGCCTCGCCTGCGCTGCTGCGGCGGCCACGGCTGCGGCCCGAACAGCCGCGGCTTCGCCGCGCGCGCTCTCGCGCAGCGCGTAGCGCCCCGGCGCCCTCAGCACCGCCAGCGGGCGCAGGGCAAGCAGCAGCGCGTCGGCGGAGGAGGCGTGAAGAAGCTCCGACGGCAGCGACGCGCGAAGGGCCGCCAAAGACAGCGGTCGCGCGTGCAGCAGTGCCAATAGCGCGCCCCTCAATCCGCCCGCGCACTGAGCAACCTCGCGCTCGCTCACGCCAACAGGCTGCCCTGCGAGCCAGCCAGCGGGCGCGATAACGGCGGCGGCAGCAGTGGGCTGTGCTTGGCGCTTCGCCGCTTTGCTGGCCCGCTCCGCCGCCGCCACGTCTTCACAGCGACGCTTCACGCGCTCGCCCTCGACCGCGTCCAAGCTGCGTTGGACCTGCATCTTGCTGTGGGGGGGAAAAGGCTGTGAGCGGGCGCGACAAGTGGAACCCTACATGCGTGCCGCCACCGCTGCACGCACCGCAACACGGTGCCAGCTGGCACTAAGCCGTCCGCCCCTTCGCTGGCGGCATAGAGGTTACAAGTTCCCTCTGGCTCTGGGTATGAGACGCAAGGGTATTTGGTTCCAGCTACGGAGATCACCTGTTGAGTTTAACATTGCAGCCAGTGAGCGCGTGTCGCGGCCAGCTGCAGAGCAACGCACCGCTCCCGTGCCGCCTGCTAAGAAGGTGACGGTGGCGCCGCCCGTGCAAGCGTGAGCCAGCAGCGCCGCTCGCAGCTCGGGCGTGAGGCGAAGCTGTGCGGCAAACGGGGGCGCACGCACAAAGGGAAGCAACGCCAGACGCAGCGGCGGCTCGGCCATGACGGCCACCCTACCGCGGCGCGCCAGCGAGACACAATAATGACAACCAGGCAGCCCCTCCTGTGGCTTTATTTGGCGAGTCCTGTGCTTGCGCTCTCCGGTGTGCCTGTGGCGAGCTGGGCGTCAGCATGCAGTCCTGTGGGACACACCCTCGTAGTGCGCCTGGCGAGACGAGGTGTGAAGGCTAGGCGGTGGCAGCGCGCGTTGGGCTCACGTTGTGCTGACGTTGCGGCTCTCCTGTGCAGCGCTGGCACGCTGTTGCGTTTCCGGAGAGCAGGCGTGGCCGGCGTGGCGTTGCAGCGGTCTCCCAGAGGCTGTTTGCAGCAACGACGACACGACTCGCACGTCGCCTCCGCAGCCTCGCAGGAGGCCGGCCTGGGCCTCTCTGGCCGCGCGGCGCCGCTCAAAGACGGACAGGCGCGCCTCACACGCATTTTGAGGCGCTTTGGACGCGGGTGGACACGGGAAGACACATGACCCCTCACGCTCACGCTGACACTCTCTCAGGTTCTCTCTGGGCCCAGTTTAGCGGTGCGGGTTGACGGCTTGCGCTTTCCTAACCCCTTCGTCATCGGCTCTGGGCCGCCTGGCACGAACTACACGGCGCGTTGAGCCTGCAGCCATGCGCTTCTGCTTGCTAACTCTCGCTCTGACGCGGTTCTCTCAGGTGATGAAGCGCGCCTTTGATGAGGGCTGGGGCGGTGTCATCTGCAAAACGCTGTCTTTGGACTCCTCCAAGGTTGTCAACGTGACACCTCGGTATGCGAAGCTCACAGCGCCAAACAGCCGCGACGTCATTGGCTGGCAAAACATCGAGCTCATCAGCGACCGCCCATTCCACGTGATGCTGGAGGAGCTCAAGCGTCTCAAACAAGAGTACCCTGATCGCATCCTGATCGCCTCGATCATGGAGGAGTGCAACGCAGGTGCCTGGGCGGAGATCATCGGGCGCTGCGAAGCGGTCGGCGTGGACGCATTTGAGATCAACTTCTCATGCCCACACGGCATGCCTGAGCGGCGCATGGGCCAGGCGATGGGCCAGGACCCTGAGCTGCTCTCGGAGGTGTGCGGATGGATCAACGCGGCTGCAAAGGTGCCGGTGTGGGCCAAGATGACGCCTAACATCACAGACATCACACACCCCGCTCGTGCCGCGCTGGCGGCCGGATGTGAAGGTATAGCCGCCATCAACACCATTCAGTCGGTCATGGGCGTCAACCTGCAGACGCTCCGCCCAGAGCCGTGCGTTGAGGGCTACAGCACTCCAGGCGGATATTCCTCGAAAGCAGTCAAGCCCATCGCGCTGGCCAAGGTGCAGGCTGTGAGTAGCTTGGTGAACAAAGAGTTCCCGGGCTGCAGCGTCTCCGGCATCGGCGGCGTGGAATCTGGCCGCGATGCCGCCGAGTTCATGCTCTTGGGAGCCAGCACGGTGCAGGTGTGCACGGGCGTCATGCTGCACGGCTACCCGCTGGTGAAGCGGCTGTGCGGGGAGTTGCAGGACTTCATGGTTGCACACAACTTCACAGACTGTCATCAGTTTCGAGGCGCCAGCTTGCCGTACCTCACCACCCACTCGGAGCTGGTGCGCCGCCAGAAGGCTGCCGTGCTAGAGAAGCGGGCGCAGAGGACGGGTTTGGCAAGCGACGCAGAGTGGTCTGGAGACGGCTTCGTGGCCGAGACGGCGGCCATGGTGAGCAACGAGCGCGAGCAGCAGTGAGAGCACGACTTTAGCTTTTGTGCTGTAACAATGTGCAAACTTGTTCCTCGGCCTCGGCCTCAGCCTTACCTCGCTCGCGCTTCAACGACCGCCAGTGCTGGCGCTGTTGCACACCTGGCGGCAACGCTACACGAAGCGCGTAAGCGCATGCAGTGGGCGCAGCGTGGGTTGGGAGGCGCACCTGCACGCCCACTCCCTCCACGCCTGGATCGCCGCAGACCTCGCGACACCCAGAGACGGAGCCCGCGTCCGCACCGCTCAGAGTCAGCAGCATCGCCAGGAGGGCCAACACCAGGGAGCAGGCACGAGCCATGTGTGGAGCAAAAGGGGGGGGAGAGAAGGGTGGCACGAGAAGCCGAGAACTAGAGAACTCTAGGATAGTGCCACGTCAGTGCATTGGGCGCGCTGAATCCATCAGGCTCACGTTCACCCGCAGCAAGGGGTCCTCCAGCGAGTCTCTCCGCACCCGCGACCGCAGCGCCGCCCAGCCTCTCTGCACACGCGCCCACGCAGCCATCAGCGCACCCTTCAAATACCCCCCTCCCTCGCCGCTTGTCCGCTTCGCAAGCCGCTCCGAACGCAGCCTATGCTTCTCATCGCTACATGAGAGCAGCACCAGGACAGACACGCCAGTGGTGCTCAAGATTGAGCAGGAGGCGATGAGAAAGAGAATGACAATCTGGTAGCGCGCAGCCGTGGATGGTGATGTGCCACCCAAGATCTGTCCAGTCATCATGCCGGGGATGCTCACCAATCCCATGATGTTCATCTGGTTGATTATGGACGTGGTGCCTAGAACCACCGCGGAGCGTATTGTGCCCGCCATCGCTTCCCATCGAGTGGCGCCCATGGCAAGCTTGACTTCGATGCTGTCTCGACTGTCCTTGAGCGCGCCCGTGACGGCGCCTAGAGTCACCGCGATGCTTGAGCTGGTGTTTCCGAGCAACATGCCAACGATGGGAATGGCATAGTGTGCGTCGATGCCCGTTCGGAGCACCACAAAAAGCGCCCAAAATGCCACGAAGTATGCCACCGCCAGAACAACGGCAGTCACGTGACTTAGCAAGGCAGGGTAGGTGTGCGGCACGCGCGAAGTCGCCTCGTGCGCAGCCACGCATGCCATGAAGGTTGCGTAGGTGAGCACCAACAGCGGATGGTTGATGCGGAAGATTGGCACCAGCAGATACCCGAGCAAACTGAGCTGAAGCGCTGAGCGACACGCGCCGATCGCCACTGCCCGCTCTAAGCCTAGCCGCAGCGCGCGGCTGGCGCCACCGAAGGCTGTGAACAACAGCAGCGTTGCGAGCAGGAGCGCGAGGAGCGAGAGGTGCTTTGGTCCGTCGACGGGAGCGGCAGAGTCAGTCATCGCTCGGAAAGGCAAAGGTGCGACCGCCGCAGCGTGCAGACTGCGCAGCGTCGTGCGTCACCCAGAGAAGGGCGGCTCCGGAGGCGAGCAAGGCGGCCTCGACAGTGAGAGCGGTCGCCGCGTCGCAGGCGCTGGTGGGCTCGTCGAGGAGTAAAACCGGCGGGTTGAGCGCCAGTGCGAGCGCCAAAGCGCAGCGCTGCGCCTGTCCGCCGCTGAGCGTGGCCCAGGGCGAGGAAAGGCAGTCTGGCTGCAGTGCCAGGTCGTGCGCTATCTTCAGCGGGTCGCGGTGGGCTCGCGAGCGAACTTTCTGCGCTGCGAAGCTACACAGCTCTGCCCAGCTGTCGAGCGGGCTCCCGGCCAGCGCCCAGCGAGCCTGGCTGACGTAGCACACTTGAGCTCGCCAACTGGGCGCCCCCAGTTCTTCAAGGCTACGTCCGTCGCAACTCACAGTGCCGCCCTGCGCCTCGTCTAGACCCGCGATCGCGCGCAGAAGCAGAGACTTGCCAGCGCCGCTGCGGCCGGTGATGAACAGAGGGGAACCGGCCTGTACTTCCAAGCTCAAGCCAGAGAACACGACTCGCAGCGAAGCGTCACCGGTACTACTAGGCACCTCTCTCCGGAGCTCGCGCACCACCAGGGACATACACCAGAGGCCTAGGCGGAGCGTCTACCCCGGTGTTCGACTGTTCGTTCGAGCGAACGAGTCTGTTCGACAGTCGTACAACTGTCGCTCCCTCTACTTCCGCCATGAAGCGCCATCCGTCAGGTTGGTCCCTGGAGGGCCGCGTGGCGCTGGTGACGGGCGCCACGAGCGGCATCGGCGCACAGCTGAGCCTTCAGCTGGCAACACTGGGCGCCGCTGTGGGCTTGGTTGCACGGGACGAACAGCACGGCCGCCGTCAGGTGAAGGAGCTGCAGAGCGTTCCGGGTGCAGGGACAGTCACGCTTTTCCTGTGCGACCTCGCAAGGCAGAGCGAGGTGCACCGGTTGGCGAAGGAAGTGGAGGCTACGTATCCTGGCGGAGTGCACACCCTGGTGAGTGCCACACGCCGCAGTCCTGTGGCCCCACGCGCGCTGTTCCTGCACCGTGCACGCTCGGGCACGCGCGTGGCTGCGCTGGTGGCTGCGCTGGCTGGAGCTGGCTCAGTGGTTGAGCTGAGCCACCCTTTGCGGTAACTGCAGGTTAACAATGCTGGCGTGCTCAACCTGCGCAGAGCGCACACCGTGGACGGCGTGGAGGAAACCTGGGCCGTCAACGTGCTGGCGCCCTACCTCCTCACCAGCCTGCTGCTGCCCTCGCTGCGCCGCGCCGCCAGCGCAACCGGCGACGCACGAGTGGTGAACGTCGGCTCCGACGCGCACAAGTGGTGCCGCGACCTCTCCCTAGAGGACCCAGGCTTCGACAAGCTGCCCTTCACGGGCCCTCTGGTCTACGCACACAGCAAAAGAGCGCTGCTGCACCTCACCTATGCCTTTGCGGCTGAACTGCATGCAGAGGGGGTGGAGCACATCACCGTCAACTGCATCCATCCTGGCACGGTATCCACAAGCTTGGCGTCCAATGCCGGCTGGTGGGCGCCTCCGTTCAAAGCTGCGCTCTCCGTCTTCATGCGATCGCCACAGGATGGTGCACGAGGAGTGCTGGCTCTGTGCGCCGACCCGGCGCTTGCAAAACGCTCAGGGAGGTACTACGTGGACAAGGGCGCGGGGCGCGAGGCGACGGAAACGCAAACTGCGCCGGCGACGTTGGATGCAGCACTCAGCGCAACAGTGTTGGCCCTTTGTGCGCAGATGGCGGGTAATGCGCGCCAACCGGTGCTCATCTCGCCGCCATCCAGCCCAGCACCCAGCGGCGCGGCGCCTGCCAGCGCAGAGGTGTTGGCGGCGGGAGCAAAAGCATCAGCGGACATGAGTGCGCCTATACTATCCTCGGTGGTTTCGGTGCCGCCTGCGATGCCCGTGGAGGCTGCGCGAGAGGAGAATGTGCAGGCAGAGCCGCCCGCGGCGATGTCTGCGGCTGCCCACGCGCGCGCACGCGCAGCAGAGGCTGCTGCTGCGGCGGCGGCGGCGGCGGAGAAGGCGGCCCAAATGGCGGCGGCTGCCAAGGCGGCCATCCCGGCGAGACAGCTGGCGTTGCAGGCTGAGCGTGAGCGCGAGCGAGAGGCTTCCGAAGCGGCGGCTGAAGCGGCAGCGCTGCAGGCGGCGCAGGAGGCGGCGGAGGCGCTGAGACGAAAAGAGCAGATGGAGCTCGACGGATGAGTCACACGCTCTTCTCTTGTCGCGGGCTTGACGACATACATACAGCGGCCCAGGACTTTTGTAGTTTTGTTCACCGCCGCTTCGTTCACCAAAATTAATCTCCAGCTCCAGCTTCCACCTGCGTCGCCCGTGTCGCCCGTCGACTGTGTTCAGCAGCGTAGTGGGTACGGCTGACCGAACGAAAAGCACCTGCGTCGCCCGCGTCAGCGTTGCGCCTGCATCCATGGCAGGCGCGTTCACGCCAATCGCGCTGCACACGTGCGATGGAGTTGCAGTGACGGCGGACACTTCGCCGCGCATTGGCTACGTGCTTGATGAGGCGTGCAGTCGCGGCGAGTTTGAGCACTACGAGACCACTAACTTCGTCATGGGCGTGCTCCTACCGACGGGTGTGCCGCTCCTGTCGCCCAAGCTGGCCAGCAGGGAGATGAGCGGCCGTGGCCACTCCTTCCGCGTGCCGCGCGGGCCCTGGGTGCTGTGGCTGGTTGAGCGCTTGTTCGGCGACCTGCCGGGCGACGTTGGCGGCGGCGACTTGCTGGGCCTCCTCACCGAGGGCATCTGGGTTGCGCAGCCCGTACCCTTCGCCCGCGAGATCGACTACACGGAGCGTGGCGCGCACAACGCGGCGTGCAATACGCCGCCGCCCGGGCCAGCGTTTCCCGCAGCTGCAGTACGCGGTGCGCGCCCTCGTGAGGGTTCTCGCGGCTTGCGCTGCCCGCTGACGCGAGCGCTGTACTCATGCGCGCTCCTGCAGGCCTTTGCGCCGGGCCCGGTGGTGCGCCCAACCGGCAGCGTTGACGTGGCTGCCACGCTGAAGTTGCTGCGCGACACCTTTCCCTCGCCGCCGCCGGCAAAGCTGCGCGTCACCTGCCGCGCCAGCGGCAAGCTGAAGCGCTGCGCCGGGTGCAAGGCGGTCAAGTATTGCAGCCCGGAGTGTCAGGACGTGGCCTGGCCGGCACACAAGCCGCAGTGTCGGGAGGCGCAAGCGGCGCAAGCGGCGCAGGCTGCGCAGGCGGCGCAAGGGCCGCCGTGGTGGGACGCGCATCGCACGACGGAGGACGGGTCGGTGCACTTCGGCAAGCTGGAGCTGATGACGTGGCAGTGCGTCGACTCGGACGGAGACGAGCTTGGCTTCGGGGGCTTCGTTGCAGACGAGGAGGAGGAGACTCTCCGCGAGTTCAACGACAAATACGGCGGCGACGAACGGCGCTATTTCGCACATCGGCCGGAGGGGTTTCGGTGGACGTGCTGTGGCGTGGATTTCGACGTCGGCGCCTACGGCTGCGACCACCACGGCGACCCGCGCGCCCCGGGGCCCTGCCGCTGCGACTTTTGCCGCGCCGGACGGCCGCTGGACGAGCAAACCTGGCGTGAGAAGCTGGCCAGCCAGGCTGCGCGGGGGCTGGGAGCACTTTGTGCCGCGGCAGCTGCAGTACGCCCACGGCGGGCGGAGACATCAACTGGGCTTTCCGCGAAGCATTCTCCTCGTTTATGCGCTAGAAAGGGCGGATGCTGGCGGACCAGAGGCGGGGCAGAGATCCAAGGTTCTAAGTATGTTCACAGGGTCAGTCCCTCCTTCTAGAGGAGGTCCTCCGACGTCCGAGCGCGCAGCAACTGCTCCGCCCTCGCCTGGCCCGTTGCGTGTGGCGCACGGAGGACATGAGCTCGCGCGTGCCTTGCCAGCCAGCAGCCGGCCCAGGCGCCTGTGCCGTGCGTCGCACCGCGTCTCGCACCTCTCGCTCCTGCTGGCGTCTTCGCTGCGCGTGGCCTCCCGCCACGGGCCCGTGCGTGTGGACCGCCCAGCAGCTGGGCGCCTGTCCAGACAGCTGGAGAGGGACGCTGAGCACGGCGGAGCTGCGGGAACTGGAGGCTGCTGCTGCGAGCGTGGAGGCGCAGCCTCTGCACAGCGTGGACGCTGTGCGCTTCTCTGGCCCGCTGGGCGAGCGCCTGCGCAGCATCCGGGGCGCACTGTATCACGGCCGGGGGGTGTCCCTCCTGAGAGGCCTCCCCGTGGGTGATTGGAGCCCAGCGCGCTGCGCAGCCACCTTCTGGCTGCTTGGCGCGGCGCTGGGCTCGCCCGTGCCGCAGAATAGGGCCGGACAGCTGCTCGGTCACGTGAAGGACGTCGGAGCTGACGCGGCGAGGCCGGAGACGCGCCTCTACCAAACGGCGGTGGCGCAGCCCTTTCACACCGACAGCTGTGACGTTGTGGGCCTCCTTTGCCTGCAAACGGCTCTCAGCGGGGGCCAATCGCAAGTGGTTTCCTCTTCCGCTGTCTTCAACACGCTCTTGGCTCGCAGCCCGCATCTGGCCAGAGTTCTCACTGAGCCATTCCACAATGACCGCAAAGGGGAGGTGCCTCCGGGAAAGCAGCAAACCTTCCAGATGCCTGTGTTCATGCGCAACCCTGCAAATACCCGCTGGCTCTCAATGTACGACCGCTCCTTTATCAACGCTGCGCACGCACGATGGCAACACCTGCCGCCGATGACGGAGAGTCAGCTGGAGGCTTTGGATGCGGCGGATGCGATAGCGGATGAGCTTCGGTTGGACATGTCTCTTCAGCCGGGCGACATGCAGTGGTTGCATAACCACCAGATATGGCACGCGCGAAGCGCCTTTTCTGACGGAGGAGAGGAGAGGTCGCGGCGCCACCTGCTGCGACTGTGGTTGGCAGCACCGCCTGAGGACGCATGGGACCTGCCTGCGGTCTTTGCGGAACGATACGGGACAATAGAGAGAGACGCGGTGCCTCCGCGGGGCGGCATCAGGTGTGAGGGCGCGCAGCTGTGCGCGCCGCTCACGGCGGAGCGCGTCATGTGACGCGGATTCAAAATGTGCGCTCGGTGCTTTTACCGTATGCGTTCCCTTTTTTTTGTCGTACGCTCGTACCACGCGCGTCACAGTGCACGCGCCCCCGCGGGTGTTCTGTGTCGCTCGGCTCAGTGGGCACCCCAGACACTGTCTGTCGCTCCGATGAGCGACCGCGTGGGTGGCTCCCGTCGCGGCGCGTCGCGCGCTGACGCCGCCAAGGAGAAGCTGGCTGCGCTGGCGGCTGGCAAGGCGAGCGGCAAGAAGCGTGTGGAGACGTTTGAAGTGAGGCGCGAGGAGGCGGTGTACGATGAGGTGCGCAAAGGGAGCGGAGAGTTGGCCTGCTGTTAGTGGCTCACTCGGCTCTTGGCTCGCTCGTGCGCAGCTTGACGAGAAGCAGTACGCCAACCTGGTGGCCAAGCGACGCATGGAGACGGGCGGCTTCATCGTGGGCGACGCGGACGGAGGGTGCGTGCGCGCGGGGGACGGGCGGGAAGGAGGTTTGAGCTGAGAGCCGGTTCGCTGCGACACGCGCAGGTACCAAGACATTGGCGAGGAGGACGACTGGGACACGGCTGACCGGGACTCGGAGCCGGAGGAGGAGGGCGAGGCCGGCGCGGGCGGCGCGGGTCCGGCGAAGAAGCAGAAGGCCGGCAAGGCACGTCCCGAGCCGCACGCACGCCGCCCCCTTGTCGCGGCGCGCTGGGCGCCGCCGCGTGACTGCCTGGCGCAGCGCCGCACGCCCTGCGGCTGCCTGGTCTGCGCTCTCAGCTTTTCACGCTGCTTTCCCGCCCCGCGTAGGACAAGGCCTCCGCCTCCGCCAAGCCCGCCCCGCCCGTCAAGGAGGCGCCGCGCTACCGCTCCGACGTGCAGAAGCTCTTTGCACACGCAGCTGCCACGCAGGTGCGTACACCGCCGCGCGCGGCGCTCGCACGGCCTCCCTCCTCACGCGCCCTACCGCTGTCAGGCCTCCAACCCGCTGAAGCGCAAGGCTGAGCCCGCGCTGCCTGTGGCCTTTCCGGTGACGCACGGCGCGGTCAACACAGACAGCATGTTGGAGGACATTTTGGCTGGCATCGATGCGGGCGCTGCGCCGGTGGCACAAGCGACGCCCGCTCGCGGAGGTCTGGGCGGCCTGGCCTACGCCACGCCCGCCACGCGGTTCAGCACGCCGGCAGTGAACCCGTTTGCTCGCGGTGGTCCCGCCTATGGAGCACCCACGCCCTTTGCCGGCGGCATGCCCACGGGATTTGCGCGCGCGCCGGGCATCATGGCGCATCAGTCCGCATCCGGCTTTCCTCAGGTCATGGCGCCAGCCACAGGGCCATTGGCGGTGTTCGAGGACGATGATGTGCCGCCGGCGCCGATAGATGACGACGAGACGCTCGCAGCGCCCGCAGCGTGCCATGCCGCATCTGCTGCGCTCAAGGCTGCTGGCGATTCTCCCGTGGCGGTTGTATCTTCCGCAGCGTGGGCAGCGCAGTTGAACGCAGTGGCATCCGACGCTCCGCAGGCGGGACACCCTCAGCCTGAGGTGGCTGGCATCGCGGTGGCTGCATACGGCGCAGAGATGTCCGTCGACGAGATCCCCGAGCGCGACGCTGAGCCTGCCAGCGTGCCTGCAGACGGCAGCCTGCCCCTGGAGGACGACGGCACGCTGCCATTCTTCTTCCTGGACGCGTACGAGGACGCCGCATCGGTGCCAGGCACCGTGTTTCTGTTCGGCAAAGTGCCCTTGGGCCCCAAAGAATTCGTCTCCGCATGCGCTGCCGTAGAGGGCCTGCAGCGCTGCATCTTCGCCGTGCCGGAGCCCAGCTGCGGCCTCTTCGATGACCACAGCGGCGAGCTGGCGGAGCTGCAAGCCGCGGCGGACGCCAAAGATGCGGACCAGGCGGCCAAGAACGCCCTCTCCCGTGCGCTCAACGCACGCTGCGCACCCCTCAAGGCTGAGCTGCGCGAGGCGCTGCTCTCTCGCGGAGTGAGCAAGTTCACGATGAAGCCTGTTCGACGCGCGTACGCGTTCGAACGCGCGGACGTGCCCCGTGGCCGCCAGTACGTGCTCAAAGTCAAGTACAGCGCCACCGAGGCCGCCATGCCCAGCGACATGCGCGGCACGCACTACTGCGCGCTCTTCGGCACGCAGACCAGCTGTGCGGAGCTGCTGCTGCTGAAGCGCAAGATCATGGGTCCCAGCTGGCTGGCTCTGTCTGGCTGCGCTGCTGTGCCTGCGCACGCGCAACGTTCCTGGTGTCGCCTGGAGGTGCAGGTGTCCGGCGCAAAAGGCGTCACCACGCCCGCGCTGGCGGACAGCGCGTCGCCGCGCGATGCGCCGCCGCTGGTGGTTGCTTCGCTGAGCCTCAAGACTGTGCTGAACCACCGAGCCAACGTGAACGAGGTTGCCGCCGCATCCGTGGTGCTCTGCCGGGCCGCATCCATCGAGGGCCCCATGCCCAAGGCGGCCTGGAACACAACTACGCAGCTGCGCCACTTTTCCATCGTGCGCCGCCTGGACGGCGTTTCCTTCCCTCCAGGTTGGGACGCAACCGTGGAGAAGGAGAACGGCGCCAACCCCGTCGCCGCGCGCACTGGCGCGCCGGTGCTCCACAGCGCCGCATCGGAGCGTGCGTTGCTGGGCCTGCTGCTGGCCCGTCTGTGCAGCCTGGACCCCGACGTGGTTGTGGGGCACAACATCGCGGGATTCGACCTGGACGTGCTGCTGCACCGCCTGCAGGCATGCAAGGTGCCCCATTGGTCTCGCCTGGGTCGGCTGAAGCGCTCCCGCTTTCCGCACCTGGGCGGCGGCGGCGGCTCGTTTGGCGGCGGCGCGGGGGCTGGTGCGCTGAGCGCGCTGGCGGGGCGCCTGCTGGCGGACACGTACCTGGCGGCGCGGGAATATTCCCGGGAGGTGAGCTACACGCTCACCAGCCTGGCCAAGAGCGCCCTGGGGCAGGCGCGAGGCGAGGTCAGCAGCGCCGACATCCCCAACCGCTACTCGTCCCCCGCGGCGCTGCTGGAGCTGGCCAAGGCTGGCGAAACGGACGCGTGGCTGTCCCTGAGCCTGCTGTTCCACTTCAACGTGCTGCCCTTGACCCGCCAGCTCACCTGCCTGTCGGGCAGCCTGTGGTGCAAGACGCTGTCCGGCGCGCGCGCCCAGCGCATCGAGTACCTCCTGCTCCACGAGTTCCAGGGGCGCAAGTACCTGCTGCCGGACAAGCTGCCCTTCAAGGAGAAGGCGCGCGTGGCGCGCGCAGCCGCCGCGGAGGAAGGGGGCGACGACGGCGAGTGCGACGAGGCCGAGGACGGCGCCCCAGGCGGAGGTGGCGCCAAAGGCGGCGCCGCCCGCAAGCGCGGAGCGCCCGCCTATGCTGGCGGCCTGGTGCTGGAGCCCAAGAAGGGACTCTACGACAAGTACGTGCTCCTGCTGGACTTCAACAGCCTGTACCCCAGCATCATACAGGAGTACAACATCTGCTTCACGACTGTGGAGAGACCGGAGGAAGGCGCCATGGCAGCCTTGCCTCCGCCAGCAGCAGGCGGGCCGGGGGGGGAAGGATCTGCTGTGCTGCCGCAGGTGCTGCGCCGCCTGGTGCAGCGCCGGCGGGCGGTAAAAGACCTCATGAAGAGCGAGAAGGACGAAGGCAAGCGACGTCAGCTGGACATTCGCCAGCTCGCCATCAAGCTCACCGCCAACAGCATGTACGGCTGCCTGGGTTTCACCGGCAGCCGCTTCTATGCCAAGCCCCTGGCCGAGCTGGTGACCCTGCAAGGGCGCGAGATCCTGCAGAGCACCGTGGACTTGGTGCAGGGGACGCTGATGAAGGACGTCATCTACGGAGACACGGACAGCATCATGGTCAACACCGGCTGCGAGGACCTGGCTGAGGTGCGCAAGCTGGGCGCCGACATCAAGCGCGAGGTGAACAAGCGCTACAAGCTGCTCGAGATTGAGATGGACGGCGTGTTCAAGTCGATGCTGCTGCTGAAGAAGAAGAAGTACGCGGCGCTGAAGATCAAGGAGAACCCGGACGGCAGCTTCGCCAAGACGGCGGACGGCTCCATCGCCACCGTGGTCGAGGCGAAGGGCCTGGACATCGTGCGCCGCGACTGGTGTGGACTCAGCAAGGAGCTGGGCAACATGGCCCTGGGCGAGATCCTCTCCGGCCGACCCGCGGATGACGTGGTGGCTGCCATCCACGCCAAGCTGCGCGACACGGCGCTGCGTCTTTCTGCGGGTGGAGTGCCTCTGGAGGCGTTCATCATCACAAAAGCACTCACCAAGCGCCCGGAGGATTACCCAGATGCAAAGTCGCAGCCCCACGTGGCTGTGGCGCTGCGCCGCGTGGCCGCAGGCAAGCGCGACGGCGTCGCCGCGGGCGAGACGGTGCCCTACGTCGTGTGCGTCTCCGTGGCGGAGGGGCTGGGCGGCATCGGCGCAGCCGCATCCGCTGCGGCGGCTGCAGTCAGCTCCGCATCGGGGGGCAAAGGGCTCGCAGAGCGTGCTTTCCATCCTGAAGAGGTCACCCCAGGTGGCACGCTCGCCATCGACGTCAGCTACTACCTCAACCAGCAGCTGCACCCGGTGGTGTCGCGCCTGTGCGCACCCATCGCCGGCACAGATGCGGGTCAGCTTGCGGAGGCGCTGGGCCTGGATGCGTCTCGCTTCAAAGGGAGCCCGGGCACCGCAGGCGGCGGCGCGTCGCGAGACGATGCGCTGCTGGGCGCCAGCACGTTGGACGACGACGAGCGCTTCGCGGGATGCCCGCCGCTGATGCTGCGGCGCGCAGACGGGAGCACGTTCCCGTTTGCCGGGTGCGCCGCGCTGGCGTCTGGAGACGTCTCAGTGGCCGAGCTCCTGGGCGCGCTCACCACGCCGCCCAAGGACGGCGCCGCCACCGGCGTCTCCGCAGCGTCTGTGCAGCCGCTGAGCACGGCGCAGCTGTGCAACCAAGTGAAGCTCGCCGCACACACGCTCATCACCCGCTACTACGACGGATGGATGCGCAGCGACGATGAGCTGTATCCGTGCGACACGCGCATGCTCAGCCTGCGCGTGACGGGGCTGCCTCTGGGCATGGCGAGCGCGGATGCAAAGTGCGGGGGCAAGATGACGCGAGTCTACGGCGAGGCGCAGCTGTACACGCAGCTGGCGAACCTGCGGCGCCTGATGGACTGGGACCGCGCGCTGCGCAAGGTGTCGCCAGAAGCGCAAGCGGCTGCCAAGGCGCGGGGGGCTGGCGCTGAGAAAACGCTGAGCGCCGCGCGCGAGGTTGCTGAGAACGTCTGCGCCCTCTCCGCCTTCCGCTACGTGGACCTGTCGTCCATGTGCGCCGTGTAATACATACGGAAAGGAATACTGTGCTGTGCAGGTTTTGCTGCGCGCAAAAGACGGGACAAGCAGAAGGCATACTGTCTCTGTTGCTTTGTGGCAGTTCGCGGCAGTTCTATTCCCTTGACACGCGCGCGAGACGGGCTCTCGCGCTTCATCGTCGTCTCTATCCCCCCCCCACACCAGACCCCTCTAAAGCAGGATCATGCTCACGCTGCGGCAGTCGCCCGCTCAGCCTGCTGCTGCACCTGCGCAACCTCGCACCCCTCCACGTCCTCTGGCTGCAGCTGTCGCCCCAGGCGTTCGCAGACGGCGTCGAACTGCTCAGGAAGCACGTGCAACCGAAAGTCCAGCCGCAGCAGAAAGTCCAGCTCCAGCGCGTTCATCTCCTCCAGCTGGATGCCCCCCACCTTGGCGTAGTACTGGTTGTTGAAGTAGCTGTCGTCAAGAAACCTGAAACCGGCCACAGCGAGTCAGTAAACCAGCCGACTGCAACACCCCACGCAGCTGCACACTGCTGCGCACGCACTTGGCGGCTAGCAATACGGCCGTGATGAGCAGCCGGTGAACCGACAGCGCGGTGATGCGCAGACGGGGGTCGTTCTGCGGCGCGCCGGGCGTAGTGAGTGGTTCGGGAGGTGCGTAACACCAGGGGTGTTAGTCTCTCACCGCCAGCAGACGCTCCAGGTAGATGAACGCAAACACGTAGCACGCGGGCGAGCAGTTTGCGTAGCGGAAGATGCGGGCCAGGTAGGCGGCCAGCGGCACGGCTGGGGCACGCAGGCCACAGTAGACGGAAGCGGAGGCGGGCGGAGAAACATGGGGGTGCTCTGAGACGCTGCCCGGCGGTGCGCGGCGCTCGTTCTGGCCCACCGTGTGCTCCAGCAGGCGGGCGAGGACGTTCTGTGAGGGTGCAGACGCGTCAGAGGGCGGACGGTCTCGGAGGATGTAACCGCGAGGAAGGCGCGGGTGCCGTTCCGCGCCGCGCCCGCTTCGCCACGCTTCGCGCCGCGCGCGCCGCAACGCACCAGCACGGGCGGCGGGCCCTCGTCCGCGCCGGGCGAGGCGGCGTGGGAGCGCGGGCTCGCAAACAGAGACAGCTGAGTCGGTGACTGCCGTCCTTCGTGACCGTCAAACGTCGTCACGTCCGCGTCCCCGCGCATAGCCAGCGTCGACACCGCAGGCGGCGCGGCGGAGGGCGCCTCCGGAAGGCGGGAGGAGCCGGGCAACAACAGGGCTCAACGCGTGCACGTACAACCAGAAGAGCGTGGACAGGGCTCTACGTCAAAGGGAGGCTGGGAGGAGCGAGGCGTGCGCACAGGGCCTGCGGAGGAGCTGAGAGTGCCCTCAAAACGCGAGATTTCGCAGCAGTCATGCATCATAAGAAAACGTCGGCAGCGAGCGCGCTCACTCAGGGCACCTAGTAGATGAGCGCGCCCTCGGAATACGCCCCTGTGACGCGGGGAGCGCTATGCTCAACAGTGCGCAAACTCTTGTTGTGAAGGCGCTTTTGTGCCTGACACGAATCGGCACGCCCCCTGAGGCCTTTCGGCCACCACCGTGCGCACGTCCCCGGCGTATATGCGTGTCCTCCCACGCACAGCTTCTCACGTTTTTCTGCCCACAACCAGCAGAGCGCGTTTGCGCACGCTGCGAGACGGCGGCACGCTGCCACACGCCTGCGCACAAAACGGCCCCACACACCCACACCCGTCCCAGCGTCCGCACATCTAGATGACGCCGATCTTGTTGGCCACATCCAGCGCGTCGCAATCGGGTGTGAGCCGCACGTACGCCTTCTTCTGGCCGTCGGGGCGGATGAGCGTGTTCACCTTTGCGGCAGTGATGTCGTACATGCCCTTCACAGCCTCCTTGATCTTCTTCTTGCTGGCGCGCACGTCCACGATGAAGACGAGCGTGTTGTTGTCCTCAATCTTCTTCATGGCGCTCTCCGTGGTCAGCGGATACTTGAGAATCTGAGACGAGCAAAGGCGGTGAGCGCAGGTGAAGCAGAGCAAGGGCGGAGCACGAGCGTGAGGAGGAGCGGGAGGCGCGCGGCGTGGGCCAAGCAGCAAGAGAGCGCTTAGGTTTTAGGGCTCTCGCCGCAACAAGGCCCAGGGAAGGCCAACCAAGCAGCCGCACAGACCCGAGCCAGTGCGTCTGCTGCTGCGGCCAGCGGGCGCGTGCGTGCGCTCCTGCGGCGGTGGCGAGCCGCCCGCAAGGAGCTGCTGATCAGCAGGGCCTCCGACTGCTGTGGTGCTCACCTGGAACTGGTCCAGCTTCTGCATGCGCGGCGCGGAGATGCGCGGGTACTTGGGCTCCCGGGCGCGCTTGAGCGTGCGAGGCCTGCAGGAGCGGGCGGTGCCGGCGTGAGCCGAGCTGGGTCTTTAGGGTTCCCGGCCGTCACGCGCCGGTGGAAGGTGACTGAGAAGCGCTTGGGCAGCGTCTTCTTCTTGCTGTCGCCCTTGGACACCGACTTTGCCGCGGCCGCAGCCTTGGTCTTGGGGTCCGCAGACTCTGCGAGAGAGGCGTGCGCGTCAGCCAACGCGCCCAAGCTGCACTCACACCCAACGCACTCTTGGCGGGCGGCGCCATGGGAGCCGCCTGTTGAGAACCGGCGGATTCTAAAAAGGGCCTCTGAACGACACCGCCGCCGCCCGTGCGTACGAAAACAGCCGACGGGTACGGTAAGCGCTACACTTGTATTTTGGGCAGCATGGCGCGCCGGCGGCTCCACCTACCATCGAGCGCCCTTGCCCGCTCCGTGCGTGGGCGCTGGTCAACGCCCGTGTACCGACGCACTGCGCGCTTGCGGTGCCCACTGCTCAGGTGTGGTGCGATGGGCGGCGCGCAGGCGCACGGGCAGCACAACAAGGCTCACAAGACTGGTCACCACGCGCCAAAGGGCCAGCGACACAAGCAGCGGGAGGCAAAGGGTGCGTTGAGGTGCATGTGGTTCTGCTGCTGGTCTCGCGGGGTAGAGAGGGGCACGGTGGGCGTCAGCCGCCGCCGCTGATCAGTCTCTGCGAGTGAGCCACGCCGCGCTGTGATGCTCTCTGACGCGCGCTGCGCCTTGGCTACACGCAGCTGCGCTGCCTGGCGGTTTGAAGGCGAAGCGGGGGGGAGCATCAGCAGGGACAGCCGCAGCTGCGAGTAAGCGCGCTGGGCGGCTGCTGGCTGCGAAGCAGCATCGCGCCGCCAAGCGCGCCGAAGTGCTGCACGCCAAGCGCAACAACTGCGTCGCCCCGAAGGCGCGGTCCCGCCCGCTCAGCGCCACGATGTGCGCCTCGCAGCAGCCGCCACCCCTTTACGCACGCACGGTTCGAAGCCGCCTCGCGCCTCTCCCTGGCCGGGGACGGTCATAACTGGTGCCACAGTCAACTGAGTGGCAGATGGGCAGTTGGAGGCACTTGGGCGCGTGCGCCGTGGCCTCCGCTAATAATCTTCCGCCGCATAGCAACCCCGGCCACCGCCCCCGCGCCGCACCTGCGCTCACGCCCGTGTTCACAGGTGCTGGTGGTCTTGACGCTGAGCGACGCTGCGAACGAGTGCCTGCCCGCGTTTCTCGAGGCGTTCTGTGTGGGTGCGCGCTCTCTCGGCCCGTTGCACGCACACTCCTCGCTGATCTGGACTCCCCGTACAGCCTGCGCTGCGGGCACCCCGCTGGCCGAGGACAGCGCATGGTTGAGCGCCACGTGCGTCTCCGCTGCGAGCGTAGGCGGCCCACCTGCACACGTGCCTTGCAGCCGCCACAAGCAACGCTTCAGCCTGTTGCGCGCGGACGCCACTGGCCCGCTGCTTCCGTGCCTGGAGGCGATCAAAGCTGCTGACCTCATGGTGGTGCTTCTCCCGTGGCAGGCGCTAAGCAGTGACTCTGATGCCGTTTCACCGTCGGCGGCTGCCGCGCTACCCGCGCTGCGCGCGCAAGGTTTGCCGCCCCTCCTGGGCGCCCTCTTCGGCCTCGACAGCCCCTCAGCTCCCGCGGCACCCAAAGCCAAGGCTGCCCTCCGCAAATGTGGGGAGGACATTGTGCAGGCGGCGCTGTCCGTCGCCCAGCCACGCATCTTGCCCGTCCACTCCGGCGCCGACGCCGCAGAGTTTGCGCGCCAGCTGGCCAGCGTGCGCCTGGCCCCGCCGTTGTGGCGCACGCTGCGGCCGTATTTGATTGCTGAGGAGATCAGCTTTCTGCCCAGCGCCGAGAGTCCGGACGCTCCCGGCACGCTGCTCGTCACCGGCTACGTGCGCGGTGCAGCGATGAGCGCCGACCAGCTGGCATGCTTGCCTGGATGCGGCCAGGATTTTCAGTTTGCGAGCATCGAGGCTGCCCCAGCGCCGCGTGAGGTGCCACGTCACGCCCGTGCGGCCGCCATCGACGGCATGGATGTGGAGGGCGGCGCCGATGGCGATGCGGTGACACTGTCTGTGCCTGGCGACGAGCAGGAGAGCCTGCAGCGGGAGAATGTGGCGGATCCGCTCTCCGGCGAGCAGACGTGGCCTACCCAGGAGGAGATGGCTGACGCCGGCGCTGCCGCCAAGGCGGCGTCGGGCTGCATGGCTGTAAGCAAGCGCATGCAGCGCCGCCCCAAGGGCTGGAGCGACTACCAGGCCGCCTGGATTCGGGAGGACGAAGAGCAGGATGAGGAGTCCGCCTCGGATCTGGAATCTCTGCCGGAGGATGACGTGGGAGCGGCAGGGGACGGCGGTGGGGACGACGCGCAGATGGCTGACGGCGGCTGCGATGGCGCCAAAGACGTCGCCTCGGAAGGCGAGGACGACTCTGACGACGACTTTCTGGGCGAGGATGAGCAGACCCAAGAGCAGGCGCTGGAGGCTGCGCGCCACGACTCTGAGCGTCGCCTGGCGCTGCGTCGGTCGGCTGAAAGCGCTGAAGCGGAGCAGTCTGAGTTTCCCGACGAGGTGGACGTGCCCTACGGCAGCCGCGCATCCGCCCGCTTTGCGCGCTACCGGGGCCTCAAGTCGTTCCGAGCGTCAGCGTGGGACCCTTACGAAAGCCTGCCGGGCGACTACAGCCGCATCTTTTCGTTCCAGAACTTCGCGCGCACTCGGCGGCGCGCCTTGGCGGGACCACCCGCCTCTGTGCCCTCCGCCGCCGCCCAGCTGGTCGCACCAGGCACCCGCGTGTGCGCGCGCCTGGCGTGCGTGCCGCCTTCAGCAGCCGCCGCGCTGCTTCAGCGCGCCTCCGCGCAGCCCGCGGTGCTGCTGGGCCTGCTGCAGCACGAGGCGAAGCTCTCCGTGCTGCACTGTGCGCTCACCAAAGCGAGCGCATATGCACAGCCGCTGGCCAGCAAAGCGCCGCTGGTGCTGCATGCGGGGTTTCGCGTCATCCCCTCCCCGTCCGTGCTCTTCAGCCACGACGGCAACGGCGACAAGTTCAAGTACCAGCGGTTCCTCCCCCCTTCTGCCCAGTGCGTGGGCACCACGTTTGGGCCAATCACGTACGGCCCCGCGCCCGTGCTCGCCTTTGACGACGCTGGACAGCTGGCAGCCACGGGCACGCTTCGTCCGGTGGACCCTGAGCGCGTGGTGCTCAAGCGGGCCATCATCACTGGATATCCGCACAAAGTGCACAAGAAGAAGGCCGTTGTGCGCTTCATGTTTCACTGCCCCGAAGACGTGCGCTGGTTCCGGCCGCTGGAGCTGTGGACCAAGTACGGGAGGCACGGCAAGATCCGGGAGCCCATAGGCACCCACGGTAGCATGAAGTGCGCCTTTGACGGACCGCTGCAACAGCGGGACACAGTGTGCGCCAGCCTCTACAAGCGCGTCTTTCCCAAGCTGCAGGCTGGCGCGGCGCCCATGCAGTGAGATGTACTGAATGACACTCGAACTCGCTACGGGTGTTCACTCCTCTCCTGGTCCTTGTCCTGAGATCTTCAGCGCTTCTTCTGCGCGATCTCCGGCAGCTGCGGCTCGGCCGTAGGCACCACGTCTGCGTCTCCGGGCGGCGTTTCGCGCTTCATCAGCCCGTAGCCGTAGTCGCTGTTGTTTTTGCCCGTGCCCGGGTTGATATTTGGAACGCCATAGGGAGGCGTCTTCATCACGCCCTGGTAAGTGATTACCATTCCGCAGCGCATGCACTTGCGATCGCTGGTTTCCTTGACAACTTCGTTTGCTCCGAGGAAGATGAGCGGGAGGCAAAAGAGTGCCGGCCAGCAGAACAGGCAGGCAAGGCAGCCCGTGACTCCGGTGACGGCGCCGGCCGTTGCGTTCGCCTTGGTCAGGTATTCCCACTCGTGCGGCCCGCCAAGGGGACACACAACGTCCTTCCAGCCGCGCGTCGCTGCGGGCAAGGGTGAAGGGTCAGAAACGAATTCACCTTGCATGGGCGCTTGGCTGCACTGCGGGCGCACCGCGCGGCGTCGCTGTGGACGTGCACACCGGAACAGCGCTCATGGCTCGGCAAGGAGGGCGGCAGAGTGGATGTGCTAGGTGCTGCGACAAAACGTGCTTACCTCGGTGAGTCCTTGGTCTCGTCATCTTTGGTCGTCCGACACGACAGACCTCTCGCCCCTCCGGCGAGCGCTTGCGTGCGCCATGGCCTCGCCCGCGGAGGATGGCGCGCGTTCCTCCTCCCCTACGCCACCTCTGGGCTTGCCCCGGGCTGTGAGTGTGCTGGAGCAGCTGCCTTTCTTGGCAAGCGGTCTGGTGGGCTCCCGGCGCGTGATGCGCCACGCCGTGCAGAACGCCACTGCGTTGCTGAACGGGCGGGTGGACCCAAACCTGGCCGCTGTAGACCAAGCCATTCCGACGTGGGTGATCGCAAAAGCGAAGGCGCGCAGCACACCCACGCACGCGCTGGCGCCTGCAACACGCTGTAGTGGACCGTCGGCTGCAGCGAGAAAGGGGAACGGCGCGCCAGTGTGTGCGAGAGGAGCGCACAGCGCTCGCCACATGCTCCGTCCGTTCT
>Ga0208951_1000145_pt1 | contig 29225 bp, 15 predicted proteins | sample GreLakmeMI27MSRF_FD_187702 | JGI IMG/M metagenome (GOLD analysis project Ga0208951, IMG submission 187702) | Freshwater lentic microbial communities from great Laurentian Lakes, MI, USA - Great Lakes metaG MI27MSRF (SPAdes) | ecosystem: Environmental > Aquatic > Freshwater > Lake | place: Great...
GGCTGTGTGAGTGAGTCGTCGTTCAGGCTGTGACAACAGTGAACCACCGAAGCGACCCGGCGGCCCCGCGGCCCCGCGGCCCCGCCGGTGCTGGCGCTCCGGCGGCGACCACGCACCCGTGGAGCCTCCCACCGCTCGCTCGCTGCTGTCAGTGGCTGGCCAGCCGGCGGTGGACGAGCCGACATGGCAGCCAGTGAGAGGCCAGGGAGGAGCGTAGCCGTTCCACCACGAAGATGCGACGCGGCCGAACAGAGGCCGCTGGGGCGCCTCGAGAAGGCCGCGCCGCCGGCGTCCCGGCGAGCGCCGGCGCCGGCGCCTGCTGCTGCTGCGGGGCCCTCCGCCGCCCCGCTATCAATACAGAAGCTTCCGTTCCAAACAGCTTCTAAAACATATCCATCGACGCGGACTGCGGGGCCGCCGCATGCTAAGGCTTGCCATCGTGCCACGGTCACTACAGGGCTGGTGTGTTTGTTGTCCTCTTGCAGCGAACCAGCGACGTTGCTGAGAGAACTGCGACATTTCGCGCGCAAACGGCCGACCTGTGAGCGCACATCCTGGCATCACAGTCCCAGCATGCCAGCATTCGCGCACAGCCTCATCCGCGCCCGTGCAATGGCAACCTGACATTCGGCTGCAGCGGCTGCAGCGGCGGCCTGTCGTGCCATCCGAGCTTTGCCTCTGCTGCGTCTGCGCGCCTTGTTTGAGCGGCCAGCAGCATTCTGAGCGCCGCCAGCTCCGCCTGAAGGTCAGCCGATTCAAAGTCTGAGCAAAGCGGGGGCGCTCCTGCGCTGGGACAGGGCGTCGCTTCCTCCTCCTCCCCCACCGCCTCGTTGCTCCCCCTCTGACGAGGCTCCGCCTCAAAGTGCGCCTGGCCCGCCGCTTGCGCTCGCGCAGCCTGCGCAGCAGCCTCCCAGGCCCTGTCTCGCGCCTCGCACAGCAGGTCCCGCTCCGACTCGAGCCACGCGCAGCGGCTGGCCGCCTCCGCGCGGCAGGCGGCCAGCTGCGACTGCAGGCGCTGCTGTGCGTCCCAGGCGGCGAGGGCGGCGGACTGCGCAGCGGCGCGCCCCTCCTCTGCTTCCGCCAGGCGTCGCTCAAGGTCGCCCACGCTCACAGCAAGCTGCTCCCGCCACCCAGAGGCGCGCCAGAAGGGGTGGCTGGCGGGCGGCAGCGTGCAGGTGACGCCTGCCAGCTCTGGCGACACCCCCTTTTGCGGGGAGGAGCGAGAGCCCAGGCCCAAGCGACGCTTGCCCGGCGACCCGCGCGTGCTGGACGGCCAGAAGCTGGACGGCATCGCCACACAGCGGCAACCAGCGAGCGGGGCCGCGAACGGAACAGACAACGCCGCAGACATCGGGTTTTTTTCAAACGGTCAGCTGAGGTGCTGACGAGGATGCTCAACGCTCATTCGCTCAAGCATCCCTCCCGCCCGTTCTCTCGTAGCGCGGTAGGTGAAACACGCACGGATTCTCAAGTAGTCAGCATTCCAACGATTGGCAACTCTGTTGTGGGAGGGAAAGTATCGAAAGTTGCTCACTCGTGATGGGCTCCTCCACCTGAATCGTCTCCGCCTCCCTCTGCGCGGCTGCTCTGGCCTCCTTTCCCTCGCGAGTGGCGGCTACGTGCTTCTCCGCCGCGCGCGCGAGATCCTGTCTGGCGAGCTGCGCTACAGCCAGCGCAGTTTCACGCAGAGCAGCAGCAGCGGCGGCCCTCATCGCAGCGGCCTGCGCCGCCGCAGACGCCTGTGCGGCCAGCGAGGCTGCGCGCGCAGCCTCAGACGCGGCTGCGGCTGCGGCCTGCTCGGCGTTGTCGCGTGCGCGGCGCGCCACTGCAGCCGCGGCAGCCGCGGCCGTCTCGCGCCGGTCGGCAGCCTGCAGGGCCGACTCGTCGCGCAGCAGCTGGCACAGCCGCTCCCGGTTCTCGGCCATGCGCTCCAGCCGCGCACGCTCGTACTCCGTCAGCGAGCTGGCATCCTCATGAGCAGACACAGCATCTGGGAAGGTGAGCGGCGGCGCGGCGGGCTCGCGGGGGCGCTTGCGAGCTGTCGTGGAAACCGGGGGCGGCGACAGGGGCTCCAATGCCAGCGTGAGCGAGGGCAGGGCTGCATGGTCAGCGTTCTCCTCCTCGGCGCCGCCACTTCGCAGGCCAGACCGCCTGCGCTCCCCCTCGTGGAGGGCTCGCGCGAGCGCCTCGTCCTCCCGCTGCTGGTGCTGCTGCGCCGCCGCCGCTGCCACGTCACCGCTGCGCCCCTCCGCAGCAGCCAGCGCCCGCGAGTGCTCGTGCCCGTGCACCGGGAACTGGTCCTCAGCGTCAGCCTCCTCCGTCTTGTAGATGAAGGCGCCTGCAGAAAGGCGGGAGCAGGCGTGAGGTGAAGCGAACGAAAATTGCTACGTGTTGTGAACGCACGCATCTCCCGCCGGCTCAGCGGCTCCTCGCATCCCGTGAGCGGGTGCGCGGACGCGCAGGTCCACGCAACCTCGGGGCACGCCAGCGCGTCCGCGTCGGAGCCGGCTGGCAGCGCGCGCCAGCGGCCGCAGGCGTCGCAGCAGACCCAGCTGTCACGCTGGGACTGCACGCTCTGCGCCGCCAGGCGCTGCACCAGCTGCGTGAACTGCGGCTGGCGCGCAAACAGGCTGTCGATGGGCATGCACACTTCGCCGTGGCCGGCAAAAGCGTCCACGAAGCGAGGGTAGAACAGCGACTGGTGCTCCGCGCTCTTCGTGAGCAGAAAGGAGCAGATGCCAAATGCCGGAGGAGACTTGTCTGGGTAATCTTTGAAGATGATGGCGTCGCGGCGCAGCATGCAGCGAGGGAAGGGGCGCAACCGCTGGAAGTATGCCGTGTCCGTCGAATTGCGGCAGACGATTAAGATGCCGGGCACACGGCCCCACTCCACCTCGTTGATGGCTCTGTTGATGAACCGCCATTGAGTTTGCGCCTCGTAAGGCGGGTTGAGGATGATGTATTTCTCCGCCCAGCTGTTGCTCACCTTGAGGCCGTCGTCAGCCTTGCAGAACAGTCGCTCTGCGGGGATGTTGGGATTGCGCTTGTTGTTGCAGCAGGGATCGCACAACCCCGCGATGAGCGGCTGCGACATGGTGGGCCTCCTGCCAGATGGAGCGGGTGAGCTGACGGCAAGCCCGGGTAAGTGTGGCACGCACCTGAGGCCGAAGATGTCGCACCCCGCGTCTATGATCCAGTCGGGCGTCAAGCCGTCCCGCACAGCAGTCTCGGCCAGAGCAGCGTGCACGGTAGCTGCATCTGCGGCGATGCTTCCGGCGGCGGTGGCGGCCGCAGCGGCGGCCTCATCCGCAGCCTCTTCGGCCTCGCTGTCCTCGCCCGGGGTCCATGGCGGGTCAAAGGCTTCCAAGGGCGCCTCCGCAAGCTGGCGAGAGGCCCGCCGGGCCTGCGCGCCCAGACGACTGCTCCCCTTGCGAGCGGCGCCGTAGGCGGCGAGCGCTGCGGCCGCCGCTGACGCCGCAGGGCCGTCGTCGTGCGGCATCAGGTCACTGTCCAGCGCCCAGGCAAAGCTGCCGTCGCCCAGCAGGTTCACCAGGCGAGACAGGTTCACACGGCACTCCGCCAGCTCGCGCCGACGCCGAGTGTGCTTCAGCAGCCATCTGCGGGGAGAGCGCATGTCAGCAACTGCTCCTCTCTAAGTGGGGGGACGCACATGCGACCTGGCCAACGCAGGGCCGAGATGCCAGGCACGGTGGCCCACACCAGCGCGCCTGGCTGATATTCAGGCCGGCGAGGCGGGCGCTGAGGCTTAACAACAAGCAGAGGGCCTCCACCTGCGATCTGCTCCTCCAGCGCGCCTTCGCCCTCCAGCGTTGGCGCCTCCAACTGGCCCTCCACCACGTGCGCTGCCCCGCGCGGAGTGTATGCAGGCTGTGGTGGGGCCGGGGCACAGCGGTGGGGCACGCTGTGCTGCAGGGACAGCTCCGTGCAAGCAGCACGAGCAGCTGCACGCCGCGCGGCGCGTACAACCTGTTCCGTCGGCGCGGCCACGCTCCGCCTGGGTCTGCTACCTGGGCCTCCCGCAAACGCAGCCTGGAGCTGCGCCGCCAGCACCGCGTCAGCAGCCTCACGAGCCCCCTCCTCGACCGCAGCGGCCCTCGGCATTGCAAGCACAAGCTGTGCAGTGTCACAGCCAGGTGCTACGGCGGGTGCGTGTACGGTATTTGGTTTGCACGATAGATTTTGTTGTGGGGAGGCCTCCACAGTAAAGTCTAGACGTGCAGCAGCGCGGGTGCGGGTGGAGGGAGACCCGCCAGCGCCCGCTGCGCAGCTGCGGCGACATCCATGAGCTGCATCCCCTCGTCTGCGCCGTCGGCGAGCGCCTTGTCTGCAGCGGCCATGCGCGCCGCCACCGCGGCTTTGGCCATGTCGCTCACGCCCTCGTCCTCGAACAGCCGGTCCGCCAGCTGCAGCATCACCTGCAGCGCCGGGTACCCGTCCTTCATGAGGTCCCGCACAGCCCCCGACGCCGCGTCAAAGCTGGACCCCGGGCCCGGGTACACCGCCGCCAGCAGCGCATCCACAGCCCCAGCGGGCACTGAGCCAGCAGCCTCCTCCACGCTGGCGGGCGCCACGTGGCGGCCGTGCAGGCGCGCGGCGCACTGCAGCAGCGTGATCGCTTTGCGCATGTCGCCGCCGCTGCACCCGCTCAGCGCGTCCAGTGTGCCCGTGGCCAGCGTCAGCCCTTCGCACTCGCAGATGTGCCCCAGCCGGGAGAACATGGCGTCGCTGGCGACAGGGCGGAAGCTGGGGGAGGGAGAGGGTGAGCCCGCTTGCCAGAGCGTTCACAGCGCCACTCGCACCGGAATTTGGCGCAGCGCGACACGATGGGGTCGATGATGCGCGACACGTAGTTGCAGATGAAGCAGAAGCGGGTCACCTTCGAGTGAGCCTCCATTGTTCTCCGCAGCGCATTCTGCGCATCCTCAGTCATCGCGTCAGCCTCGTCCAGAATCAACAGCTTGTACGGCGGCGAAGGGTAGCCCGCCGCGCCGGCGCCCACTGAGACGGAGGCGAACGCCTTGATCTTGGTGCGCACAACTGAGATGCCGCGCTCGTCCGAAGCGTTGAGCTCGAGCACCCGGCTCTTCATCAGCTCTGGTCCGTACAGCTGCCGCGCGATCGCCAGCGCCGTGCTGGTCTTGCCGGTGCCGGGAGGGCCGTAGAAGAGGAGGTGAGGGAGCTGCTCGTGAGGGTTATTGTGTTAGGTCAGGGGAAGGCGGGAAGGGGCAGCTGGGCACGGCACAGCTTCCGCGCGCGCACAAAGATAGGTGCAGCACCGCGCGTGCCGCGCCGCGGCGCGAGGAGCGCGGCGTGCGCAGGACGCAAGCGAGCAAATGCGGCAGTGTGGACGCACGTTGGCTGTCTCGATGGACTTGCGCAACGTGGCGACAACCTCCTCCTGGCAGGCCACCTCGTCCACGTTCTTGGGCCGGCTGTGCAGGAAGCGTGAGAGGGTGCGCTAGGGAGCACAAGGAGGCATGGCGGCAAGAAGCCGCTCTAGCAAACAGCGCCGGGCTCGCAGAGCACGCACTATTTCTCCACCCACGGCTGGTGAGACGCCATTTGTGCGCTAACCGTGCGCCGCACGGTCGGCGACGGCGCGAGCGAGCGAGCAGTGAGAGGGTGCAGCGCCTGCTCTGCGCGAGCTGGCAGCACGGAGGGCCTTTGGAACGGCGATACGCGCACACCGAGGGGCGCAGAGTGTTGACAGTGGGACTTGAATCGACGTTTCGAGCGACGAAGGAGGACAGACGGGTCCCGGCCGCTCGCGTAGTCAGGAGGCTTCACAGTGGCTTCCTGCGGGAGGGACCACTGGCGGTACGGTGTCGGATGACCGCGCGCGCGCTCGCCGAGCGGCACCCCGCGGCACATCGAGTTCCTCCCGCTTTTCGCGTGCGCGTGCGTGTGGCCTGGCCTGAGCGCGGGCGCCGGCCGGGCGTGCGCGGGCCTTCCGAGTCGCGAGTTGGCCGCGGCACTCTCGCACCTCGCTCTCGCACCTGGCTGAAAGCCGCCATGGCGGTGCCGACTCCGGATAACGACTACCTGGTGCAGAGGGCGTACAGGCACGACCCCACGCGCTGGAAAGACAAGCCGACCGCGCGGCGCTTTGTCATCGTGGACCCACAAGCAGATCTGGAGATCGACACCGAGTCTGTGCTGGGCAGCGGCGGCTTCGGGCGCACCATGAAGTGTGTGCTTAAGCGTGGCGGCGGAAGCACGGGCGCGTATGAGCATAGCACAGTGGCCGTGAAGATGCTCTTTGCCAGCAACAAGCTGAGCGAGGAGCTGCTCAAAAGCTTCTACGTAGACGCGTACCAGATGAGCCAGCTGGTGCACCCCAACATCATGCCGCTGTTGGCCGCCTGCGTTCGCCCGCCGCATTTGGTTCTCGTGCAGGAGCTGGTGGAGCTGGGCAGGCACGCCCCACTCGCACGCCGGCGCGCGGCACGCAGCGCACGCACGCGAGTGGCGCGTGCGCAGCGGCTGGGTGCGGCTGTGAGCTCGGTCGACGCGCGCGCACTCCGTAACCCTCCCTCATCAATGCCTGCGCTTCCTCTCACCCCCTCCGCGCCTCAGCCTGGACAAGCTGCTTGCCAAGACCCCGGTGGCCAGCATCAGCTGGACGACTCGGTGGAGCATGGCGAGCAACATGGCGAGCGCGCTGCAATACCTGCACACGCGCGAACTGATTCACGGCGACGTAAAGTCCCCAAACTTCATGGTCTATCCCGGACCGCCGCAACCGGTGGGCGCGGCGGGCGCCAAGGGCGTGGCGGCGCAGAGCCTTCCAGCATACACGCTGAAAATGTCCGACCACGGGCTGGTAGAGATCAAGGCTGCGCTCAACACCGCCCGCGCGCTGCCAGGCGACCCCGCGTTCGGCACATGGCGCTTCCCCAACTGGCGCGCGCCGGAGTTGTTTGAGGCTGACGCAGTGCCTTCGCACGCGAGCGACGTGTACGGTCTTGGCTGCACTTTGTTCGAGCTGGCCAGCCACACGTTTCCCTGGGCGGGCATCCCAGTGAGCGAGGCGTCCGAGATCGAGGCGCTGGTGCGCGACGGATACCGCCCCGAGCGCCCAGAGGGGTGCACCGACCTGTTCTGGGAGGTAGTGTGCAAGGCGTGGGAGGGCCCACCCGCCAGCCGGCCCGCCATGGCCGACGTGAACGAGGAGCTCAGCCGCTTCCTGGCCGCCGCGCTGAGCGTCGAGGCAGCCGCTCGCGCCCAGCAGGCTGTTGCGACGGAGACTGCGCTGGCGGCGGTGCGCGAGCTGGTCAGCACCGCCATGCCTGGCGGCCTCACCTCCGTGGTGGCCGCCCTGAAGCGCTTCGCCTTCCACGCGGGCGTGGCCGAGCTGGGCTGCCAGGCGCTGCAGGCGCTGGTCACCGGCCATGGTGAGGGCAGCGTGTCAGCCTCGCCTCCGCCGCGGGAGGCCTTCGAGGCGGCCCTGGAGGCGTGCGCCGCAGCGCTGCGCGCCCACGCAGCCTCGCCCGCCGTGGCGGAGGAGGCGTGCCGGGCGCTGCTGCTGCTCACGGTGGCTGCGCCGCCAGAGGCCAAGCCCGCGGCGGCCATCGCGTTGGAGGGCGTGCTCTCTGCGCTGGGCAGCCACGCCAGCGCGCCCGGCGTAGTCGTCCACGCATGCCGCGCGCTCTGGGTGCTGGCCGACATGCCGGGCGTCCCCGCCCGTGCTGCCGCCTTGTCGGCCTTCGAGCTGCTGCTGCTCGCCATGCGCCGCCACGCGGCCAGCCCGGAGGTGCTGCAGGCACTCTGCCTCGCCGTGGCGGGGCTGGCCGCGCACGCAGACGCGGCGCTGCCCAACGACGCCGGCCTGCGCGCAATCGAGGCGGTGCTGCTGGCCATGGTGGAACACCCCTCCGATGCGCCCTTCCAAGAAAAGGCGGCCGGCGCGCTGTGGGCCCTCGCCGCCGACCCGGAGACCAAGGCTCGCGCAGCCGACTCTGGCGGCATCGAGATCGTCATTGCAGCCATGCGCGCCCACCCCCTGGACGTGGGCGTCCAGCAAAACGCCTGCCTGGCGCTGGCCGGCATGGCGCACAACGCCGACGCGCAGGCCAAAGCTGCGGCTGAGGGCGGCATCAAGGTTGTCATCGGCGCCATGCGCGCCCACGCAGACAGCGCGGAGGTGCAGAAGGCTGCCGCTGGCGCGCTCTTCGACCTGGCCATCAACGCGGACAACCAAGTCAAGGTTGCCGATGCGGGCGGCATCGAGACGCTGGTGGCTGCACTGGCGGCGCACGCGGGCGACGCAGGCGTGCAGGAGCACGGCTGCCGCGCGCTGTGGAACCTCATCAGCAACGCGGTCAACGCGGTCAACCTGGTCAAGGGCGCAGCTGTCTTCCTCGACATCGTCGCGGTCTTTGCAGCCATGAAGGTGGCCGACTGCGGCGGCATCGAAGCGGTCGTGGCCGCCATGCGACGCCACGAGACGGCCGCGGAGGTGCAGATGTGGGGGGCGGCCATGCTGGAGGGACTCGCGGTGCTGGCCGTCATCGACAGCGAGACGCGCGTGGCTGACGCGGGCGGAGTGGAGGCTGTGGTGTCGGCCATGAAGGCGCATGCGGAGCACGCGGGCGTGCAGGACTACGGCTGCCGCGCGCTGTGGAGTCTGGCGGCCAACGCGTACTGCCGTGTGCGCATCGGCGACGCCGGCGGCATCGAGACCGTGGTGGCGGCCATGAACGCGCACGCGGTGGACTCGGAGGCGCAGATGGGCGGCTGCAAAGCCCTGGCGGGGCTGGTCTTCAAGGACGCCTACAACCGTACCAAGGCTGCGGCTGCGGGCGGCATCGAGGCCGTGGTTGTGGCCATGTTGGTCCACGCCTCTGACGCGTCGGTGCAGAAGTGGGGCGCCAAGGCGCTTCGCAACCTGACTGCAAACGCGGACAACCAGGCGCAGGCTGCTGCGGTGGGCGCCGTGGAGGCTGTTCTGGGGGCTATGCAGCAGCACGCGGACAACGCGGGCGTGGCTGAGCACGGCTGCCGCGCGCTGGGCAACCTGGTGGCCACCGCCGACAACCAGGCGCGCGTGGCGGCTGCCAGCGGCGTGGCGGCTGTGCTGGACGCCTTCCGCGCGCATGCGGCCAGCCCGGAGGTGTGCCGCGCAGCCTGTGGCGCGCTCTTCGACCTGGCGGTGCACCCACCCAACCACGCAGCCGCCGTGGCTGGCGGTGCCATCGAGGCTGTGGCCACGGCGATGCGTACCCACGGCTCTGACCCGAAGCTCGCACGCTGGGCCTGCGCGGCCATCCGCGCCCTAGCGGCGGATGACGCCAGCCAGGAGCGCATCGCAAAGGCTGGCGGGGTGGAGGGCGTGGTTTCGGCCATGAAGACGCACGCGGCGACGCAGGTGGTCCAGGAGGCTGGCTGCGGCGCGCTGTGCCGCCTGGCCACGTATGCGCCCAACCAGCGGCGCATCGCAGCCTGCGGCGGCGTCGCCGCCGCGGTAGCTGCGCTGCGCGCGTGCGTGGCGGCCCCCGGGGTGCTGCGCTGGGGGGCGGTGGCGGTGCAGCACCTGGCTGCGGACGGCGACAACCGGGCCAAGGCTGTGGAGGCTGGCGCCTTTGCGGCTGTGGTCAAGGCGATGACTGCACACCCGACCAACCCGGGGCTGCAGGACTTTGGCGCGCGCGCGCTGAGCAGCCTGGTGGGGTCGCACGCAGACAAGAAGCAGGCGGCTGACGCCGGGGCGCACGAGGCGCTGCGGGCGGCCCTGGAGCGCTTCCCCTCACACCAGGGCGTGCAGGCCCGCGCCAGCGCGGCCCTACAGGCGCTCTCCTTTCAGCTACAGTAAAACAAAACGTGTAAGCATGCCACGCGGGGACTGCTGGCTCCGTCTCTTGGCACACATTGGATTGGATTCACGACCGCCCGTCTTCGCTAAAGCTCTTCAATGGTGGCCGCGTTACAGGGCTCCGAGATGCAGGTGGTCTTGGTGCTCTGCTTCTTCTTGTCCAGCGTGGGCGTGTCCACGCCGTACTGGTAGCTGGTGAGGGTCACGGGCGGCTGCGCGGCGGCTGGGGGCAGCGTGCAGGCGTTGGAGGGCGTGATTGCGGGGCAGATGGCTGGGCTGGAGGCGTTCACGGTCAGCGCCGGCTGGAAGAGCGCCAGTGAAGTGTTCAGGTAGCCCATGGTCTGGAAGGGCTTCACAGTCTGAAGGCTGCCGTTCTGCACGAGTGCCAGGTTGGCGCGCGTCACAGCCAGGTCCTTGGCCAGCGTATCCGTGGTGCTGCTGGTGTTGTAGCCGCTCGCCTTGAGCTGCGCCGCGTAGGAGGCCAGCAGCGTCGAGGCTGCGCCAGCCACGCCGTTCTCGTAGCTCAGCAGCTGCTTGGCCATCGGCACCGATGGCGCGTACACCGCCTGCGCGTACACCAGGGCGGTGATTGCGGCTACCATGACCAGCGTGGCCATCCAGCTGCCGAACGTCTTCAGAAAGAAGCGCCAGTTGAGGCCAGCGCTGCCCTCGCACAGCGCCACTCCGATGATGCCGCCCGTGATGCACTGGCTGCTGGAGGTTGGCAAACCGTACTGGGATGCGATGAGGATGACCAGAGACGTGGCCAGCTCAGCGGCAAAGCCGCGGGAGGGGGTCAGCTTCGCCATGCGGGTGCCCATCGCTCGCGTGACGTTGTAGCCGTAAGTGGCCAGACCCACCACTAGACCGCCAGCGGAGAGGAGTACGATCCAGATGGGCACCGACACCTTGCTGCCCAGGACGCCCGTGTTGACAACCTGCCAGATGGCGCCCAGCGGCCCCGTCATGTACCCAACCTCGCCGGCGCCGTGCGCAAAGATGACGCAGATTGCTGAGAAGACCTGGAGGTAGCTGAACACCTGCTCCGACTTTGGGTCAAACACCTCCGCGTGCTTGTGGATCGCAGCCACAATGGGGTCTTCCTCCACGATTTCGAAGATGTCAACCTCCATGCCGTGCATCGCCGCGCGGTTCACGGCCACGGCGCCCCGCTGGATGCTGTGAACCGCGCCGTTCTTCATGCAGAGCAGCCAGTGGAGGAATCGGCGCAGCTTGGTGCGCGGCGGTTGAGCTTGGAAGGACTGGGGGGAGGTAGTGGACTCAAAGGGCGCCTCTGGCAGCTCCACAGCCGTCTGCCGCGCCTCAGCCTCGCCGGTGGTCGCCGCCAGCGCCGCCTCCTTGTCCGACAGCGCCTTGGCCTCCGCCGCGTGGCCCAGGTTGCGGATGCGGAACCAGAGCAGCGGCACGACCACCGCGCCGGTTAGCAGCGACGCACCCGCGGCGGCGCCCAATGCAACCAAGCCGCTCTTCTGCTTGGACCAGCTGCCCGTGGTGGAGAGCGTCTTGGCGGCGCCCTTGGTGAGCACGAAGTAGATGTTGACCCAGACAGTGAGCAGCACGGCAGCGGGCAGGATGATGAAGGAGAGCTTGTAGCTGTTCTTGCGGCGCAGCACCAGCGTGCGGCACAGCAGGAAGATGAGCGCCGAGGCCAGCCCGGTGAGCACAGGCGACACGAACCAGCTGAGCACGATAGGCGTGACGCCTGTAACAGGGGGGAAGGGACGCGTCTCGCCCTTCTTCTTGGGTGCCTTCTGAGCCCAATGCACCGCGCCGCCGCCGCCGTGGACCAGCGAGAAGCCCACGATGGCCCCGATGATAGAGTGCGTGGCACTGACGTTGAGCTCGAAATAGCTGGCTGCGATCTGCCATGCGCCGCCCACAAACAGCGCAACCATCATGCCGTAGGCGAACATCTCAGGCTCGCGCGCAAAGGCCGACAAGTCAGCGATCTTGCCCGATATGGTGTCCTGGATGACGCGGCCCAGCACCAGCGCGCCTGCGTGTGTGGGCGTGCTTACAGCAAGCGCCGTTGCTGTGCCGCCGGCCCCAGCACTAGCGCACCTGCAAACTCAAACACCATCGCAATCAGCACCGCCTGCTTGAGCGTCAGCGTCTTGGAGCCCACGGAGGTGCCTGGTGCGCGTGAAGAGAGTAAGAAGAGAGTGTGGGCTGAGGGCAGCCCCACCCACGAAGCGACGTGCGTGGCGATGCCGCACTAGCCCGGAGCATACTTCATACGCGCGGGAGCGCAACGCACCGAAGGCGTTTGCAACGTCGTTGGAGCCTGCGTTGGTGCCGCGTCAGAGCGCAGGCTCTGATATTCCCTCGGCGGCTGTGACCCTTCCTTCTTTGCGCTTGCCAGAGCAGCCAGCGCTGCAAATGCTGCGAGCCACAGTGCCGCGCACCCGTCCCGAAGCCGAAGATGAACGCGCCGATGGCGCCGGCCTGGTGCGTGCCGGGGCGTGGTCAGTCTTGCGAGATGCAAGATGCAAACCCAGCGCACAGGCTGCGCTGACAGGCAACGCACCACGACGATCCAGGTGTACTCCGGCAGTGCGAGCGTCATGGTGACCGTCCGCAGAACGCGATGGGGCGTTCTGTTTGTGTTCAAGCATGCAGCTGAAACGAGTGTCTGGCTGTCAACACAGCTGAGTCAGCCCAAGGGCGCACACGCTCCGCTGGCGCGCGCGCTGCGGTAATCGAGTGAAGCAACAGTGCACATCACAGTGGCCCCGAGTCCTCGTCACCCTCCAAGACGTCCTGTCCTGGGAAGTCGCCGAAGGTGCCCCAGCTGCGCGCAGGCGGCGTGCGCGCTGCGGGCGCAACCACATCCTCGAAGAGGTGCTCATCCGCGTCTGACAGCCGCAGCGCATCCCCCGGCCCCTCCTGCAGCTCTGCACCAGCAGCCAGGTCTCCCCAGAAGGAGGACACCTCGCTGTTGTCGAAGCGCGGATGCGTCTGAGGCGCGCGTGGCGTGGGCGCGGGCGTGGGCGGGGGCAAGGGCGGCAGGTTGAGGGCTGCAAAGAGGTCGTCGTCGTCCTGGCGGCTGGGCACCGAGGCTGGCCGCACCAGCCTTTCCTGGAAGGTCGGCGGCCCCGCCCTGCTGGCGAAGCCCCGCGGCCCCGCGGCCGAGGCGCGGCGAGGCGGCTCGCCCGCGGGACGCTGCTGCGCACGCGGCCGCTCATACGCCGGCTTCACCGTCACCCCGTCAGCCTCAGCCTCACGCAGCGCCTTCACGCTGATGCTGGGCACCAGCTCCTTACCCAAAACCTTGCGGCACAGCGCGGCGGCGGTGGCGATGTTGCAGCCTCCCCGGCCCACAGACAGCCCCAGGTCTTTCTCCTCAACCGCGTAAGCCACAGCGCCGCCGTCAGCGCCACTCCCCAGCTCAACGTGCGCGATGGCGCCAGGCCACAGGCAGGCCCCCACGAAAGCGGCCGGATTGGAGCTGCCCAGCAGGTCCAGGTCGATCAGCTGGATGGTCTCCCTCCCACCCAGCTCCTCACGCGCTGCGTTTACGTACGCCATATCCGGCCCCAGCACCTTGATGCGCGCGGGCAGCGCGTGACCCGCCGCATGGCCCAAGGCGTGCTTGACGACAACTTTTGTGATGCGCCCGGGGCTGCGCTGCGCATGCACGACGGTGACTGTGCCGTCGCGCAGTGCGGGCGCGTGGCGTGTGAGCAGGCCGGTGACGAGGGAGGCGTCTCGGCGCGAGACTCGGATCGGCAGGGGTGCGCCTTGCGCCAGAGCGTCCAGGTCTCTGGGCGTGCGTGGCAGGATGACCACGGACACTTCCACGCCGGGCCGCAGCTCCTCGGCTCCCGGGAGCAGCTCCTGGTCCTCCGGCAGCAGCGCGGGCACCCGGTCAGGCAGCAGGGTAACGGCCCAGCCGCGGCCGTCAGGCTGCGCCCGCAGCACGGCGCAGGTGTGCACCGTGCCGGGCGAGTCGCCCATGTCTGCTGCACGCTGCACGCGGCGCTGCGCCTCCCGCGCGTCGGCGAAGGCGTCGCACAGCTCGCGCCCGCTTCGCGTCTGCTGCCCGCCGGCGCGAGCCAGCGAGCCCGCGAACGCGGCCGTGTCGTCCCTCTGCGCAGCCACCGCGCCGCGGTCGTCCAACACCGTGGCGAGCACGCGCAGTGTGCCCGTGCGACCGTCAACCACGCAGCTGCAGCGGCGGCGCTCCGCAGCAACCCCTTCGAACAGGCTGCCCGCAGCAACCGGCGTCTGAGCCGGGTAAAAGCTCTCCACGCTCTCCGCAAACAGACGCAGATATGTCGCCACCTCGCTGGGAGAAACCGGACTGCTCTCCCGGTCACCCACCAGCGCGCGCACGGCCTGCACCAGCTCGGACGACGCGCCGGGGACCGCCTGGCGCGTGGCGGCGGCCACTGCGCGCCCCTGCGCACCAGGCGTGGTGGCCTCGTGCTCCAGCAGCCGTGCGACGAGCGCAGCCTTGGCGCCCGTGGCCGGGATGCCGTAGTCGCGGCACATGGGCTTGAGCCCCTTCTCCACGGTGAGCTTGGCCAGCTCCGCGCGGCGCGCCTGGGGGTGGTGGAGTCAGCACGCGGCAGTGGCGGCTAAGTGAGTCGATCTATCACTGCACGCGCGCAGAGCGCATCCTGTGCAGCCTGCGTGCCCGCCACGTGCACGCGCACCTCCACGGCGGGGTTGAGAGGCGCCGGGTCATCGAAGGAGGTGGCAATAGGCGACGGCTGGCGCACAGCTCCAACGGTTACCAAGCGAGCGCCAGCGCGCGGCAAAGGCAGCGACGCGCCGCCACGCGAGCTACGAGCTGCTGCCGCGCGGCGCACGCGGCACGGGAGGGACGCCCTGCAAGAGCTGCACATGCTGCTGACCTGCACAGGCGCAGCACTTGCCAAGCCCAGAATGCCGCCCATGGCTCCGCTGATACTCAGCACACGCGACACGCGACGCGCTCTCTTCTGAGGACATTCTGATGACGTGGCGGGACGCATTCCACGTCACATAATGTCACAACCAACCTGACAACGTTCTGCCTCTGCTCTTTTCCTACTCCCTCGCCTCCTCTGCCTGTAGCTTTTTCACGCGTGCCTTGGCGCGTCTTCTGGGCGCGGCGCTGTCAGGTGCTGGCCGTGGCATGGCGCTGCGGCGCTTTGCGCACGCTCTGTCACCGTCGCACGCTCGACTTTTTGCCAGCGGCACGGCCGCGGGCCCCGACCCCTACCGCTCGCGCGCACCCATCCCCGGCGTCGCGGCGGTGGTGGCGGTGGCGAGCGGCAAGGGCGGCGTGGGAAAGAGCACCACCGCCTGCAACGTTGCGGTTGCAGCAGCGGCTCTCGGACTGCGAGTGGGTCTCTTGGACGCGGACATCTACGGACCGTCCGTTCCGCTCCTCATGGGACTGCCGCACACGCCGCCTTTCCTGAACCAGCACAACCTGATGCTGCCCCCGCAAGCACACGGCGTCTGGTGTCAGAGCATGGGGCTGCTGTTGAAAGGCGCGTGTGCTCCTGCGGCCACGCGCATGCGTCATAGCTGAGGCGCGTCGAAAGAGGGTGCAGCCGCGGCGTGGCGGGGTCCGATGGTGATGGGCGCGTTGGAGAAGCTGATTCGCGGAACCGCTTGGCCGGCTTTGGACATCTTGTTTGTAGACATGCCTCCGGGCACGGGAGACGCGCACATCAGCATCTGCCAAAAGTTGCCTCTGTCCGGGGCGCTGATAGTGAGCACGCCGCAGGAGGTTGCACTAGTGGACGCTCGGAGAGGGGTGGACCTGTTCAAGCAGGTGGGGGTGTCCATTCTGGGCATGGTGGAGAACATGGCCTTCTTCGAGGCGCACGGCGAGCGGCTGTACGTGTTTGGCCGTGGGGGCGTGGCGCGCGCGGCTGCCCTGGCGGGATGCCAGCTCCTGGCGGAGGTGCCACTGGTCACGGCGGTGCGGGAGGCGAGCGACGGGGGCACGCCGCTGGGCGGGGCGGCACCGGGCGGGGCGGGGCGGGCCTACGAGGCCATCGCGCGTCAGCTGGCGAGCAAGCTGGGCTTGACTGCTCACGGCGCGGATGGGGGCGAAGGCGGGTGAGCAGACAGGGGTGTGCGGGTTGATGTCCTTTGCTCCTGCTTGAGACCGCGCCAGGAGCCGTGGTGAGCTGTTGACAAGACCAGACCGTGTGGCAGAACTCCTGGCGCTTCTCGTTGCGCACATCCAGGCGATCGAAGCACGGGAAATCGCGCGACGTCGCTCTGACGCAGTTACGTGGCTCAACACCGCGCCAACAGACGTCAAAGAACTTGCCGAGTCACGTGTGTGATGCAGAAGCCAGGAAGCTTCTAATACCACCCGTCCAATAGGTGCAGTTCAATACGGAGTCCCAAACAGGTCCCAAATGCCCTGACTTCGTGCGGGTGAGTGGTGCGGGCTACTCGTCGTGCGGGTGCTCTGGCCAGTGGCGCCACTCAGGGTCGCGCGCACTCCTCGCCCTGAGCGCTTCTGATGAAGGTGAATGCCGGCGGCCGTACCGGCGCGGCGGCGGCGCAGGCCGGCGGCGTGCAGGCCACGCAGACCGCGCCAGTACCACTACCACTTACACTTGCGCCAGCTGCTCTCTCGCCGCGCCTCCAGGAGGTGCGCCGCTCCCGCTCCGCGCACGCGCCAGCCACGCGGCGCGCGGCGCTTCCCGCAGCAGGAAGGGGCGCTAGGCGTCAGGGAAGGCTCCTAAGCTCCTTGAGCTGTCGGTGTGACTGACGCAACACCTCACAGGACGCTGCCCACCACCACCGCGCGGGCGAGGAGCCTGAGCTCAGCCAGGAGACCCCTCCGGGCAGCGAGGAGCAGGAAGAGCAAGAGCAGGTGGAGGAGGCGACTGCATGCGGGCCTCGCCGCAGCAGCAAGTCCCGGCTCCCAATCGTCTGCCAGGTGGCCGGCTGCGGCCTGCGCATCCGCATGGGCGACGCAGACGTCAAGAACAGCAACCTGCGCTACCGGTGCGTGGGCAGGCGCACGCGCGTGAGCTCCCTGGAATCCTGTGCGGGCTTCGGGAGCCGCCCTGTTTCCCGTTCGGTACTCCTCCTCACGCGCTCTTTCTTTCCAGCATCTGCCCGCAGCACATGCAGGCCGACACGCTGGTCGCAGCGGACGGTCACTCGGTGCAGCGGTGGTGCGGCGCCGCACGAGCAGCTCCCGGACTGTACTGGCTGGGCCACCATCCCACCTCCCGTACTCTCGCTTCCTCACACTTCTCCCCTCCCTCCGCAGGTGTCACAAGTGCTCGCGGGTGCACGACCTCAGCGCCTTTGACCCGGGGCGACGCACCTGCTCCAAGGTGCTGCGAAAGTTGGTGAGTCGGCGGCGCACTGCGGCGGACGAGCGCAGGGTCGCCATGATGGACTGGGTGCGCGACTCGACCGTCCCGCCCCCATCCGCGCCCGCATCCTTCGGCACCTGCGGCATCGGCGCAGACCTGCTGGCCGCAGCCGCCGCCGCAGCCGAGCCGGGGCAGTGCGTGGCGGGGCCACCTGGCAGTGCAGCGCAGCTGCAGCCTTTGGTGGCTGAGATCTTGGCGCGCATCTTGGCGGCGCAGAGCCCGTTGGTCCAGCCTGCGCAGCAGTCCACGCCGCCGCCGCCGCCTGCAGTGCCCGCCGGCGCGGCGCAGCTGATGCCTTCGTGGGCGTCGCTCCTGCTGCCGCTCATGCCCCTGCTGGAGCATGCGGCGCAGCAGCGCGCCGCGGCGGAGCAGCAGCTGCAGGCGGCGGTGTCGGTGCAGCAATGGGTTGCTGCCGCACTGTCTGCAGCCGCCGTGGGCGGGCCCATGCCGCCGCCGCCGTAGGGGCTGCCAAACAAGAGGGGGACTCACTCCTCCAAAAACGAGGATACAGACAATAGAACGACGAACAAGAGTCAAAGGTAACATTCACCGTTCTCTGCTTCTCTCTCGCTCTCGAATGGCGTCTCCCCAGGTCAGCGCCGAGACGCCCTCTACGCGCGGCCGGGGCGGGTCCGCGTCGCCCCCGTCCGAGAAGAGCCCTCTGCGCTTCGCGATAGCGCTGCTGGTGACAGTCTCGTTGGCCGTCGGTGCCCACTACGCCTTCTGCGCCGCCAGCGCCGGCCAGGGCAGCAGCGACACTGCGCGGCGCTTCTGCGGCATGGGCACCTCCGAGCCGTCGGCCGCCGTGCTAAACAAGGGTGCGTCGCCGGTCGCACAGCGGTGGACGCCTTGGCCTTGCAAGCATGCGCCTCACTCGCAGCGCCCCCTCTCTTGCGTCAGCGGCCACGCGCGCGTGCCACGCCATGAGCGACGCAGGCAACAGCGCCGCCGGCGTCCTTCATCACCTCCTTGAGGCGTCTGTCACCACCGCCAACGCGCTCTGGCACTGGCTGCGCGACTTTGCGGGGCGCCTCTCGGGGGCGCACACACAGCGCTGAGAGGAGTGCAAGGGGAAGGAGCCCGATGGGACGCAGTTGGTCTCTGCGCGTGCAGTGCAAGGAGTGCTTGTGGCACCGCTAAGGCGCCCTTGCGGACGTGCGCTGCGCGCGTGTGCCCACCTGCGCGTGGCGCTCGCGCTCGCGCGGCCGCGCGTGCGGCGCGGAGCGCAGCGCGTGCGCATCCGTCTGCGCAGCAACCGCGGAGGAAGGAGCCCCCCGCCGCAACAGCTCTGCGTGCACCAGCCTCCCGCCGTCCGGGTCGCCGAACAGGAAGGGTGGCGGCGCGAGGCAGACGCAGCTGTGGGTGGCGAGCGCCGCGCGTGCTCGGCGGATGCGCGCCTCCTCGCGCGCCTTGGCCCGGTGCCCAGGTGGCACCTGCGCCCGCGTCTGGCTGACTGGCGCGCCGCGGCGACGCAGAAGCAGTCCGGCGGCCGTCGCCGCTGTGAACAAGAGCAGCGCCAGAGCGTGTCCGGGGCCACCGCCGCCGCCGCGCACAGCTGGCGGGGCTGGGGCGGCCGGTGGCGCCTGCGGGGCTGGCGGAGCGAGCACCGCGGGCGAGCACTGCTCAACAGCGGCGCGGGGCGGGCGCGGGGCGGCCCATTGAGCCCGGGGGAGCGGTGGCGTTGACACTGCAGCACCCAGCACCCTGCCGCTGTCTTCCGCGCTCTCCGCCACGGGAGCGGGAGGTTGCGCGCGTGGCAGGGCAGGAGCGGCCCTGACCGACAGCCTCGGCAATCCCTCACCTGCCGAGGCAGCGGCCACTTCTCGTGCTCGCACCACGTCGCGCACTCGGGAGGATGCGCCGGGAGGTAGAGGCAACGGCGGCAGAGCAGAGGCGGACGCGCCCGAGGACAGCCGGTCGTCGGGCGCGGGCGAGGGCGCACGAGAGGCTGCGCATGAGGGCGGCAGCGAGTAACCGCTGCGAGAGCTGACCGCCACGCCAGCCAGCTGCAGGAGGTTCATCCCCCGCGGCGAGTCTAGACCGTAGTCCAGAGAGGAGCGGCTCACCTCCGCGCTGAGAGACTCTTTCCGAAGCGCCATCCGTGTATCCTGCTCTTCCCTTTCACACCCGAAGCGCACGCGGCACACCGCCGAGCGTCGCAGGCCCGGGGCGACTGCCGCGCGTGAGGCGGAGGTGCCTCGTGTGCGGTGTGTGGGCGGGACGGCCTGCGGTGGGCCAGGTGTGCCCCGCCTTCCCGCAAAGGGGGAAAAACCAAAAAGCAAGAAGCGCCCTACCTGCCTCTGTCTCGCGCTGCGCGGTGGAGGGGCTGCACCGCCTTGCGTGCGCCGTGGCGGGACGCGTGCGCCATGGCGGCCCTGGGCGCAGGCGAATTGCTGGCGAACAGGGCGCATTGCGCATCTCGCCGTCGCCGAGCCGCAAGCGCCCCGCCAGGCGCACACTCCTCCGAGCGCGGATGGGTGCGCAGTGCTCCGCCCGGCTGCGCGTGGGCGCTGGGAAGTGCAGTCGCTGGGAAGGACATTGGCATTGGCGAGTCTTGGTTGCAGCCGCCCTCGTCTCATCCTTCACGCCCCAGGCCTCCAAGGGGACACACGACACGCAGCAGCACGCGTCTGGCCTCCTTCAGCAGCTCAGACCCAGTGCCTGAGGCGGCAGGCGGCAGGCCGGCGCCAGAGAAACGCGGTGCAGCGCCCAGTGCGCAGCGCCCCTTTTCCCTGCTGCTGCTGCTCTGCTTCGTTGTTGCGCTGGACTCGGCTGCGGAGGTGGCCTTCTCTCGCGCTGTGCTCCCCTACTTATCGGCCAGGCTGGGCGGACCACACCCAAACGCTGTTCTGCGAGCGCTGGTGCCGCTGGCGTCGCTGCTCGTCGCTCCTGCGCTAGGCGCACGCTTCGACGCGCGTCGCTTGTCGCCCACACTCCTCCTCTGCGCGCCACTGGTGTGTGCCGCGCTCAGCGCGGTGCTGTGTGCATGGGCACCATCGCTGCCTGCACTCTCCGCCGCCCGGCTGCTGCAGGCCCTGGGTGGAGGCGGCGCATTGTGGGCCGCTTGCGCGCTGGCCGCTCGCGGCAGCGGCGGCATGTCTCTGTCAGCCTCGCTGGCTGCTCTGTTAGCATCAGCGGGTGCTGGCGCTCTGTTCGCCGGACCATATGCCTTCGCACTGCGCGACGCGGCGGGACTCTATGCCGCCGCGGCCGTGGCGGCGGCGGCTTGGCTCCTGGCGGCTGCGATGGCAGCCTGGCACCTGGCACCCGGTACCTGGCAAGTGGCTGCAGAGGATGCGGGTGAGAGCCTCACATCCGCTCAGCCATCGCGCAGCGCCGTGCACGCGCAGCTGCTGCTGCGCTGCGCGTGGGCGCTCGCCTTCAACGTCGCGCTGGGGCTGCTGGGCGCTGCGCGGGCGGGGCAGCAGGGCCTCTTCAGCGCCCTGGGCGGCGCCGCAGTCGCGGCACAGCTGGGCGCGCTGGCACTCGCTGTGGCGCGGCGTGGGACCGCACGGGAGGGTGGCACGTCGCCCGTGCCGCAGCTGCTTGCCGCCGGGGTGGTCGCCCTTTCAGCCGCCGGGTGGGCATTCGGGTTCGGTGAGCCGGAGGGCGCCGCGAGCAACGCGTTGCTGCTGCTCTTGGTCGGCGCAGCAGCGAGCTTCCAGACGGCGTCGCTGAAGCGGCTGCTGTCTCTCGCCCGCGCAGGTGGCGCCGGCGCAGCTGCGGGCACTGCGTTCGCACTGGACGCGGTGGTGCGGCAGATTGCAGCCCCTGCGCTGGCGCGCACCGCTTTGCTGGCGCACAGCGTGGACGCCGCAGCCGCTCTGAAGTCCATGGCCCCCGGCGCGTTCACGGCGTGTGCGCTGCTCGCGCTGGCTCTGCTGGCAGGCGCCAGGCGCTCGCTGCTCATCGCAGCGGGCGCGCTGGCCGCAGCGGGCGCGGCGCGGCTGGCGCCGACGCTGGCTCCGACGCTGGCGCCGCTTGCCTCCTCCCTGCCAGTCGTGCCCGCGCTGGGCGCCCTAGCCTCGGGTGCACTCATCGCCGCATTGGCGCGATGGGCAGCCTCTGGCGGCGCCGGGGAGGAGGGTGGCGGAACTGAGGGCGAGCGGGCTTGGGGGGGTGCGCCATCCGCGGCGACGGCGCCCAAGGAGCCTGCGTCCGCGCCTGCGCAGGCGCTGTGGCATGCGGCGCAGCAGCGCGTGCGTGCGCTGCGGGGCGGCGATGACCAGGCGGCGGCGACGGTGAGCGCGGCCCAAGCCACGCGGGCACGTAATGCGCAGGCGGCGGAGGACTCGATGACGCGCCAGAGACGCGAGGCGCAGCGGGCCACCGCCGAGGCGTATGCTGCGGAGGCTGCTGACAGGATCGCAGCCGAGAAGGCCGCCGCTGAGCGGGCAGCTGCGCTTGAGTCGAGCGCAGCCGCTGGTTGGCGCTCGGCCCAGATAGCAGCGTTCGACCGCATCGCGGCGGACAAGCGCGCAGCAGACACGCTCAGGGCTGCACGCCGCGAGGCCGAGAGTGCCGCCGCTGCGCGCGCCCAGGAGAGGGCGGCTGCCGAGGCGCGCTGGGCCGTGCAGGCTCGCATCGCCGCGGAGAGGGCTGCAGCGGAGCAGCAGAGCGCCAGGCGCGCTGCAGAGGCTGGCTGGGCAGCCGCCTCGCAGTTCGCCGCCGAGGCTGCAGCGACTGCGCTCGCGAACAAGCAGGCCAGTGCACGCGCGGATGCCCTCGCCGCAGCTGCCGCCAGGGCGCAGGCGGAGCAGGCAGAGGCGGAGGCGCAGCGCGTGCGCGAGGAGGCGGCCAGGGCCGAGGCAGCGCAGGAGGCGAGGGCGGCTGCGGACAAGCGTGCTGCCGACACGCGCGCCGCCGAGCAGGCTGCCGCCGCCGCCAAGCTCGCTGCCGAGCAGGCGGCTGCTGCGCAAGCTCGGGGGCGGGCGCGGGCGCGGGAAGAGGAGGACAGGCTCGACCAAGAGGCTGCGCTCGCCGCCGCGGCCGCCGCTGCTGCGCGTGCAGAGCAGCAGGCGGCGGCCGTCGAGCGGGAGCGCCTTGCGGCGTCTCAGCAAGAAGCTGAACAGACCCAAAGAGAGATGCAACAGGCCGCGGCTGCTGTTGCTGCTGCCGAGACCGCGCGTCAGGAGGAGATGCAGCTCGCCGCCGCGAGACTCGCAAACGAGCAGGCTGCGGCTGCGGCTGCGGCTGCGGAGCTGGCCACAGTGCAGCGCGCCCTGCTTGACGCGGAGCGTGCCCTCGCTGTTGCCGAGGCGCAAGTGGCGTCCGATGTGGCCGCCGCAGCGTCACATGCAGCGCGCGAGCTCGCTGCGCAGCGCGCAAAGGAGGCGGAGCAAGCCGCTGTCGCCGACCTGGCGCTGCGGCAGCGTTGGTTCGCTGCCATCGCAGCTTGGATCCAGACGCGGCGTGCGTGCGTCGTCGCAGATGCCGCGCGAAGCGACAACGCGGAGGGCGTGAGGCTCCGTGTGCACAAAATGCCGCAGACTGCCGCCCAGGCGCCCAGCGACGCGGATGCGCGCCCGCTCAGGCCGCCGCTCGATGCTGGAAAGACTCCGCAGACTGCTGCCTCGCCCGACAAGGACCAGCCCGGGGCGAAGCGCTGGATTCTGGGCGCTATGGCTGCGCTGATAATGCTGCTGACGCTCGGCCGAGAGGTGAGTCAGTCGCCGCCGACATCCACGCCGCCGCAACCTGCGTCTCCGCCCGTCGAGGCGGTCCAGGTGGCGCGGCGCCCTCAGGCGACTCAGCGCAGCGCAGCCTCACGGCCCGGCACTCCAGCCGGCGGCGCCGGCGGCTCGGCCTTGACAAAGCGCGCGCCGGGAGTTGAGCAGTCGTCCGTAGAGCAATTAGCGCAAGCCAAGGCCAAGGCTGAGGCTCAGCGCGCTGCGCAGCAGAAGGCTGCTGCCGATGCCGCCAAGGCAAAGGAGGCTGTCGACAAGATTGGCGCCGAGAAGGCTGCGCAAGTCAAGGCTGCCGCTGCCGAGGCTAAGGCCGACCGCGCCGCTGCCCAGAAGGCAAAGGCTGCTCGCGCGGCTGAAGCTCAGCGTGCCGCCGCCGATGCCGCCGCAGAGAAGGCGCAGCAAGCCAGGGCACAGGCTAAAGCAGAAGCAGATGCCAGATCGCGAGCGGCAGCCGACGAGGCGGTCGCGGCGGAGCAGGCTGCTGCCGCGGCGCGCGCGGAGGCTGCAAGGCGCGACGCCGCCGCCCTCGCGGAGCGGCAGGCCGCCGCCGCCAAGGCCGCCCTGCTGGCGGCTGAGCAGGCTGCGCAGCAGGCGAAAGCCGCCGCAGACGCGCGCGCTGTCGCCACAGCCCGGCGCGCCGACGCCGACGCCGCGGCGCAGCAGGCGGTCAACGCTCGCGCGGCGGCGGAGCAGCAGGCAGCCGCCGCCTTTGCACCGCGCGCGGAGGTGCAGCGTCTCTCCCCACCTGAGGCCGCCTCCTCATCCTCATCCTCCTGGGTGGCCCGCTTCGTGCCTCACGGCCTGCCCATCGCCCTCACGGGCGCCGCCGCCGCAGTGCTGCTGCTGCGGCTCAGTCAGCAGGGCGCTCCGCAGGTGGAGCCGTCGCAGCGGCAGCGGCCCAGTCACCGCACCGCCCGCGCAGCCCCCGTTGCGCCCCTTTGGCGAGCCTCAATGCCGATTGTGGACAGCCCAGCGCCGTCGCAGAAGAGCGCACTGCAGCGCGCACTGGCGGCGGGAGCGGCGGCGGCGGTGCTTTCGGGCGCGATCGCGCTGCCGCCATCGCCGCCGCCGCAGCTACAGCAGCACTCGGCGCTGTTGGTGGCGCCCCGAGAGCTGGCGACGGCGACGGGCGCCGCTGCGCGCGCCAGCCTCGCCGCGGAGGGCGCGCTTCAAGACCTGCTCAGCGCCGCTGCGGTGAGCCGCGACGCGCGCGCGCAGGCGGAGCGGGCGGCAGAGGCGCTGGCGGGCGCCCGGCGGGCAAGCGCAGCAGCGGAGCAGCGGTCGCGTGCTGCTCAAGACGCGGCGCTGGCCGCACGCGCGGAGGCCACTCGCGCGGCCGCAGCAGCCCGGCCGGCGGCGGCACCTTCGCCTGCTGCGCCCGTTCCGGTTGCGGACGCAAGGGCTCCGACGCCGTCCTGCGCTGCGCCGCCCGTCCAGGCGTCCCGGACGTCGGTAGCAGCAAAAGCCACCGCCGATGCCGTGGCTGTGTCCGTGGCACTCACGCTCGCGCCCGCGGTGAGTGGCGGCGCCGCGTTCGGAATGACAGCCTTTGCGGCGGCCAGGGCTGATCCGCCACAGAAGCCTGAGCGGCGCCGACGACGCGCATGAGGCTTCGGAACTGCCTACACAACGGTACGCTACATACATATCGGTGCGTGTAGTAAACAGTTCGACTGACCGAGGGCAAACCTGGCGGTTGGTGCACACCTCGGGGCATCTACCCCGTCATCACAACGCAAGCGCGTCGCCCGCATCCGGCTCGCCGCTGCGCAATGGCGCGCGGATGGCGCACACGCGACACTCTTCGCCTCGCGCTATGCTGCGCCCTCTCAGCCACCCTACTCTGCGCTGCCGGTGCCACGTTTGTTGCCCGTCCGGCCGAGTTCGTCGTCACGCCGCTGCCCAAGGGTGCACGCCGCCTCTGCGTCTTTGACTTCGGTGCGCTAGATGGAGGCGTGTGTGGAAGAGCAGCTTCCAGCTTGCATCTGACGCTTGCTCGCTCGCCAGACGACACCATCAAGATGTCAGACGACAGCGTGGCTACCGGCGCGCGATGGGTCATCGATGCCTGTGTGTCGGCCGGCTATGGCATCTCCATCGCCACGGCAAGCTGCTTTGAGTCGTACATCCACAACTACCTCCGCACTCGTGTGGAGCCGCAGCAATGGACGCATGCCATCCTGCGCTCGTCCGCCTACCAGGGCTGCCAGCTTGTAAAATCCTGGAGCCTGCCGCGAATCCTGGATTCCGCGGGTCTCCGAGAGGCGCCGGGTTGCGCAGTTCTCTTTGACCAGGGCTACAACCGGCATTACGCCGAGGAGGTTGGCATGGCGTTTGAGGAAGTCGATGGAACATATGGACTGCAGCGCGCAGACTGGCATGGGGCGCAAGCCGAGCTCGAGCAGCTGTGCCCGCTGCAGAGAGGGAACCTAGTGACCTGAAACTATTGACCAAGTGAGAGGCGCATGCGTTCGAACTACGTGCATTACAAGGCGTGTGTAGCTAGAGCTCAGCAGCCGCACGAGGCAGCAGCGGGCCATGCCACTCGCCCATGGCCCCACGCAATTCGAATCGTGTTCGAAGTTTGATTTCCAGCCCTTGCACGCCCCTTGCACCTCCTGTGTCTGCGTGCCTGTGCAGCTGCGACCTGCGAGCAAGCAGAGGGCGCGCTGTGCTTCGACCCTCGCTGCTCCAAGTGGATCACGCATGTCAGCCGTCGAGGGCGTCGACGCTTTCGCGCAGGACGACTCGGAGGTACAGCTGCTCTTAGCGCCGCTGAGTGAGGCGCGTGCGCGCTCGCTTGTATCCAGCGCGGACGGTTCGCTGCAGCGCTTCGCCTGCCACATCTCGCACCCTTGACGCCTAGCCTCCTCCCACCACACAGGAGGAGGAGCGCGCGCACTTCGACGCCCTCCAGGCCGCCGGCGCCGCACCCGGGCTGCGCGTGCAGCGTTGCGAGAAGGGCAAAGGCTTGTTTGCCACCAGGCGAGCCGGCACCCCGCCTGCGCTTCCTCGCACGCGCTCACGCACAGCTTTTCCGCAGAGACTTTGACGAGGGCGAAGTGGTGCTCCGCGAGCAACCTCTCGCAGCCATCCAGGTGCGGCTGGCAGCTGCGCCTGAATCTTCGCCTCGCCTCACGTGGCCATCTCCAACGCAGCACGAACGCAACAAGCGCCACGCACTCGCCTGCGCCTGCTGCTTCCGGTACCTGGGGTCGGTGGAGGTTCAGATTGCACGTCGGCTGCTGCCTCGCGCGGCTGCGGGGGCTGCGGGTGCTGCGCCTGGTGGGGAAGAGGGTGATGGAGAGTACGCGCCCTCTGAGGGGGAGGAAGAGCTTCCCGCGGTTGACGCGGAGGCGCTGGAGCTGGTTTCACTGGCGGATGGCCGCAAGCGTCTGCCCTGCTCTGAGCTGTTCCCGCTACCTCAGCCGCACCCCTGCCCCGGCGGCTGCGACGCCCAGTTCTGCAGCGCCTCGTGCGCTGCCTCATGCTGGGCGCAGCAGCACCGACTGCTGTGCATCGGCCCCGGGTCGGAGTGCGGCAGCCTGGAGGCTCTTCGATCCTTTTGGGCGCACGCGCGTCGCAGCAACGACATCTTCGGCCTCGCGGCGCAGCTGATCGCCTCCGTGGCGCTGCAAGCACAGGCTGCGCTCGCGGACTGCGCTGCGGGCGCGGGCGCAGCCAGCACCGCGCAGCGACAGGCTGCGCTTTTGGCGGCGTGGCGGCCCTACGCCGCCGCGCACCGCATGCCCTGGCACGCCTGCGTGTCGCTGCCCCCGGATGTGGCTGCACAGGCCGGTGGTCCCGCCTTCCGTGAGGCGCTGCGGCGGCTGGCGGACGCGTCCAGGCGGCGCCTGGTGGCTGCGATGCAGCCCCAGGCGTCCCTTTTTCCCGCCCTGTTCGCGCCCCAGCTGTTCGAGCAGCTCATCGGCATGTTCGAGCTCAACAACCTGGACGTGGTGGTGGAGTCCCCCGTGGAAAACTTCTTCCTCGCCGTGGACGACCTCCCCCGGGGCCATCCCGCCCGCGCCGCCGCTCTGGCGGCAACCTCCCCGCTCCTAGACGCTCTGGATGCGGGGTACGCCACCCCGCTGGACGGCACTGGGTTCTACCCGTTCGTCGCGTGCACCAACCACGCCTGCAACCCCTCCCTCGCTTCGCTCAAGGGCGAGCGGGACGTGGACGGCGCCGCCGTGCTGGTGGCCACGCGCGCCATCACGGCTGGCGAGGAGGTGACCGTCTGCTACATCGACGCCCCGCCCGGAATGCCGCTCAGCCAGAGGCGCGCAGAGCTGCAGGACTATGGGTTCACTTGCGCCTGCGAGCGCTGCGAGCGAGAGGAGAAGGGTCGCGCTGGGCGGAGGCGCAAGACGAAGTGAATTGTGCGCGTGCGAGAGAGCAGGCATGAGTGAGTATCAACGCGCTGGTTTGCACTGCAAAGTATGCGCAGTGTCCCCCAGTGCGGCATGCGGCTCGAAAGCGCAGCTGTGGCCGCCCAACTTGTCACAACAGAGAGCGCTGCTCCCGGCCTGCCCTTCACCACACGGTGCTCGCACTGCGACTGGGGCTCTTGGGGCCCTTGGAGCTCACCCATGGCAGCGGTGGCGGTTGGAGCAACGGCACCGGAGGCGCCATTTCCGCACCCTCCACGCCCTCCGAGATTCTGCTCTCCAAGATGGGGGCTCTGAAGCGCTCGGGACTCCGGCCGGGCTCGTCGTCCATCAGCATTCTGCGGAAGCGCTGCTTGATGGGACTGGTGCGTCCGCCGTCCTCGTCCAAGATCTTCTGAAAGGCGTCCAGCGTCTCCACCTCAGCCGCCTCGTCCTCCGGCCCGTCCAGCTCCACCCGCATGACCCGCCCCTCGGCGCCGCCGTGGTGGCCCGCGCGCTCGCCGGCGATGCTGGCCTGGGCCAACAGGCCGGAGACTGATTTGTGGCGCCAGCCCCAGGCGCACGTGCCCTCCGCCACACGCTGGTTTTGCCGCTCAACCTCAGCCTGCCGGGCCACCGCGCCTGCCAGCGCCGCCGCCTGGTTGTCCGACAGCTGCGTGTCCGTCATCCAGGGGGAGGTCAACACTTGTGGGATGCTGGGGCGATCCGCCTCTAGAGGCGCGCACATCGCGTCGATCAATGCCTCCGCCGCCTCGCTGATGCAAACACCGTGGACCTTGACCAGCAGCGACGCCTCGCGCGCGCGGCTGTTGCGCGAGGCCTCCCAGATGCGGCGCAGCGCGGCTGTGGGTGAGCGTGACTCCATCCACACGTCGTCGAAGCCGTACGGCAGCTTGTGCGTCAGTAGCGTGCAGAGCAGCGCGCCCGCCGCCCACACATCGGCCATGACTCCGTCGTAGGCGCCCGTGGAGCTGCCCCGAGCAAACATGAGGCTCAGGATTTGGGGAGCCAGATATCCGGGCGTGCCCGCCACGGTGCGCATGCCCTCGCTGCTGCTGTTGCGCGCCCACTTGTGCGCCACACCGAAGTCGCAGAGCGCCAGCAGCGGGGGCGAGCCGCCGTCCAGCACGCAGTTGTCGGGCTTGAGGTCTCGAAATGCGATGCGCCGTGCGTGGCAGAAGGACAAGGCGGACAGCACCTGGCGAAAGAAGTAGCAGCCTTCCGGCTCGGACAGCACGCCGCTGCGCTGCTTGGCCGTGTACTGAGCCAGCGAGCCGCCCGCTCTGTACTCCGTTACCACCGCGATGTGGCTGGGCGTCAACAGCAGGGCCGACGCGCGGATGATGTGCACGTGTCCCCCGCAGGAGGAGAGGCGCTGGAGTGCCGCAACCTCGTCGGTGACGCTCTCAGCCTGCCAGCGCGACAGGCCTCGCCTGACGAGCTTGACTGCAACCAGTCCGTTGCCCGCGTCTCGATCTCTGCAGAGCCACACTTCGCCTTCGCCGCCCACGCCCAAGCACTTGAGCAGCTTGTAGCGCTCGCCCAGCCCAAAGTCCGGGCGCAGACAGCCGGTGAGCAACGACAGCCAGCCCATGCTTCTCAGGGCTGTGGCCGAGGGCAGCGCGAGCGACGATCGCAGTGGGTTGGGGGCTCAGCAGCTAGGTCGCGGCGGCGGCTAAGGTTTCGCAGGTGATCAGCCGCCGTGGACGCCAGCTGATCGCCCCGCTTGGGAGGCCCGAGCGAGTTCAGCAGCAGCAGCGGGCGGATCTCCACGGGGCTGCACAGAGGAGGCGAGGGCGCTGCAAGGTTGACTTTGTCCTGATATGCTCCCCCAAAACTTGGCCCCTAAAACCTGGGTTGGCAAATAAGGCAGGTGCCTTATAATTCCAGGAGCTGATAACGCCTTATAATAAGCTTATAATGCGCCCGCCCAGCCCCTATAAGGCCT